>Ga0307511_10006518_pt1 | contig 11757 bp, 1 predicted proteins | sample 13_EM_MG_FD_200266 | JGI IMG/M metagenome (GOLD analysis project Ga0307511, IMG submission 200266) | Populus trichocarpa ectomycorrhiza microbial communities from riparian zone in the Pacific Northwest, United States - 13_EM | ecosystem: Host-associated > Plants > Roots > Unclassified | place...
TGCTAGACGTCCCTTGGTAGCCTGCACCTTCTCGGGAAACTCGCCACACGCACGCTTGCTAGGACAAGCGGAGACAGCCGTGTCGTCGTCTACGCCAGCGTCACCTCCACCGCCACCGGACCCGCCACCACCCCAGGGATCCCAACACGCGTGTGCACTAGGCGACGAGCCACAGGCCGGACCGGACGGATCAGACATCAATCCAGACGGATCGCTTCCAGTGACCGGATTGTTGCCGGCGTAGTCGTAGCCGTTCAGCTGATTTGGGTCGCCGGCCTCCATCACGGGGTCGACCGAGAGGAAACGGCCGTTCGCCGGGTTGTACTCGCGGGCGCCGAGGTTCTCCAGCTGCGTTGTGGGGTCGGGTACGCCGCCGACGTAGCCCAGGCCACTGGGCCACAGGCTCGGCGCAGTGCCACGAGTTTGCCCAAAGGGCAGGAACTGGCGCCTCGTGAGAGTCTGCGAACCCGAATCGACAGCCAGTTGATCGGTGCCCTGGCGGTCCGGAACGAGGTACTGCGGGTTGTCATCGGCGGTGCGGCACGCGATGGCCTGGCCGTTGATCGTGTAGTACCGCGTCGTGGTGACGGTGTTCGTGGCCTTGTTGAGCACGATCTGGTGGTCGCCGACGAACAGCGTGGTCTGGCCGGGATCACGACGCACCACCAGATGGCCGTCCGCGTCGTACACATACGAACTGCCACCGGTACTGGTGGTGTCGGTCGCGAGCTTGCCCTGATCGGTCCACGTCAGCGACTGATCACCCGTCGCCCCACCCGTGATCAGCTTGGTATTGCCAGCCTCGTCGTAGCTGTACGACGCGGTCTGAGTCGAGGCCTTCGGCCCCATGGCCGTGGTGTTCGTCAAGGCATGCGCCTGGGTGCTGCCGGCAGTCGGGTAGTTGTACGTCGTGATGGTGTCCGCGGACGTGTTCCCCGACGTGTCGTGGTCAACCTGAGTCGCGCGATTGCCCGCAGCGTCATAAGTCCACGACTGCCAGTACGGACTGGGACCGCCGACCGTCGAGGAGGCGCCGGACTGCGGAGTCGCGGAGCAACTGTCGAGCCCCGTCCAAGCAGCGGACAGACGGCTCGCGTAGTCGTAGGCGAAGCACTGCTGATCGGTGACCGTGCCGCCGTTTTGCTTGTCCGTAGTGCCAACGACGAGACCGGCACCCTGCGACACTGAGCCGTTGGAGAAGCTGTAGGTGAGGTCGTCGACGGGTGCGGACGGCGTCTTCGAGGCGACGGTCTGCACCTCGTTGAGTGCCTGGGTGTGCGTGTCGTAGCCCAGGTTGACCTGAATCTGCCCGCCGTTGGTGGGCAACGTGTACTGTTTCGGCTGGCCCAGTTCGGAGTACCCGACTGCCCCGACGTAGATGGATGAATACCCGCCGCCGGAGTCCAAGCCGGTCGCTTCGCCGAAGGCGTCGTAGTGGTACGACACCATCTCGCTCAGCATGCCCGGCGTGGTCGGCTCGTTGATGTTGTTCAGGTTGCCGGTGGCCGTGTATCCCCACGAGGTCTGCAACCCAGCCGCGGGAATGATCGTGGTTCCCTCACCGGTCAGCTTGGCTGTGACTGCGGTGGGCTTGCCGTACTGGTTGTAGTCGCTGACCGTGGTGCTGTAGACGTCGCCACCCGAGTACGACGTCGCTGATGTCGGATAGCCGAGCTTGGGCTTGTCGTACGTCCACGACGCGGTCGTGTTCGACGGCGACGTCGCCGCACCGCCGGTGGTGTCGTACGTATTTGTCTTACGACCGTCTGCGTCGTACTCGATCGTGGTCTGCTTGCCGCGAGCGTCGGTCGTCGTCGCCAACTGTCCGACGGGGTCGTAGGTGTTCACGGTGGTGCCGGCATCGGGATCGTGGATGACCGTCTGGTGCCCGGCCAAGTCGTACTCGTAGGACCAGGTGTTGCCGGCCGGGTCGACGATGCTGGCTTGTTTCCCGCTGGGGTAGAAGGTGTAGTGGGTGTGGTCGTAGTCCGACGGCGCGACCTTCAGCGGATCCGGGGTGACTCCGGCGTGGTATCGGTACACGTCCGTGGTGTTGCCCCGCGCATCCGTGAACGCTGTCGTTGCGGCAGCGCCGGTGGGCGGCGTGGTGGTCACCGTGTTTCCGCCGTAGACGTACGTGGTCTGCCACGTCTGGATGGCATTGTGGTACGCGACGCTGGTGGTTTTCCGGCCGGCGCCGTCGTAGGAGGTCCCGGTCGCCGATGGCACCTTGTCCGATGACGCCTGTACGAAGGTCTGAGAGACCGGGTCCGAGTTGAAGTACGGGTCGTCGGTTTCCGACACCAACCCGTTGGTGTTGTAGGACGTCTCGGTGACTAGACGACCGTTGTCCGGTGTCTGGGTCTGTGTCTCCCGAGCCCGCAGTTTCGAGTCGTAGAGGGTTTCCGAGGTGCGGTAGCTGCCGTTGTCGTTCTTCGTCTGCGTGGCGACAACGGACGGCGCGTTGTTGGCCACCGTGTACGAGTACTTGATGGCGGCGGTGATTCCGGGCTTGTTCACGACGAGCCGGCGGCCGAGCGCGTCGAAGGTCGCACTGGTGACGTAATTCGCGGGATCGGTTTCACTTAGCGTCAGATCACGCAGCGGGTCAAGCGTTGTCTTTGTCGTGTGCTGCTTCGGGTCGGTGACGACGATCGATGTCGGCTCGGCACCGGTCGTCGGGGTGTAGTCCGTCTTCGACAGGTGGTTGTTGCCGTCGGTCACCGTCAGCGTGCGTCCGTACTGGTCCACGGTGGTCGTGGTCGTGTTGTACTGTGGCACGCCGCCGTTGTAGGTGACTTGCTGCTGGACCTGGGTGACGTCGCCGATGACGGGCGGCGTGGTCAAGTCGGTTGCGCCGTCGTAGAACGTGCGGGTGTCCGTGACGGTGTCGTCGGGGGTGGCGTCCCGAGCCCCGCAGCTCATCGCGAGGACCTTGACCTCCGACACTTTGTCGAGCATGAAGGTCTTCGACGAGGTGTTGTCGTCGTAGGTCGTCGTGCTGCACAGGTCGTCGTCGGTCGTGGACAGATCACCGTGGTCGTTGGACTGCGTGACTCGGCCGTACTGGTCGTGTTTGTAATCCGTCTCCGTCTTGCGGACGGTGCCGTCGGCCAAGGGTGTGTAGACCTTGGTGTCCGCGGTCCCCATCTGAAAGGCCTGGAGCGGTGGGAGGCCAGTGAGCGCGTGAGTTGCGGTTGGATCGGACAACCATGGATCGGTGACGGTGTCGGAGACCACCGAGGAACCGTTGAACACCTGGGTTTCGTAGGTCATGCCGGAGAACTGGTCGGAGTCCGTGACCGGCGGATCGCCGCGGGAGTCCGAGACGTGACTGGGACGGGTGCCTTTGGTGGGCGGGTTGTCGCCGGGCAGCGTGTCGCCGTCCATGCCCTGGAAGTAGGTGTATTGGGTCTTCATCACCGGGTCGGACTCTGCGGTGCCACCGGTTTGGACGATCATCCCCTGGTAGCCACGCCACTGGTTCCAGGTCCGCTGGTTGACTGGCGTGGTCGGAGTCAGTGGGTTGTCGTCGTAGTGCCAGGCGGCATCCCCGACCGGGATGTAGGTGGTTGTGGACTGATGGTTGGTGCCACCACCGGTCGAGTCGTCAGAGTCGACTGAGTGCACGGTGTACTTGGTGAACCAGTCAATGATCGGGTCCGTCACACCCGGCGGCGTCCAGAACGCCGGGTAGCACGTGGTCGTGTTGTTCTCGGGACGTGCCGGTGGCGTGGTGCAGGCGGTGTTGTAGTTGACCGTGATCGTCTCGCCGGTCTCGGTTTTGATCGTCTGCAAGCGTTGCCGGGTGATCGACGGGCGATCCGTTTTCACATTGACACGGTTGGCGAAACCTATGCCCGCGAAGGTGATCAGTGGCAGGTCGATGGCCGCGGTCGACCCGCTGTTCGAAGTGTCCTGCCCGGTGCGTTTGATCGAGTCGAGCCACAGTGCCGGTGTCGTGTCGGAGTTCGTGGCGGGAAAGCTGTGCGACAGCGTCCACTGGTCGACCGGCTGCTCGGTGGAACCGACAAGCGCCAAGGTCTGGATCGACGACAGCATGTACGTGGAGTAGAAGGTCGGCGCCTGAGCCGAGCAGTCCGCACTGGCCTTGCAGTCCAGGTCCTTGGGGACATCGGGCCAGTCCTGCGTGGTGATGTTGTCCGGATTGGACGGATCGGCGCACTGCGCCAGCTTGCAGCGGCCGATCGAGTTGAACAGGACCTCGGCCGCTGGCTGAGTGGAATAGACCTGGCCGTCGCGCTGACCGTAGAGGATCTTGGCGAGCCTGCTCGTGCGGTCGTAGTCGGTGTCGGCCTTGGTTCCCAGGTTGCGTGCGTAGTGGCCCTGCTCGACGTTGTAGAAGTAGGACAGGGCGTCGGAGTGGGCGTCGACGACGTAGTCCAGGTTCCACCGATAGGGCTGCGGGCAGTAGGACTTGGCGAACGTCGCGTTGTAGCAGGGTTGGTCCGCGGCAGTCGCGTAGACGGGCACGCTCAGGACCGAGTTGGTGGTCTGGTCCGCGGGTTTCGTGCTGGTCGCGTCGGTCCAGCCGGGCAGCTTGTTGAGGCCGAAGTAGGAGACGGTGCCGTCCGCGGTTGCGACGATCCAGTGCTCGCCTTGGTTTCCGTCCGCGGGAACGTGAGTGACGCGTTCATTCGAATCACCCTGCGGGTGATACACGTCCTTCAGGGTGTTGTCCGGGACGAGCGTGGTGGTGCTGCCGCCCAGCGACAGCGTCAGTGTGTTGTTCGGCGACCAGCATTCGTCCCAGGTCTGTGTCGGCGTGCCTTTCGGGTTCTGGTGGCAGGACTGGTAGGAGCGCTCGATGAAACCCGGTTCGTACGACCAGCCGTCGCCGATCCAGGACGCCTGGTTGTTGGTCGACGAGGTGAGTCCGTCCACGGCCTGGGAGTTGTAGCTCAGGCCCAGCTTCGGTTGCAGGCCGCCGGGAACGGCGGGGGTCTGCATCTGATACGACCACGAGAACGCGTCCGAGGCGCCGCCGGCCTCCCATGAGCCCGATGGCTTGAGCGAGGTCGCGGAGAAGTCACCACCACCGCCACCGGTCGCGGCCACGGCCTCCAGGACCATGGACTTGCCGGCAGCCGGCACCGCGACGTCCGCCGACACCGTCGTCGTCTTCACGTTGTTGGTGGAGGCAAGCGGGGTCTGTGTGCGGCACTGCGGCAGATTCGGTGTGGTGAGCGCGCATTCGGGCAGCTGGACGAGCATGAGACGCGTCGCCCAGTCCGCGCCGACCGCGTCCCGGAACTGGTTGTAGTTCACGGCGACGTTCGTCGTGACGGCACCGGGCGAGTGGTCCGTGCGCTGCACCGAAACCATGAGACCGGTGGTCCCCGCCGGCGCGGGCTTCACAGCGACGTGCGCGGTGACGGGCGTTGTGGCAGCTTTGGCCGATGCGCCGCCAGCCTTTGCCGGGCCGAAGGACACCGGCAGCGGGTCTCCGGCCACGACGGAGGATTTCGCGGTGGCTGTGGCGCCGAGTGTCATGTCGGCGCTGCCCGATGGCCAGGTGACCTTGCTGGGCTGCCAGGCCGGCATCGGCTTCGGCTGCGTGTAGTGGCTGGCGACCTGATGGACCGGGACGGACTGGTCCTTGGGCACCGATGGCGCCGAGAACGATGGTGTCGCGGCCAGCGCCGGTGGTGGAACGTCCGCGAGGGTGCCGGCGATCAACCCCGCCACAGACGCGATTGCGACCAGCAGGTGACGCATCGGTCTACGTCTGACAGCAGCACGAAACCCGTGCACTGCACGACCCCCCTACGCCGGGGCCGTCCACACAGGACAGCCCCTCCCCCGCTCCCGGCCAACCCGAGACGGCAGACTGAACGCTAATCTCACACAACCGGTCGCACACAGCGACTGTTCGGGTGCTGCTGAACCCGACGACTTACGCCGACAGGACGAGTCGTACCCGCCAGCACGAGCGCACGATATTCGCCAATGACGCACATCGACATAAAACGGACTTACTACATGGATGCCGGCCCGGTGAAGTACCCCGAGATGTCGGCGACGATGTCCACCGTGCCGTGGTGATTCCAGACAGTGATCTTCCCGTCGCTGCCGACCGGGACGATCACCGAGTTGGAGATGGTCTGCCCCGGGGAGAAGTTGATGTTCGACGTGTTCGGCTGCACAGGACTATGCGGGTAGACCGTCAGGAAGCTGCTGGCCGTCGGATTCGTCACGGCGACGTGCAGCAGCACCGCGGTCACATTCGCCGGAGCGTCGACGACACCGAGGACCGGCACGTCGACAGTGCTCTCACCCAGCGGAGCCACAACGCCGTTGGCGCCGGTACCGTCCAAGGTGTTGAGGATTCGTCTCGGGTTCACCGTGGTGAACGTGCTGCCGGCACCCCCGGTGTAGTAGCCGAAGATGTCGGCGACGACGTCAGTGCTGCCGACGTTGTTCCAGATAGTGATCTGACCCCTGCTAGCCGGCACCACGGTCAGGTTGGCGACGTTCTGTCCGGGACCGAAGTTGACGTTCGACGTGGCCGGCTTGGACGTTCCTGTCGCGTACGCCGTCAAGAAGCTCGCGTCCGTGGAGCCGGCCGCTGTCAGATTGAGCACGACCGCGGCGACATTGTCGGGGATCCCCGCCGACTGGCTGCTGACCTGGAGCACCAGCTGCGAGTTCGGCCCCAGTGGGGCCACCACCCCCTGGGTGCCGAGCCCGACACGGGTGTCCAGAATCCGGCCAGGGTTCGACAGCGGGGTGAATGTGTCGCTGCTGCCGGTGGCCGGCTCGTAGTAGCCTTCGAAATCGACCACGACGTCGGTCGAGCTGTGTGCGCTGTAGATGTCGACCGTGCCGTTGGTGGCGGCGACCATCACCAGGTTCGCGGTGGTCTGGTTCGGCGAGAAGTCCACGTTGGACGTGGTCGGACGAGAGGCGCCGTCGGGATAGACGGCTAGAAAGCCACCTGTGGTCGGGGCTACGGCCGTCACATTGAGCACGACCGCTGTCGCTCGGGCAGGAACACCAGGGACTTGCAGAGTCAACGTTCCGTTCGCCGGTAGACGTGTCTGCCCCGGGTCTCGTGTGTCGAGCACTCGCGTGGGTGCGAGTGCCGGCACGTAGGTGCTGCCGGTCGAGGATGTCGCGTGCGCCGACGCCGCCCACCGCACGGGCACGATGACGGCCACCGCGGCGAGCGCGACGCCGGCGGCGATCAGCAGTCGCCATCGCGCCGGTCTGGATCCACCCATGCGAGATCACCATCCTTTGTGGACATTGTTGACGGAGGCACGAGCAGTTCACCCCAGGCCCGCGTCCCAGCAGGCGCAGTGAACCAGGTTTGTCCGCCGCCACGCACCACGTTCGGCAAAGTCTCATTTGGAAGATTGGTCGCTTTTGCCGGCATGGAAACGACCGATCGACGCAACCGGCTGCGCTTCATGGAGCAATGTGAGGCAGCAGCTAGCGCCCGAATAGTCGCTGCGTGCGACCGGGTGTGGACCTTAGCGTTCGACTGTCGCCTCGGAAGAGCCGGGAGCGGCTTCGGACGGCGGGCCCCGAGGCCTTGCCGCAGGGGGAAGGTACGTCGCCATGTTCGGTGGCAGATCCAGGCGCCTTGGCATCGGCGCGGCACTTGCTACAGCAGGCATTCTGATCGTTGGCACGGTAGGCCCGCCGAGCGCATTCTCGGCGCCACAACCACACACAGCGTCCCCGAACGTGGTCGGCTCGACCGGAAAGCCGGCGCCGCCACCCTCACCCGGCAAGCCCGCATCACCGAACTCCAAGCCCCCCAACACACCCGCACCCGCGAAGACCGACACACGGTCCGAAGCCGCTGAGGCGCGCTCCAGCCACACGCCGGTGCCGGTGGACAGTCTGACCACCGAGACTCAGCAGGTGACGGCCCAGCCGGACGGTTCCCTCAAGCTCACCGAGACAACCGAGCCCCACAGGACCCAGCAGCACGGCAAGTGGGTGCCGATCGACACCACGCTCCACCGAACCCCCCAGGGCGGGTGGGCTCCCGCCGCGACGGCATACGGCAGCCTGGTCCTGTCGGGCGGTGGTGACAGCCCGCTGGCCACCACGACCTCGGGCTCGACCACCTACACCGTGAAATGGCCGAGTCTTCTGCCCGTTCCGGCCATCTCGGGATCAACCGCCACCTACACCGGTGTCTTCCCCGGAGTGGACCTTCAGGTCACGGCTACCCCCACCGGTGGCTTCACCGATGTCCTGGTGGTCAAGAGTCCTGACGCCGCCCGAAATCCGGCTCTCGACCAGCTTCAGCTACCCACCACCCTCACCGGTGGACACATGACCACCGCGGCGGGCGGCATCCAGGTGGTCAGCGACGACGGCGCGGCAACACTGACCGCGACGGCACCGCTCATGTGGGACTCGGCCAAGCCAACAGCGACGGCAGGCCCCAAAGCAGGTGGCGCGCCGGACTCGGGCATCGCCGGCGCGGGCACGCACATCAGCGCTGTCAAGGCCACGGCATCGCCGTCCAGCCTGAACCTGGAGCCCGACCGCGGAATGCTCAACGGAAAGTCGACGGCATTCCCGGTCTACATCGATCCCACGTTCAACTGGAGCATCGCCCCCGTCGCCGCCCCCGACTTCGAAGAGACCAAGGCCGGCTCGCCCTGCAACGGTGTCCCTTTGTTCGATGCAACCGACCCGGAGGCCGGCGACAGAGGCGCACTGGGCGTCGGTTACAACGGCTGGCGAGGCTGCATCGGCATCGAACGAGCGTACTACCAGTGGCATCTTCCCCCGGTCACCTGGGGAGCGATCATCAACAGGGCCACGGTGTACGCGAACAAGTACTACTCCGCGGACTGCAACCCTCAAGCCCAATACACCGTGGACATGCACTGGACCGGCGGTATCAGTTCACTCACGAGCTGGAACTCTCACACACCCGACTTCGGCCGCATCTCGTCGGCTGCCACGGGTGCTGCCTACAACCCGGACTGCAACCCGAACGGCGGCCGCAGCGTGACGGCCGCATTTGACGCCACGGGTCGAATTCGGGCGAGCACCGCGGCACACGAGGGTCAACTCACGGCGTCGTTGCAGGAGGACAGCTACGAGCCGAGCCGCAACATGTACGGCTTCAGCCGGTTCTACAAGGACGCGGTCCTGGAGATCCAGTACAACAACCCGCCCGATACCCCGAACCCGTCCAGCATGTACCTGGCATCCGGATCGACGACTATCCCGTGCGCCACCGGCGGCCCGTACTCGTACCTGGGTCGCTCTCTCCCCCAGAACACGCCGACGCTCAACGTGCTGGCCTCGGACCGGGACGGGAACCCGCTCCAGGTCTCCTACCAGTACTGGTTGGACGGCGGCTCTCCTGGAGATCCCAGCCCCGGTGCGGACGGCATCGGATCGGGCACCAACGCGCAGTTCTCCCTACCAGGGTCGTTCCTCTCCGGACTGTCCAACGGACAGGTCGTCGACTGGCGAGCGCAGGTGTCGGATGGCGAGGCGACGAGCGGCTGGTCGCAGACCTGCCACTTCATCGCCGAGCCGGTCGCACCGACATCGCCGACTATTTCCTCCGCTGACGGCAAGTTCCTGGTGACGCAGGCCGGCGGCGTCGCCACGGCCGCCCCGGTCGACCGCTGGAGTCTCCGTGACGGCAACGGCACCGCGGCTGCTTCGACCGGACCGCACCCTGCAGCGCTGAGCGGTGGCGCAACCTGGGCCGTGGACCCGACGCACGGGACGACGCTGTCGTTGGACAACGTCAGCGGTTACGCGTCGACCAACGCCGCGGTGGTGAACACCGCGGGATCGTATTCGGTGTCGGCCTGGGTCCGGCTCAACAGCACCAACGACTTCTACACCGTCGCCAGCCAGGGCGGCACCAACGCCGCCAGCTTCTACCTGCAATACAACAAGTCCCTCAACGCATGGGTCTTCATCAGCCCCAGCACCGACTCCACCAACCCCACCAGCTTCCCCGCCGCACAAAGCACCACCCCACCCGCACTCAACACATGGACCAACCTCGTCGGCGTCTTCAACACCGACGACAAGAACTCCATGACCCTCTACGTCAACGGGCAACAAGTGGGCAAGGCCAACAACCCCACGCCATGGAATTCCACCGGCCCCTTCGCCATCGGCGCCGTCAAGACAACCACCGGCGCCGGTAACTACCTCAACGGCTCCATCAGCGACGTGCAGGTGTACAACTACGCGCTGAAGCAGCCCGACGTGGCATCGATCGCCAACATCCAGACGACCTTCGCCGGCGACGGCAAGGCGAGCGACTCCGGCCAGTTCACGCTGAGCACCCCGAGTTCGACGGCGACCAAGCTGGTGTACTCGCTGGACAGGACCATCGACACCACCGCTCCTCAGTCCGGCAACGTCGTGTCGGACTTCAGCGGCGGGGTGTCCGCCAGCCCCGCCGATCGCTGGAAGTTCAACGAGGGGAACGGCAACACCGTCGCGGACGCCACAGCCGCGCACCCGGTCACCTTGAACGGTGGAACGACCTGGAGCACGGATCCAGTCCATGGCAAGGTCATCGGGCTGGACGGCTCAAGCGGCTACGGCGCGGCAGACGGTCCTACGCTGGACACCACTAAGTCGTATTCGGTGTCGGCCTGGGTCCGTCTCAGCGACACCAACAGCTACCACACCGTCGCCAGCCAGGGCGGAACGAACGCCGCCAGCTTCTACCTCCAATACAACAAGGCCCTCAACGCATGGGCCTTCATCAGTCCCAGCAGCGACTCCGCCAACCCCGCCAGCTTCCCCGCCGCATACGCCACCACCCCGCCAACACTCAACACATGGACCAACCTCGTCGGCGTCTACAACACCGACGACAAGTCCATGACCCTCTACGTCAACGGCCAGCAGGCCGGCAGGACCACCAATTCCACGCCATGGTCCGGCAGCGCTCCCTTCGCCATCGGCGCCGTCAAGACAACCACCGGCGCCGGCGACTACCTCAACGGCTCCGTCAGCGACGTCCAGACCTACGCCAGGGCTCTCGCGCCTTCCGAGGTCGCCTCGATCCACGCGACCGCGACCGTCTCGGTCACCCCGATGGCGCCGGGCACGCACTACCTGTACGCGTACGCGGCCGATGCCGCCGGCAACGTCTCCGAGTCGCAGTCGTACGAGTTCCTGGCCGCTGGCAACCCGAACGTGTCGTGCGGCACGTTCGACGAGTGCCTCGCCGCCGCCCCTGCGAACCACCCATCGAACAACGTCGCGATCAGCTCAAACTCCGCCCCCAACCTGGGCAACGCGGACGGCGCCAACAGCCTCTCCGCCGATGACCTGAAGACCGCCGGCTGGCAACCAGGGGGCACGCTCACTGTCGACGGCGCCACGTTCACCCTGCCGCAGTTCGGCAGTGGCAAGCCGGACAACCTGCTCGCCGCCAACCAGAAAGTCACGTACGCCAGCAAAATACCTGCGTACGGCTCGACCTCGCTGGTATTCCTGGCCACCGCCACAAAGGCGAACATGACTGCTGACGACGCTCAAGTCGCCGCCACCGGCACGCTGTCAGCACCGGCCGTGCCGTCCAATATCGGGGTGGCCGGCTCCTACTGCTTCAAGGGAGTCGACCCACAGGGCACGTGTCCCGCCAACGGCGTCATCACCACGACGAACGAGTCAGGCGGCTCGCAACGCGACTCGGCGTATTCGCTGGCCGTGCCGGACTGGATCACCGGCCCCGACGCGCTCGCCGCGGTCAAGCTGCCACACGAGAACACGCGC
>Ga0307511_10006520_pt1 | contig 11756 bp, 17 predicted proteins | sample 13_EM_MG_FD_200266 | JGI IMG/M metagenome (GOLD analysis project Ga0307511, IMG submission 200266) | Populus trichocarpa ectomycorrhiza microbial communities from riparian zone in the Pacific Northwest, United States - 13_EM | ecosystem: Host-associated > Plants > Roots > Unclassified | place...
GTCGTGCAGGTTGTCGTGAGATTTCAGAACTTTAGCGTCGGGGGAAGGAATGATAAAGTTGAATGATGGGGGGGAAAAGTGGGTCAGGTTGTTGCCGCCCGCGTGGGCTTTCTCGTGGTCTTGTCCGTTCACTCTGGGGTGTCCTGGTTGTCTCGTTATCCGTGATTCTTCCAAAAATTCGTGTCGTGTTGTTCGTTGTCGTTGAAATCTGAATTGCTCGCCCCTTTTCCCCTTTTCCCCTTGGCCGTTCCGCTCTTGAGATTGTTATCGTCATGGCGTCAATCGGAGACCGGCACTTGCGTCAGCCGTATTGGAGGTGGTGGAAGATGCGGTATTCCACTTGGTTTTTCGGTGATTACCTTCTGAACCGTGTTGTACAAGACTACCACCCATCACGGGTTAGTGCATCACCACTGGTAATTCCATCAGACCCCACACTATCCCTGTTCGGTATTGTGTGGCTGCGTGCGGGGTAAAACCAACCCAAATTCAAACGAGCGTAATGAATACTTTGTGGAGTATGAACTCGAGAACACGATAAGATCGACGGTAAGTAAATTCGAATGCTTGTAATCTAGTTTGACGCTAATGAAGTAGTTGAGACAGTTATGGGCAAGCTTAACCAGTGACAACTCCAGGTTGCTAAGGCAGAGGCCGCTCTGGGAAAGGCACTGACGAAGGCATGTGAGGGAGTACACGGGGTTTATATTGATTCGAAAGGCTGCGGAAGCCTACGCTGTCCATTATTCCACGGTACGAAGGAGCCTCATTGGTGCTAGATCTCGAAAATTAGCACATTTTCATCGCAAGCTTTTGATGCCTCGATAGGGTAGATTGTGCGACTGGAGGAGTGTGGATTGCCACCTCTAGTAAGCCATGTAAATAACAGAATGTTGCGGGTAGAATATTTGGAGGCAGCAGAACTGGTACTTGGTAGTGGAAAGTTGTAGCGATCTGAGGCAACGGAGGTTTTAGTGGAGTAGCGTGCTGATGGTAAGGAGCAGTGTATGGGACAATAGAGGTATGAAGAATAGCTTGACTATTAGGAATATATAGAGCGCAGCGGGATGCCTCTATATACAATGAAGTTGCGAAAGTCAATGTGGGATATACTGGGGCGCGGATGTTAACCGGCCAATAAGGAGTAAGAGCAATCCCAATAAGCGGTAACACCAGAAGCGTCAATTGTGTTTTGTTTTTTTAGTATCCCCCTCGCCCCTGAGATCGTAAGAAATCCCAGACCCCTGCACAGAACTCCCGGTCTGTCCAAATACTCTCCCACTTCCTCCTCATGGTCCCCACCCACCGTAAGTCCAGTAGGTGTGCCGCATTCTGTATCTTCCCGCAACCGCAAAAGCGGTCGTCCGCATTCCCTATGTGGTCCACAAAGGCTTTCGTCCGTCCCTTGTTTGTGTGAAGAAATCAAGCACCGTAGCTCATCTCGGTCCCACATCATGTGTGGTAGTCTCATGTACCGTATTGGACAGGGATCCGGCGCACTTCCGGGGTGCATGTATTTAATGGTTAAAAAATCGAACTTTAATGAAAATAGGCTCAAATTAAAACCAGAGTTTTAGTATATACATAGAAGTCATCTGCACGTGCTGCCCCAGGGTGAGCATTGCTATATGAGGTGGTGAAAAATGGAAAGTAGGAATTGGAGTATGTATGGACTAGCAATTGATGTGACTGAATTGTTGCCTCAAAGGACTGGTGGGGCTCAATACGCCTTATGCGTGATGTATCATACATGTGGAGCCAGTATCAGGACAATCCGCCTACCATGTGAAGAGATGTAGTGAACTACATAGCGGGTTATGTTAAAAAATACATATCCTACGGGATATCGGGATCAAGGAGCCTTTCTGTGGGGTATACATATAGTCATATGGTCTGGTAAAACTTACTACACGTAAGGAAACTAGTTAGAGAAATGGAGGGGCAATGGGTGCACTTGGACAAGGTTACGTAATTGAGGGTAACCAATCCATTCCTCCTGACATCCAGTGGGTCAGCTTCCTTAATCCGAGGCATAGGGCTACCATGTTGTTAGAACAACACTCATAGTGTGTAATGAAGCCTCCTACAAAACTTTGGTACCATTGACAAGCTACAACATGCGTTGAGTTAAAATACCCACTAAAATGTGTAAAATATCACACATATTTTGAACTAGCTCAGGGTAGAGGGTAGAAAGGTACTTTACAATAGATAATGCGTTTTTAATAAGAGCACGGCCTTTTCCTTCATATTACACAAGTTTACCCTGTGTGATATCAGCACAAACGCACCATTTATCCTCAGCTGCACCATGTCGCACAGGGCCTACCAAACCTTCATAACATATAAGACTTACTTACCAATAGTAAACACATGTGTTTGAGCAAAAGCTCACATATAAACCTGATAAAATGATTGCTTGATCCCTATATCCCTCGGAATATGTAGTTTTTAACACAATCTGCTATGTAGTGCATTACATCTCTTCACATGATAGGCGGTTTGCCCTTATACTGAGTCCACATGTATGATACATCACGCACAACGTATGTTGAGCCCCACAAGTCCTTTGAGGCCACAATCCCGTCACATCAATTGCTAGTCCATACAAACTCCAATTCCTACCTTCCACCTTTCACCACCTCATATTGCAACGCTCACCCTAGGGCAGCACCTGAAGGTGACTTTACGTATACACTAAAACCCTGGTTTTAATTTGAGCCTATTGCATTATTATTCGATTTTGTAACAATTAAATACATGCATCCCGGAAGTGCGCCGGATCCCGGAAGTGCGCCGGATCCCGGTAATGCGCCGGATCCCCGTCAAATACATTACAGCGGGAAAGCTTGTCGGATACCCACCAGCGCTGTTATGTTGGGTTCGAGGATCCATTGACCTCACCCAGTCCTTGAGTCCTTGTCCACTCCTTATGCAGTTTTCTTGTCAGCATCTCGTACACTTACCCTGTGAGATCACCACGGAGCTCCTTCCTCTCCAACCCCGCATTATCTAACCCCTCTTCCCTGTCCACGTTCTCCCTCCTCTTCCAGTCTGTTTGCGTTAGACCCCGTTCGTGATTTTTCTCGGACTTCACTCTTATTCCTCTCAGACGCTGGTCACTCGGGCAATCCCACCCCTCCGGTAAGGCTCACCGTCTTGCTCCTTCTTTGTTGAGAACTCTGTCTATCCTAGATTTGGTTCTTCCCCATTCATGTGTGTGCTGTGTCATTCCATTTTCATCCACATCTTGTTCCTCTGTGAATGCCTCCAGTTTCTTCCCCTTTTATCCTCCGCGGTAATTGAGATACCCGATTATTGTTCCAACATTCACCATGGTCCAAGTTCTTTTTCCAGCTGATGTTTGTTCTAGCGTGGTGGAAGGGCGCTGCCGCCATCGAGTTCTCAATCACAACTCACTACCCACCCCGTCTTTTTTTGCAATTTATTATATAGCCCTTCCTCGAGTACATATACCGCGAGGTATGCTGTGCTCACCGCCAGGTTATATGTCCCATATTGATTCCTCCTCTCCCTATCCTCGACTGCTACCGCTATGACTACTACGTCTGCCTCCCTCTACACCTATGTCTACACTATATCTGCCTGGACCCTCCTTTTCCCTGCCGTTCGGGTATGAGACCGTAAGCATCATCTAAGATCAAGAATCTTGGGGCTGTACCACTTGGACCCTTAAATTCCCCCGGTTACTTGCCCCCGTCACAGCCTTGGCCAGAACAGCCTCCTGTCCCTCGCCTCCTCCTTCATTGGGTGCATTGGGTGCATTTCCTGTTCCACCAATATGTACTGGCGTATTTCCTACTGTCCCTCGTCCTTAGGACGTCCACCTGCTTTCTCCTCCTCTCCAGCTGCTCGGGTCTGGTGCGCGTGTGTCGGCACTCGCTGCTGAGGTGTAGGCCTTGGCATCCCCCGCAAATTTGCCTCGCCCTTTCCTGACTGCACCTGCGGTGCCCCTAGCCACCGCAACTCTGACAGTTGTTCTTCGATATAAATGGTCCACCATTTTGGAGGTAACCACTGTTCGAGCTCCGAGGTCCTTGACGACACCTTGTACCCTTTCCAATTAACATACAAGCTGTGGGAGTAGACATCACTCTTCAATTTGTACACCTTCCGCTCTTTCGGCGTTCGTTTTCCCATCACCTGATACACGGAGTCCTCGCACCCTCAGTCCAGTTGAGTACGTTCGGTCCAGATTATTATCATGATTAGCCCTTTTCCTTTCCCCTGATACTTGTGGAACCCCTCTTCTGGCCTGCTAAATGCGGGTGCCAGTCTCAAAATATTCGACGCCGCGATCTGCTTTGCTCTCGTGAGTGCTGCCATCCCACTCCTTACTGTCCACAGCCTGTGAGCATGCTGCAAAGGGAACTCGGAGAGACCCACTCCCTAATCATGACTATAACCGTTTTCGCCTACAGGCGGCTTTGATGCCAGTGGGTGCCTGGGACTTACCGTGCGAGCTGCTTTGATGACCCTTCCTTCGAAGTTTCTCCTTGGAACATTCTTCCACTCGTTCTCTCCCCCTTACCCCGTAGGTCTAGGAGGAGCTCTGCACCCGTTCAGATGTATCCTCACTACCATTGTTTCTTCCTTCCGGAGATTGTTTAATATCTCTTCTGCATCGTCTCTCTCCCCCTTCCCCCCTTCCTGGCTCTGCACCGCTGCGTCCTCCGCGCCTACCTCTCATCTTCTATAGCCCCCCCTTGCCGCCTCCCCGAATACTCGGCTCACTTTTATCCCTCCATCCACGGGTTTCCCTTGCACCCCCACCTCTTCCTCTTCCTTGGTGAGCATGGGGCCATTTCTTCTCCCTGGATATCTTTTCTTATTTCTTCTCAGGGACGAAGTGCACCGCTCTCCCTTCCCCTTTCCCTTCCCCTGCGGGTCCTAAGCCTCCTTCCCTTTCTGGTGGCCAAGCCCCCTCTTTGGTGTGTTCCTATGTATGTTGGAACGGTTTGAGGTGGCAGGCGGGCCCTGGGGTCGGTGCGTCGCTCTGTAGGTGACATTTGAGGTCGCTATGACAGCTCACCTGGCTGAGTTGGCAAAAATGTGGAAACTACCTCGGTGCCATGGATTTGCTCCGGCAGTCCTTCGTATTGTGTGAAAATTGTCTGTCTGCATTGGTCGCACAGGTTGGGACCTAGGCACTTTGGAGTTTCCATCTCGCCAGCTTTTACTTTTCTGACGATAGTTCCTGTTGCTTCCATCACGCTACATATTACCTCCGCTTGTTCGAGTCTTTCCGCTGGGAGGATATCCACACCCTCTCCCCACAGTCACACCCCTCAATCCCTTCAGGTGACTCCGTCCTCTTTCCATCTTGTTCCTCCGACCCTTTTTGGGTGTTGGGTGCCGTCCCCTCGCCTATTCCTCCTCCTCCTCCTCCTACCCCACACCCTACTCCGCCCTTACGGGTGACCACCTTGTCAAAAGTGATGTCTGCCGTCCCCAGGCTCACCGAGAACAGCACCCTACCTGGCTTCCTTGTCCGCGTTCGTCGGAAGTGCTGGTCCCGACGCTACTGTCCACCGGGCTTCACCTTCTTTCTGTCCCCGACACCCGACACTCCCTCGGCCTCCCTCTAACCCCGCCTCCGCATCTCTTGGCATTTATTCGCCTACACCGGTTCCGGTGACAGCTCTGGTTCCACCGGGACCGCGTTCGCCACAAATCCGCTATAGAGCTCGCCCCGCAAAGCTGCCTACACCTCCATTGGCAGTGGGGTGAGGGTGGCGGTGGGCATGGTGTTGTTGGCGTTGGCTTTTGGAAATTGTCTCAGTCGACCACTATCTGGTCCTTGTCACTATGCCATTGTGATACTGCTAGGGGGCTATTCGGACCAGCCATTTTTAGCTCCGATTACCCTCCTGTTGCCGCCTTCGCTATTCGCGCCCCTGTCCTTGCCGTCTTGCCAAACTTCCTCCCTACCCTACGCCGCCCCTTCCGCTCTGGCTCCGTCTATTACTCTGCACCCTCTCGTTCTTTCTCCCTTCTCCGCCCCCTCTCCCTGCTCTCCTCTCACGCCTTGATCAAAGCTGAATTCAACTGCCTCCACATCTTCTCCAGGCTACCCGCTACCCGGTTCGAAATCACCACCTCAACTACCCCTTCTACCCCCACTACCTGTTCCTAGATCTTGTGTCTCACCTTCATCACCAACTCTCGCCCCTTCTCTACATTTGAGACCCGGTTGATCACCTCTTTCATTTGCTGCGATATCCCTTCCCACAGCCCCTTGATGAATTGATCTAGGTACGAATACTTCCGCTTCGTGTCTTTTCCCACAGTATCAACCCCGTGATCAATCGTTGCTTTTGTCTCATCCCTTCGTTCTACCTTGATGTCTGCCACAAGCTGATCATGTTGTGCCATCGAGCCTTTCGCCCTCTGTCTAACGTCCTGTACCATATCGCCCCGGAGTATCTTGCCCATCGTCTCTGTCTCCTGCGTTGGTTCTGCCATCCTTCCTTACCATTTCTTTTTGGGCCTCCTCCTCCCCCTCCCCCTTTCCGTCCCTATCCGACTCTCTCCCTGGCTCCAATTGCGCCTATCCTCCCTGCCCCTCCCCGGCGATCTCCCTCTTCTGTCACCAACTCTCGCTGAGTTGAGAGAGGGCGACAAGAATATCTCCTCCAGGTTCTCGACTACTGTATCTCCTGGACATTCACCGCCCTTGCTCTCACAGCCTTCCCTGCTCCGTTATTTCCTCTACCCTTCTGATCATGTCCCCACCGAGCATCAACCACTGCTCCTAACTCACGTCCACCGCCATCCATTCCCACCGTAATTGTCTGTCTACCTCTGTTTGGGTCCTATCTCGGCGTTCTGTTGTGGCGTTTGGTGAGCAAGCCCGCGACTCGGCTGAGGCCTCCACGCATGTGCTGCAATAGTCACCGTTCTTCCCCCCTACTACAATAGTCACCACCATCTGTCGTGATCGTCTCTCCGTACCCATCGCTAGAACCTCCGGGTCTCTCATGGTCCTCCTAACCTCTCTTGGGAAGCGAGTGTGAGCGCACCACGTCATTTCCCTCAGCAGCTGGTTCGGGATCCTCACAGCTTCTGGGGCCTTGTCTATCCTGCCCACTCCTCTTGCCACCTGCAACGTTTTCCAATCGGGCTGGTATGGGAGTTATCTCGCTACTGATTGGGTCGATTTGGCCGCCGCTCGAGGGGCTGTGACCTTTGAACTTTATATGTTGTGTCGTCTGTGGGAAGTTCCTCTCCCTTCGTTGGTTGTCGATGTCGCGATCGAGCTGAGCTGGCAACTCCACCCCCGTATGGTGTGTGTGGGAAGCCGTGAAGTTACCGTGAGACCCCGGGACTTCAATCGAGGGGAAGGGGTGAAGATGGATGGGGGAGGAGTAGTGGGTTGAATATTCTCGTTGCCACCGCCCCGGGCTTTCTCGTGATGTTTTCCGTTCGTCCGCATCTGTGCGGGTTGTCTCGTTACTGGCGTCGTTATGCGTGATTCCGGGCCTTGTTGATTTGTCATTCATTGATTTGTGGTGTTTAAGCGTCCCGAGCTTGGTTTGGATGAGAATGCAGTGGAGGAATATGTTGAGGGGAATGATGGGACAGATTATTTGACTCGGTTTTGGTTTCGAAACATAGTTACAATTTTGATGAGCGGCGAGTGAAACAAAGCGACCCTGATGTCATTCGGCGCCTTTTGCACGAGTTCTGCAAGTGCGGAGGAAATATTCAATTACCATGAAAACACCTGCAATATGGATGAAATGGATTTTGGCAAGGAATATCAGGCAGAGCCAAAGCGATTTGCCGATGCAGAGAAAGATGCATGACGGGGAGAAGGGCTACTGATGGACTGGGGAATTAATCACAGTGCTGGAGACAATATCTGGTACAGGAGAGGTCCTACATGCACCGGTGATTAAGGGTGATACATTATATGGCCTGGTATTAACATCTACACTCTTCACAAGATACCTACCAGAACTGAACAGTCACATATATCAACAGTACATAGAATAACAGCTTTTTAAGTATGGCACGGCTGAAGCAGTCCGATAACGCCGCCTAAGCTAAGAACAACAATATCGATTCTTGATCATAGATAGTTGTGGGATTCATATGCATAGCGAATGTATTGAATATTGTATTGCTCATCGTAATGGCTCCTATTGCCCTCCATCACACATAACACACCTGCTCCAGCCATTGGATGTTGGGCCTTTTTCTCTGCCACAAAAAGTACATGGGAATGACGTCGGTCGCCTAACTCGTCTTGGGAATGTTGACATCTACAAGGGGAATTTCCTACGACATGTGGTCAAGGCTCGAATGAAATCTACGACAAGAATAATAGATTTTGGGTTCATGGCGAGGTAGTGGTCCTATTCCACCACAACCATGAAAGGTTCTAACCAACCCCTGGACTCAGAGCTAGAACGGTTGGCAATGCGTACGGATAAAGATCTCCAACTAGAACCAGATCGCTCAAAAACTGGCAACATGCACAAAGGTTGGCAGCTCCAACTAGCAGGAAGAAACTTTCGACTGAAGAGGGCACTGTGCTAGATGGTGCTGAACTTCACAAGTTGTATGTACAACGAGGGCGTGCTGAGACAAAGAAAGCTACACGAGAGGCCCGTGCGCATAATATGCCTCAGACAGGGTCTCGGAAGAATAAAGACAAGACATTTCAGCGACAGAAGGCATCTGTCCACTTTGGAGAGTTTGAGGGTTCTACAGTAGGTGACATATTAGAAGCCGAGTCGGGATGTGAGATGGAGGGTAGGGTCCATCTGGAGGCTCCAGTGGATCTCGACTCCTCATATGAGTCGCTTTTTATGGTGTCTACTCCCTACCTACGATGCGAGAACCTGCCCCGCTTCCCCAAACTCCGCTCAGCGTAATCCTGTATCTCCTATGGTTGTTGCAAGTCGCCTTAGATCTCTTATTCGTCGTGTAAGTAGGTCTAGGGCAGGTAGAAGTTGATTGCGTCAATTGATACATTTGCCGGTGTTGGTACGCTAAACCGTGATGGATGCTGTTGGTCTCCCTGACTTGACCGGGTTGGTGGGCTTCCCCTGCTTGGGGATTATCACCACCTGCAGGTCTCTATGCTCGTTCGGTATCCTCCCGCTCTCTGTGGTGAGTACCAGGTCGTTGATAACTGCCTTAGGTGGTGGTGGAGGTGAGATTGATGGAAGGTTACCCTCCACTGACGGGTATCATTGGTGGCGGTGGGTTTCTTTGTGTTTGAACCTGATATGGAATCCTTTGGTGACTGGTGGTGCTTGTATTTTATGTTTTTGTTTCACATTCATTAGTCGTATGCGGCCCATGTAGAGAGGGCCACGATTTGCCTCTCGGAGACCCGACAGGATTCAAGGAGTACAACGTTAGTTTAGCCGCTCCGCACAAACCTAAATACAATAAGATGTGCCGCCATAAGAAATCCTCGGTGACCCCACTGTGCAAGCTCGGTGAAAATAACATTGAAAAATCCCTCTATCGCATCCCAGTTGCTGTCATCCCCCTCGTCCTTGCTCCAGTTCGGTGCATCCAGGTCTTCGCACGAATTGCGAGGCCCGATAACGCCCTTCCCACCTCTTGTAGTCTGGGGCAGTTGAAGACGATATGTTCCCTATCCTATGTCGGGTGGCCGCAAGGGCTCCCGGCGTCGTTCGCCTGGCTCTTTGTCGGAGTGTATACTGACAGTCCATGCCTGTGCCACACCGATCTTACCAGCCCATACAGTAGGCTACTCTCCAGGAGGGCCTAACCGCATTGAACGCTTGCCTGACCCTCCCTCTGTAGCCACCTGGGGGACCCCTTGGACTTCCCCAAGGAGGGAGTTCAAGCCTGCCAGACCGTCAGCTCTTGCGTTACCTGGGATTCTGATGTGGCTGCGGATCCACGATAACGCGGTGTCCAAACATGGTCGTAAAGCGCAAATCTAGGTAGCTCGCAGGGCTTCGGACGACAAGCCCCTGGTGGAGTTCCGTAATCAGGCCATGATCGCCATGAGCTGAGTTTCTTTCCTTGTCCTTATGTCAATGTGTGCCAGGAAGTTCAGCCTCTGGATGATGCTTATGCTCAGGGTGGTGGGGGACTGCATCTGGCCGTTGGAGAAGAAGGTCAGCTGGCTTTCTTTGCTCGGGTCCCTTCTCAGGTGGTCCCCGTCTGCGGTCTCATTAAGGATCTGGTCAAAAGCTGCGCAGATATTTTGGTGTTCTTTTGCGGAACAGGGAGACGAGATGATAAGGGTTGACGTCGCCTGTGTAGCCCATGCTGTCCCTATTGTGACCAGGATCTTTCGCTATTTTTATTATGGACCATCGGTCCCTGTTCCCTTTTTCTTCCATAACCTTCCCTATCATTCTGTTTTCTTCTTACGTATAAGTCTCTTCAGTAGCTTGCTCTGTGTGCGGTAATTCTTCAATATCCCGTGTCTTGTCGCTCGTAGTTTGTCGCCCACCTCTTCCCACCATTTTTTGCAATGTATCGAGTGGCGTTTGGTGATATCTAGTCTAGTTGGTGATATCGTAGATTCTGAGGAGGCGTTTAAGATAGTCTGATGAGCCCTTATGGTACGCGGTAGTGAAAGTGGGTTGATAAGGCCGGTTGTGTTACAATGCAAAACAAACAGGCTTATATATAAAAGCTCAACCTTAATACAACGAATAGTAACACATGAATAACATTTAATCTAACGCAACAGAAATATATTGAAAAGAAAATATATATGACGCTAATCTTGAGAGCATACATTTCCCTATGCCAGTTCCTTTAACGTTGATATTGACACACTTATCCACACATACATGGTGGGTGATTAGGCCAATTCATCAACAGTGTCTAACAACATAGTAGGTAGCTGGTTACCATATTCGTAATGGTGGTCTCTTACCTGAGCCATAATAAATCGCAGAAACTAGCTCAGAGAGAACCTGATGGACCCACAGCGTGAAATGCAAACCTGAGATCTAAATTGGTCCACGCTCATTTTGGCATTCCCACAGTCTGCCAGCCGGACCTAGACAGGCTCCACAAAGCTTCCATAGACTTAAGTACGCTCAACGTCACACCATAATATCTAATGCAGGCTAGTTGAGCTTGTGACATTCCATACTAGTCTAAGTTATTCTGTAAACATATCTTGAAATAGGGTACCAACTCTTCCTCACCTCCCAATATTAGACCAATATATTTATTACTTTTAAGCATTGAATAGCTCATCCCTCGGCCCTGCAGTATACTACTTCAACTCCAATTTGTATATATCCCAATTACTTGACTCATATTGCAGGTCAATTGCTTGCTACCTTTTTGCCTCTTCCAATTCAATTCCATCCAATATTTTTTCACTAACCCCCCACCACACGCTCCCATGGCATTATCTTTACATTCTCATGTATCTTTACACCTTCCAAATGCATATATATTTTACTGGCTATGTTTTCGTTAATTTCAGCCTGAGCTACGCTGTTGGGAATAGTGCAACAGGGGTCACAAAGTGGCTAATGCTCAAGTCCGTGATGGTGCATAGGCCCATGATGCCTGGTGTGCTCTAGCAAACTTGTTGGTCTGGTCCGGTATTGTAGTTTTTACCAGACGCTCAGCGGTCGTGCTAATCAGACTAATCTTAACGTATTTGACGGGGATGCGGCGCACTACCGGGATCCGGCGCACTTCCGGGATGCATGTATTTAATTGTTAAAAAATCGAATTATAATGCTAATAGGCTCAAATTAAATCGTGAG
>Ga0307511_10006521_pt1 | contig 11753 bp, 14 predicted proteins | sample 13_EM_MG_FD_200266 | JGI IMG/M metagenome (GOLD analysis project Ga0307511, IMG submission 200266) | Populus trichocarpa ectomycorrhiza microbial communities from riparian zone in the Pacific Northwest, United States - 13_EM | ecosystem: Host-associated > Plants > Roots > Unclassified | place...
TTTCTTCACAACAAGTACCCTATGGAAGAACGCTTCTCTGGACTTGGCGACCCCACACGCCCCACACGGAATCCGGAGATCACTAAGCGTACGTTCAATATCCCGCGTGTCATCCCCACCGAACCCGGCTATTCGAGCATCATCCCAAGGAAGTAGGAGAGAGGGTAATCCGGAAGATGAGTGGGTCCACCTCGATTCCGTTCCCCGACTGACTTCTTTTCGCTAGAAGAATCTAGCCGCTGGATTGGGAAGATACCCAGATGTCAGCCTCTGTCGGAGTTGCGCGAAGAACGCTACATGTCGTCATGTATCGGGGATCGCCGTTTCGGGGATCATCCCGGATAACAAGCGGAAGGAGGAATCGCGGCGGGAATTAAGAACGGCAACGGACGGCAAGAAATTCGGTCCATTGAAACCTAAGTACATGAATATCGCAAGGCGAACACACCCGGTGGGCTGAGGGTGAATGTCACCTGTTCCGCCCACGAGAGGGAGACTTGGAAAGGGGAGAGGACCGGAAAGGCAGGGGTGACTAGAGTGGTTAGGAACTTGCAATGCTCCGCTATGAAACAGACCTTCTTCTACAGCCCTCTCCATCATGCGATGGGGGCGACCCGAAGGTTGACCGCGGATGATCGAGTGGTTCCGGTGGATACTGGGACCACCGTAGTTCTTGAAGACGAGAAACACCTGCAAGCACCCACCGATCATTTGAGGATTTTTTATACGGTTCTGGCATGTCGTCTCTGTTGCCGGATTTGAAGGGACACCGCGTCGGAACAAGCCTGGGTGTGTTATCACACCCGACCCTGCTCCAGAAGCTGAATGCAGAGGGAGGCAACTCTACATGGTCGAACTCAAAGGGTGCGTGTCCACGCTCGGGGGAGTAGGGTCAGCAGGACCGGTGGGCTATGGAGCAAGAAGGAGTATGAGTATAGCCGATTGACGTCGACGATACGTTCGTTAGCGTACAAGCGGATAGATGTATGTCAGGGAGGAGAACTGGGGCTGTTTCTCTACCTACGAGCGACCGTAAGTCGAGAAGGGAGAAATCAGAGGCTGGACCTACGTAGGTCGTAAGTTCCGTATCTCCATCCCTGTGGGTTTCAGGTTCCAAGCGTTCGACCACAACAACCCTATGCATTGGCAGGGCAAACCTGCAGGGTCCATTCGCCCGTAGAACGAAAAGAAGGGAAAACGAAACGATGCCAAAATTGTTCTCCGTTTCCGGGGTGATAATTTTACTGTTATGCCGCGAGTGTAACTACTCTCACCAATACACGGCCTGCGTATTAACCATGTGTAGGGGCCGGGCCGGAGCAGTGTCGCCTTAGTTGTTCTTGGGGTCCGGGTCGAGAGAAGCAGGTTATGTAGTAGCCCGATCCGACTCCTTGTCCTCTCTGTGTGGTCAGGGACCGGTGTCTCGGGGCCGCCGTGTTATCCAAAACGCCTTCGTTCAGAGTCGCCACACTTGAGTTTGTCGCCGTGATTTCCCCATGGGAGGGGACAAAGAAGGCTACCGTCTTGGAACTGGCCGAACATTTCAACCCAAGGTACGCGCATTTGCCACCCCGTGACCGCTCGAACGACGCTGACACAAGATTCGCTGTGAATAATAAACCTCTGGCGTGTTTCGATGCTAAGGTGACGCCACGTACCGATTGGGGGAAGCTCCTTGGGAGTTTTGTCCACCCTAAGATATTTCCGAGGCGGAAGAATCGCTCGAGAACACAAAGATCAGGTAGAGACCAAGCTTTGGTCAGCATTGGCGCCACCAGGACCTCCTAGACAGGGATCTGTCCAAATATCGTCACCGGACCTGCGACTCCCTCTACGAAGCACGATCTGCGCGATCTCACGTCGCATGGGGAATTGTAGCGCAAATTCGGTCGCGCCCTTTTCTTTAAATTACGTTGTCGCTGCCGTACACCAAGGTTTTGGAGGAGAATACGTGATAACAATGTGATGGGCGCGAACGTGACAGTGGTGGTACAGGAGGATGATCGAGATCTGGACGGGAAAAAATACACAATGGAAATGGGAGTATAATCTGTGTGGGGAAGCCGATGGGTAATCAATGTTCAATCTCCGCGAGTGGGATCGCATAGGTGCTGAACACGGAACCGGATTGTCAGTCAAGTGGCATTGCCAAAACAGGTACCACGGGCACGCACATTCAGCTTTGCCGCATGGCTGGCTTTCCTCTGCGTTCTGCAGTTGTATCCGTACCAGCAATCTTCAAGCTGTGGTCCATCTAGAGAGGAGGTCCGATTACTACCATCACATCAGGAGGCAAATGGCGAGAAGACCCACGTTGTGTTTTGAGTTTTCGCAGGGAATCCAAGACGCGGCGTCCCATGAGCTTCAGTACACATTGCTTGCATAGGGTTCTACCCTCAGACCAGTCGTGTGTCTCTGGTGATACATGTTGGTTGATAAATTGTGTATACACCCAGCCGGTGGCCAAAAGCGGTTGAATTTCCAGAGTGTTCCAGCTCAGGTAGCCCGGTAGACTCTTGACAACCTCGCGGAATATAGTAGTGCATGGAAGTAGGTGCCAATCTAGGACACGAGTTGTCAGTCATCTGCGTGTAATGTTGACGGAGGGCACAAACTTGAAGAAGACCACATCCGAGGGCCCAGATAATGGATATGACACTCATCGCCTAGAGGGCTTCAGCACTTCCGACAAAGATAGAGGTTTAATCGCTCACACTCCTCGGAACTTTCAATCCTACTGTCCAGGATCACATTCTTGTCCTGAATATCCCCAACTGGGTCCCAAGTGATGGCGACAGTGTCGTAGTTTTTCTCCTCTAAGTAGGCCAACAACCCAGGCCAATTGTTATCAGCATGGGCATAATTCCACCTGACCCGCCCCTTCGGTGGGAGTTTTGGCTCGCCGAAGGACCGGACGGTTCGGAGGATATTTGCGATGACGGCGGGACCGTTACATAGTAGGAAGTCTGGCAGGGATTAATCACCTACAGGATGTGGCACAAATTAAACCGACCCACGGGCAGTTGTCCTAGGACCTTGCGTTGCGGCGTTCCGTGCACACCCAGACGCGAAAATCATGAAATTGTGGACTTGCCACATCTCCGCCACCTCGTCGTCGGAAAATTCGCGTAAAAACGCGTTTCGCATGCCCTGTGATTTTTCAAGATACACGCCTGGAGGGTCTGCGCCAGCATAGCTGCCGTCGGCGTCGTCGGTGTAGTCGTCGAAACGGTCGTCGCTTGCTTCCTCACTTTCGTCATCCGTGTCGTTCTCATCGTCACTTGCGTCGCTCCCTCCGTCGCTCCCAGCGATTCGCGGTGGCTGCAGATAATGGGCCGGAAACAGGTTTATCATCAACCACCACCGGTAGAACGCCCGCCGAAACCGCAGGGATTCACGTGAGCTCAACAGCGACCGGTCCCCACTCGCCCTATCCTTACATCTATTCCAAAAGCACCCGTCAGCACGTCCTCACGTATGGATGGAAAGTAAAACACACGTGGTGCTGAAGAACAGCTCCAATCCTACCACGATCCTCTCGTTCTTGGCTAACGCCGCAGCGACGTGAGTGGTTACCTCCGGCACTTCATTCTGGGGAAACTTTCTCTCCGAGGGGAAGTTTTGAACGTAGTTAGCTCTGGATGCCATGTACTCATTCCTATCGAAGTGGGCGAGGCGAACGGCGCAAGGGAACAATTCAGGACCGATTTGAGTTTTGGCCACTGAAGTGAGGATGGAGGTCGGATGAGCCTGAAAGACTTCGTGGAAAGACTTGGAAACCAGGATGGTGGAGAGCAGCGTCGCAAAGTCGGGCAACGAGGTGAACACGCAGTCGATGATATCTGGACTGGGAGGGGCAGCCATACTCGAGAGTGAGAGTTGTTGTGAAACCCCTTTCGTCGTTTTGTAGTAATTACCCTCCTTATCACTCCAGAGTCACCTTTCTCTTTTCGTCCTCAGCCGAGTCAGTCGAAGAGCCGATGGAAGTCGATATCAAGTCATTGGGGACGATTGATACCCGCCACCCACGGTCACACTGTGCGGCGGTGTGCATAACGTGGATTGGAACGCCCGCTTCAAAACAATATTGTCCCGCGGACCGTTATATACGGAGCGTGTTTCCACCCTTGAAATACACAATCCGAAGTGCCCAAATCATCCCAGCCAGCGCTGAGGGTAAAGATCGTCAAGGATAGTACGTAATCAAAGGTTTGGTACACAATCTTGTATTGCAGGTTGTCGCATCATCTCCGAATAAGCGCCGACATGGTACTAGAGCTGGTAGCCTCGGGCCCCTGCGTAGTATGGGAGAAGTGCGAAGGAATTTACGCGTTTCCGGTTTCAATTTCAGGCCCCAGCTTCGGCCCAATGTTCAAGAATTCACCGGCGCGGGTCCATATAGCAATTGCGAGGAACACACGGTGCAGCAGCGTGGCCTGCCGTGGAAGGGTATTCGCGTAATACGATGAGTCGGAGCACCATATTGAGTTGTTCGAATAAAGGCATACCGGTGGCAGCTCAAGCCTCGGTCTTTGCATTTATTAATACGGCCATCCTAAGGGTTAACCAACAGCCATACGCAGACCGCCCGCCGTCCGGCGAACGTTTTATTGAACCTTTGGGATCGTTAACCCAACCTGAACGGCAGGTCGAGCTTCAACTCTATCCAACCACGCCTTGAGACGTGGGAACTCATCAAGGTTTTCGAGCCCGGCGAACTTGTGACCTCGAATCCTGCACCACCCTGTAAGCACGTGGCATGGATCCAAGGGAAGCATATCAACTGACCATGGGAACGCATTGATATCAGCAACGCTAAAAGCGCCGGTCCCAGGACCAGCAAGCCAGTCGCGATTCTGGAGACGAATCTCAAGAACCCCGTAGAGGCGCTTGGTCTCGTCCAAATATCCTATATGCGGGGGAAATAACGGGTGAGTTTATGTCATTGGCAGAGGGACGAATCACTGACGCTTCTTGGCATATGGAATATCTTCCGGCGCGAACTTGTTGAAGTGGTTTGCTAGAGGGAGAGGTGAACGGCTGTCGGTCTGGGTCAGTTGCTTTACGCACATTGACCTTGCATAGGGCCGACACCACCGTGCTGGAAGAGGTGGTCAGTTCCAATCCTCCACCAGAGAGAGGGTGGAAGTGGAAGACCCACAGCGAAGAAGATCCATTGAAGCATCTCGCTATAGTCTCCCGGTTGTTTGGTCATGTCAAACCAGAGCTTGTGTTGGGGGTCATAGTGTTGAGATAGATAAAGCATGATGGCAGCTGTCTCGAAGACCGCGAATCCCTCCGCTCCGGTTGTGGTCTGTCTGTTTCGGTCTACCAAGACGGGGATTTTTCCGTTAGGGTTCAGGGTGTTGATGTACCATGGCTCCTTCTGTCTGTTGGTTCGGATAGAGACGTGCTCGACACTGGTGGCGGAGGTCGTATGGTCAGGCACGAGTTCGGCAAGCTGGTTCAGACTCACTCATATGCGACTTTATCACCGTAGATGCTCTTCAGCTCCTCGAGATAAACTGAGACTTTCTTCCCGTTGGGGGTACCGTCGGTGTAGAGGATGAAAGGAGACTTCGCAGCAGTAGACATTTGTCTGTGGATTGACTGGATGATGAGTGTGAGTCGACTGATTCGGGGTGAAAACTCGACAACTTACCCGCAGTCTGGCGAGGAGAGGCCTTGACGCGAACATGATGGGTATATGCCGCCTGGAAAATGGACTATTTATCGTCCGAGTGGGTCTCAGTCAGGGTGTTGGCCATGGTCAGCGACGGGTGGTCGCGCGAATTGAAATGATTTGTAACGGGAGTGATGGGCGTCTGTGCTGTCGGCGCCGGATGGCCGTCGGAGCGCTGTTGCGCCGCCAATTCTTTGTTCCGCCCCGTTGTCCGGCGACCTCAGATTCAATCCGTTTCAAGGTCTACGCGCTAATATGGTTTATATTGAGTGCTGCTGCAGGCGGAATCGATCACACGCGTAGTAGCTCAGAGTCTTCAATGAATAGGAAAGATGGGATTTATGGATGGCAGAGTGAGACCGTCAACAGGAGAGCGGGTCGAAGTTATAGAACCATCAGCTCAAAGTGCTTCCAACTCGCCGCTGTGGGAAGTATCCCAAAAGCCTCGAAACAAATTCATGTGGTTCACGCAAGCCCCAAAGGGCGAGAGTCATGAGTTCTAACCGTCGTTATTTATATATTCAGACTGGACACTACACAGTGGCTACATAATCGTATAAACCCATTGCCTAGACCTCGGGCTCACGCGAACTCTAGGAGGTGGCGGCGCAGGGGAGTCTTGGGTGGCACGACGGGGACCTTGGGTGGCACGATAGGCACCTTGGGCGGTACGATAGGTACCTTGGGTGGTACGGGGGGAGGGGTGTTGCCGGGCTCACGCGAGAACAACTCGTTCAGAGCTTGGAGCTCGCGCGAGAACAGTTCATATGAAAGGTCGCGCTTGAGCATCCAGGCCTCGAGTTCTTGGGCTGTTGGAAGGGACCATGAAGGTCAGATCGTGGTAAGATGTGAGGACGATCGGGAAACTCACACTCTGGCTCAGGAGCAGGGGAGCGGGCGACCGGAACGATCAAGGCGTTGGCGGAGAGAACCCCGACGACGAAGAGGGTGAGAGCAGCTTTGGGGAACATGATATGTGGAATGTCGTGAGGAAGAACAGATAACAACGGCACCAGGCCTGAGGTTTGGGAGGTAGGAGAGAAGAACTGGGGTGGGCTGCACAGCGGCTGAGGAAATCAGGGAGTGCGCACCGACCCTTTTGTAGATTTCTGGGAAACGGTCGGTACCAGGTTCCGGCCCACCACTTACGGTCGGCGGCAAATGCACGAGGCCAACTGGGCCACATTCAAACTGACCAAGACAACGACCCCACGTTGTTCAGCCGCCGTTAGCGAGTCGAACAGGCGGGTTGCTCGGAGGCTCGAGACTGTTGATCGCAGACGCTTCGATCGCGATCCTCGGCCGAGGTACGGGGTCCCGGACATCGGCGGGCTGCATCGACGGACCCAACGTTCACTAAGCGAGCTGATTTCGAGTTGGGCCAAAGGCGAAGTCGTTGTTCGAGACCTCAAGTATCATATAGGTCGCGCCCAGGACTAGCGGTAGCACACACAACCGAAATTTTCGAAACCGCCGTCCCACCCTCGAACCCGGCCGCCCGTGTTTACTAGGTCTCTGGAGCTTCCTCTGGCGAGATGGATGAAACCTGAGTCAACCTGTTCGATTACTGGCAGATGGTGAACTTGGGGAGCGCCTGGTCGAGATTTCGGACGGAGGGTTGGCACCTCAGGGATTTCGCTGCAGTCTACTCGTTCGCGGCTTTCGAGGCTCATATTGGTCGACGTCGTGTGGCGGTCTGCATTGGCTTGTACTACATCAAGCCTGTCGAATTATCAGATCGCGCTGGAGGCTCTAAGGGAACACTGTCCCATTCGGGCTCAGATGTCCGCTGACGCCCATCCCCGCTCAATAACTTCCCCTTGCGGCATACCCTCTCCACGACTGCTCAGCAGTTCATCCACCTTCATACCGTATGTTATGTAGCACTTGACTACATATCCCTTTCTTGAGCCGGTAGTCGTGCACGGGAATATAGCGCGCTCACGGCCCTCACAGGTGTTCGCAAACCGATGAAAGTCCCATCCCGCGCTTGCCGCTGAAAGCAACGTGATCCTAGAAATAGATCTTGTACCTGACCATCTCTTTGACGAATCCCCCCCACCCTACTGTACGTCGAGCCTGGATAAACTCGCCTTTTGTGGTCGTCAACCGGCCAGAATCCTCCTCTGGCAAAAAAATGTGGCCCGTGACATCGGTGACTGGAAGCCTCGGATTCTCGGATCCTGCACCGTCATCAAATGTAACCTCCCTCTTATCCACGCCATCTCCATCCATCAAATGTTCGCTTGGATACGTTTGCGTTCCCAGAAGGGGTTCATGCGGTTTTGGGTGAGCAGGGGGCTGGTTGAAAGACTGTGGAGGGTTCGCAAATAAGGAAACGGCTGGCGACCAAGTGGAAACAGGTGCCGACCCATCGTCGCGATATCTGTCATAGGGATCGCAATCTTGATCTTTCCCCCCGCCAAGATACTTAAAGCATAGGGAATGAATCAATGGATCGCCTGGGAGTTGTTGACGTGCTTCCAGCCCCTTGTTCGCCACCTTCATCCAATCCCGTCGCTCGGAGCGCACAGCAACTCGCTAAATACCCGTTGTCGCCACACGCCCTCTCACTCTTATGCCCTCATGTCTAAGGACCTCGTTTACACACTCTTGCCGATAGTTGCCTGGTTGCCAAAGTATGGTGCGTGCCTCCTATCAATGATCTCTATTCACTCCTGTTCTGACCCCCGAAGATCCCCGATGGCTTTACGGTGATGTGATCACAGGTTTGACCGTCGCGATAGTCAACATACCCCAGGCTCTCTCTTATGCCAGCGTAAGTACTCAAAAACAAACGCGTCATACCCCTTGCAGACTCACCGTATGTGCTACAGCTGGCTGGTTTGCCCCCTGAATATGGATTGTACTGCTCGTTCATCGGAACCACAGTCTACCCCGTACGTTCAATCTCTACAAGTATCCGTCTGAATTCTTATAACTGTCAGTTCCTGGGAACCTCCAAAGACATCACGCTAGGTCCGATCGCGGTTGTCTCATTATCGGTGGCAGAAGTCGTTTCCAATATCCACCAGAGGTATCCCGGAGTTTGGAGCAGCCCCCAAATTGCTGCTGTGCTTGGATTTTTATGCGTAGGCGCCGTTGGTTCCCACCTTCCCCCGTCACTGAGAGAACCGCGTTTTCCAGGGTGTTGTCATTTTTCTCCTCGGCGCACTTAGACTCGGCTGGTTAGTCGAGTTCATCCCAGCCCCGGCGGTGGGCGGATTTGTCACCGGGTCCGCGATCCAGATCATCGCCTCACAACTTCCTCCCCTCCTCGGAATCAAAAGCAAAGGGGATTCCTCATTCGAAATCTTCTGGAATACCTTGCGCAACATACGCCAGGCGCGGCTGGATGCTGCCCTCGGGATATCCGGGCTGGCCTCATTGTATTTGTTCCGTTGGATCTGTCAACTTCTGACGAAAAAGTACCCACGACATGGTTCGCCATTTCCACCACTACTATACCTTCTCTCATCGACGCGGTTTTGTTCTAGCCCAGGCGTTCTTTTTCATCTCTGTGATCAGGAACGCGTTCGTGGCTGTTGCCCTCACCTTTGCCTCATGGGTAATCATCACCAATTCCCATGGTAAACCGCCAATTGCCGTCCTCGGCGAAGTTCCTCGTGGGTTCAGAATAGGCATCGTACCTTTCGATAGGCAGTTGGTGGAGGTCGCTTTCGGCAAATTACCCGTGCCATGCGTTGTCCTGCTACTCTGTCACATTGCCATAGGAAAATGTAAGTGCGTTAAACCTCTCGTCTGACACGTCCTTCCATCGTACGCCCCTCTAGCTTTCGGTCGTCAGAACAACTACAAAATCGATCCGAACCAAGAGCTCATCGCGGTCGGTATGACCAATCTCTTGGGCATTTTCTTCTCGTCGTACCCCACAACCGCCTCTTTCTCCGCCACCGCGCTCAAGGCCAGGTGTCACGTTCCGACTCCCCTATCCGGCCTCTTCACCTCTGGGTTGGTCATCATATCCCTGTACGCGTTGACCGGAGTGTTCTATTATGTACCCACGGCGGGTCTTGCAGCCGTCATCATCAGCTCCGCTCTGGGTCTCGTCGATGGGTCGGAAGGACTCCATTACTGGCGCGTTTCGAGAATCGAGGCCGTCATCTGGATCAGCAGCGTCATTGCCACCGTCTTTGCTGGGGTCCAATACGGCATATCGATCGCAATCCTGGCGTCCCTCGCCCTGCTTCTCATCAGGGTCGCTAGGCCACAAGGTCGGTTCTTGGGAACCACGACCTTGAGACTCATCGATGACAAAGGGCATGAATCCACCCGTGAGGTGTTCATTCCGTTGGAGCTCGGGGACGACGGAGTACTCAACATGAAGACGGTGGTGAACCCTCCCGCGCCGTGGATAGTGATTTACAGGCTGGGAGAGAGTTTCACTTATCCGAACGCGTCGTCGGTGAATCTGTCGATTATGGAGTATTTCAAGGAGAATGCGAGGAGGAACCCGCAGCTGGCTCACAGTAGGAAGAAGGAACGGTTGTGGAACGAGATGAGTAGCCCGGACAATACTAGAGAGTGTGAGAGGGAGAAAAGGAGGAGGCCGATCAGGGCAGTCATATTTGACTTTGCGTCGGTGTGCGTGTACTCATTATATCCTTTCCGTATTTTCCCTTCTGACGACCCTTCCCCTTTCCTTGCGCATAGCTCCGTTGTCGATAGCACTGGCGTCCAAACCCTCCGAGACACTAAAGGGGAGGTGGAGAGGTGGACCGGGCACACAGTTGGCGTCCGTCCTCCCAGCCTGACATATATCCAAGATTTCGATTGACCACTCCCTTCCTCGACAGTTCCACTTCGCAAACATCCACCGAGCGGATGTCTACAGCGTCCTTGTCGCGGGAGGGTTCGGGGTCCCAACTCCACCACAGCACCCCACATTCTTCCCCGCTGAACCTCTAGTTCTCCGCGAGACCGTACCGGTGCGAGCCAAATTCCAGGTGTACCAGAGCGGCGGAGTGGAGAGGTTGGTTGCCCGTGGGACTGCCTCTCCTTACCAAGAATACGTGCAAGAACCTATCGTGTCGGAGAGCACGCCTTTCTTCCACGTTGATCTCATCGCGGCGGTTAGGGTCGCGGAAAAGCTCGGATTGGAAGAGGAGGAAGAGGAGAATGTAAGTGGTGAGGGTGGACCGAATGGGGTTCATCAGGGCGATATCCTGATTGATCTACACGATTGATTTTTGAAAAATTCGAGGCTGGCGGTTCGTTTCTTTCTTTATTTCTTGGTCTTTGGTTGGTTGGGTCTGGGAGTGCGTTGGTTACACGGATACGTTTACGATCTCACGGACAGTCGCCCAGCCATCTGTTACTTCGACGGAGTTGTTCGTCCTTTGCGTACCGTTAACCACCATGTACAGTGGTCACATAGTTTATAGCACTGCCGCGGAACATTTACCACATCGCTGTTTCTCTTCACTACCGTGAGGGCGATGGTCTTGGCAGACATCACCAGCCCAATTGAGGGGCACGCCTCCTGCGCATGCGCGGGTTTCATAGCAGTTGGAACGGTTAACCCTTTCCCCTTCCCACTGGTGGTTCCCTGCGGATGTTCGCCAACGGCCCCAATACAGCGAGCTCAGGTCCCACTCAACAATCCGGCCCCGACTCCACCATGGCGCAAGGAACCGACTTCGCTGCCGCAATATTTTGCAGTGCTGGCCCGTCCCAGGCTCGCCGTGTTCTTCGCGAGGGGACCCATCAAATAAGCCTCTCCGGATGACTTGTGATGATTACGTTCGGTGGAATAAACGGGATAATATTGTAGGATAGATCGGTGGAAACAGCTCAACACCTGGGGGCGATACGTGATACTTCTATGTCTACAGAGAGGGTTATTACAAGAGAAGGCTCCGTTGTGGAGAGTATTGTTGCACAGAACGCGAACGGTTGTCCGGTTCTAGGTGTAGAAGTGGTTCAGCTTGAAACTCCTGGCCTGTCGACTTCCGATAAATGTGCTGTCACGAAATGGGATACTTGAGCGGGATGAAATCAAAAACGGCCGTTTAGACTCACCTCATGTCGCACCTGTTGACGAACCCCG
>Ga0307511_10006522_pt1 | contig 11753 bp, 4 predicted proteins | sample 13_EM_MG_FD_200266 | JGI IMG/M metagenome (GOLD analysis project Ga0307511, IMG submission 200266) | Populus trichocarpa ectomycorrhiza microbial communities from riparian zone in the Pacific Northwest, United States - 13_EM | ecosystem: Host-associated > Plants > Roots > Unclassified | place...
AAATAATTTATGAAATGTTAATTATTATTATTTTAATTTCTTCATCTTTCAATTTTTTTATTTTTTATTTGATCTCTATTATTTTGATTATTATTTATTTTATCTGAGATAATTTATGAAATTATATATTTTTTTTCAATTTCATTCCCATTCAACTTTTTAATTTGTAAGATTTGTTTCTCATTATTTTAATAAACTTGAAAAAAATAAAACATTAATAAATTATTTTCCAACTCATTTTTCATAGCATAACCAAATACTAAAAAGTATTTTCCAACTTATTTTTCATTATACTACATGACATCAAGAAAACACGTTTTCAAAATTTACTTTCTAGAAAGAAACTGCTTTCCTTCTGCTCTTTCTCATCGAACTTGATAGATACATCTCCTTCCTATGCACGCTTCTTCCCTTCTCTTCCGTCTCTATAAATTCTGAAAATCAAAATTCCAAACCCAGAAATCAAAATTCTTCCAAAGACACAAACTTTACTCATTCTTTTGAGTTACAAATAAAACCCTTTAAAGAAAGCAATCAATGGAATTTGGTGAATGCTCTTCTGGTTCCAATTCCTCCTCCTCCAATGAAGCCTGGGCCAAACTTGGTATTTTCCTCATATTTATTTCTACAGTCTTAGTGTTGTTTCATATGTTATCCTCTGTTTGTTTCCCTATAAAATGTTTGTAGAAACTGTTTTTAGTGAATTTTAGTGTTGAAGCTGACATTTTTTTGGAAGTTAAATTGAATTGAGAGAAAACCAGGAAATTTAACAAAGGAAGAAACTTTCTTGGGTTTGGGTTCTTAATTCATCGTTGCATTCTAATTTTTTTTTGGAAGTTCAATTTAATGCTTCTGTTAATGTATTTGTGCTTGCATGTTTGTGGAGGGATTGTTACTGTTCTTAAGTATTTTTCTTGAATGCGAGTGAATATGATCGTAGTGCGAGTACATTGGAATTAGAAAGTAGGGAGTCTTTTTTAACATAAATCATGAATGATAAAAAGAAACCCTTTTGGTTAATTCAACACTTTTTGTTATGAACATTAGCCTTTTCGTGATTAACATAGTATGAAATACTATAGAGTTCCCATTTTGAATTGGGGTTCTTTAGAAGTTTGAACTGACAATACTGGAGCCTTAGATTTGTTCAATTATATAAATGATAGCATTTTCATCGCATCTCCAATTTGTAGACAATTCTGTTTGATAATGTGGATGCTGAGAATCATATGCGTTCTTTTCTTATTGAAAAGGCTACATTCAATCATTTGCAACACAAACTTTTAAAGCAAAGAGAATAAACTACAGGGTTTGACAGCAAACTTTTCTGATTTGGGATTTTGAAAATTAATTGATTTATTCTTTGTTGCAGTACCATCTGACTCGAGATATTCTGATGTTGAGATAAGGTCAAATGAGATGGTAATCTGCTCAGAGATTACATCTACTTCTCTTGAGAAGCATGAATGGTGCAAAATAACAAGGAATTCAGATCAAAGTTCTGCTATGATGCAAAATAAGAGGTGATTTATATTTACTAGTTAAAACTTATATTTATTTTCTGATATCATGAATAAGTTGATTTTATTTATAGAGATTGGTATAATTAAGTAATAACCCACCTGAGAATCTAAAACATGAATTTCTATACTATTGACTGAATTACCAGACAATTGATTAAATCACAGGCAAAAGGTTGTCTTCTTGTAGGAGACAAAGAGCTGCTTTACTGATCCGAGCATTGTTTTTTAATTGCAGATATTCTTAAGCCAATTATAGAGTTAAGCTCATTGTCTTTGTTGAGTTATTACTAACATTCTATCTTTAGTACCATAGTTAAGTCCATTAAGGCTGGTGATATGACTTTTGGCCCTATCGATTAGCAAATCATTTTTCCATTATCCAAAAGACAATCAATTTATTGTAGCAACCATGGTGATAAGAGATTTTGAATGCTAGTTTTCTGAATGATGAATCATATCACTCATAACTATTGACCGATACATGCATCTTTTAGTTGATCAGAGATTCTCAAATTCTGTCGCTTTGGTTGTTGTCTGTTGTTTCTGATACAGCTTGAATACAATACTTGTTGATGAGGCCACTGTCCAAAATGAAGATGATGTAGTGATAAATTGCGGAAGTGAAATTATTCCTGGCCCTGCCAGAGAAGGTCAGAAATTTTTTACATTGTTATAATTTTATTATTTCTTCTTTACAATAATTTACTTGAATAGATACTGCAGCCAATAAAAATTGTTTTTACTCATATTGTCAATTTATCTGGAGCTAAGTTTCAGAAAACACAGCAACTTCAATTGCATGTCTGTACTTTTGTTTAACCTCACTTGGGTATTATTGTTTTTATTTTGATGGTAACTGGAACAGCCCTCCCAGCATTGTATTCTACTTTTTTTAAAAAAAGAATTAGAGATAAGGTTAGTTTCTTCCATATGGTCACATTATAATGTGATTTGATCTCTGTTTACTCTAGCGACAACATTATCTTGATGTTTTTTTATGGGATGCATAAATTTACTTGGTATAATTGACAATTGGATAGGTTTGAGATGCACTTCCAATTGGGATATTTAATCATCCAGGGCTGAGTTTTGTTGAGAATATGCTTCTGGAATGCAATTGTTTCCCATTTGATACTGACTATCTCTTATAAAAAGGCTTTTTTATTTCTTACATCTCTAGGATATTTGAGCTACAGATTTAAACTAATGCCTCGAGAGTCTTTCACGAGATGGTTAAAGGTGAATGATTAATCATATTTGGAATCTTTAAATTTCTTCCGGTGTGCCATTGCCAACCACAAGTGTGCTGATGTTCTTTGGTTTTGTTTTTTCTCCACCAGGTCAGTATAGATGCTGAGCATGCAAAATGCAGCATTTGCTTAAACGTATGGCATGATGTTGTTACTGTTGCTCCTTGTCTTCATAACTTCTGGTTTGTGATTTATTTTATGGCTTCTTTTTAGTAGAATAGAATTGTACTTTCAACTTGTTGATTTATAATCTACTTGTCCTATGCAACTCAGCAATGGATGCTTTTCAGAATGGCTGAGGAGATCGCAAGAAAGACATGCAAGTGTGCTCTGTCCTCAGTGTAGAGCAGTAGTACAGTTTGTTGGTAGAAACCACTTTCTGCATAGTATAGAGGAGGTGATATACCCTAAGTTTCACTCAATTCCTTGACGAACATTTTACATCTCTGTGCAAGCCATTTTATGTGCCTGTATGGATAGAGACATGTATTTCCCTTTGTTTGTCTATTTCCCTTTTGTTTGTAGTTGGTAGATTAATTTATTTGTTTTAGGCTGCCTTAGCGTCATATTTTGCAATTACTTGAAATATAGAAAACTTTTCTTATTGATTTTCTTTCACATTTGTCAAAATATCTGCTATATACTTTGTTGTTAGTTTCATTGCCTAATGTTAGTGCTAATGCTGCATTACTTTGTTTATAATTCTGCTATTCTACTTGTCTGTGATTCTGGATGATGATTATGGTTACCTGATATAATTGCATTAACTGAAAGAATGCCAATAACATAGATAACATAAAAATTGAGTGCAAGTCGAAGCATTACTGCTTAGAGGATTTAATTTCTTGTGCAAGTTCATGTATATATACTCTTATTTTCTTAATTTTGTACACTAATATATCATCATTTAAAATTTATTGATTGCGTCTTGCAATTTTAAGCCAATCCTGCAAACTCTTAACCCTTCATACTTGGATCTTCATTTCATGCCTGTTTTCTGATACATGTTTGAGAGTTTAAAATTTCTAGGGCATGCCCCTTTCTTTTTATAGCATGCTCAAGGTTTATGGATATTACTTTTAACTGTAATAGTAACAAAGTTGCTGATTGTTCTTTTTTTAGGATGTATTGCAAGCCGATTCTTCACTAAAGCAGTCAGATGAAGAAATAATTCTTTTGGATTCCTATGCATCAATAAAATCAAATCTTGTAAGTAATTTTATGTCTGAAGCCATGATACTTGATACAAGTATATGAAATGTTGATGTCATGTCTGGGATTGAATTATGAGAGACAAATATATGTCATATATCTCATATAGGATTGAGACATGCGATGCTTACTTGCATGCTTGCCTCAAACTTTATCTGTCCTGAAAATGATTTCTAACCAAATATTACTGATTAATTGAGATAATGGATGCTTAGTAATATTTATTTTTGTAATACACATTACAAATAGTTTTTTCTCGTATCTTCAATTGATAGATTTCCATTTCCATTGCAGCTTCTTTTGTGGTTATTTCAAATTGTTGGGACACTATTTGTTTGTCTTTGGTCTGCATATCTTCTGTATATAGAATGGTGCTTTTAACTAGTTAACTTAAGTTCTGACGAGTATCAGATCATTACAGTTTTTTAACTTCTGATGCACATTAGATCATTCAAACTGGAAAAAAGCATCGTCGAAAGAGGCCACACTCAATTTTAGATGCTGAAAATGAAGTTGCAGATTTCCCATGTCCTCAATGTGGTAATAGTTTTAATTTCTCTTACAATTACTTGTTTATAAATCACATCATTTTCTGGAATATGATCGTTTGGCAATACTGGAACCCTTGGAAGGAAAATAGTGTGTTCTATTCTTAAAGAAGAAAAATACGAGCCAATTTCTGGCGTACAACTTGTTGTGGGTTTGATATTTTATAATGGTGTTCCATACACACAACTGCTGAAGCTTGGATCCTCATGTAGATCAATCTATCAAAGATCATTCCTTATGTGTGTGATATCAGGGTCATGGTCATTTTGATATCATTCTCAACTTCTTCTCCATTGTGTTCTAGATAATTTGTGCTGGGTTCCTTCCAAATGCATCTATTTTACTGATCTGTTATGAGAATTTAGACAGAGTCTCCATAGGGTTCTTGAACATGTGAAGAAATCCTAGGTAAAACTAAAGCTTCGTTGTTTTCACGTCTGAGTTTGTTACAATCTACTGAATTGTAACCAACTGACACAAGATGGTGTTGGGTGTTGATATTTATGCTAGTGTGACAATGATGCGACTGTCATGAGTAGTGGTAGCCACCTTGATATTCTTGTTCTTGTTCCTTTTTCATGGATGTATTAAACGTGCTCACAAACAGGAATATCATCAGCTGTGGGAGTCTAAATGAAAAAGTTAGCTTCCATACTAAATGAATGGTGCTTGGAGCTTCTTGTACAACAAAAACTTACTTTTCTATCTTTAATTTTTGACAGAATTCTATGTTGCATATGAGATGCTAGTGCCGCTAATCCAAGAGCAGGAAAATAGTTTCAGTTAGAAATTTTATTCATCATTGTTTTCTTTTTCTTTGTTTTCTTTGTTTAATTTGACTGTGGTGCTTTTTACATAATCTTATGCATGTTTTCATTCTTGAGAGCGGTCAATCATGTGAATAAATGCTTTTGCATTTTGAACTTTAAATAACTGGTTATAAGAATGTTAGCCTTGGATGTGTTTCTAATATGCAGTCCTTTTGTTTTAGATCCATTATTTATCTAATTGTTCAATAATACCAATCAGGTACTGAGTACAGTGGCTTCCACTGCAATCAGAATACAATTCACTTACAGTGCCAAGCCTGTGGAGGGATGATGCCTTCTCGAGCTGATATTGGAGTACCACAGCACTGTATGTGTCATGATTTGCCTGTATTATTCTTGGATGAAGTGTTGGGTTTACGTTTCTCTTATTTATTTTTCTAATTCAGGCCCTTTTTTCCATATTTTATGCTCATCAATCCTTTGAATAAAGTCTGTTAAAGTTGGTGTTGAAGCTAAGAGACTGCTTCAAATTATTAATGAATTCTTAGGTTTACTTTTGAGTCTATGGATTTAATTTTGAGGAGAAATAATATTGGATCAACACTATTTTATCAACTGTGAGCTTACTGCAAGTAGATATAATTCCTTTTTAATTCCTCCCTTCTTGCAGGTTTGGGATGTGATAGAGTATTTTGTGGTGCCTATTGGCATGCTCAAGGTGTTTCCAGAAGTGACACTCACTCTATTTGCAGCCATGAGAATTTTAAACCAGTATGTGCTCTTTTATTCTTAGTCTTTTCTAGTTGCAGTCCTTTCTAAACAGTTCTCACTTGCAATAGGATTGCTATCATGTGGACAACTCTCCCTCTATGTTTCTTTGATAAGTGTCTTTTAATTTGTCAGTTTCTTTTTTTTTGGATCAAATGTAAGTATATATAAGAGATCAAAAATTACAACTTTGGAACCCATAGGAAACCAGAAAAAAGAATATAAAACAAAAAATGAAACAAAGGGAACAAGCTCCCTAAACAAAAGAAAAAACCAGGGATAGAACAACAGATGGTTAGGGTAGGAACCCGATCCTAGGGGGGTTGCCCAGCCTAACCAAATAAATACAACTAAAGAAACCATTAGAAAAAACATAGAAAATACAAGCTTTACTCAAAGAGAAACCAGATAGGGACAAGCCCCCAAGACCAAACCGGTGGGAACAACAATAAATAGCTCTCATGCAAAACTTGCATGGCCAAGACACCGCCATGCATTCACGAAGCAGAAGATACACAATTCTCATGGAAATGAAGAACCATGCTGAACTTGAAACTTTTGGAAAACAGCATCAACTGACTTGGAAACATGCTCAAATAGACGTTTGTTCCTTTCATTCCAAATTAAGTGCACAAGGAGAGGGAGAGCAACTCGTCTCATTCCTCGAAGCGCACCAGATAGGGAAGACATAGAACGATTTAGACGAAGCCACTGCTTGACACGACTCCATAACAATGAAGCCACTGCTTGACACGACTCCATAACAATGAAGCCACTGCTTAATTTGTCAGTTTCTTATTTCTATTGGTCTAAACCCTTTCTATATAATTTTACTCCACCTGCATGGTATATTCCTAGCCCCTTAATTGTTTGTCTATCTCACAATCCCAGTTTCTCACATGTATATATCTTACCTTTTAACTATTCTTTTTCATTTTTTTAAAAATTTGGGCATTCACTTAATGCACCCGTCTATAAGTAGTTCATTGGTGTTCCTACCTTCTGCTACAGAGGATGATGCTGTTTACTTAATCTATTACACCAGATATGGAGTTTCTTGCAGAATTTTTTTTTCTTGTGTGTATATCTTCTCTTTACCATTCAACATTTCTTGCCTCTTCTGGCAAACAAATGTTCTTTCTTCTAGATTATTTGAGCACTTATTTTTATTTAATCTGATTTGATTTGTGATTAGATTTCGTTTCCGTGATCCTTATTTACTCTTTCTTTAATTGCCTGGCCTTAGTTGTTCTATGGAAACCATGATAATTTCAAAGTTTTATTGTGATTTTTCCATAACAATAAGATGCCTTTTCTTCTGGAGGCATCAGGTTTGTGAACATTTTAGGCTTTGTATGCTTTTGTTAATATTCCATAATCTTGTGCTTTGCAGATCTCAGAGCATGCTGTCTCTAGGATTCCATTTTTGGCACATGAAAAAAACCGGCATGAACAGGATGTATGAATTTCTCTTTTCCAAAATGTTAATCGGTAGCAACTTTACAAAGTTTGACAAGAGTGACTCACATTTTTTGTTTTATAGATCACAGAAAGGTGTATCGGACAGATGGGAAAAACACTGCAGGATGTTATTTCAGATTGGATTGGGAAGTTGAACAACAGAGAAATTGGTGTGTTGGTTGATTCTTTACCCCAACTTAATGGTTAAAAAAACTGAGTTTGTAAGGTCCCAAATTCAGTTACCCTTGTGTAAGGTTTTTTTTTGAAGGGGATGCAACAACGTATATAAATATCTTTAGTGGTACTGTTAATTTGAAATAAAATTCTGGAGTATTTTGGAATGTATCTTGTACTTCATGTTCCATGATACTTTTATGGTTATTTTAGGACAAAGGTTGGAAATGGGTAATGATGTGTTGTCTCTGTTGCAGAAAGAAAGGATTTTGTGTGTGTTTTCAAGCTAAAATGTCACTAGAATTTGAATTTTGGTTGGTTTTTAACTCTTGCTGCAGATCGAACTAGGATGCCACTGAATCATGCTGAGATGATAACTGTTGGAACCCATGTTTGCAAGTAAGGACTCACCTTTTATTTTCTCATATGGAGGATTTGATGTGGAATTAGTTAGTACTTAAATTACTGTGTAGTGACAAAAACTCCGCAGTCTTCCAAGAGGAGGAATTAGTTAGTACTAAAATTCATGGTGATGAGATCATTTGACAAGTTTTGAATTGATATAATCTTTATGAACAATTTTTAATGTGGATTCCTCTCTACACCCGCTTAAACAAATGTAAGGTTAATTATTGCGGTTGTGGCTGTTATTGCTGTTCTTTACTCTTGCAGGTTAATCATAAATGTTAAATGTTTGGTTTATTTCTGAATGCAGTGATTGTTATGACAAATTGATCTCCTTTCTGCTATACTGGTTCCGGATTTCAATGCCTAGAAATGTAAGTATATAGTATTAAGCAGTGTATAAACTTGTGGCCTACAAATATTTTTCAATTTTCGAGTTTTAGAAACTATGCTGTGTTTGTGTTTGCATCATCACAGCTCCTTCCGCCAGAAGCAGCTAACAGGGAAGATTGCTGGTATGGTTATGCCTGCCGGACACAGCACCATAATGAAGACCATGCGCGTAAAAGAAATCATGTTTGCCGCCCTACTAGGGGTAATCATGCATAATGAGCAGCTAGACAATCTCTTCATGAATGCAGTCATGAAATTGTATGGTATAGTGGATATAGTTTCAAAAACAAAATTATTTTGTGATCAAGAACTTTTTGCTTATGAGATATTCTAATTTTCACCAGTCCTTTACCCTTGAAACATATTTTCAAGCAAGCCATGGCCCAGTTTCAGATCTAATCCCTCCATCAATGATGAAGAAAAGATTGAAAATTGAATTTGGATACCATGTCCAAGACTGCTTTTCATGTCCAATTGACAAGGGTGGTTAATAACTTAGTCTTTTAACTATGAGGAGTATAGTTTTAGTTTGAGTCCTATAAATCTCAGGGCTAATGGAGATTTATATGATCGTTAACTTCAGGACTGTAGGATTAGTCGAGGTGTGTGTAAATTAATTCGGATATCATGTTAATAATAATAATAAAAAACTTAAGTCTTTTATTGACAACTTTCTCGTGTTAGGTCTAAGCATGAAGCTGAAAATTTATGCCAAATGCATGTATCAGCATCCCTTGTACCTTGCTTGGTAGGCCTCCCTTCTATAAGACTTGGATTGGAAAGAATGTTGCGAAGTTTGGTAAGATTTGGTTAATATACGAGTTTTACTAAAAATCTTTTATTAAAAAACCTTAGTTATTTTAAATTTATTTTTTTATCAAACTATAATTATAAAAGTTATCATAATATCAAACATATTTAATGAATGTTTGATGGTGTGATAATTTTTTATTTTTTGTTGTGTTTTAAAAGTATATTTCACTTGAAAAATATTAAATTAATTTTTTTATGTGTTTTCTATTTTTTTATGTGTTAATAGTATAAAAAAATTGAAAAAATTATTTTAATGTTTTTTAAATAGAAAATATTTTTTAAAAAACTTGATGCACTGTATTGCTAAATCGCTAAATACATGTTTTACACATGTTTCGATAAGTGTATGAAAGTTGGTTCAGGAATGTCATTAACATGTCCGTATAATTATTATATTTTGGTAATCTAGGATTATTGTTATTGTAAAAGTGCTTGAGATATTTTTTTTGAATTTCATTTTTTTTAATGATTTTTACATCTTTTATCAAAATTATCTGTACTATTATTATTATTATTATTATTATTATTATTATTATTATTGGGTATCAGTAGCAGTTGATGACCTTCCGTAGTAAATTAATCCACCTATAAACGTTTTCCATTTGTAACATCCCAAACATGTTCATAATCAAAAGCTAATTAGGTTTGTTGATTAATTTGGTGATCTTCATCAGCTATTTTTTTCTCAATAATTTTCAAGTCAATTGTTGTGAAAGTTATTTATCAAGGAATGCGGAGCTGCACAGGCAACTTGTTTCCATGAAAATTAACTAAATTCCCATAGATAATACCGAGTCCATCAACCACCACTTCTTCTCTGATATACCTAATTGCTTAAGTATTTTTTTTTTTTTAGAGAAACAAAACTCATAATATTCTGTATTAAATTCTTTATTTATTTATATTTTATTTGTATTTTCAAGATTAAACTAGCTTTAAACAACTTGTTTGTGTTTGTTATTGTTGTCCATAAATTCATTAGTAATTGAGTGAAAAGTACTTTCAAAAGCAACCGCAACCACATTTCCAAACATGTTATGATGGATTGTTTGACATCATGCGATTGCCGCTCTTTTTTGACTTTCAGTTTCCTGAGAATAATAAGAGTTGAATCATGTTTTCCTCAATCTAAATGTTGAATCTTGAAAGACAGACAAGGTTCACTTCCTAAGTTGTGCATAAATAATTCATGTTAATTATTATTATTTGCACATCGAAAAAAACTTTCTTTCTCTAAACATCTTGTTTGTTATTATGGTGCACCAATTATCTCATGTTTGATAATGTGGTTGCGGTTATTTTTTAAAGTGCTTTTCATTTAGAAATGTATCAAAATAATAATTTTTTTATTTTTAAAAAATTATTTTTCATACCAGCGCATCAAAATTATCTAAAATACTAACAAAATATTAATTTGAAGTAAAGAAAAAAATAAAAAATTTTAAATTTTTTCAAAAACTTTTTTGAAAAAAAAAAAAGAATGATTCAATGACAATTATATTTGTTTTATTATTCAATATTTGTTTTACCAAACATAGTGGCAATCAAAACAAAGAGCAAAAACTCTGTTCAAGAGAGAAATTAAAGAAGCAATAACCAAAAAAAAAAAAAAACTTTTCCTCTCATTTTTTTTTTCATTTTAAGAATACAGCATTGCATAGACCATCCATGGCCTCTTCTTACATAGAAATTAGAAAGGCTGAAAAATGTGACAGAGAGAAGAAAACAAGGGAGTTAGGTAAGGGTAAGGTATGCTCTTTTCCTTCCAGACCTTCTAGAGGACAAGTCTAAATCCTCAAATTTAATTAAATGGGATAGAATTATTGTATTATCAATGCAACTTATCATATAATAAGACTTACTAATATAACGTAAATAAACTAAGAGATAAAGTAATTTAAGGAATAGACAACATTAAAAAGGGACATGAAGCAGCAGGACCAGGGATTTATGAGAAGGGACAGAGAGTAGTTGTATGTCTGACATAGCCCATCTACCTACCAAAAGTCCCCCTTCATGTTATTATCTAACAGTACACATGATTTATCAATGAGACCCACCACAATAAACATACTTATATATATACACATCAATTAACTTTAATAATATTTTTTTAAATCTTATTCATATTCTTAGAACCTTATTTGAGATCAACCTAGAGTGAGATTTGAATTACAAGTTCAGAAAATTGACCTCTTTTTTTAATAAAATAATGTTATTTTAACAATTTTTTTTTTAAAAAATCAATAAGTTAATGATAAAATTTTGACCAAATTATTGAATTTTTAACTGGATGAATCAAAATTTTGTTTTTTTAATTCAAACTAGTCTAATTTTATAATTGGCTATCTCAAGTCATCTGCCTGGTCCAAATTTAAAACAATGATCCTAACTTAATTATTGGGTAGTTAATTTATTTGTTAATCCTATATTAA
>Ga0307511_10006524_pt1 | contig 11750 bp, 21 predicted proteins | sample 13_EM_MG_FD_200266 | JGI IMG/M metagenome (GOLD analysis project Ga0307511, IMG submission 200266) | Populus trichocarpa ectomycorrhiza microbial communities from riparian zone in the Pacific Northwest, United States - 13_EM | ecosystem: Host-associated > Plants > Roots > Unclassified | place...
ATTACGAAATTCCTCGACGGTTCGGTTGAGCGACTGTGTGGCGGATTGCTGTCGCAAGAGCGCCAGACGAAGTCTCTCTACCGCAGCGTTTATACTTTGGATGGCTTCAGGTAGTGTCGGCGCGCTCCTGCCTGGGTGTACCGTTCAGCATTCATGGAGGGTGATCCCACATGCGACGATTGTCTGACCTTCGGTGTTTTTGATCGACATGCCCAGACTACGGGTAGTGTGTAGAAACACACGACGGACGGCGGGGGCCTTCAGGGAACTGAGCGGAAGCATCGAAGCACTCCAGCCGCCATCTGCTTATATGGGTCTTGTCCAGGTCACGCGTTGGTCGGTAGTACCAGGTTTCCCGAGTCGGAAGCACCCCATTATTGTCCCAATCGCGGAAAGTGCACGCCAATCGTGTGGTCCTGCAACGTCCAGTAGAATTTGATGGAGAAGCTTTGGGGCAAACCGAGAACAAAATCACCCAGCTGGTGACACACGAGAAGGCCCGTCGAGTCAAGCGTGGGATTCGCGAACTACATAAAGCGCAGAAGATCGACTTTCCCGGCAGAATATATTCCCGCATGGTTTTTAGTACGCGGGGGTATACGAAGCTCGGTGAGGGGCCTGCGTTTTTCTCTGAACTGTAAGTCATGATACTGCGATTGGATACTGCGTTGTTGGCAATGGGAGTCACTCAGTTTCTACTCCGAGGAACAAATATTATTATCATTCCCCATCGAAGGCGAAGGCCGGTGGAGATCGTGCTACAGGGAATAACGACGATCACCCAGCAACGAACGCGTAGTAGGTAATGCACAGCACGTGAACGGAAACGCAAGCCAACATAGCTCGACAGACTTGAATTATAGCCCATACTCCATCCTCACCTCTGGCGACATCAGGTTCGGATGTTCGTCCTCCAGCAGGGCTAAATCGAACATCAACGGCGGCTGGCGACCGGGAAGTCTGATTTGGAAATCGGAATACTTTTCTCCAACAACCCTCCGGAAATGTTGTAGGGACTCGCTCTCCTCTGGGGGGAGACCTCCTATGCGGGCATCGAAAACTGACAGTGATTTCCTCCAAGAGTCCTATGCCAGTCTCCAGTTGAGCCACTGTCATCTGAAGGCGATATGACCACGGACGCACCCCAAGTAGTAAATCGAAGTGCGTGTATTCTTCGAGGAAAAGCTCAGATGTGAGCATCCCAAGGCTCTGCAACGCCGAATCGCAGAAAGAGTACATCCCCCCAGCGACAGGGTCCGTTCGAGAGAAAACCTCATAGAGGACAGCTCGATGCGCCAAGCAAGCAATACAACTGCTGCTGATCACATCTGCGGCATTCGTACCGCCATGCTCACGAAATCTTTTGACGTTCCCGAGCAATTTCTGAGAGAACACCTCGAGCGGTGCTACAATCCGATCACACGACTGACGCCAGAACCCGAGTTTGACCCCTGGAGACAGTAAAGTTAAACCCCGGATGGAGTCAACTGGGGAGATTGACATATGACTCTCACCGTCGGCAGGGAGAGCGCTGAGGAATAGAATTGCGTCCCTGATGAGTAAGATAGCTTGTGTCCGCATCATGAGAGGACAGATGTCAAAGAGAATCGGGTAGACTTGCTGTCACAAGAATCAGGTCGATCCACGAGACGATCAAGAAAATACTACCAACCGGTAGCTCCTGCAGGAATTCCTGCTCAAGATCGGCAGTCACACCGGGGTCTGGCACACCACGCGTCAAGAACAAGTAGTTTGCCCAGTATATGGTCTGGGAGAGTGGAACTAAGGCTTTATGGAGGTCCTCCGAAAACTCCGGCGGGTGCCCATATGTCGGAACGAACCGTAGGTTCCCTGCTTTGATAAGTTCGCAGCCCTTCTGGATGTAGAAAATGGTCGTCTGCGTCATACATAGGAGGATGGTGTTCGAAACGACCACCATCAAAGCGCGAACGGCAGCCCTATAATCCTTGTTTTTGATGATATTGACGAGATGCTCCCATGCCATTTTGGCTCGTCTCACGTAGAACAGAACCATGGAGGGTGTGGGGCGGGTATCCGGGGAGAACAGCATCCCGATCGAGTGGGCCCAATGCACAAAGCCAACGCTCGACGCGGTACTCGACTGATCGCCTCCGATGAGTCCCTCCAGCTCTTTACTGTCCAGATGAATCCCGAACTTTGGTAGCCGACGCAAAGCCCACAATCGACTAACATCTGGAGGGTGAGTTCTGGGCCGAGGACACCTGATCCGATACTCACCATTTCATGTCCAAGTCTGTGGCGTCCACTTCATGGGATTGAACCTGTAACCTCTCCTCCCCCAGAAATAACTGTGGTATCCATGATTCCGAAGGGATTGTCCGGTGCATAAAAGGCGAGACGATCGAGATAGATGGGTTTGAATCCAGGGGGATCCTTTGTTCAAATGAGTTTCTGTGGACAAGGGCGAGTCCTGGTGGGTGTGGTGCCCGGTAAGCCCTGGAAGCTTGGTGTGCCCGAGTGGCATCAAAGGAGGATACGACAGTGGGGATTTGGACTTGGCCTGAACCCCCAAGGCGTTCCCCGGGTAGGAGACCGTCGGGGTCGCGCGAGTGGTGTGTACCCACTGGTTGTGGATACTTCCCATCGTAAACGCATTCCGAGGCGCATTTAGCCACGATGCACGTTGTGCACGGGCGCCCGGCATCGCATTTCTGCACGAGATCCGAGATTTAGCCGAGCTCGTGACCCCGAAAAGGAGAGACAAAACCGACCCACTCACCCTTTTTTTCGCCCTGATGGGGGTCGCAGGAAGTGGGAACTCGGGTGTCAGCGAGAATTTCCATGATTCGGATCGGTCCTTGCTCACCGACAATTTGCACACGCCCCACCCGCCCCGAGGGTATTTCCAACACCCCTCTTCCTGGTGCTGTTGTAGACGCAGTCTTGGATCCCAAAATCCGTGCACCTCACACAACGAGGGGAGGCGGGGACACATCTCTGGGGACGACGCCGCGGACGGCGATCGGAGTCAATGAGGGTGACAGACGTGGGATGGGGTTCTTACCGTCTTCTTGGCCCTAGAATCAAGCGGGTTAGGCACCTGCCCGAGTCGAACTTATGTGCGGAGGTACTCACCTGCATGCCAGACAAGCTCTTTTGGCTGACATCGGTGTTGGTGGGGGGAAAAGCGATGTGTGCCAGTGACCTGGCTAACGGGCGTCGATGGGGTTGATACCAGGATTGGAAAGGGCTAGTGCGACGCGTGGAACGGCCAACATCGGACATGGATCGGGTGTCACGATGGTGGACCCAACCAGCAGTACGCGACCCTGAGGTCCGCGGTCCGATCGACGAATACAAGCGAGATGGTTCGCCGTGCGATGATGGCGGCCAACGTGAGAATTAGGTGACTACCTGTACAGCTACACCACGCACACGGGCCTGGGCTGACTTTTAAGGAAGGCGGAGAGACCGCGACCGCTCCGTCGGGTCATTGGTGGAGCCAATCTCGGCTACTGGCACCCTTCCACGACGAGCATGATACACACCAAATGGCACGCCGCCTCCCTAGGCCTCTTGTCGATATCCACCCATTGTCTGGACCTCATAGTCCTGGAGACACAGTTCGGCATCCTCATGATCGTAGATGACATAGAGGCGGTGCGCGACAAAATCGAGCGCAAGGCCCAGTATTCGATTGTTTGGAACTTATTGCTTTTAGTGCACGGGGAGGACAATGAAGCCACCGAGATGGAGTTATTATAATGTTACGCCCCAAACCCTGGTAGATTTCCTGGCCCACCTGGCGTCTGTCGCTGGTGTGGGACCGTTTCGAGGGATCCAGGTCTTTCGCGTGACGCAAAGAGATGGGCCCACGGTGGGGCCGTTCGTTCCTCAAGGCGGAGCTCCTTCAGGGACGGATGGGTAATGTAAATGCCCGAGAGGTTTCCATATAGTACCCCAGTGTTGCAGATTTAGTTTGAGGATCTACATTTCCCCCGGTTTCCGGTAGATACTTACCCGCAGTTGGCTTAGCTGATTCGAGCGCCGCCAGAATGGTTCGGCTGGACTGATCCAGGGCCACCGGAATCCTCGTCTATGACTGGGTCGGGTAGGCTAGACAGACGAGGATAAAGTACACGACGCTGGAGTGCTCGATTCTTCGGGCGGTCCCGCGGGTGATCGTGCTTCTGTCACTGGATCTGACGTCCGCCTGTCAATGTGTGTATCCTCCAGGTAAGTGTCCCATTTTGCGATCGGTACTTTGGGTCCCAACTGGCGACTCACGATGGCCAGGAGGTCGATGCAAATGCCTCCTCTATCCGGTTCCGGTGACGCATGCACATCAACAACCACCCTTCGGAAAGGCGTCGTTTGGCCATTAGTGAGCGCAGCGCCTTCCGTGTGGGACTACCATCTCAACACTACCCGTTCGCCCCGTCCTCGTCGCTGACATATATCGTCGTTGTTTGACTTTGTTGTGCCGAGCGCCTGCAGATAAGGATATTCGATGGATTCAACCCCAATTGGTCTCGAGCGCTTCTTCCTCCTCCGTCCCATCAAAACCCCTCGCAATGCCTATGCATATCCCTTCAAGTATCAATACTGACGCAAGTAGCATCCGTACTGTGCGTTTTTCGTATTGTGCACCGTTACTCGACTTTACCGACCCGTTGCCTGCAGTCGCTCTCAAGGATGGGTCCGATTGTGACACCACTTTCCCCCGCCACACAAAGTGACCTCCTCGGAATCCTCCAAGGAGAGCAGGACCATGCGATGTCGCTCCTGTCTTTAAGCCCTCTGCTCTCTAGCCTGTTCATTTCGTATGCTAGCCGGGTCGCCGCCCTAGAGTCAGCCTCCACCGCTCCCTCTCCCGAGAGCGAGGAGTGGAAGACCCTCCAATCTACCATTGCCACTTTGCGAGAGGAGAACGAAAGACTGGAGTCAGAGACTCGCGAGGTAGCAGGAAAGTTGGAGATGGCAGAGGCTTCTCAGGAAGCATTCCGCTCCCAGGTCCTATCTCTTAAAGAAGTCAACGCGGCTCAACGAGACGACATCGATTCCCTGCGAGCAGAATTCTCTGAAGCCAAGGACAAGTACAGTAGACTTACGGATGATTCTATCGCAGAGAGGGCCGCTCTTCAGGTCCGGGTCTTGGATCTTGAGGTACGTTTGGAATCGTGTCGGTCTGGCCGTGATTGAATACGGTGTTGACATATGTCAATGGGCAGGCACAGCGGGGAGAGTTGAAGGAGGCTGTTGTTGAACAGCAGATCAAGATATCGAAACTTGAGCGCCGGATTGTCCCAGCTTGTCGACCACCCTCGCCACCATCGCCAACATTTAGACCATCCATCCCCAATTCCCCCATTTTGCACGTGCCGGCCCCGCTCTCGTACCCGTCATTTCTCCCAACTATCAGTTCAAACCCTCACGGAAAGGACGTGCCAACGGACACACCACCTCCTCTCAATCCCCGTGACAAATCTAAGAAACTCGTCCCCGCCGTGCGGGGACCGCAACACGTGGTTAAGGGCCCATCCATGTGGATGGCAAGCATTGCAGATGAATCTTAGTGTAACACACGTCCCATAACGATGCCTCTCGAGTTGGGTACTGTATCGATGCAGTCTCTGAATTCGCGGGGACAAAGCGCTCAGTGTAATAAGGGGATAAAATAATCGAACGATATCGTGTGTCAAGCCAAGTTGAGCCGCATGCATCCACGTGCATGCCCAAGCCTCAAAGTTTAACTCTCTCCACCCATTACGGAACGCACACCAGACCAGAGACCCACCCACCCGTGGAGACCAAACCTCGGTCGAATAAGCGCCACCTCCAGATCCATCTAGGACGCGATCGGCATTCTCCGGTCGCCCCTTCCGCTTTGTGTTGACCATGACCACTGTTGGAAAACGGAAACGCCTCGAATACGAAAGCTCGGACGACGAGAACGACCACGTGCTGGGAAGACGGGTTCTCCCCGTTGCAGCCTTGCCGTTTGATTTTGACGGCGTACCGGAGGATGGTGCCCAATATCTCTTCACTGTAAGGTGTGTATGAGTTCCATCGTTGGGGTTGGGTTGCGTGTATCGTTGATGCTGACTGGGTTCTGCCTCGTAGACGCGATGCAAGTTTGCTTCCTCATATCACAAGGGTTGACAATCCGTATGCAATACCAGAAGCGACAGCTGATGTCGCGCCCGGTCCATCTGGAAGCGGCGGCGCTTCAAGAACACCCGCGATGCCGTCCGAGGAGTGGCGAAGTGTTGTAGAGGGCCGGTTCAAAAATCTCAAAAAGGTATGCGCATGCCATGGCATACCCCTCAGTGGTTCCTGGACTGACAGCACATTAGAATATGGATCAACCTACGATCAACGTTCAAGCTCCCCTTCCACCGAACACGATTCCGGAAATGAGAAACCGCGCTGGGTGGTGGGCGTTTATCGATGGAGGACCTGAGCTGGAATGGAACCCTCCGAAGAAACCAAAGGCCGATAAAGAGAAGAAGAGGTTTGGGAAGGGCATGCGAGGGTTTGCAGATGAGGAGGATTGGCAGGGCGGGTCTGAAGGCGCAGAAGCGGAGGCATCCCTTCCTACACCCCATGGTACGCCTTCGCCATCTGACCAACCCATGGAGGCTGGATCACGGACTCAAAGAGAACCAACGCCGACGATGTTACGTTTGATCGATGAGGTACGACGACCTCTCTGGCGGTTGGCGGATCGAAATTAACATTTTTCGCGCGTAGAAAATTGCGTTCCACCTGCTGAAGTACTTCATTCACTGGATCGAAGTATATCCAGAACACCCAAAACTAACAGAAATCCACGCGAGGTGGATGTTCTCCCTCCTCACCCGAATCGGCGACTTCGTCTCCTCAGATGACATGAACCTCCTACGAAACTTTGTGCGCGCTTGCATATCCCTCCTCGGTATCCTCGTGCAACAGCGTGTAACTTCTGGCGGACCCGAGGAGTACGAAAAGCTATGTTTTACCGAGACAGATGCAGCCCCGATCTCTGAACAATCGTGTTGGATGATCATCTCGGTCGCGATTGGGGTTTGGGCCCAGCGGGACCTCTGGGACGACGTGGAGGTGACACTTCGTGGCATTTCCATCCCACCACCTCTAGACTCTACGACCCCCGTCGAAGCCCCCGTTGAGCCCGCGTGATGGGTGTCTAGCCCATAGCCGAAAGCCATTACATTAGTGTCCTCTTTGCCTACCATTGCACATTAGTCGTTACAAGAACGAATCATATTCATAGTCGGTATACCAGACCGGCCGCCCCGAGACAATTGTCCGTTAAGCATACACGATCAGCCAAGATGGTCGAATCGCGTCGTTTGTATACACCACAACTTCGTCATATCTCAAGTCTGCGCCCGCTTTCCCGTAAACCTGAACAAACGTGAAAGCTTTGTTCAACCTATTTTCACTACCTGAGAAGCGCACCCCACGTACCGAATTGCAACCCTTCGGAGGGCGAACTAAGGTTGGTTTGTTATGATATGTCTCGTACGCTTTGCCGACCGCGACGTTGCTGAGGAGCATCACCTTGTAGTTCGAGGAACAGAGGTTATTCGAGTAATCGTTGGCCCTAACAAAGAATCGTCAAGTTCGGTACCCCAGCCCCTGTTTCTTTTCGTGGACATACTTAGAAGATTTAGTTGAGGTGTATATCCCAGCCCCGAACCTCGCCCAACCCGTGTTCGTCGTGACCCTGGTAACATCAAACGAACCACGGATGATGGAACACAATGCGCAACCCGAGTTCGTGCAAGGTGTGGTGTTACCGGATTCACCCAGATTACATGCCCTCCGCGTGCCATGCCACAGTAGACACTCGTTCCCAATGTATTTCCCTCGGGATTCGAACTGGCCATAGTACTCAAGCTGGCTGCTGCAATTCCGGCTTCCGTCAGTTCTGTTTCGCGGGTCACCGGGGGGTTATCGAGCAGGGCGGCGTACCGATAGGAGTGGTATGTATCCCAGCACTGCTGAGTCCTGATGACCCTGTACACTGCACGAACCGTTGGGCATTGTGTTTTGTGCGACCACTGCCCAGTGAATGGTCGGTCACTATATCAAATAATGAGGGATGTTCTCAAGGCTGTTCGTAGGTGCGGGACTTACCATCCCAGAATAGTTTGTTGTCCAAGGGGACTTCAACCAGCATCGGAGCGTACTGGCAAAGAGTGCGATCACAATCTTGGCAAAGTGGGTTCGCCCCAAATTGTTCAGCCTGGCGACAATAAATGCAACCATTCAGAGCGAAGCTGTGTGATCGGGAGGTTAGCCGGCCCTGAAGTAGGAGTAGCATGTTGGCGTACTGTTTGTGGGACTGACTGCAGTAATTCCAGCCGGAACCATCTGGATTGGTAGCGGGGAGTGTACAACCAGGGTAACTGCACGTCACTGTTGCTGGGAGGTACATGAGTCCTGTAGAAAGTAAACCAGAGGCTAAGAGTGGAGGACCTTGTTGCTGCGGGGAGTATTGTGGTTGCTGACTCGTAACTTCAGCTGCTCGGCATTCCTGGGAACAGTAGGCATATGCCTCTCCGGTATTTGGATCAATGTATTGAGGGCTAGTCTGACAGACCTGTGCATCGGCGACCACTTCAAAACTTTGCCTTACGATGAGGTAATCATCACACATACCGTACAGAGGGCGGGTTGGGGGTTGGCAGCCGCCTGACAGATATCGGAACAATAGAGCCACGCTTGTCCAGTATTCGGGTTGACATACTGGGGATTGACGTTACACACCTGCCAGATCACGTTGATTATACAGGGGGGGTTTTACAGTGATGCCACATACTGTGCACGGTGTATACGGAGTGCTGTTGTCGACGGATTGGTAGCCGGAATCGTGAGTGGTCGTCGTATCCGGGTAGCCCCCGTAGGCATAACTTGTCGGCTGGTCCACCCTATGAGGTCCGTTCGTCCCGTAGTGCGTATCATAGTAGGACGGAGCGTGGGTGTAGGCGGTATCGTGGCCATATCCCTGGCGATCATAACTAACGGTGGGCTGGCAGGGGTAGATCAGTATAAGAGTGAACAAGCTGGAGTCCACTTCCCCCACCTCATACTTTGATCTGGACGGGTGAGCCAAGCGAGTGCGGTCACGGTGATCCACAGCCTCTACAGTGGGTCGGATTGGTTGTTTGTTCTTCACAGGCTTGATTTCTAGTCTCCCAGGCGTCGAACTAGGAATAGTGATGGTGGGATGATGGGGTTTGACGATGTGACTTGCCGTATTAGCAGTGTTCGGCCTGGTGATACAGCTTGGCACGAGGTGGGGGGTTGATGCGGGTTTCTTCAGGGGTTTTGGGGGCTTGAAAACCTTGGGTTCTTCGGGATACTTGGATTTGCTGGATTTGCCGATCCCGAACAGCCTGCTAAGGAAACCTGGCTTCTTTACCGTCTCTTTTTCTCGCTACGCACAGATGGAATTGGTATGCGAGCGGCCGCGCTTTTATGAACTAGAAGTACATACACAGCGGGATGGGCCGGTTTGATTCTCGACGGTGGGACGGCTGAACTAGACGAGGGTCCCGCCCTAGCTTCGAGCTTGACTTCGATTTGGATATCGAGGCGGGAACTGGTGGTCGGTCAGACCCGGACCGGCCCCCGCCCTGGCTCTTGAGAGTTTGACTGCTCTTGGATGGTTTGACTGCTCTTGGATGGTTTGACTGCTCTTGGATGGTTTGAGAAAACCGCTCGGTTTTCCAACAGCGCGCGCATCTGTAGAAAATCGCACTCAGTTTGGGTCAAGATTGCTACTTTGATGGCGCAAACCTGCGAAGTCGGGAACCGATTTAGCTGACTTCAGTTTGGACGTGGATGATGCGGCCGGAAACTTATTCGGGACAGGAGGGCAACGAGTGGATGGGTAGGGAAGGAAGGGCGTTTTGGCAGAGGATTCAAGGGAAGGAGAGGATGAAGAAGTTTTCAGCCACGGCGAAGAAGCCGGTTTGCGAGGGGCAATTTCAATCCTTTGGGGAAGAGTCGGAGGGGTCTTCGAAGGTGGTTTTGGGGCGATTTTCAGTGGGGGAAGTGGAGATGCGACGAAACGCGGTGCTGGTGCGACCTTCCCGGGCTTGACATTGACTGGCTTGACCTTCACGGGTTTGACTTTCACAGGCTTGACCTTGATAGGTTTGGGAGCCTTAACCTTCACAGGCTTGGGAGCCTTGATCTTTACCGGCTTCGAGGCTTTGGTCTTGAGGGGCTTTTTGGAGGAACCGCGGCCAACCTTGCGTCCAGGCATGGTAGGGGGGATGGGGGAGATGGGGGACAGAGGAATGAGGGGGCGACATATAAATCTATCCTCCGACCGGAAATGATAAGATGACCGCTGACGTTAACGCCGCTATTACGCTCCCGGTGGGACTCGAAGTCTTCAATGGATTGGCGATAGTTCCATTTCAGACCAGCAGAAGTAGGAAACCCAAGATGGGCTCCATTGTTGCACAGCGTGGTCGAAGTCGGGGATCGTTGATCGTGGCGGTCGATCCTCGTTGGAACCCTGAAAGGCGCCAGCGCCGACGGTGTGCTTTCCGATCCTGGCTTGACAACGTGGATCTAGTGAATGGGAGTACCTCTCAATCAACCGAAGGGGATTGACGTACAGAGGCGGAAGTAATGGCGAAGAAAACGCCAAGGCCGGTGGGTTTCCCGCTCAGTGGGCTAGGTGAATGGGGACAAGAGCGCGAGCAGCCAAATGGGATCCGAGGAAATCACCCCCACCCTAGACAATCATGGGCGGTGCGGTCTCCCGCACCGTTCACAATGTGGAGGGTGTTACGTCCGTGAGAAGCGTCCCCTGAGCCATCTAACGAAGACGTAGGCTAGAAATGTCAATCGAAGGGCCACCCTCAAGTGCGTATCAGACCTTACTACTGACGGTCAAGGACTGGGGTAATGGCAAGGCAACTGTGGGTCGCGTGCACCGCGCGAGGAGAGAGAGGATATCACCGCTGCGATACCGCTCGGGGGGGCCCAGGATGGGGATTCACGAGCGGGCAGCTGATACTCCGCCGAAACATGCTCTTCGGTGGCCTCGTCCGACAAGGTAGTAAACAGGTCCCGTTCAGAAACGAAATCGAGTCTTTTTGGAGGGAGTTGCCGGACCGTGGTCGCAGACGCCAGCAAGAGTTACGGGCGCCAACTCGTCGCGTCTCATGCCTTCCACCACCAACTCGTTCGTACATCCTCAGCGACTTCAGGACATGATGTCGTTCTTTGGCAGCGACCGCAGACACCACTACCACAACTTCAGACAAAGACATCGAAGTCGCCGACCCATCTCCAGACCCAATCTCTTCACTCACCGCAGGCGGACTACCTCGCGGTTGGAAGTTGGGACAACAATGTGCGTGTTTTCCTGGGGCTTTAAATCTCAGGATAGTGAAGGTATCCACCTCTAGGTCTGTATTTACGAAGTCTGAGTGAACGGACAGGCCCAGGGCAAAGCTATGCTCTCGCACCAGGGGCCAGTTCTGAATGTCTGTTGGAATAAGGTGAGCCCGTTGGAATTCCGACAGGTCGGAGGTTCATCAAGCCTCACAGGAGGGAAACAGCTCATCCCAGCAGGAGCTGACAGTGCTGGCCGAACGTACGATGTCCAAACTAGGCGATCCTCTTAAAGCGCAAAACACGATGGTCCCATCTGCGTCATCAAGTATGTTGGTACTCCCAGTGGTGGTATTGTCGTTACCGAAAGCTGGGATAAGGCGATCAAGGTTTGGGTTTATCTT
>Ga0307511_10006525_pt1 | contig 11749 bp, 7 predicted proteins | sample 13_EM_MG_FD_200266 | JGI IMG/M metagenome (GOLD analysis project Ga0307511, IMG submission 200266) | Populus trichocarpa ectomycorrhiza microbial communities from riparian zone in the Pacific Northwest, United States - 13_EM | ecosystem: Host-associated > Plants > Roots > Unclassified | place...
ATGAGGGACAGTGTTTATGGGGGTGGAGGAATGGGGGTGGTGGGGGTAGTATATACATCTCAAAGCTGGGATACTGAGTGGCGGGTGTTTCGTAGATTCCAGGATAGCGGTGGGGGGGGAGTCCTAGATCTATTTCGTTATGAGAGTGCTTTCGACTATTGGCTTGTCCGTAGCTAACACAAGCACGGCACCTTTATGTTAACCACATCCCCGCTCCTGCCATGCCGAAACGACCTCTCATGGCCTACACATGTGCCTCGAGTTAGGCCACAAACTTCGCACTCAGCTCCCCATAGGAGCACAGGTTTCAGGCAGACGATTTTCGATAATATCACCTTTTAAATAACATAACCTCGGTAGTACTCCTGGGCTTAGAAGACCACAATGGTTAGTTCGCCCGGCGATGGTACCCTCGTGTCTACGCCAGTCACTTGGACACAGCATTCTCAAAGAGACAACTCTCATATTGACTACCATTAACCAATGGCTGCAACCAGACAAGTATTCATTGCCCGCATTAACTTTTGGAATTGGAATCAGAGATTCTGAGTTCAGTATCAGAAGCTGGTACTCGAAGAGGCTGCTGTGTATAATGACACAACTGTTATTAATAATACTCATCTTTTACCATACGCTGCTTCTTGAGTTTACAGCCAGCCATTGTTGGTTTCTTTCGAATCCTGCCACTCGGCTTTACACAGGATTTGCGGTAAAGACAGGAGTTCTAATTCACAAGTAAGGCCGGTATTCTTTCTGAATTTTCTGAGCGCTTCTCGTTTTCCAGGTGTGTCTATAAAGGTCAGTGCTGAGGCCCAGGTATGTGTTTCCCAGTCAAATACAACGAGTGGAATGAGTCTGGTTAGATAACGCCCTCATTAAATTACAATTAATCTGTGTGATGTGGAATGGCATCGTTACAATTTGAACTCTGCATAAGAACCATATAGAGGCAGTTGAACGAAAAATGCGAGTAACTGTAGCTATTGCCTTCGGCCTCCGCAATATAAAACCTAGCTTCCGAAGAGTATTCAACGTAGAGTACGTCATAAAAATGGACTCAGATGCCCTGGGGTGAAGCTAGCATAGAAGACTCGGAAGCAGCTCATAAAAATAGATACAGTACAGCTCGAATTAGCCTCGTCTCAAATCAAATTAGTTCTTGATTCCGGATTTAGCGGTATCTCAAATATGCCTTCAATGAAAAAAAAACATGACCCCAAAACACCAGCGATATCGAAATGTGAATGTAATGGTAACTTCAAACAGTATTCTATTAGTAGTATTTCCTTCCTAGATGGTCTTTAGAACTATTCATTAGGCATCTCATTTCAAAGGGTGAGATTACATCGATTGTAACGGAGATAGCAGCTTTATGCTACTAATTGCAGCCACTGGAAGTTTCGGGTCGGTATTGCAAAGGAGCGAGCAAGCCTAGCGAAGCAGTTTATCTCTAGAGGCTCGTTTATTCCCATGCTGGTGGAGCTATGTTAGCCGTATCCGTACATATCCTTCATGTTAGTCTGGTTACTTTCATGTCTCTTTTTCCCTGTCCGTTTTCTGGATGGTGCAGTGATTGGCACTAGTTACTGGCCCTTGTCTGCTTAATTTCCCAAGATGTTCTAGGGGGTGCCATGTGTAACCTGATTGGTCGGTTCATCAGGGCCGTTCGTCTATGCAGGAACGGTGCGTTAGCAAGTGCAATTTCTTCGGCCGTAAGGATCGCCTGGGTAAAACTAAGGTTCCTTTAATTCGCCTCATCGAGCTCCAGGGAAATCTCGCCGTGCACGCTGGCTACTCTACCTACCGCGTGCTGGTGAATTCATTAACTGCCAGAGGGTCTGTCGGTGCACTAGGGTCTGTCAAGATTGGAGTAACCGGCTCCAGCTTAATGTGAATAGTTTATCTCGCCGTAGTCTCGCCGCCCGCTTGTCCCTAAACGCCATTTGGCTGTATCTCAGCGCTAACCTACACCTCACTTTCCACCCCCTGTACGCTGTCGCTTCCCTTTCTCCCACCCTCCTTAATCCACGCGATACCATACCACTATAAATCCCCTGTGCCCTCCATTGTCATCTAGATTTCTCTTTTCCCCTCCACCCACAGTCGTTTTCTTCAGAAACAGTCGCTTCACCTCGCTCGTTTTTAACAGCGTATTCATTCGTTCATACTTCTCTTTCGAAGAACCCTCCAATCCTTAATCAAACCAACCAACTCCAAAAAACCAAAAAACCAACATGCGTGCCTCTTCCGTTTTCGCTGCTGCCATCTCCGTTGCTGCCGTCTCTGCTTACGGCTATGGCAACGAGACCGAGTGGACCACTACTGAGGTCGTCACCCAGTACACCACCTACTGCCCATACGCTACCACCATCGTGGAGAACAACCAGACCTACACCGTCACTGAGGTATGTCAAACATGAAAGGCTGGCAGAAAACAGGAAGCTAACATTTTAACGATTTAGCCCACCACCTTGACCATCACTAACTGCCCATGCACCCGAACTCTCACCTACACCACCGTCACTGAGACTCACTGCCCTGGTGGATGGTAAGTCATGTATAATTAGTTGTGGGAAGCTGAACAGTAACTAATATCATAAACAGCCACAAGCCAACTGACACCCCAACTTACCCAAACGCCACTGTCACCACCCACACTCCCCCAGCTGGACCAACCGAGTACCCAACTCAGTACCCAACTGAGTATCCAACCGTTGTCCCCAACGTTACTGCCCCACCAGTTCCTCCTCCATCTGAGGGTGGTGCCGCTGCCAACCAGGCTACTATCGTCGGTGGTGCTCTCGCTGCTTTGGTCGGTGCTGCCGCTTATCTCTTGTAAATGTTCCCATGATGTGAGGCCATGCAGCGCCTCTAATCTAAGCAACATTTCATTTGATATATGGTCGGATTTGGGATTGAAGGATATTGGGGGATATGGGCTGGAATAAGGGTGTTATTTTCGGAAATGGGTTCGAGGATGTGTGTAGAGTAGGATAGGATAAATCTGTGGATACTATGGCGCTATTTACTCCCGACTTCTGTTCACCGGCAAATACCCAATGAAATCGGTTCCATCCTACCTGCAAGATCCATGAAGCTCAAAGTTACTTGTTTAATTCTAAAACCTCTTTCATTGTCTTGTTTTCGGAGTCCGGACCTTGTGGCTACTTCTTCTGACGCCTGGTGTTCTGCGATAATGAGGGTCTTAATGAATGAAGGAGTTTTGCTATTTTCGTTTGTACCTATATATATAACTCACTTGTGTATAATATAATTCAGCTCCCTCAATTTCCTTTCCGTTCCGTTTTATAACAGTCGTTCCTGACGATCATTGTGAACCCTAGTCTCACACCTTCCACCCCTTTTCCCTCTTGGCTATCCCTCATTTCCGTTTGAGGTTAGACTATTCCCTTTCTGCTCTAACCTACATCAGAATGAAATGTCTATTTGTCCCGGAAGAAGTCGTTATGCCTTGCATGGCTGATATAAGTCCTTGTGATCTCGTGCTAGGTCATATTCATAGAGATGTGATCCCCTTGAGTTCCGTAGTGGTGCCAGCCAGATATCCAAAGTTGATCCGATCCTGAACCATGCCACGAGTGTGTAAGTCACTCAGGGTAACCATAAGTTAGCGCTAATTATATTAAATATACAAACATCCAATATATGTACTATATAGTAACCTTGCTTCCGCCCTAACCGTCCTATCGCATTCACATGGGGGAAGTAACAAGCCCTAGCATATTGATACCAATCAGCCCCTTTAGATCCGGTTGACAATAGTTCCAATGCACATGTATATACCTAATGCCAGTAGTCTAGTTAGTCCACAGTCAAGCCTCAATCATTACAACCTTTAGATTCACATCGCCAGAGGGAGTGTTACCCCAAGAAAGCCACCCCCGATCCACATAGCATTGCGTGTTGCATTAAGCCATTCGGCTCGGGTCCTATGCAATAAGCTAGGCTACGTATACGCCATATTTCGATGGACAAACCAGGTAGCAACTTATCTATCTAGGTACTTATTGCATTAGTTCGAATTAGTACAATTGTGTAATTACCATTACCCTCGTTTTTTAAAAAAAACTCAGTACTCGTGTGCACATCCCTTCGATTACCCCCGATTAGCAGACCGCTGGCATTGGCTATAACCTTGGAGGAGGGTCGCGCCAACCAGACTAAACTATAGTATAGAGGGTGTTGATTTGGAGTGGGATAAGTACCACCCACCTGATTTTATATTCCTTCTTTCCAAAGCTTCCCATGGGTCACCAGTAGGGAAATTCCCCCTGCCAGAGGGTAGTCTATCCCAGCTCATGGCTTTTGTTCTTAAGGTGGCTGAGACGTAGCTTTTAGACAATCATATGGGCTGGCCTAGTTTTAAGTAGGGGTATCCAACATAGACATACTAGTTATTCGTTTTAGTTTGAGTCGTGCCAAGCATTGCACAAAACAGCACGAGGTCTGAAATTCCACAAACACAAACCAGACACGGTGTAACCAGACACTGTGTATTGAACAAACGAAATATAGAATCCCCACTACGAAATCCTATGGTTGAATACTAATCTGGTTGTTGAATACTACTTCCTTATCTAGCAGGGCTTTAGTAAGTATAGTACTTAAGTAACTATTTATTCAGGTACAGTGGTGTCTCGATATAAGCAATACTCGCTGGACTAGCGGGGAGTTTCTTATAACGCGAGGTTTCTTATATCAAGGTATATACATGAAAAAAAAAAACCTCTGAGCGAGGCCCAAATAAACAGAGGATTGGTGTTTGGTGATGAGTTCTTTGAGCCATTCCTTGTAGACCCTCAATATCCCACTTTTCTCCATAAAGGAGTATCTAATGTGCAGAGGTTGAGCAACAATCCACACGGGGTGGTTAGCTCTTCGATATAAGAAACTTGCATTTTTGTATGTATTACCCCGCAAATACTTAAGAAACCTGCCTATATCGAGGGTTTCTTATTTTCCCATACAAATGCTGTTGGGACCGGGCCCCCGTTGCTTATATCGAGACACCACTGTACTTTGTACATGTGTGTAGAAGTACAAGGTAATACTCTTGACCTAGTCTCACTTGTCTAGCCTCGGCACTGACTTGTCGTGCCCGCCAGACTAGCACTTGTCAACCACTTGTCTAGTCTGGTTAACACTTGTCCGTTGCCATTGCTTCCGCTTTAGGTAGTAACACGGGCATCCTTGAATCCACACTGAAGCTAACGGACCGTGCCGCAAAGATGCCTCCTTAGGAGCAAAGCCGTACCCCACTATTGCATTTCTCGGCATCCCGGGGACATTGGCACCGAGCCGATGGTCTGACCCCGCAGTAAGCTTCTCGATCGCGTGTATTGCACATACATGTTTGACTCGACAGTCATGCAGAGCGTCTATTATGCATATCATTCGAGGAGCGTTTCACAGTCTCGTCATACAAGTATCTATCAAGTACTTAAGTTAGGTAGATAAGTCTAGAGGGCATTTGTATTATAATACCAAATAGAACCGTTTCTTGGCGGTGGTCTGAGAACGGACACGCACTGGCCTCAGACCAGTCTCGATCTGCTCAGGGCTGCCAGTAGATCACTTTGTTGCAGACTGCCAGCCCCTCTTGTTCGTCTCCTTTCTTCACAACGTGGCCCTCTGCACAATTTCTTGCTCGTATGTATCAAGTAGGTAACTGCAACATTTGTGGTACCTAGCTTTCTTGCAATTGCCCAGGGTGTGGACAGCATACAAGTACTTACGGCTTCACAAGCATCCCAGGTATTTTCGAAAACTTGCTTTCTCTTTATCACTTGGATGAAGCATAAGCAATCGACGGCGTAATTAAAGTGAACAGATTTCCAGCTCTCAGTTGGCAGCTCCGAATTGGTCTCGTGCTCCGAATCACTGCAAAAAGAATCTTCCTTTTTAGGTCTCATTCCCCCACAAGCGTGTTCTTTAATATTCTTATTCTCAATTGGCTCGTGTGCTCATCCTTTATCATTCTCAATTTCAACATCTGCTACTTCTCTCTCCTCTCAGTCTCGAGCCTAAGATGTTTGGAGGTTGGAATATCACTCTCCCGCCGAGGAACTCAGGGGGGCCAGATCCGACACCCCGGGAGCCGCTTGTGTTATCCTTCCCGTCATGCTCGACTAATTCTCCACACGACCCCACATTCACGAAAGGCGTACACCAATTGTTCAAATCGATTAGGAAGCTACCGGATATCACACCTGAGCACTTAGAAAGCTTGAACGTTTCCGTGGAATATAATGTTCCATTGGAGGGTTTCATCCCAACTTATCCACCCCACGCGAGTGCGGCCGAGTCTTCTGCACCAGTGCAATATTTGCCAGATGAAAATGGCGAGGGACCCAAAAATGCGACCTATGGTGAAAGAAAAAGGGAATTATTGATCCCCAATGACCATGCCTTCGAGACCTTACAGAGAATCAGGAGGGATATTAAGCTGGGTCACTTTTATAAGTTCTATCAAAGCTTAGAACTCGTCAGCACGTACTATAATTCCAAGGATGGGGCTTTTGCTGGTATGCCAGAGAGGTTTCGGGAGGATCTTGTGAAGAACTTTGTTGAGCCAATCTGCTGGGGATACAATTCTCGATTAATGTGAGTTTCTTTTAATTTACGTCTGTATGGGCCCAATGGAACTGGAAATATGTTGGTGAAAGCTCAAATGGTGGTATCAGGTCTGTGAGCTACGTGGCCTTCCCTCTCTTCCCAATATCGCAACCATTGCCTATACATAGGTTTTTAAACCCCACTAACTGTTCCAAGGCCTCCTCGGGGTCCTCCCCGAGTACAGTTTCAGACATCTCGGTTCGCGACTCGAGTAGATTTCTTTGCCTTTGTGACCCCTGCTCTGCCGGCTGAGAGGAAGGCAGGTATGGTAGAAGGCCCACTGATGGCAATTCAGTGCCGCCATGAGGATTACTTTGTATATCCAGGGGGACCCCAATGTCGGGAGGATTCGCCTACCCCACTAGAGGAAGAGGAAGCTGTGACACTAGGGGATGCAAAGTCTCCCATTCCTGATAATGATGGAGATACCCCTATGAAGGAGGGTAGTTCTGCAACAGTCAGTAGTGGGGCACCAGAGGCGTCTGCTAAAGAAACTGAGGCTGCAGAGGCCGCTAAGAAGAAAGAAGAAGCGAGGTTAGCAAAGATCGAAGAAACTAGGCGTAAGGCGGCTAAGAGGGAGGAAGAAAAGAAGATCCGAATAAAGAAGGGATCATGGCCTGTGGGTGATGTATGGGATGTCCTTAAGGAAGTGGGAGCTATCCTATGTACTGCCCAAGAAAGGAGGAAGGGGGGCAAAGGTGCAGACGGTATCGGGAAAGGAAAAGTTGAGAAGAAGACCCGCTACAGAGCAATTGGGAGAGAGTCAACCTGGTGGGATGATGTGAGTCATCCTCTTCTCTCTATGAATCGCTGTCATTTAGAGGGATAGTAACTGACTCGTGATGATTGCAGATTTTCCTCATCTCCACGGTTCATAGTCATATTTCACTCACACACGTACATATCTCAGCACCCTATCTACGTTTTTTGGAGACAGGGAATCTGCCCAACCCCGATCATGAACTCATTAAGCAAGAAAAGTCCGGGTGGTACGAGTTTAAGATGAAAAGAACCAAGTGGTACGATTTGGGAGAGCCTGAAGATAGAGTGGAAGCGGCAAGAGTCGTATCGGGGGTGTTGGCATTCCTAACCCGAAATGAGGGGACCGCCTGAACTATAAAACGGGTAAAAGTTCGATGTGTATAGGGCAGAATGTCTGATAATCTTGCGTTGTTGAACCTATATTTTTATGTACATGTGTATCCGTGGATATATATATTTTCGGGCAGCTTATAGCTATAGCTTTACCTGGGGACGAGGCTATAGTTTTATGGCCCACTTTTTGGTAACTGAGGAAGGGACTAGATATCTCATTTTGATTATTTGGCAGCTCAGGGTTATGTATCTTTTCTTCTGATCCTGGTTCTGTTGCCGGTATTGATCCATCATGATACAATCACCATACTTTTGATCATGAAACTCCACAGACTACTACAAAGTACCGTCCCTCAAGCGTATATGTGGCGAAACTGCGCTGTCGTGCATAGCTCTAACCTAGTCTGGAGCTTATGCAGCTACCGAAACCTAGCAACTAGCTGTGCGACAACATAACCGTTCACATCCCGACATTGATATTTTGCAAATGCTCTTCAACATCCTGCGGCTTGTAGGACCATTCTACGGATACCATGGTGGAGTTCGAAACAGAAGCAAATGGCAGGCCAAGTACCACTGAGCTAGGACAGCAAAATGGGCTATCAACACCAATGGAACCATCTCCTTTAACCATCAATGGTTCGTCCAAAGATATAGTCCAAGATGGGGAGCTAGAGGTCACAAAGTCCTCTGAACAGTCGCCAGTTCTAGCGGAGGGTGTGGCATCTATGCCATCTCCTTTGAATTTGGAGCAGATTGCTGCTCATGGTATGCAATTCCTCGCGACAGCTCCGCCGGAGGTACTGGGAGGTGTGCTGGTGAGTTTGGCCTCAAGTCGGGGGTATATATACTGAAGAGGGTTGCTGACTAGGTGTGATAAGGTGGGAGCAGCGGCCGTATCGTACATGATTTTGGGGGGATTGGCATTGTTTATTGCGGGAACCCTGGTTGGAGCGATTGTACATTCATCGTGGGAAACTCACTGGCGACGGAATGACCGGCAAGATGCTATATTTGCGTGGAAGGCAGCAAAAGAGAAAGGGGCAGAAGATGACGTGGAAATTCACAAAGTTAGTAATTCCACTGATTTCGATATGTACGCAAACTCATGAATTAGCAGGCAACAAGGAAATTCAACCTTGCATCACTCCCACCGGGCACAGCGGAGGCTATGGATGAACTAGCTTCGGCCGTCGTTCGAGATTATGTGAAGTACTGGTATAGCCCACTGCTAGCATCCGAAGAAAACTTTCCGGATTCCTGCAAGAGTGTTCTCTCGGATACACTCCTGAGGATTTACTCCCATGTATCTCAGAAGCGGGCTACAGATTCATTGATTACTTTTCTTATCTCAACATCCAATACCTTGATCGTGTTCTTCCGGGAGTTGTCGACTGCTTTGGGTGGTGGTAGTTTAGGATCAGCTCCCGGAGTAGCAGTTGCAACATATGTGGAGGATTACCCGTCTTCGGCACTTTCCCAGCTACTGGATCAGGATCTACAGAAGAGGAAGTATAAGTTGGCAGCGGAAGACATTCTACAAACCTTTGTGGAGCGGAAGATCATGGAGTGTAATCCTGTGAGGATCTTTTTGCACGAAATATTGGCTGGAATGATCCTCCCTATGACGGTTGATAAGTTTTCGGAGGCAGATTGGATCAACGAATGGATTATATATTTCCTCGATGGGGTGGCACCAGAGGCGGTTCCTGCTATCCAGCTTGGAGGTATGACCCAAGAGGAAGGAGATGGTATACGTGAAACACGTGAGATGGGCACTATAGAAGAGGATAAGGAGAGGGAAAGGAGGAAGGAAGCTAGAAAGCCCAAGGCTGAGGAGGATTTACAGCAGGCTATGAAGGAGGCCCAAGAGCTCACTAGGATGATTGAGGAGGAGGAACGGAGGAAGCAGAGTGGTGAAACTATGCGAGAAGATCCTATGACAAGGTCCACATCGTCAATCGCATCAGATACTGCTGAAAGTGCGGTTGGTATTGCAACGCCATTACGGCCCCGGGCCAACTCGAATGCTCCATCCGTAGCAAGTCCGAGTCGGCCTGGAGCTCTGAAGAAGTCGTTTACGAGCTTCGACCAGATAGTTGTTCCATCATCACCACCGCCGTCCACCGAGCCTCGCGACTGTTTACACAATGCCTATGTTACCATAATGGACTTGTCACCATCATCTAACCAGTCATCACCACACGGACCAATTCGGTCGAAGCCAATGTCGGAATATATGCTGCAGATTGAACCACACTCCTCATACGGGATTCCTGGCTGGATCGTGACTAGGAAATATCCTGACTTTGAAACACTGCATGAAGTCCTTATCAAGCTCTCAATAATATCTGGGGTCGAGCAGTTTGCGTTGTATCATTCAGACGTTCCTGATTGGAAAGGATCCACTAAAGAGCAGCTCCGGCAGAACCTTGAAATGTACCTTAATGATGCGCTACGGGAGAAGACACTGGCTCAATGTGGGGGAATGAAGAAGTTCCTGGAAAAGGGAGGGACAGGAGATCAGGGAGGGTCTACTACCCCCGGAGGAAATGCTCTAAGTAATCTTACCAAGGGTTGGGCGAATCCTAAATCGTTCAGGAAAGTAGGGGATAATGTGCTGGAGGCACTTACGAAAGGTCCCCAGGGAGCGGCACAGGCAGCGCAAGGTGGGAAGGCGTTCTTTGAGGGTGTCTTCGGTGGAGTGGGGGGCATTAGGAGAAGCCAGAATGTGCAAAATAAGAAGGCTTTACTTGAGGAGAAGGAGCAGCCTCGTACATTACCTATGGGGGTGTATAATCCTCCGAAAGCTGTCGGTGACAAAGGTACTGTGGCCGTGGTTCCTGACGGTTGGGTTCTAAATGAGGAGCCTACGGCAGAGCCGGGAAGTAATGATGTCACCGGCGTTGCAAAAGATGATGGAAGGTCTCCCCGAGATAATCAACTGGAAGGGATTTCCGACTTTGATGACTGGATCCCACGCGCACAACCACCTACCCTCTCGGAGCCTCAGAATGGGGCGGTAAATGGGGGTAGTGTGCGGGGGCGACAGAGTATGGACGGCGGCCCTAATAGAGGGGGAATCTTGAGCGCATGGCGAGGAGCTAGTCCGTGGAGAGCGCAATCACAAAGAAAATCTTCAGTTTCGATGACAGACGACAGGAGTTCGTTGGAGAATAGGAGTGGGAATGGGAAAATGTCAGAAACCTTTCCGCCTCCACCGGTGGATATGCAAGATGACTTTTTTGATTTTTCGGCGGAGAGTTTTAAAAGGCCATCGCTGCCGCCGAGACCGGTGACGGTTGCGGTTATGCCGAATACTACTACTACCCCGAGAGGGAGTGTATCTGAAGCGAGGCCGAAGGAGGGGCTTCATTCAGGTGATATGGTATGCACACCGGGGGAAACTTCGCCAGTTGGGGAAGGCAGTTCACTACCAGCAGCAGCCCAACCAACCGAGATCACCCCGGCAATAGATCCATCACCAACAACAACAGCAACAACAGCAACAGCGACAGCAACAGGTATCTCTAAATCCCCCACCCCCTCCACAACCACCACCCTCTCCGAACAAGAAACCCAACTCATAATCGAAATCCTCTTTGCCATCCTCAACGAATTGTTCACCCTCTCCTCCGCCTGGCTCCTCCGCCGCACCCTCCTAAACGTCGCAAAGAACATTCTTCTCCGACCGGGGAATACCTCGCTAGGTGCTACGCGCTTACTCATCCAGGAGACCCTCATCGATTCGAACTCCTCTGCCGAGGCCATCGCTGGCCATATCCGCAAGCTTAGGGAAGGCGTATTCCCTACTCCCGGGGAGATAAATTCTTGGGAGGAGAAAGTTCGGATGAAGAGGGCTGAGTGGAGTAAGAGGAATGGATTAGGTGTTGCTGGGGGGACGGAGGAGGGTGGGAAGGAACGGGAGTATGAGGAGGGGGAGAGGGAGGAGAGGAGGGAGAAGGCGAGGAAGCTGTTGCTGGAAAAGGGCATGCCGGAGGCGTTGAAGGGGGTGATG
>Ga0307511_10006527_pt1 | contig 11747 bp, 9 predicted proteins | sample 13_EM_MG_FD_200266 | JGI IMG/M metagenome (GOLD analysis project Ga0307511, IMG submission 200266) | Populus trichocarpa ectomycorrhiza microbial communities from riparian zone in the Pacific Northwest, United States - 13_EM | ecosystem: Host-associated > Plants > Roots > Unclassified | place...
AAGAACGATTCTTTTTTTAAAAAAAAAAAAAAACAAGAAAGCTTCTTGTGATGCATGGTTATGGTTTTCTTGGGAGGCCTTGTAGCCCACTCTCTGTTTGTCCTTGCACTTGTGTGCTTTGACCATGTCAATTCTAATTAACATCCCTCTTCTCTACTAGTGTGCCTATATTAATCTATATCGGGTAATATTCTAGATTCATATCAAGGATCAAATTGAAAATCTTCGATCTTTGTGCCTAAATATATAGGTGAATCTAAATCATGAGTCAAAACTTAATTAATTGATGTGATTTAATGAAATAATATTCCATAAATATTAGTTAGCCAAGCAAGATGGTAGCTTAGAGAAAACTTAGCATCAAACCACCACTAATTTATTCAAACCTCTGTCATGGTGATCAATATTTTCTTAGGAAACCCATAAAGATACAGCATTAATCATCAATATTTTTCACGATTCCTTTGACCCGAACGGTTAATTAGCTCGTCCCAAAGATTTAATTCCCTTAGTTTTTGTCACTTTCCTTTTGTTTTAGTGCTACATTTCTGCCCAAATTACCTCTTCAAATTAATTTATCCATAAATAGATACATGCACGTACACACACATCCATGGGATACAATAGGTCATCTACAACTTCATAGTTGCAAAACCCTAAAACAGAAAAATAAAAACAAAGCAAGGAAATGGAAAGTTTAAGGAAAATGTTAGTAGTGCTGATGACGATGGTTGTCACAGTCCGTATGGTGAATGCTTCACTTGTTTATGTAGGAGGAGGGAAAGAAACATGGAGATCTAACGTTAACTTCTCTGAATGGTCTGCACGTCAAAACATCTATGTGGGAGACTGGCTCTGTAAGTTTCATTTTTTATTTTCTTCTACTATCATGCTTTGCTAAACCCTTCCGTGTATTTGCGTGTAGATGTTCTTTCTTGATTTTTATTTTTATTTTTATCCTATCCTTCAATCGGGATACGTAAATCAAATTCTTAGATCAAAAACTAGCATGCAACTTCTAGGGTTCTTCTTTAAATTGAAATGATCCATAACCATTGCTCCTTTTTTAGGTTAATCTATAACCGTTGTTATGTTAAGAATTTCATTTGTATAAATGCTAATGATGCACTGTATGCTTAATGAAGATTTTGATGATATAATTACATATTTAATTTCAATATTTTGTGTGTGTTAGTGTATATTAATTTTCTTCTTACATTTTTCTCTTTTTCTTTCTAAGATTTTGGATTCGACAAGAAACTTTATAATGTTCTTGAGGTGAACAAGACAGGCTATGAAGGTTGCCACGACGTGGGCTTCATAAAGAATATCACAAGGGGAGGTCGAGATGTATTCCAAGTGAATGAGGCCAAGACATATTATTTCATTAATGGTGGTGGCAGTTGCTTTGGAGGAATGAAAGTTGCTGTCAATGTTGAAAATCCTCAGCCTGCCCCTTCCCCATCTCAATTAACTGGTGTTAAAAGTATCAAAAATGGTTCTCCATCAAGATTTGGTGGCCATGTCGTTACCTTAATGGCTGTGCTTGCTAATGTTCTCTTGGCCTGGGCAATCCTTTAACTCCCCAGGAGCTGATATACATTATTTTTATGTTGTATAAGGTTGTCCACAAAGGAATTGTTATGGATTGTGTTTGTTTTTGGTGCCTGATGGTGGCCATTGTTTTAAGCTTCAGGGCATATGAAAACTTCTTTGTTTTGAATTTTCTCCATTGATAAAAAGCAAAATCAACAGTGAATTGTCACAATTTATCCTTTTGATGAGTAGCTGCCATTAGAACTTGTGATTATTGGATTAGAAGGAACTGCCAAGGAAGTTTAATCCTGTTAATTAATACTGCTGTTTCAAGAAAAATACTTTGGCCCATGAAATATTGGTGATGAAGCTACTTGTATCACAACCTGTTCATGCTAAATGGATTGTTGCCAACTGGTACCTGCTTCAAGATTTGCATGTTCTGGTACCATTTAACTCTTCCGCGAAGCTCCAGCACTCGTGAGAATGAAAAAAGATTGGCGAAAATGGAGGTTTTTAGTCTGAAGAAAATGCTTTTGTGGTTGCTTACTGTGGTGAACATATTATGGAGCACTGCAGAATGCAGAGAGCCAGTTCTCCATAGAGTTGGGGGAGGAAAACACACTTGGGCACCGAATATGAACTTCACTGCTTGGGCTATGCATGAAGAATTCCACGTAGGAGACTGGCTTTGTAAGTGGTTTCCCTGAGTTTCAATTTTCTTTCGAGTCCTTAATGTTCTTCAATGTTTCATAATTACTTGGATTTCTGCTTTCTGAAGACTTTGGATTCGACAAAACCCGCTACAGTGTTCTGGAGGTGAACAAGATTAACTACAACAACTGCAATGACAAAAACTGCATAGCAAACATTACAAGAGGTGGCCGGGATGTGTTCAATCTCACAGAGGCAAGACCATATTACTTTCTTAGTGGTCGTGGGTACTGCTTTAAAGGGATGAAAGTTGCAGTCCATGCTCAATATCCTCCACCTGATCCTGCGCCATTAGTCGTCAGAAATGTTTGTCCGTCGAAGAGTGCTAGCCATGGCCTCGCCATGCTTCTTGCTCTGTTCACCTCCTATGCTGTGATGGGCTAGCTCCTCCCTCTACCTGTTAAAGATGATTTGTTCAGTAGGTTTTGGTGCTAGTTTAAGAAATAGAGGGCTTGGGAGATCCTAGCTGTGAGTCTTTTAGAATAAAATGTGATGTCTGAGTTAAGTGTCCTCTTGAAATTATATGGCACTGTCCTCCCCCCTGACTTCTTAAATTTGGTAGAATGGGCAAGGGTTGAGTGGAAGAGAATTAGGGTGTCTAAATGATGTATGTATATGGTGGCCTTGAGGACGCCTCGGATGCGTCCTCAAACTTTCATAACTCGATACCAGAAGAAGATTTTTGCAATTTCGTTCTGAATTCTGCAAATCAAGAGTGTCTCGGTGAAAAGTAAAGACTAGTCCAGCAGTCACTTGAGAAAACGACGTTCCTGGAGCATTCAGATTACAAATTTCAAGCATGCATAAAGCAAAATCATCCACTTACAAAATACCATATAACCCAGGATGGTGCATGCACCGGATTTTGCTTGCTGACGTTGTGTACAGAAACATGAACTGAACAAAATGCAAAGCTGTGACAAGCCATCAGCAAGTGACCATACCTAGAGGCAGTATCCAAGATTCCAAAACGTGTCAAATGGCATCACCATGCCTAGGTGTAGTACCACATATTTGCTGACTTGGATCCAGCACATGGTGTTCAACTAAACTCCACCACAGCAAGGCTGCACCAAATTCAGAAACCCCAAACACCTGCTGTCTATCTAGTTTTATTTACATAGAGAGTAAAAAGGCTAGCATGCTCAACAAAAGAACATGGAATTGCAAACTTTCTCCTGCAACCTCGGCAACTGTGGGACAGGAACAGCTCCTGCAGAGGTCACCCCACCATGGCTTGAGGAAGTCTCAGAAGTATCTTCAAACTTCATAAACTGGCCCATTTGAGTAGCTGCCAGGTGGGCATAGCAGATTGGTGCAACTGCAAAATAATAGAACAATTAGATTTGGATAAACTATAAAAGTGTCCCTTACTGATCAAACTTAAGTGGTTGTTGAATCTCAGTACAAGTCTACTAAATGCAACAATGTTGGATCCAATAACAACCTCCAAAGGGTAGCACGTATTAAATGAACACCATTCAAAAAATTTAAGATCAGCACTCAGCAAACAGAAAATACTTTTCATCTGAAAGGCATGATTTTGACTTCCTCGTAAAAAAGCACCTAAAAAGGCATCAATTTGATGCAAAGCACTTCAAAAATCAATTAAAAAAGCACACAAACCACAAAGCCAAATGTTGCCTTCGTTCAAACTAATAATGCTACAAGGGGGACATCGGCTCAAGCCAACATCAGATCCTACCATACATCACACCAAGATAGAAGTATGTTTTACCTACAGAGATGGCAGTCGTGCTTCTTTGGTATCTGCAGTGTCAATTACAAACAAGATAAGTATGGTAATAGTTGCTAAAGGTCAAAACATATCATTAAACCAGAGTAGAGTTAAAAGTTCTACTTACACATATGAGAGGGAATGCACAAGTTCCTGCAGATCATCTGCTGAAAAACCAACCTCGTCTAACAAAACATGGTAGTGAGTAGGCCTTGTAGTCCCCTGAACAACAAAAGATGACCAGAATAGCAGAACTTAAACACACATTAACAATTAACAATAAGTACTGCAGGCATACGCATGGAAAACAGTTGAATATAGAAAAGCATCGATGATTCAGTCAAAAGAGTTGCCTCGTAAGTATGCAACCTAAATTTCCAATTAAAAAATAGAAACAAAAGGAGAACTTCATAATACACGAGCAAAACTTTCAAACTACTTAAAGTTAAAAACTAAAATAGATCTCCCTTCAAACAAATAAATGTATTGGAAATTTTTACTCCTATACATGACCCATTGAGAGAGGGCGGGGAATCCCTGAATTTGAATTGCTCTTCAAAGACCTCCCTACTCAGAAACAAACCCATGATACAAATATTACCGTTTCTATTCTAGGACATCACAGGATGATCAAGAGTTTTTGAAATCTCTCCTACTTTTATAACCACTATCACTGCAAGAAAAATTTCCCGATGCTTGGCATTTCACGGATACAATTTCAAGTACAACTCAAATAGACAAAAACCAATGAGTTTTGGAAATAGAAACAAATATAGAAAGAACATGTGAAGCATATCACACAGCAACAGTGGCAATAGATGCCATGCCACAAGCAGAAGATATTTGGGGATAGATTTGAAAGACAAAGGAAAACAAAATGAAAACATTATTGTGAAGGTACTCTTCTTCTTTGTTAATTAATTCCAAGAGAAAAAAGAACATTCAGGGATAATTTTATGCAATGAAACGTGGGAGGGCTTGCTAACAGCCTCAAACTAGGTCAGTAATTACATGCACATGGAAAACAAGGAGAAACTAACATGTCTCTCTCAAAATCGAAGGACAGCACAACAAAAAATTTCAAGCAAGTTTCAAACAGAATTTCCAACGGTTTATGTTGACACTCACAATCATCCCAGCATGAGCACAGAGATAGAAGTCATTGTTTCTTGGATGGCAGACTTTGTTGTCAATGATCGTACCTGAAAAAAAAACATGCATGGTTATGTCAATATCTAGGCTTGTGCCTAAATCAAAGTCAGTACAGAATTATTTTCGAGGTTTACCAGGTGGTACATTATCAGGAGATCCAGGTTGGAAAAATTTAGTGTGGTGGTTTTTCTGAGCTACAATTACCACAAACGTTGGGGACCACTTCTCATCAAGAAACTTGCACGCCTAAAGAAAAACATGACAAGATTTTTGATACCCAAAATAAATCACAATCCACAGAGGATATAGGTTGTCAAGCATAGAATTAAATAGAAGAGCAATGGATTATACCTCAATTATCTGATCCAATTCGATATTCAAGACCTGATTGAATTGTGATTCACTGACCCCGTCTCTAAAACAAAAAATCACATTGATTAGGAGTGTTTAAGCATGTACAAAACTACCTAAAATCCACCTTAAACACATCCACATGAAACATCTTCATGAGACCTATTCACATGTATGAAAAAATAAATCTACATCCAAGATTCAATCAAACATTGCAGGAGCGTAAAGCTACAATTATAATGAATGACACTTCCATAAATCTCGTAAAATTCACCGGGCAGCATATCATGCAAATGAAAAACAAGAAATACACAACAAATGAGACAAGATGTGTACGAAACATTATTTCCCAACAAATGCCATTTCCGAAAAAGACTTTGGACATTCAAACAACCTCAACTTCACATCTTCATCTCCACCAAAACAAACAAATACATGTCAAATTGTTGAACAATAGTTCCCCAATGAAGATTAACTTGTGCTGACATGAGTATAGGAATGAGTGTCAACTATGACCAGTTAGCTCAAAAGTAAAGCATATGTAGCTGCAAATACAAATACAAGTCAGACATAGAATTCATAGAGAGAACATATGCACAAAGTCCTAAAACATATATATAGCTACCAAAAGACCCAAAGCACAGTCTCCAATGATATTTTCCTCTCAGAATTTTACCTTAAACTAATAAAATAGTACTAGTTTTATCAATGAAAGGAAAAGACAACACATCGGATATGCTTCATTACAGCCAAGTTTAGATAAGTGGCATAAGGTATACCTAAATATGATGATCTGATCGGGTTTCCTTTTTCCTGAAGTCACATAAAAGTCTAACAGAAGCTCCCTGTAATGGAAAGGAAATACATATATTACTCAATATCTTTAATTTCACGTGAATGACATTAGAGAATTGCTCAGCCTTTTTACTTCCAACAGGCTATTGAGGTGGTTAAACCACCTAAAATCCCTCTGACCTCATTGAAATAATACATAACTCCATATAGTTCAATCAAACAGCTTCTAAATAGAAAGGCCCACCTAATTATTCCTTCATCCTCGGTCTCAGACACTCGCTTAAATAATGAATCAATCATCTCAAGCTTTGGGGATTGTGTTCGCACACATGCCCGATAGCGAGAAATCAAAGGCCACTGCCTGGAGCTGACTACCTACGGATTCCAACAAAGAATGCCAAGATCAGGAGAACGAGTTGAAATGAAATTGTGGAAGCAGTTTTTTTAATAGCATATGTTTAATTTACAGAATTACAATGACCAGCAAAAATGATATTCATTCACAGCAGGAAACCAATAAAAGCAAAAAAGCAGTACCGCAGCAATTGAAGGGACATCAGACTGCCCAGGAGAGCCATGGGACACGTCCATCCCAAGGATAAGCGTGGGAACCTTCGACACAAGAGGTAATGAGGGGGCGTGTTCCACAGCCAACATAGAGTTCAACCCACCAAGCTGCATGGAAGTGAGTAGATATGGTGCACCATCAGATTACCAAACACTAACTACATGTTATACCTCAAAAGTTACTAAAAATTAAACAAAAGAGCAATCAAAACAAGAAGAAAGACAAGGGCACACAAAGTCTTGAGAAGACACAAATTAATGTATTAGCTCACCTTTGCATTGATCTTCAGGAGAACATTGGTAATATATTGGTCGTTAACTCTTTGAGGCGCAATGCACTGAGTGACAATTCCATATTCGGCAAGATTTTTGCGCTTCCATGGGCCTTGAAAATCAATGACATCTATTTATCAAGAAGAACTAAGTAGAGCATCATTGCAAATCAAAGACTTGATCTCATAACAAACCATATATATCAGAATTCTTTCTCTCAGGAAGCAAGCACAGTAAGAACTTTGGTTGCCCAGGAAGTCTAGACTGAATTTGCTCAAACATTTTCTCCACTCTAACCACTGGTGGGGCACGTCTTGATTGTGGATTCTCCTCAAATACATCAAAAGGATCTTCTATGGGCTACATATCCGGAGAAAAAAGAAACGATTTCCAATGAAGTGAAAAATTATGAAGGTTATTAATTAATGCAAAATTATGGAACTTACAATTCCTTTCATCTCTGCACATTTTGTGAGATTTTGTACAAGGTTGCGTATATCACAGCGAGCTGAGAAGTTCACGACAGCCCACTTCTCGATCCTAGATGGCTCCACAAGTTTCTTCAGAAGAATTTTGTAATCTTGTGAGAAAGAGAATTTAGAATCATAATTGGGAGGAAAAGCAAATAATCACCTTGTTATTGAAATTCCAACGTCCATTTCTTGGGAAGAAATCTTCCCCGTTGCCAACTTTCAGCTGTAAACAATAAAAGGATATTTTAATAGAGCTCCACCACATTATGGCAACAAACACCATCATGATTATATCCTATGAATACATCAATTTTAAAAAAAAAATTAAAGCTACTGTGCAGGGGAAGTCTTTTGATGTTCTACATTCATTGCCCTTTCAAATTGGAAATATCGAAATAAAAATATATATATACCTTCGGAGCAGGCAGAACACGGCCTTCCACTTGTGTGAAACTAGGGTTGATTGAAATGCCACACGAGCGTAGCATAGGTTCAGCATCATACTTGCTGCTCTTCAGAGCCTGCAAGAAGAATGGTTTAAAGACAGCACATGTGAAAAATTCAAGAACCGTGCTAGCCATGAGATGAGGGATGACACCTACACTAGATAAAACAGTCATCCTTTCTTGCGGCTTCTGCCGTGATTTCTCCACCAGTGAAGACCTTTGAAGTGTGGACAGTGCTTTGGTATAGCGTTGTAGGGACACCAGGGAACAAAGCTGAAAAATGAAATATAAAATTAATGCATGATAAACAAAAGTTTGTTCTTTATGCATTCAAACAGATCAATAAAATATCAACTCGCCTCAAGAGGAATATAAGTAGGGCGCTTTGGCTTCCCAACATTAATGCATGGCAGATCACCAGAATATCGTAAATCGATTTTGCGGTGATTGACAAAATAATCATAAACAGTTATTTCAACAGCCTCGATCCCACCATCCCCTCCATTTTTTTGTTTCAACTGAAACCTATAGAAACAAGGGGGAAATCAAGGATATACAGGGTGTATCTAAGAACAATTTTAATAATATAACAGCACCAGAAAAGCGTACATTTGTTCTTTACAAGTCTTCTCACTCAACCCAGTTATCTTGTACTCTTGATTGGAAGGACTTGCCTTAACCCTCAGATTTTTGAGCATTCGTTTCGCCTGTTGGCAGAAATAATCAACAGAACTTCAGAAGTGCAAAAAAGAAGAAAAGCAGAGAAAGAAGCATGCAGAAACATGGGTTACCTTCGCCCAGTCAAGTGAAAATGGATCTCTCACATTTTGGTTGGCAATTAGAAAATCTACCACAGGACCTGGCTGTATTATCATGGTCGTAGACACATCTGATAAGAGAGTAACATGACAAGTAAGGAAAAACAACAAAAGGAGATGATTTTAGCAAGAAACTCAGACAGCAACAATTGTATGTTCTTTACCAATATTAAGAGACAAGCCTCCCTGAGATGTTCTAAAACTTGAGTGGAAACCTCTGCAGCCAAGAACACCGCCTCCCAAATCCACAAAATTTTTTGGATCATTATGGAAGAAGGATTGGCGCACAAGGAGGCAGCCCCTGCATAGGCCAGCATAAAAGATTTTAAGGATAAAATAGGACCAAAATCAAAAGAAAAAATGACAATAATGTGTTTCACTTACTGCTTGGCGGCATGCTGTCGCAATATAATATCCAGCACTCTAAAGGCTTCTTGGGAATTCTCTGATTCCTGACCCCGCAAGGCATTTGCAATGGCTTGCATGGGGATTTTTGCAGCAAAACTGATCTCCACTTTGAATGTCTTGGAGTGATAGGGACGGCGCAACCTCTTTCGGTCACCCTCATTTGGACTTCCATGACCATCAGGGCTTGCATTTCCATTATTTCTGTAAACAAAACAAGAAAGCACTGATTAAGTGATAGAGCTAAATTGACAGAAAAAGAATGGAGGGAGCAGGCCAGGTTAAACAAAGCAGCAGCAGCAGCCTGAATACATAAGAAGAATGTATACAAACCTGTTAGATACTACATCCTCAAGCACAACCGTGAACTCAAGCTTGTTGCGAGGAAGGGGACCAACAGTGAACAAGCTCTTTTCACCGTCATAAGCAAAATCCTTTCCAAACTCGGTATCATAAGTTTCATGCACCCTATCAATCACCTTTCTTCCAACACCCTTACCATCAACAGGGCGGCCATCTTCATAAGCAAGGGAAACCTGATTGTATAACATCAGGTAAGTTGAAATATATGCAGAATAAGATTGAGATGAAATCTAAAAAACACAGGACAGAAATATAGGCCCGTACACAGTAGTGAAAGAAGTAACCCTCAGTATTAGTAACATTGACTTTAAAGTGATTGGTCAATAGAGGCATCTTTTGGCCTTTGGATCCAAGGCCACGCCTGGCTATTGGAACCCGCAGAGGTTTTTTCTTGACTGGCTCAGGTTCAGCTTTAACTGGAACAACATTTGGTGGAACATCAGGAGGGGGAGGTGGGAGGGCTTCCTGTGACCCATTTCCATTTTGTTCATCAGCTGACTCCATATCCTGAAATGAAAACAAGATGAAACCACTAATAAAAATAAGACTGACAGCAACAGCAACAATACAGGAAAGGGTCAGGCACAAGAATCATAGCCTGTACAAGAAGTTATTTCTAGTCAACAATTTCTGAATTTATAGGAACATAACAACAAAGCAAACCCAAGAACAAAGTTCCAGCAGACATCACACAACAATGACCATTGCATTAACAGGCACTACATGCTGAAATGCAACAGTGAGATGATACAAGCTCGAAACAAAAGCAGGTTAGAACAACTAAAAGCAAATGGATGATAGAACTGGAAACTTAAAATTTGGTTTGACTGGATGCTAGCTTCATTAGAAACTAGACAGAATCTTGATGACAAGAATAATGAATCTATGTACCAATAAACCTGAAGAGATTAAGACAACATGATCATTGTCATGGAAACACCACTAAGTAAGGATGCAGGAATCCAAGTTGAGGGAAACAATTTGGTGAACAAATCATGCATGGGGCATTGTTGTAGACTCCCAAACCAAACTTGTGTAAGAAGAATCTGGGCATTCAAATCTTATTACATTCCAGAGAAATTGCTTGTGTCCAACTTGACAGCTATCAATGAAATTTTAAGAAGAAAACTTAGTGGTGAAAGGAACAGAAAAGCATACATAAACCCGATACCAAAAAAAAAGGAGAAAATTAAAAGCAATTACAAAGCACAGCGCGTATTAATAAGTCACACAAAACAGGAAACCATGGCACTACAGAACATCAGGGAGAATCCCTCAAAGTCATTGAAAGAAAAATGCCATCCATTTAAAGCATTACTACTGCTTAGATTCACAAGCACCAAAGAAAACACCCCAAAGTCCAGGATTAGCATACTAGGAAAAATTCAGACTTTAAAAAATACCAAGAAAAATTAACGAAAAGAATTAATTTAAAACATTATTGTAGTTACACAATAGAACCAACTCGGACAACAAACATAAGGAAAAAAAATATTTATTAAAACATTAGCAGTATATGATAAAAGTCAAAATGGCACTTTGAAACCCTTTATTACTTGATTAAAATTACTAAAACAGAAGGAGACTGTTTCTTAAAATCAAACAAAGAAAAAATAATTAAACTTTACAGTAAGGTAATTCATTGAAGTATTTTCACAAAGAAACACAAAACCACTAAAATAAACCAAAATGACTAGAGAAAACACAGAAAAATCATCGAAAATGCAAGAAAACCTACATGCATGTATCATAACAAGCATAAATGTCCATTATTGGAGAAAATATTACCTCCAATTACAGAAACTCGGCAAATCTATGAAATTCTGCAAACAGAAATAGAACAGATAAGCATAAAAATAATAAATAAATAAAACCCTGAAGAGATTTGAATAAAAACAAGAAGTTGTGTTTTTCTTTATAAAAGAAGAATGAAAGCAAACTCAAAAAGAAAGAAAAATTTGAACCGGATATGATTAAAAAATAAGTGACAAAAAAAAAACATAATAAAAGAAGAAACAGAGCAGCATTGCAAAGATTGAACCTTTTAAGATGAAACAGAATATAAGATAAACCCTTCAAAAATAAACCAAAAATATAGAAAAAATTGCAAAAATAA
>Ga0307511_10006528_pt1 | contig 11747 bp, 11 predicted proteins | sample 13_EM_MG_FD_200266 | JGI IMG/M metagenome (GOLD analysis project Ga0307511, IMG submission 200266) | Populus trichocarpa ectomycorrhiza microbial communities from riparian zone in the Pacific Northwest, United States - 13_EM | ecosystem: Host-associated > Plants > Roots > Unclassified | place...
ACGCTCTTCTGGGTACTCTTTTTTTTTTTTTCAAGAGTCTGTTTGGTTGATGAGAAAAGAAAATTTGGGAAAAAGATTTGATCTTGTTGTGCTTTTTGAGTGTTCTATTTATTTTCTCACTGGGTTTTTCTGGGTTTATTTATTTATTTGGTTTTAGTGATGTGGAGAGTGTGGAGAAGGAAGATGAGATTTCAAAGTACAATGCTGTTTCTAATGATGGTAAGTTTCTGGGTTCTTTGGTTTTTACTTTCCAGACAACAAAGTTTGCAAATTGCATCTAGATAGGCATTATTATAATCAGATTGCTAAAGAAAATTTGATTGTAATGTGAGAAATAATTGATGGGTTTTTGGGTCTCTGTGAAGGGCATCTTGAGAAATCATCGAATCCACGTGATGATGTTTCACCTTGCTCAGATGATGGTATGTCTATTTATTACTAAGTTTTCCTTTTGTTTGATCGACCTTGTCCTGTAGGTTAAAAGGTCTGGCTGTGATTCTCTAGTTTTTGCTTATATGTTTAGGAACACCTGCCTGACTTGAAAATGTTCGCATGATTTCTCTGATTGTTATTTCTTATGTGACTTAGCTTGATCATCTTATACTGTTCTGTCAGAGACTTATTTCCTATGTTTCTTTAATTAAGAATGAAAATTTTATGATTGAAATGTTGTTGTGGTATGCTACAGATTGGGAAGCTATTGCAGATCATGCGCCTGATGAATTGCTCTCACCACAATCCTTACCTTCTGTGTCAAATATTTGCTTGGAAGATGCAAAAGTTCAAACTTCCAAAAGGCGTGGACGGGGACCATTCACGTACAAAAAGCACGAACTGTATAGCGATCGACAATCGGATGCAACTCTTGTTGATGATGTAGATGATGAAGATTTGGGCAGAAGTACACAAAATACAGAATTGACAAATTGTAAGCCATACACTTTTCATCTCCTTGGAATGAACTTTTCATGTGTAAAAATGCATTATCCTTGATCTTGCTTGTCCATTCATGTGGTTTTTGACCAAAGGAGTCCACTTGTTACTCTTAAAGTTGAATCATGAGAATATTTATAGGTTTTTGCTGTTTGATTTGTTGGAACTAATAGTTTTTGCATTATTCTATGTTCAGTTGTTCACTTGCAACCACTTTTTTAAAAGTTTTTATGTTCTTGGACAAGACCCCAAAGTTACCTTTCCGGTACAAAAAATACAAGAAGATTAAATTAGAGAATATTTTAAATGCCACTGTGGATCTATCCTTAAAGCTTCATCAAGAATGAGAATATTAAATAAACTCTCTTAGGTAAAAATCTTTAGTTCTTACATTTGAGGTCGCATTTGTTATGAGGTCAAAAAAATGGAAACCAATTGCCACATGAACAATTGATACGGATATAAAAGTTAGTTTTTTATGGTTGGTGTCTTAACAAATTGAAGGTTGAAAATTTTAGTGGGGAGAGAGAAAAAGAGAAAAGGATTAAAATATCACTACTGGTAAAGGAGGCAGACAAAAATGTTATTTGTGTTGAGAGAGGGAGATGACAATTGTTACTCTTCTTAGCAATGTCCTCCTGCTGAATTTAACAAAGTGTGCGTAAAATAAATTAGCTATAAATATTTCCAGAAAAATGATGTAATTTTGGGCCAGAAATGCGTTTTATTTAACTTTTGAGTCATTATGGGTGTATGCGATTGAGGAAAATACTTACATTAGATATGGGTACTTTTTCATTCTCCTAGCCTGGTTCTCCTACAGGGCCTCATACCTAAGTTATTTATCCTTGGGTGGTTAGATAGAAGTTCTTTGGTTTTTCTTGCTCCTTCCCTTGCTGTAATTGCATGCTATCTTAATCAGGTTTTGGTTTGTCTATTCCTTTTGTCCTCTAATAAGCTGTCTTTTGCATATTAAGCAAAAGGTTTGTTCAATTTTTGTCCTTTTTCACACATTTCAAGAGGTACAAACATTATCCATCAATTCAGTATCGATGCCATATTTAGCTGCTTGGTTTGCCATGAACAGTTTTTTTAAATCTTTTTTCCTTCTCAGCTCAGCACCGGACTTGCATTTCTTCGTGGTTTCAACAAGGATTGTTAACCAGCTAAATATGATGAAGTAATTCAGAACATGAAAAAAAATATCTTCGTCTGAAATAATGTTATTAGACACCTACTGATAAACATGGATGTTACTCAGGTTGGATGCAGGGCCCCATACATCAATCAATTATGAATAATGCCCTCATGGATATTAATATTTTTTCCCACATAAATTTTCTCTAAAATATTATGCAGGATCTAATGATTTGTTATTTGAATGCAGCTAAATATGGCACACATCATGTTCTTGTTCTGGCTGACTTTCCACCAAGTATGAGGACAACAGATCTAGAAAAGCTTTTTGAAGACTTTAAAGATCGTGGATTTGTTATTCGCTGGATCAATGACACAGCGGCTCTTGCAGTATTCCAAACACCATCAATTGGTAATTGAAACTCGACTTACTTTACATTTGTATGATGATAAATACAAGATCAGTCCCCTGTTTTCCAAACTAAATATTGCACCATATGATTCTCTGTGATGCAATGTTAGGATAGTGCATAGTTGTAATTTGAAATCCACTGGTGAGGGGCTGATTTGGTGTGCTGGTGTCTTGGTTTTGAATCCATTAACTGATGCAGTTATTAAGCTATCACGGAACAGGACAAAAAGAACAAGATGAGAAGGACATTGAACATTAGATTTACCTCAGCATTTTCACACACATACTTGGCGGAGAGATATACATGCAAAGTGCAAAATATAACTTCTGCATAACTAATAAAGATCTGAATAAATGTATAATGGCATGGGATACTTTGAAATTTTTTTGAAATTATAGTCTTTCAGAAAGAATACATTAAACCTCATTATAAATTAGTTATAAAAATAAAGGATATGGTTAGGAGTTTTTTAGTTTTTTTCTTATTTTGGTTGTCAAATAGGCAGGGATAAGGATCATAGTTTTTAAAAGGTGGAAAGCTCAAACTGCATCATTTGACCTCGTGAATTTGAGGCACGAGTCATTTAGTTTATGATAACTTTATCTGACAAATTATAGTAAATAACTTTAATTTTTATAATGGAAGAAATTAATTGTAAAGGTCTTTCTAAAATGTTATTAAAAGATGTTATTGTTTGAAGATAAAAGTAATAAATTTAATGTTTCATTATATGTTCTGACTTAAGATGTAAATCAGAGTGGATAATATGCTGGTAGTGCAGATAGTAATAGGGGGTGTTTGAGGGTGTGGTAACAGTTTCTTTTCAAAGTGCTTTTTGCATGGAAATGCATCAAAATAATGTTTTTTTTTTAAAAAAAAATTATTTTTGACATCAGCACATCAAAGCGATCCAAAAACATTAAAAAAATTAATTTTAAGCAAAACAATTTCAAAATTAAGTGAAATGCTGTTTGGAACGTGGTTACAAACGACCCCATACATATGATATCAAGTTCAATGGTGAAGGAAAAAATGAATATAAGCATGGAATAACTTGATATATCTGATCATCTCTGTTAGTCCATCCTTCAAGAGGATTTTAATTTGTTTCTTGATTAACGGGACATGGGTGCTATACGTTGATTTTACAGTGCTTCTTTTAGTGGTAAAGTGAGAAAGAAAAGAAAAGAGAAGGGCATATGCTCTGATTATATGGTGTGTGCTTTTTCTAAAGAAGGCTTGCATATTTGAGGCAACCTACTTATAGTCAAGGAAAGGATTTTAATCTGTGGTTTGAGGTGATCCCTGTACATCTCTCACCTTTACTTATACTCTAATCATCCATAAAATTAGGTCTTTAGGTTTTTAAAACACATCTAAGAATAGATGCAGAAGATAACCGCAGTCAAACAACAGTACAGCATCACCACACTTGACACATCTTATCTACAGCATGTTTTGGAGGAACTGTGAACCCATTTTCTCTTCCTTCTTTAATCTCCAAAACTCTACACAATATAATATCTTAAGAAAGAAAGATCAAGTAAACTGGAGTTTATGATCTGGAAGAAGCAAAAGGAGCATAAACTTTTAGTTATCTTTGGACCTGGATGTAAACAAAAAGAATTGAGATTTCAAAATTTGAGTTTGTGAAATAAAATATATTGGAAAACTCCCAAGTTATCATTTATAAGTATTTCTTGAATCCATGTTTCATAAAATTAATTTATGCCCCCCCTATCACTTTCAAACATTTTTTTGGCTCAAGCTTGTGAGATGTTATGTTGATAGGAGTATGGCATGATGTGATACTGTGAGTTGACTGTATAAGAATCTTGAGGAACAATACCTGTTTAGAATGTTCCATAAGCTATATAGTATTGAAGGTTGAACATGAGCTAGAAAGATGCACTTATTACATGGGGTAGCCTTAGGATGGCTTGGTTAATAAGAAGCAAATGCCACTAAACTGGCATGCTGTCAGACTGCCCTTTTGTCTGTGGGGCAGGAGCAAAGAGTGTCGTTGATGGTGGCCAGACTTTTGTCATTCTTCCAATCAAAGGTATGACTTTAACCACCAAGATCCCTAAGCCATGTCATGTAGAATGCAAGTCTGGACTTGATGAGGGGAGGCTTGGTTCCTCCCTTCAACTAGCACTGTTCTGTCTGACAACCTCCCCAAACTTAGTCAGTTGGGTATAGCTACCATGTGCAGCAGTTTTAGTGAATGAAGATCTTCAATTTCTGCCTTGGCTATGCAGACCCTTTATGCCTTTGAGGAGGTGTAGGCTCTAGACATTCTGGTTGCAACTTAGTTGTGCCATTTGGAGCCAGTGGACTGTTGATATCTAGCAGTACTTGTGTGATTTTGGCTATTTTGATCCTTCAGTGATTAATGCTGGACATTGGGGAATGATTGTCTTTTCCCACTTGTGGTGAAGGTGGCTTGGTAGTTGACTTGTCTTTTGAAGCTTTTTTCATCACTGATTATTCAAATACTAGTCACGTTCCTTCTTTTATAGTGCTCCCTTTGAAGTTGATAATTGTCCATATATCACGTTCCTGCTGTTATTGAGATTAACTTGGAACGGTTTTAGATCCTCTTACAGTTTTAATTTTCTCATGCAGCACTTGAGGCACGCAACCACATTCAATGTTCATTTACTGTGCGTATTCTTGATGCGGATGATGAACTCATGGGCTCAATCCCAACAAAAGGTAAATTATTTTGGCCCAACTTTTCTCTGTTCAGAATTCTGTGGAAATTTGATGTATATCCAAGATGAAATGCTGGTTCAAAAGAGAGCCCATTTGGAAGCTCAGTAAGAATGGAGATGTTGACCTTGAGCTACTACCAGTCAGATAAGGTACATAGGACTGAAGTCTGCTTAAGAACCCACTGTCTAACTCATTGAAGAGGCTGCATACTGAACAGCTTGGTGAGAGAGACAGAGGCAGAAAGACATGCAATCCCCTTCCCACTTAAAATTTAGAAAATTGTTGATAGTTAGAATAGATTTGTTGAGCAGTGCCAGCTTCGAAGAGGCTTCTGATGTTCTAACTTACCAGAAGCTGCAAAGTTATCTGCCAACAATATATATATATATAAAAGCTTCAAAGAGACTACCTTTTGGAGCTAAGCTGAATTTCTATAGGCTTTCTTTTCTTTGCAACAAAACTGCAATAAATATTAAATTAAGAAGCCCAAATTGTCAAAATTCCTTTCTCCTGTCCTCGAAAAAAAAACTATTGAAGTTGATGCTGACACCTCTCAAGATATGTTAAAATCAGATTTGAATGGTTTGCAACTTGACCTTACAAGAATTTGCTGTTCTATAACAATCAGCAAGAATGGAATTATCATAGTTAACACCATGCAAGAAATGGTGTTTGGGGGAACAGGATTTGAGAGTGATTTTCTTCTGTAGTTCAGTCATGTTCTGTCATTTTGATCTAATGAACGTTCTTTGTGCCCTCTTTGTTCTATGTTAAAATAGTCATCCAGCTACTCCAAGTTATTCAACTGCTTTCTTCAATAAAATCTATTCAAATAAACCTTCCTATGCTGTAGCTAGCGACTTTTGTATTGCTTCTAAGCAGCCTATTGTAAGAAACTTCAGTGGTGTCTTTTTGCCTGTTTGTATCCCAAAATTCCTCATCTGTTGTATTAATGAGAACTTTCTGTGAATTAATCACATCCTTTTCTTTCCAGCTAGAGTCATGTTCTTATTGATAGAGCATTCTTACTAGCACTCGATTGCTTCTGCGTTCTTACCGGGAGTCCTAAAATATTCAGAAGCAGTGGAGTTTGGGCATCTTTCCAGGAATTATTTTTATGTAGCATAAAGCGACATGCAAATATTTAGCAATCCTAACCAGTTCCTGTTATTTTATTGGGAAATAGGAGGAAAGCAGTTCTCTAACCTTCTGTCTTGTTGCTTTTTAACTATACTTGTGTTATTCCTTTTGTCAGATCTGGAGCCTCCTCGTCAAAGGCCAAAGACATCAGCAAGAACTGCCCAAAGGCTAATAGCTCATGGAATGGGATTGAAATTGCCAATGACCTTTGGTTCGAGAGAACTGAAGAACCAGGAAGAAACCAGAAAGAATCGGATAGTTACAAGGCAGAAAATGAAAGACGATGCATGGGGTGATGATTGATGGAAAAAATGGATGTAGCTTCATGATTTGCAATGCGAAAGTGATGGTCTCCTCCAGATGTGTACTTCTTACTCATGTACATGACATTAATTTTTACCATTTACTTGGAAATTGACATCATCTTTTATTAGAGGACTATTTGGACACAATTTTCATTCTTGACAGATTGGTCTTCGTTTCTGCTTGTTCTCCTCCAAACCTTCGTTTCTGCTTGTTCTAATTTGCTCATTAAACTGACAAGACACTGATGCATTTTGCTACCCTGATGCATAAAAGAAAAAAAGATTGAATCCTTATGCTTCTGCTTTTGTTTATAGCTTAGTCCTTTGTTTATTTCTGTTGCAATTTAATTATTTATCTTTCCAAAAAATACCTTCACAAAAGTGCCAAAATGACCTCTGCTCGGACAAAAGAAAACTCAAATTCGCTTGCCAAAGAACCCGTTTTACATTTGAGCATGAATCTGCTAGGAGTCGGATATAAAATACAAGATTGAACCAAAACTTATCCCTCCCCTCTCTCGTAGATTGCATGTAATAGTATGATATAAATGAAAAATTCAAGCCGACAAGACCATACGAAATTGCAGTATCATAACCCTCTTCCAGTGGACCTTTGCTATAAAACCTTCGAATCCACAAAAAGCACAATCATCGAAAGAGATCTCAAGTGATGCATTTAGCAATCAAGAACTCTTTCTAGAAAGATTCTTCAATCCACTTCCCACACATTTGAGTATGACTGTCCCTGTGGATGGATCTGGCTTAATGACGAATTTAACACCCAAAAAATCTCTGATGAGCCTTAGTACTTCTATTCCATGGGGTATAAGCTTCCCTACGCGAATCTTTGAAACATCTTGTGGACATAATGCACACAGAAGAAACAACAAACCCTGGAACAAGTCAATAGCAACGACAGTCATAAATAAGGTAAGAAGTTATCATTGTAAAACCCAAAAAGATTTCACGCTTCTTTTCCTAACGGTTGTCATGCTATCCTCCTAAGTAGAAATTTGAAAGATATCATTAACGTGGTCTTCTAAAGGAGATAATTAGTCATCACAAAAGTTTCATTTTGCTGCATTTAACCCTGCTTGTTGGAAAGTAATATTAAAGAAGCAATGGGGTTTGAAGACCCACTTTAATGAATTTAACCAACCTCGACTTAGAAAAAGATTACAGAGAAGAGAAAATACGAACCTGGTGTGTTGTATCTACAACTCCACCCTGTTCAATCTCCTGAAGGAGAACAGAAGCAATTTGCTCACCAACATCTTCTGGAGGCATCAGCTCTCCTTTCTCATCTTCCATTCCACCATCTTCCGTTCGTGTATAAGAAACTGCAGTATTAGCAGAGATGAAGCAACCGGAAGTAGTTTCCGCAACCAAGGATATTCCATAACCAGGTGAACTGCCATTAAATGAATATATATGTGAGCTATACTATCCGCAGCAAGCTGAAAGGAAAAAAATCCAAGCAGCAATTCACATTTCTCTCTACAGTGTTTGAAAGATGCCGACAAACAAACAGATAACATTTTTTATTCTATAAACAGATATAATACTTTCCAACTGGTAGACCAACTTCATTAAGCATAAATATATGAACATCAGGAAGAAAACAATAGAAAGAAAAAAAATCATGCAGCAATTCACGTTTCTCTCCACAACATTCCATACATATAATGAGTCGACAAATTTCTATTAACAGATAACATACTTTCCAGCTTGTGGACCAGCTTTATGATCAGTAAATATGTGGACATCAGGAAGCAAATGATTAAAGATTCCTCGAGCAGCATGTATCATAGTATTCTCAAACTGAGAAGATACTCTGGTTGAGAAAGTCACCCCTCTAATCCTCCTAACCATTCCCTCATCAATCCATGTGACTGCCTGCTGAGCATAACGTATAAGAACATCAGGGAAAAAGAATCCCAGACAAATGAACTACCACAGGATTAAAAATATCACCGTTAAACTTTGAATATTGGGAATTGATAAAAGAACTTCTCCGCCACCATGTGGTGGAGCACCACGACTTTCTATTTTCAGCTCCAATCCTTCTGATGGAACTCCAAACTGCTTCAATAATGGTAAGGTAGTGGAACGAAAAGAGTCAACACATGGGTCATTAGAATCATTTGTAATTCCTGAAAACAATTTATTATCTCATTACAAGTGTTGTCAAAGGCGAAAGGCACTAAAAGGTGCCAAGCCTGTAAAATGCCTGAGGCACTAAGCACACGCCTAGGCACTCGCCCGAATGAACCAAGGCGATATGCTATAAATTAAAAAAAATTATTATATTATATTATATTAGATAAATCTAAAATATACATCTTCCCAATCAAGATTAGATCTTTAGACAATCAAAAGAAAATATAAAATACCATAACATAGTCATATAAAGTTATATTTTTCACCCTTTAAACAAAATAAAATAATTTAAAGTAGTAAGTAGCCATACAGATTAAAAAGCAAAATTAAATATCATCATCATTATTCATTAATCTTCAAAAACATCTCCATCCATGCTTTCCTCTCATTCACTTGAATCCTCCATATCCTCCATTTCATGATTATAATCGAAATCCTCGTCTCCCAACCTATATTGCACTTGTTTAGAAAAAATTAAAGTATTAACTATTGTGTTGTTCTTTGACTCCCATTGTTGAAAAAAGAAAGTGTGGTTGGTCTTCTAAGTGTCCTTCATTGTCTGTTTGTCTCCCACTTTAATGATTTTTTAAATTGTTTTTACCCTAATCTTTGTTTTTTACAAAAATACCCCTAAGTTGTTTCTTGTGGTAAATTAAAAAAAAAGGACAACTAGGTCAAAACATAAATCATTTTAAAAAAAGAAAAATCCAACAGAAAAGGAAGAACTTCCAGCAGCGCTGGCCTTAGCACCTTGCACCCACTCACAAGGTGCTCGCCTAGGTGGCGCCTAATTGAAATCCAATGCCTGAGGCTAATAAAGGCACTAGGGCCTTGCCTTGCCTCACCTGAAGCGCATAGGCGAGTGCCTCAGAGCCTCTTGACAACACTGCTCATTACAACTTCTTAAAAGGAAAAGTAATAACCCTTTACAGTTATGTTTCCCCTATGCAAAAATCATAAACTAAGGCATGCTATGTAAAGTTTGTGTGAATACTTTAAAGGTAAGTCAGAGCTGATATCATCAAGGTAAAGTTAGCATCCTAAAATCATATGTTTTACAACACGGTTGGGACAGACCCTATAGATCTTTTCTAAACATTAGGTTGTGGACTAGGTGTGATCTATATGAGCTCGAGGGGAAAATGGCTGCCTTTGCCAGTGAAGATACAAAAGAATGGTAGACGAAGCCCCTACAACCAATAATTCTCCAAACTCTCAAAAGGCAAAGCATGCTTTAAAGATTTTACATTCCCGATTGCTCCTCATGTTACCACACAAGAAGTTCAGGACTCGGTATGAAGATGTCCTCTTGTAGACTTGGCACTAAGATAAAAGACTGATCCATGCCTTCTAGCAAGCTTCTCTGCTGAGCCTTTGGAAATCTATCTTTGATCATTTCTAGAATAATCCGCATGGATGAACATCTTACAAGCTAATTAGATTTGCACATTGATAGAACCCTCAACAAGCAGGGCATCAAATATACAACAGCATATGATAGAATTCTGTTTCCCATTTTGGTTCCCGCAGAGAGCAGATGAAATCAACATAAGTAGAAATGGTGGCAGTTCTGGCTTCTGTAACACCCTTCTTTCAAATCCTAGTCAATCATCGATTACTCTAAAACAAAGTCTCCTAGAACCCATCTAGGAAAAACATTAAACTAGTTCACTTCCTAACCCCCAATTTTTTCCCCTCATCAAGAGCATAAGACAGTAAATTAAAATCACTCACAAGGATATCATTTTGAGCAAAACAACAAGGACATAACTGATAAAAAATAAAAGAGTAATTCAACTACTAGAAACCCTACAACTGAACAAACTGTAAGCACATGCTGACAGGCCAAAAAGTTTAGCAAACCCAACAAAGAAAGCAACAATACCTTTGAGTCTTATCGAAAGGGCCTTTTTCGAAAACAACCCAAGAACAAGCAATGGCTCCAAGAAATACCCAATAGCTCGACTTTCACCACAATCGTGCACAAGATGTCTCCCACCCATCAAAATCCCAGGCTTGTACTGGACCATTGTTCCTGTCAGATAAAATATATTCCTCAAAAATCAAACCTAGCACAAGTTACCAGCAAAAACACAAGTAGGGTACTTTGTTTTACCTGTTTCATTGATTTTGACAACACAGTCATCAGAAATCTTCTCGAGGAGGCGAAGAAGAGAAACCTCATGGAGGCGGAGGCCAGGAAGCATGTCATTGGCTCGAATGCCCTTGATAATGATAGGTGTGGCGGAGAGCGTCGCTAATATCAGTCTTTGACGGAAGTTTTGGCTACCCTTTAGCTTCTTGTAGCTTCCCTTCCCCATCTTTTGCTTGAGTGGATTGAAGGCCTTCTTGATACTGAAATCCGGGAGTAGGGTTTAGCCGTGAGCCAAAACCCTAGCTGTTGAATCTTTCTTCTTGTGGATACGGGTCAGGTTTACATATTATTGACCCGTTTAAAGGAAGGCCGGCTTAATTACAAAGACTATAAACATTCTGGATGTATTATTTACCTTCTCACATTTTTATTATAGATTTACTGTTTTTTTATTTAATTTTTCAAATTTTTATTCTTCCCGATTACATCTTTCTTTGGGCACTAAATTTGTTGAATAAAGGAAAAATTAAAAGGAGGATCAAAATGAAAAAAATGCTATAAATAAATGATGCTTTTAAAGCTATTATAAAAAATTTACTTTATAAATTATACCTATTCGAACCTTCAATATTTTTTCAATTTAATTTTGGTATAAAAATTCATTTTATTTATTTTTAGTCCCTAATTTGAGAAATAAGAGAGAGGACGTTGGATTCTAGCGATAGAAAGAAAAAATCAACGTTGATATCGATTTTGACAACTAAAATTATTGATCGTGGTGTCAAGATATTTTATTTGGTGAGAGGAGTTTAACTTAAGTGTTTTCTTGTTAAAATTGCTTTAAAA
>Ga0307511_10006529_pt1 | contig 11746 bp, 9 predicted proteins | sample 13_EM_MG_FD_200266 | JGI IMG/M metagenome (GOLD analysis project Ga0307511, IMG submission 200266) | Populus trichocarpa ectomycorrhiza microbial communities from riparian zone in the Pacific Northwest, United States - 13_EM | ecosystem: Host-associated > Plants > Roots > Unclassified | place...
GCAGAGAGAGCCTCATAATCTGCCCCCCCCCCCGCCCACAAAAGGTTATTATATGCACCAAAATATGAGATTCCCGAAGGCGAGGCTCTACCCGAGATACCAACAATAATTTAAAGCTTCAACCCTGATCTACTGGGGGTATGCCTCTCTCATCCCTAACAGCCGACGTTGAGCGTCTGCAGACCTCAGTCACCTCCCTCCTAGCCCTCATTAGCCACTGTCGCTCCTCCATCTCCAGCGTCACAACCACCCCTCGCCCCTCCGAGTCCAACCCCTCTACAGCACCTACAGCAGCCCCACCAGCGGATATCCCCCCTCTATCCCTCCTCCACGACACTGCCTCCCTCGCTAAAGCTCACACTACTAAACTCGCCCTACTCCTTACCCAATCGACCCTCTCGTCTACCTGCCGTGCCATCTCCCCTATCCTCTCCACAATCCAAACCAGCGTCCTCCCCCCTCTCGTCACCTCCCTCGAACTCCTCTCTACCAACCACTACGGGAAAGCCCTCCACCATGCCGCCTCCCGCCCTATCTTCGAGGTTCTCCACGGAATCGAAGAAATGGTTGGAGGCCCTCTGAAAACTATGGTCGACTCCGTACTCAAACGCGGGGCCCATGCTGGGAAAGAAGAGCCCTCGGGACCAGAAAAGGAAACCATAATCCTCCCCAGCACGGGAAAAATCTGGGGTGCCTGCGACAAACTCATCGCCTTGAAAGCAAAAGGATTTAATGGAGTCGCTAGAGAAAGACTACAAAGCTCCGATGAAACTATTAAAGACGCCACTGAGGAATTAGCAACATACTATAAGCGCCATACACCTGGATCCTCTCGTAACAACACAGACGGCTCTGGCGGAGGCGGCGACGGAGATGATGAGGACGATGACGATGATGACCCCTTCTGGGACACCTCCGACGACTTCCCTTCCTCTACCCCTCAAAAAAATAAGAGGAAGCAAATTCTCCATCCCGAAGTCGCCCGCGCCATAGACACCTCCATAAAACGTCTCAAAGCAATTACCATCCTCTTCCAAGCAATCAAAAAAAGTCGGCTTACCGCTACTCAAGCCCCACAACCCGACCCAGCACTCACCACCACACCAAACCTAGGGGTTGTAAAACGACTCGATGGGATGGTAGATATCGCAGAGGGGATTGTAGTCTTGGTAGATGAGGTCGTGGGGGAGTATTATGAGGATGAGTTTGAGGATATTAATCCTGGCGAATATAAGGATGAGGGAGAGAAGGTACCATTCTCCTAACTTTTGCCAATGTGTATGGGGTGGGTAATACTAATGGGGGTAATATTACAATAGAAACTTTCGAAGAACGAGAAATCTCTTGTACAAAAAGCCGTTGCTTTGGCAAACCTGGCACAGCTAGATTGGGAGGGTAGCAGCGACTCAAGAACGAGGTTGTTCGAGGAGTTGGCTAAGGCAGTACAGCGATAGACTGGTGACTGTGGATAAATGTAGGATATATATTAGAGAGTAATGTTGATCTAAGCAAAATATCTGGACGTAGTGTGACCATATTTAATTTATTCGTTTTGTGCGGAAGACAAAGAATGAGTGGGGGGTATAGCGGGGTCTCCTTTGGAAATGCCACCTGGAGTGAAGAAGAAGAAGTGTATAAGCGCGCCGGAGTTTAATAGCGCTATCTGATGCGGGCCCAGAGCCGCCCACCAATGGCTTTGAAACCGCTATTTGCATCATCTTCACGTCAATAGTGAAAGCAGAATCCCTCATCATGGCTACCTATTGAACTGGCTCAATTGGCAGTTAGCAACCCAAAAGCATCCTAACCAAGTCTCATGTAATCATCCGGTACTTCAAACCAGTACTTGCTAACGAAAGTTCTGTTATACTTTCTTTGGCCATAATAGCGTACACACTCGTTATCTAAATCAGGGTAATCTTTGAAGAAAAAAAAGGAAAAAATCTGTCGAGTATTATTCATTCACAGTACTTTTGTGTTTGGTGGTCCTAGATAGGCGATGATTATGCCAACTGGCTAGCGCATGACAAGCCCCTTCTCATACTTCTTTTCTCGTTCTTGCAAGATAGTCCTAAGGCTAGTTCGGACTTAAAGCGAGAGAAGTAGTGGGGCCCTTCCATATTTCAAACAACTGTGGGTAGATACTGCCCCGGCAACAAAATTAAAGAATGAATAGAACATGGGAGCAATATTACAATCTCGTACAGTAAGAGTTCTTCAATCTCTAAAACCGGTATCGTACATAAGTAATATAGCGCCATCAATAAATATATCATAACCCTCATGGAAAATCCAGGCAATACTCCAACCTCACCTTACCATCATCTCTAGTAGAGACCACACAATAGCAATAGTAGTCATCGCGAGGTAGATAAAGCCTGACATTAGATACTCGCCCTCCTCGGGGCCATCATTCTTCTGACCTTTCTCTTCCCCTCCCCAGCCCCATTCCCCGCTGAACTACCCACTCCACTACCCTCTAACCACAGCCCCTCAATCCCCCCCTTCTCCTTTAACTCTGCTAAAAACCTCTTCCCATATTGATACCCCAACTCACAAATCTCATCAAACTTTCCAAAATCCAGCGTCCCATACCCATCAATCGGTGGCCTCATATATACACATCCAGGAACCATCTTTGCTCTTTCCAGAGCATCCACACTACTAACATATGCTAGCCTTGACTGGATCTCCGCGAGTGTAGGCGGGTTAGGATACGCAGAGAATGGATTCCAGCGGTTTAAGAACGCCCAGGCACCGGAAAGAGAGTCTCCGAATTGCTGTGGTGTGGTATCGTCGATTGAGCCGACGTCGACGGCGAAGATGATATCTGCGCCAAGGGATTTCATGTGTGCGACTGTCAGGTTGTCGACGTATCCGCCGTCTAGGAGCATTTGCCCGTCATCGCAGAGTGGGGGAAGGAGGCCGGCAAGGGACATGGAGGCCCGTATGTATCGCCAGGCGTACCCGTTGGTGTGGATTTCCATGCGTGACTTGGATATTGAGGTGGAGTTGCAATAAAATTCAAGCCAAAAGTCTTCAATCTGGGAATTACCAAAGGTCTTGAATATCCCACGATTGAATTCTTGACCGGTCGTATATGAGCATCTGTAGGCTAGTTAGCCATGGTGAAATACTGAACAAGAAAATAAGTAGCGGAGGGGACATACGAAGGATACGTGAGATCTAATACGAATCTCCACAAGCTTGCCATCCTTCCGGCAAACTTCTTCGCCCTTCCGTACACCGGGACAATATCCGCATCCCGAGCGTAAAGAGCACCATTGAAGGCTCCAATCGATGTACCGCCCACCATATCAATCGGGATTCCCGCCTCTTCCAACGCTCTTATAAGACCAACCTGTGAGATTCCTCTTGCTCCACCCCCCCCTAGTACCAAGCCAATAGATTTGCCACATAGACGGCGCGCAAGGCGGTGAAAGTCACCTTTAAATGGGGTTTCGGACGAGTATATCGGTGTATTAAGGATTCTCCTGGAAGTGTACTTTGCTATCTCGGCGTGGATAAATTGAACCCGCTGCCTCAGCACAGAACTAAATCTTTTGGTTTGTGGATGAACAGGTTCAGGAGTTGTCCTGAAAGCCATTTGGATATGGTGATGACCACCATTAATCCAGATTCGGTTCTACACTTCAAGTTAGTTCATAATACCCTGTCTATATTCGGAAAGTTGCAATTTACCCTAAGCCATTTTCTAGTCAACCCGGGACGGCAATATCTCTCCACATGCAAAAGTACCAACTCCTTTCTCGCAGTACTCTTCATGCCAACCAAGAACCTCTCATATTCCCCAATCTTCGGGCTCGCCTCAGCAAGACCAACCACCAGAATGCAGTCAGCCTGGCTGATACAAGTCTGGGTCCATGGCGAGTTGACGTTCGTGTCAGCAACGTATAGCACCATACCAAACTTTTCTTCCAGATCTGCGAGGTAACCCGAAAGTTTCAGTTTCCCCATCTTACTGAAGGCATGTCTTCCAAGGTGACTAAGAACAACTGCTTGGTTTAGCAATGTTACCCCATTAGCAATGCCAACTTGTTGCAGAGCACTTGACAGGCGATTCCCAAATTCCGCCACGGGAACGCCAGCGGTCACGGGAAGGATGCACACTGTCCGCAGATTTACAGTGCTGTTTGTGCCCCGCTTCACCGGGGATGCTGAGGATGTTGTTGTTCGGTCTGTTATTCTTGCCGGAGAATAGCCAGCCATCTCTCCTTTCAGAGGGTTATCGATCAGGGTTCTCATTCTCGAGGCTATTATCTTCGAGATCTGAATTGTTATTCCTGGATGCTCCATAGCTAGACTGTTGAATAGTGTCTTTGGAAACCTAGCTAGTTCTGTATCTCGGATTGCATGAACCGTGGCAGGTCGTGTCGTTTCTGTAAGAACCTCCAACTCCCCCACGCTTTCACCCTGTCCAAACTCTCCCACGACTTGCATCTGCCCATTTTTGTCGTCTAAAACCCCTCTCAGTCGCCCATTGAGAACGATGTAAATAGCGTCGCTCTCATCCCCCTGATGGTATATCACTTGTCCGGCATCGATCTGAACCCACTCCAATGCAAAGTCAATGTGTAGAATCAGCCTTGGTAATAAACTGGTCAATCTTTTTGCCATAGTTAGGAGCACCACAGGATGTCTGTCAACAATCCTCTCCAGTGCATCCCTAGGGAGGAAGCCGACATAGACATCTGTCTTGGCTCGCACATCGATAAAGGAGCGGTACGCAGACATACTGCCAATGTATCCAGCTAATCCACCAGGTTTGATCATAAAAAGACTCTTCCTCCCCAGCTTTTTTCCTCCATTTCCTGCAGTGGCCGTCATGAAACTGGAGCTTGTTGGTGTCCTCGTCAGTGGTGGGAGTTCATGGTCGGGAGCTGTTGCATGCCCTCCGGCACCAAGATCAAAAGACGTACTTGAGCCACCTTTCTTCTCATCTATCGGAATAGACACATCCAAGAACCCATCAATAACGTAGTATAAGCCTGGGTTTCTCTCCCCTTGTTCCACCAGCACTGATCCCTTTGGAAAGAATACGATTTCCACTTCGTTCTTCATATCCGAGTGCTGACCAAATAATCCTCCATTAGTGCTCGTTGTAGACAATGTAGTGGAAATGACGGATTCCGAATCATCCATTCCCTCAAAGGGATCGAGCATGCCAAAAGCATTGCTGAAGGATGTCTTGGAATTTCGCGTATCGTAAGACGTGAGGCCGGGAGATTGGTGGGCTGTCGGAGATTCTGTTTGACCCCGAACCGACTGAGTAAGACCTATTGCCTTATATATACAATCCAACACTGCCTCCCGGAACGCACTGTCCTCCGAAATAGTATTCGCCGTAGCTTCATGCGGATAACGGCCTTGATGCCTTGCAAAGGGGTTAAAACTCAGAGCAAGAGGTGTTTTAGCGTCGTACCCCTCGTGGAAGCTACCAAGGCCGTTGGAGTCATGCCCAGTAAAAGGATTGTTTGGGGATTTTCCTCGGGAAGATGGGAAGATCACATTTGTTGACAAATCACCAGCCCCCTGTCCTCCATCCATAACGACACTATTGCCACTTGTCAACTTTCGAAGAGGGGGAGGTGCCGTATCTAGGGCAGCTGATGGGGTTCCCTTGATGCCAGCCAATTTCGCATGAATTAAGGCTTCCTTCCTCATTGATATTGACGATGTTCTCCGCTTATTAGTGTTTGCTGACGGGTTATGCAGGACAAGGCCTTTCATCTGATCCTCTGGAGCTGCCCTCTCCTGCTCAGTCTTAAACTTCTCTTTCAGACGGTCCAATGCACCCCCACGGAGGTAATTTGGCAGCTCATACATTGTGTATTTATTCATGAACTTCTCCGTTCGGAGGACCTCACTCGTCAGACCCAGGTATGAATATGCCGTAAGGAAGGTAACTCGCTGGAAGCGAGTAAGGATAACTTGGACGATATGAGCCGTGGCTTTGGGGTATATCCTCGTAAGGCGACGGAAAGCTGTAGCTGGTATGACAGCAATAGTGGTATCGACTGATGCTCTTGCAATAATGTCTGGATGCACAGATTGTGTTTTCTTCGGTTTGGGACTCTTCGGCCGATTCTCTATAGGGGTGATCGGCCTTGAAGGATGCATGTGACTTGGTGATTCACCGTTGAGTGACAATGGCGGTACGGATGGAAGTGGACCTCGGGGGTAATCCCCACTTGCCTCTCTCTGCATTGGGTGCCCAGCAGAGCTTGCAGTGTAGGTGATTGGGGTAAATGGTGTTCCTAATCCATCTCCCGTCCGACCGAAAGTGCTACTTGCACTAGAGTCCACGCCCCCGTCGAAATCATCAACCTCATGTCGTAACTTGACATCCTCCGTAAACAGACTAAGAATCGAGAATAGCGAACTCAATGGAGCTCCGTTCTTGACCTCGGTAAGGAGTTGGTATCCTTGAGCTCCCTTAACACTCTCATCCTCCTCATCGTGAAATGCACCCTCTCTCGGATCTCTCCTCCGCCTGGTCTTCGAATCAACTTCGCAGAGACTACACTCTCCACATATGCATTCCTCATTCTCATCATGCCGGTTTTGCTTGACAAAGATCTGCATTAATCCATCCACAACAAGGCAAAACCCCTTCTCTTCCTCCAGCAAAAAAGTTTCTCCCGCTATCAGCCGCCTAGTCTGCATATGCCTCGTCAACTCATGAAACACAGGCCTCTCGAGATACCCAAAAATCTTAATAGCACTCAAAAACTCATCGAGATAGTTGGAAAGCCCCGGCTTCGAGTCCCCACCTTGACTGTCTGGAAACAGGTCGATCTCCGGCTCCTTCCGCTGAGGTTCGTGTGGCAGGGTGGGATACATATTAAGAAGCCGATACCGAACAAACCAAACACCTCCCGATCCAAGGGCAAAGGCGATGAGAAGCAGTGTGGTGAAGTTCATGGTGACTGTGAGGGAGGTGCTGAAGAGCATAAAGAGCCATGTTGGAAAGGTAAATGTACTGAACGTGACCAATGCGACAATAATCCTATGTACAAGGAAAATAAAGTTGTAGAAGTAGGTAAATACTGACCAGAGTGTCGAGGTCGGTTCGGGAGCTGGGGCTGGGGAGGCTGTGGAGAGGTTTGCGATTGCGTAGGTTACGGTGGCCGTGTCCATTGCTGCTGCTACTATCCGTTCGAAGCTCTGTCCGTGACCTGCTCGAGTGCTAGGTACGGACGAGCACTATCTCGAGTGGTAGATGTGATAAACAAAAGATCAGACAGATAAAACGTGAGTCAGGGGAGAGTTACAAAAGATTAGGCGAGAGATGTCATGCGCTCCGAGCACCGACTACCTTGCTGCGTTTTGATCATGACGGGGTGATCGTTGGGCACCTGGTCGACTGGCCAAGACTGCTAGTTATGACGCAATGTGCGACAAGGGTAAGTATTGGATCAGGGTAACTCTGCAAATCAACCACCAGATAATACTGGTTTTACCCCTCATTTAGCCAGACTACCCATATTTTTGTTTAATTTGTTCCCGATACTGTTGCCCAGAACCTTTCAAGAGCCTGACAAGGAAACATGCACAGGAAACGTGTGCAGGAAAAGCAGGGGGTGCATTCCATTGTGCGATTCGAACATGTGACAATCTGGATCTGACTACAAGTAACTACCCGGCGCTACCTAGCTGTGCATCAGGCTTGGCCAATCAACATGGAATTCTTGCGCATGCCTGTCCAGGTGCATGCGCATATTTCAAGGCTAGCCATTCTTATCGACATTTGAATTTTCGAGTTCGTAGCCTCATGCAGAGCAAGCCAGACTAGTCATTAGGATCATAAGGCTATATTAGATAATAGGACTCTTAGGGCTTTCAGCTGCAAGGGTTCCATAGCAACAGCTGTAGCTCTGTAGATAGTATCTTCGACCTGGAGACGTCTCGGCGGGTGCCGGTGCTACTCTCGAGTACTTAGGTACCACCCGAGTTCGGCCCACCCAGTCCGCAAAATTACACTTTTCAGTAGTGGCAACAATGTGCCTAGATTAGCATCATGCAAGTAATGTGAATTAGAGATCTGATACTGACTTTGATACAGTTCTCTCAAGAAGGGCCTCTTCACTGACTCTCAAAGTCAGGTGACCTGTCCCTGCATAGGGGTAGGTAGCTACTATAATATCAACATTGGTTATATGTGTCTGCCCTACACTGCGTCTCCCGGAAGAGTCAACTGATTATCTAAAGCTTCTCAATGTATAGATAATCGGAGCATGGTATTATCCACAGTCCAAAATGAGCAACATGTTGCTTTATGTGAGTTTGCGTTTGAATAACTTAGGGGCTCCTGTCGGAACCGAGTTTGTGGCTAGTACAGGTAGATACTAAGTAGGGATAAAATTGATATTAAAAAGGATTAAGGTCGAGTGTGCATTTTTATATCAAGTCTAGGGAGGGGTTAGAAGTTGAGATTCATGAAAGAAAGGGTATTAAGCAGTGTATATTCAAAAGCACCTTTGTTATGGAATTCAAAGACGTTTAAAAGGCGTGGGTTTTGTTTCTCCAGAAGTCAAGGGTGGATGCGGAAGTAATTATCGTCAGTTATCACTTAATACGGGGGTATGTACTATCTGGTGAATATTGTAACCCCTTTACGAGCTGCACTATGCCAATATCAGTTCCTCTAAGATGTAGTGCATAAAGTACCCATTTTTAACAACCTGAGTACTGATGAAGTACTAATGTACAGCCCTGGGAAAGCTTGAGGCAGTACTTGATTTGCGAGTGCGAGGTTAAGTTTCCCCAGTATATATACCTACGGGGGGAGATACCATGATACACATGTCGTATGTTATCAACTAGCTATAGCGAGCATAGGTGTGGGTATTCGAATTACAGCGGCACCTCTCACAAATAGTAGGGGACTGGTAGGAATACCACAACCGCCGACGTTTTATGCGGTACGTATACTCCGTACCGAATTGGATGAATGAAGTCCGAAAGGGACCTTAGATATTGATATTAGAATTGATCAACTTCAAGTATTGTCATTTAAGAACCTAGGTTGGGGGCGCTCACATAGCGGGAGTTCTTCAATCATGATTGACCCCATTCAATATATTCAGTATATATATCTGAATACCTGATATGATTTTAGATAGACTATCTGTATCTAATACAGAACTTAAATTGACCTACTGCTACCAGTGTTGCTTACATTCAGAGATTTGTTCAGTTATATATTACGGAAGATATCTAGAGTGCCGGGCAAATGTTGAGAATGCCATGGGATTTTTGAGAGCTACTTACATCCCAACCAGTAGTCCTCAACCATGCTCTTATGTCGGTTATACCGTGCCTCATACAATACCTAATTAGAGTAGCATTAGAATCAAAATGCCTGGTGAAACAGGCTGCAACAAAACAGACTGTAATGAGACAAACTGACAGGATTATATATGGATAATTTGTAGATAGCTCAATATCCGGAAAGGCAGCTCAATGGCCTATGAAGATAGTTTAATAGGATGCCAAGCACTGAATGCATGGTGGCCAACTTCTCCACAACTACCACAAGTAGAATTCCAGATTCTTCCTTTGAAAGGTATAATCTCTGTTTGCATTCTGAATGTGAGTTACTTAAGCTGTACTCTGGTCACCTTCTTGAATATCTCGCTGTAGGTCCGCTAAGCTAACAAGTGGCAAGTTCTGCTCATTCATCTCCAGATACATGTGGTCCCATAAAGATGGATTGGCATGAACTGCCTGATGGGTTGCTGTAATTGCATGACCGCAAGGTGAATCTTCATCTTGAAAACCTCAACGCCCACAAGTGCGATTTCCTGAATAATATTTCATGCAGAGATATTAGCCTATTGGCTTTTTCATATTAGATGTACTTGTATTGATGACATCGTCAGTGCTAGTTACGAGACTACGGGGATGCGGGGTTATCTCAGTTGGGGGCCCCAAAAGTCCTTTCCTAGGTGATTTACAGTAATACCACTTCCGGCCCCGAGCCGGAGTTTACTGGAGTCTGGTCGCACAACCACTCGTACAACCAGACTAGAGGCGATTAGGATGCAAGGCTGGGGGGTTACTTTTGTAGATAGGCCCACAGGCGAAAATAAAATAACGCAAGCGCCCCAGGTAACACAGTACAGCAGATTTTGCTCTAGCAAACACACATCAACACCCCCCCTTTCCACCCACCATATCAAGCACCGTACTACGGGTGAATAAAGGCCATGACCGCACACATAAATCATGTTGGTACGTATGAACTATCCAGACAGGCTTTTGTCGCTTTATAACTAGTCCCTTCCCTTTGGAACTCTGGGTCATCTGCGTAACAGGGTAGAAAGTGTCATCGCTTGTAGCAATCCTACCATTGGTGCCCCCGAGCCAGGGCCGACCTTACCACGTTTTGGGCCTCTACCTTAAACACAGGGCAACAGAGGTGCACAGAATGGAAAGCAGGAGGTAGGACTCTTCTCTATCCCGGCTCTAAGAGAACTGGGCCTCGTCTAAGTTTGTTTTCTCCATAGTGAGGGTTTGTGGGTCAACATAATTATTTAGATACTCGTAGCCTGTGAGTCGTACCCGTATATGCTGATTATGATGTGTTATATATTCGAATTGCGCGCGGTAACCACAGGATATGGGATTCGTATAGGTGGATGTGGCCTCTGTGTCTTTCTTACTGAAAGCAAATTAAAAAAGGTAAATAGAGCAAATATGTACTGAGCTACCGCAAAGAAAGGCGGGAGTGGTACATATGTGCAGGAGATTTCCTGGCCTTATATACCTACCAAACTTACAAGTAACCCTCATTACATGTATACTGGATAAGCATCATATACCTTCGCCGGCCTCATATCCATGCCTAGTTTGCATTACAAGGATATTCTTATTTTTTCGATTAGTCACAATGCATATGCTTGTTGCAGGCGAAGCACTAAGCTTAGTTAGTATACCAAACCGTAAAGGGTAGGCAGGCTTATCGATAAGAATCTCTACGAGATCCAACGCTACAATCAGGGTTACTGACTCCCAGGGAGCCAAGAACGTTGCCCAGTGGAGGTAGGATCTGAATATACCTGGCCAGGTGTAGCTTTGTGTCAAGATTAAATCAGTAGATAAAAGGACTGGAGCGGAGTGGAGTATAAGTATGTATTAGTTTTGTTGTGGTGTGTGAACGTCTGGGTCACATTCACAGCTTCGTTCAGCCGCTTAATAGGATGGCATGCATCTCCCAAGCTCCAACGGGTGCACATCCGGTATGTGCAATGTCATTGCACCTGTACACGGGTGTGTGATGAGTGCCATGGAAGACAACCTAACTTGGTACGAGACATTATGTAGCTAGACTAACTACCTAACTTGGAACTACTACTGGCTAGCTATGTATGTATAGTCCAACTAGACTAAGCTATGTACATAAGTACTGGATATATGCAGTTGGGAACGCATTGAATTTTATGGGGTAATATATCTAGATTAGCTTGGATAGGACAGCCTTGTGTGATAGACACCTTAGGTACATACATAATTAGCAATATTTTGCTCGCGGGGTGCCCGGCACTTACACACTCCTTTCTTAAACCTTCCTCTTACCTGTTTATCACATTGGATTGCGCAGCGGGTAGGCTAACTTGCCCGACCCTTCAATCCACTCGTGCTTTAGCCTTTATATTCCGGGCAACTCACCATGGCTCTCCTAAGGGACTGCACATGAGTTTGTAGATATATAATGAGTTTA
>Ga0307511_10006530_pt1 | contig 11746 bp, 14 predicted proteins | sample 13_EM_MG_FD_200266 | JGI IMG/M metagenome (GOLD analysis project Ga0307511, IMG submission 200266) | Populus trichocarpa ectomycorrhiza microbial communities from riparian zone in the Pacific Northwest, United States - 13_EM | ecosystem: Host-associated > Plants > Roots > Unclassified | place...
TCACACCATTCGCGACGTTTCTGGAAATAGAGGTTATGCTGTCAGGTGGCATTCGGGGTCTGGGAAAGTGCCCATTTATCTGTGTCACCCACAGTATCAACGAATTCATTCACTACCACTCCTTGCAGGTTCCAGGCCGTACTGTCGCTTCTGAACCTCCGGCAAAGATGACTATGTATAACGTCTTTGGAGTGTGAAAATGGAACGGCACGGATGTTCTCCGCTGCGTATCCAGGTGGCTGTTTTGTGAGGTGGTCGGTGAGTGTGCGCGTAAGTACTGAGTCCAGGTTTCCAAGCATGCGAGTCATTGAACCTTTTGCACATCTCGCTTCGTCATTAGAAAAATGCTCTTATCGCTTTGCTCTCTGGACCTCCCTCCGAAGTTGTTGTCTTATTTGCCTCATTGCAAAACACACCTTGCATTACATACTATCGCACAGATGCCAAAACCCGTACTGCTTCTCTTACCAATGTAAGTAATGGGTCGGACATTGGTATCCATTCGTATTCTTGAAGAGGTACAGCTGGTGGTAGTCTTCTGCATCGTACCACTGCCCAGCTTCTTGAATTTCGGTAGCGATCTTTTGATGCTTTGGCGTGAAATGCTTGTCCTGTACTTCTGCCGTCACACGCTCTGCAGTCGCCCGCTGATCTGGGCCATGCGTGAAGATGACAGAACGGTACTCTGCAGAGAAGACGGGTCACTGATCCTAGGTTGATTTGAAAGAGAACATGACATACGGCTACCAATATCGGGTCCTTGGCTGTTCACGGTTGTTGGGTCATGGGTGCGGTAGAAGAACTCTGCGGCATGGGATAAGCACATCAGAGACTCCTTTACACACCAGATGTATGTCAACCGTTGGTTCTGCTCACCCACGAGTTCGTTATAAGAAACGATGGTTGGGTCAAACTCGATCCTGACTGCTTCGGCGTGATCGGTAGTCCCAGCGCAAACTTGCTTGTAGGAGGGGTCGACCACCTTGCCTCCAGTGTACCCCACGGACGTCTTCACGATGCCCTTGTTCTCTGACGGTGGATAGTGTTTCAGGAAGATGTGCTCGACACCCCAGAAACATCCCGCTCCGAATGTCGCGATTGCAGGTTGCTGAGATGCTGGTAAATCATCAGGTGCTTCCGTTCTGTTTACGAACTGACGGACATACTGGTGGACATGGACGAACGGTACTGTGATAGATCCACTAATTTCTTCGATGCTCCTGATGGAACAAGCGACAGCAGCGCAGTCCGGACCTCCTTTAGACGGCCAAGCATCAAGCGACTCTTGGCGGTTTCCGACGGGTCAGACTTGCACTTTGCCTGATCAGTCACTGACCATTGCTCACAGGTGACAGTACTGTATAGCCATTCCGGCTGACCGCGAAGAAGCTCTAGCTTCAAGTTACATCGCACGCAGCAAACCGCATACAGTAACAACAATCCGTCAGGTCTACGATGCGCCTTCCCTTGGATGGCTCTAGGCACTTACAGTGGGATCAGCAAACCGGTGACGACCACCTCACCGAGTCCTCCCACTTCCTTACAGTTATGGATGCTGCAAGATCAGACCTAGATTGGGGTCAGTACGGCCAGCCCAATCATTTCAGTCCGCCGTTGGCGCACGATGCCTATGTCGAAGAATCACATCCAAGGGGCGATGCAAACCTTGGTGTCATCGTTCCGGTATCTGAAATTGGTGTGCCTAAAGATACTAACAAGTAGGCGTCACAGCATGTTTTTGTATGACCACAATGCTGAAGCTGGAACTTTGTGATCTGCGACGCTCAATGCAGCAATATCTTGGCCGAAGACCGTGCTTGTGTCAACCTTTCTGCAGATGAGCTTGCCCTTCGACGAAACTGTCGGTTGGCTGTCATTTTGGGCGCCATAAATGCCGCGATAGACCATTGTTGCTGTCTCGATGAAATCCGTTTATGCCCCAAATTACAGGAGCTGTGGATCCGAATGATTGAGGAAGATGACCCTGCAGAAGATGTGTGGCTTTGGGTCGACGGAGATGAGGAGTGGCTTCAAAAGAGTGGCCTCGCTACCGCCTTCTTTAAGAACTGGTATTATTATTCAATTCGTAAAGGCGAATGGGTGGATGCACAGTCGGCACTACGTCGTCGCATTAATCGGCCGAAATACCTTCATACCAAGGCCGGAAATCCTGCAAGTGAACGGATCCGCAATGCCACTCCCAAGCAACGCTTCGCAGCCATCTATTGGCTTGTTTTCAACTCAAACCGTACGAGGGAATTGGCCGTCGAACTTGGATGCACTCCGGAGGGGGTTTTGAACCTGTTCTATACGGCGTCACGCATAAGTCATGTCATATCCGATTCATGGGATGAATTTCCTCAGGACTCCGTTCCATGGGAAGTAGCCACGACGGAACTTCAAGCAGATGGGTGTACATGCCTACTACAGGAGGGGAGTGGACAACACCCGGTACGATCCTGGTTCAATATGTTGAGTTGGTTGGATGGAAAGCCTCCCATTATGGAGGACATTGGGTTGATAGGTTGCATGCGTTGTCAATCGTTGAGTCTCATACTTCAATCCAAGTCTCTGTTCTGATGAAGGGTTCCCCCAAGGGCCCAGTCAGCTTTTGACAGGTATCAAGACTATACCGAAGGTACACAACCAAACGTCCCACTGTGGGACGCCCTGTGCTCATGGGCCATGACGAGTCACGTGTACAGAACTGACGTTGAGATCGTTGCACTCCTTTCTAGACTGTTGGGTCCAGGAGAAAGTCAACAAATGGAGCAACAACTGCGGTCTCGAATCGTGACGACTGACAAAGAAGACTTTAAATTTATCCCCTATATAAATGACCACTATCCAAACTGGCTACGAATGGAGGCTGCGGGCTTGTCTTGTACTGCTGGACTTCCGCAGATAGAGCATCTGACCCAAGATGTCTCAATAGACATCCGTGATGGCATTTTTGATGGTGCACCCCTCGCAGTCAAGTTGGGTGCGATTCCATGGGTCATTTCTCGTCTTAGATCACCTCCTGACTGGACTGACATTGATTGGCATGATGAAGCGTGGCATGAAGAATTTGCGCAATTTTTCAAGTGTTACCTTAACATAATTGCTGAATGGCCACTCCTGGAGCTTTCTGTGGAAGGTCTTTCATTCTGCAAAGAGCTTTGTTCTGATTCCAGGCTCTGGACCTCCGATGGCAAAGAAAATAGGCTTGCTGCCGAAACCTTCGTGGCTGTGGCAATGTTTCTGAGGAGCAAAGATGTATTGCTCCACTGTTGTCCAAGGTGTCAAATTCTTTATGCACGGTTCTTCTCCGACACGGCACTCGCTGCAAGTTTCGATGGCTCCCCTCTGGACTCTGATGATGAATTTCTTATGTCTCCTCGACCCACAGAAGATCCTGTTACTGGAGGTAATATTCAAGAATTGGATGATCTGATAATGCCCCTAATTTCCCTTTAGGTCATGGTCACACTGCCAGAAAGAAGAATCATTCTGTAGCAAGGGAGCCAGTGGGGATGGAAGCCTTCACAAGCATCACACTTAATAAGGATCTTACCAAGGAGGAGATGCAGTCACAGTTGGCTCAGAAATTCTCTCTGTTGGTTTGTTAACCAAGGGCCAATTTTCTTTTCTTTTTACAAAACTTTACTATCCAGAACCAATACTTGGAATTGATTGGTCTGGACCCATATGCCTGTGTCCCCCCAAGTTACCCATCTGATGCTTCTTCCATCCTGGGCTCCATGTGAGGTTCATATTGCACTTATGCACTCCCAATACAATTTCATTGGCAACTAGGGAAAGGGCCGGTGGCTCGCAACAGAGCCTACTAGTACAACACTCCAATAGGGAGGTCATTACCAGTCTGTCCAAATCTGACAAGATTGAGCAAATCAAAGAAAAGATGCTCGACATGCTCAGTAAGTCGTGGTTGTGGACCATTGTATTATCCATCCATGTAATGCGTTTGGATCCAACAGGGTCATCCGAGGTGTTCATATCCAATGATCGCCTTCCCTGGTCTACCCTAGAAAGTGCTTTAGAGAAGCAGGGACTCGTCCTGGTCAATTGGCCCGTTGGGGTTCCTCGGAAGCGGAGCAGGGGGATCCGCGACCTGACTGCAAAACATGCAGACAAGCTGTATCGTGCGGTTATGCATCCTAACGAAGAGCATCGCCTTAGGATTCGTTCCACTGTAGTTCCTGCCACAAGTATGTTGCGATCCCATCACTTCACATCATCATCTAAAATAACGTACTGTGTAGAATCGGTAAATCCCACAATCGATACTACGCATGATCCCAGTGTTGCCTCGAGCTCGAAGCATACTTTAGAAGATAGTCAGCACACCAGACCGTCGAAGAAGTTTAAGTTTAAGCCTACGATAACTCCTACTAGCTAAGTTTATGGCACACAATCTTGATTGACGGTATGTCGCTATGATGTATGTCAAATACATTTGCAGTCCCATGAGACAACATGAACAGCGAGCTGCATGTTTCATCCGATGGGTTCGACTTGTGAGTGACCCGCTTACTGGGTAGCCACTGAGCAACCCGATGATCGATGTATTGCGGGGAATCTATCTATCTATGCAAATGACATGAAGTATATGCGAATTAGATGTTGGTTACAGTTACTGGAATAGATTTAGTGATGTGTGGTGCGAAGATGCGAGTATTAAGTTGGGAGGTGCAAGCCATACGGTGGTGCGGAGTAGATGCGAAAGACGAGAAGTGGACGGAGTTGAGGACCCATTGCGAATATGGTGCTTAGCTACGAAAAGAAGTATTGTGATTTCTTGATGGACTCTACCTTGAAATCGCCCTTCTTCGGCAAAGGCGGTATCAACGCCGTCAAACTAATGAACTTGTCTGCCAACTGGCTGTCCGCGTAATCTTCTTCGCTTGTCTCTGCCTCTACTTCTGCTTCCGCTTCGTCAACGGATTCGTCATCCTGCGCAACAGCGGTCTCCGCAGACGAAGAGCGGCGCTTGCGCATCCGCTTTTTTGGCACGTCAGTGACCTTCACATCCGGCGTGTTCTGATCACCCGGAGTGAGAGGGGCCGCAAACGTGATAGAACTCGCCTCCGTATCAGAAACGTCCAGAAGAGGACTGAACGAAGTCGTATCGGCGCTCTCTATGGCGGCAGCCTGCTCAGGCGATGCAACAATTCGCACACCAGCTGCTTTGAGTTTCTTGATCAGGGCCCCAACGCGAAGCGAAGCCAGCGGAACCATGTAGTCTGCATAACGAGCCCTGAACTCGGTCTCGAGTTTGCCGAGAACGTCCGATGAGTGGAGAGCGATAAAAGTGTCTCGGATGATCGCCGACATTTGATCGATGTTGCAAGCGTGGGTCCAGTACGAGTCATGGACAGACGCAAAGGTAATCCCCCGGGTCTCGAAATAGGAAGTTCAGTCAAGTTGTATGCTTGGCACATCAAAGAATGTCCTTACCCTGCACTCCAGTGCCGTCAGCATCATGTGAGTGGCGTCGAGGGAGTGAATGAAGTTGGGAGGAAACGCAGACGCCTGCTTTATGCCATTCACTTCAGCAGGAGAGTTGGGATCTGAAATGAAAACGGTCTGCAGAGCCGTCGTGATCTGCTTTCGCTTCGTCTTGCGGTATGGCTGGACGATGGGCAGTCCGAGCGGAGTCGTCCACACTACCGACGCCATTTGCTCCTTACGAATGCGATTGGCGATGGTCTTCGGAGAATTTTTTCGTGGCGATTGAGGTAAGACTGCTTCAGCTATCCTATCCCCTGGGATCGATTTTGAGATCAGTTTGGCACAGAGGTTGAGCCACGTCTGGATAGCTTTCGCTCCAGAAAAGAGGTCTCCAATGCAAGCAAGAACCTACGTGTCCAGACGGAAGAATAGTTTATTAATTCAGGCATCTAGGTGAGTAATCATACCTGCTTCGCAAGGTAAGACGAGGCCTCCCAGCATTCTTCTTCGGGGATATCACCCTTCAGCTGTTTCTCTATCTGGTCGCGGGCTCCGACGTAGGTCACACCATAAACGGTGGTCATAACCTATGACGACAAATCGAAGTCACATGTGAATGCAGGGAAAACCAGGCAGACAACCAACCGTTTGCTTGACAACCTTCCTAGAGACCTTCCCGACAAGCAACTGAGCAACGCTATCTCCAGCAGCGGCGTCCCTTTCAACGACCTGGTTCACCATGTTGGCAACATAGGTGTACACGTCAGAGGGACGGTCAGTGGCAGCCAAGTTTACTTGCGCAGCGCCTTCGCGATCGCCTCCCAAGGCAGAATAGTGCTGTAAGCCATTGCATGTCCCGTCCTGGTGTACAGGAAGGGTGGACATATATTCCTCCGGATTGCCAGATTCCAGAGCGGCACGAAGTTCCATGCAATTAGCGAGACACTGCCATGGATCACCGGCAGCCGTCCACCAACGGCGACCCTATGGAACAAATGAGTCCGTCTTGCACGCATTCTGTGCACGATGACACAAACCTCCAATGGTCTTTCTGCACTGTCGTAAATATCGTCGAGGTGGTTCATGACAAAGCCCACACGTTCGTCAAAGCTCCCCTTATCGAACCCGTACAAGTTGGCAAGGTGGATCTTAAGCCAACGCAGGCCACGTTCTCCAAGAGGTTTAGCTTCAGCGAACATGAGAAGTCCACGACTGAGATCATCACCGATGTGATTAAGGTGAGGTGGAATGGGGTAAGCGCGACCACGGAAATCAAGGTTGTGCGGTAGGTAAAACGTATCTCCCAAGAACTGTAATGAATCAGTACATGCCACTGGTACGGATGTACGACCTACTGCACGGGCGATCTCGATTTTGTAATTCACATTACAACGTTCGGAGTGGTTGCTTGCCTTGTCCTGCTGATATGACCTAAGTCTCTGACCATATACACTTCGTGTCTTTACATCTGTGTCAAGATTTTCTGGCTTTTCAGGTTCAGGTTTGTCGTACACAGCCGGTGGTATCTTGCAGAGCCGTTCACCCGAGTTCCAGACTTTAAGGACAACGTCAAAAACATCCCTGTTGATCTTCCAAGGGGTGCTTCCAAGGACATCAAGCCCAGCATACACTAGCTCGACGTTGCCCAGACCTGTGGCATGCTCCAGGTACGTCTGCTGTTCAGCGGAGTCCTTGAATCGCATGACAGAAGCTGGTGGCCGCATGAGCAAAAGCTTCATCGATGAGAAAGAAGGCATACACTTGTTGTACAGGTAGCCACCCTCCTCCGGACCAAGCCACGGTTTTGGCTTGATAAGCATGGGTAAATGTCGAGGATGGAGAGTCTCTCGTAGCCCGTCCTTGGCAATACGATCCGCGACGACAGGGTTCAGTCGAATAACGCCGAGCTTTTGACCACGGACGAACTCATATGAATGACAGAACGCATTTTGTTCCTCCCTCCTGGATAACAGGTTAGTGTAAGTAATCAACACGTAGCAGACTTACACTTCTTGTCCTGTGTTCTTGTCGACTGCAACACGCTGGACGGTAGCGACTTTCATCAAGGAATCAATCAAAACACTTCCCATCCGCACGCGCAGTACTTGTGTCCACTCTGATGTCCACTCTTCACTGTCTTCCATATATTTGGCTGCTGTTACACGTCGCGCATGCAAGTACTTGTAACCCAGCCCAGAGAAATAACCGTGGTCTCCGCTGCGCCCTTGCGAGGGTATCGCGATGTTGTTGCGCCTGCACATCTCAGCCTTGTACTCATTCTCAACTGCACGTCCGACAGCAACCAGAGCACGAGCAGTTTTCATGCCACTGTTAACGCCACCGCTACCATGCAGACGCATGACCTCGAGAATAGTGATAAGCGACAGCTTTGGGGGCTTGACAAGTGCGAGGAAGGGTGCTAACTGCTTTTCAGAGGCTGTAAACATTGTCAACACCTTGGATTATATGTCGAGTCAAACCAGAATGCCTTACAAGACTTGGGCAGCTTTCCTTCAGTAGAGATGATCTTCGCAATTTCAACCTCCAATTGAGCAGTAAGTTTTTGGTTCCAGTCCCACATCCACTTTTGCAAATCCGCCCGACGCAATGAAGGATTACCCAAACCAAGCTCGTCGAATAGCTCCGATTCATGTTTTAATCTCTCGACGGCAACGTCGTACACAGACTCCTCAAGAAGTTTCTGGCGGGCTGCGACGTCTTCGGGGAGAATGCGTCGAGCGAGGGACACCTTGGCCAGATGCTTTCGCACATTATCCAAGTTGAACGGCACCTCGCTCATTTCTTCCTGGGGCACCACGGTTCCATCCTCCAAGACTATTTCCTCAGTGGGTTTCTGGGGATTAATTGAGAAAAGTTAATATAAATTGCATGGTTGCAAGACTCACTTTCAGCTTCATGACAGGATTAACCTCCGGAACGTCCTCCAGGGGGTCTATTAGTTGACAACCTATTGCTTCTGCTTGGCCAAGCTCTGTAACGATCCGAGATAGGTTCATGTCTACGGCCGTTTTCGAAAGGAGTCGAATTATTTGCGATGCTTCGTCGGACGAAGACACCACACGGTCAGTGATGACTGTCGTGGGACTTATGCCACGAGCAATGAGACTGCTAAGCAGTTTGGAAGGGTTGGCGGTGGAAAGGTAGGGTACAGGAGTCTCCGACTCCGGATTAAATCTTGCACTAAGGGTGAGCACGCATGAAAAAAGATCATGACGGGGCCAGTCATACCGAAGCCATGCCAGAAGCATTATTGCATACGTCTGAGATGTGGGTTGAACTTTTTCTTGTCCACTCTCCATGATGAGGTACAGTTGTAACGCATCTTCTACCCATAATCTTCTATCACTAGGTTGTTTTGTGGTCGCCATTTCGACGTATGCCTCGAGGAAGGAATTGTATATCCGAGCTTCTAGTAAATGTTCCATAGAAGGGGATTTCCGAAGACGTTCAAAGACTTGCTTCGCGCGGGGGACGTCGTATAGATTGTGTAAACACGCGTCCATGACAGCAAACTGGTCCTGCGTCGGTGAATCGGTGAACAAGAAGGTGTTCAGCGCAGACTTCCTGTCGTCCGGGAGGGGAGGTGGTAAAATGGTCCAGGGTAGTTGACGTTGCAAAAATCCCTGCATGTCGTTGAAAGCGACAGCTCCGGCGAGACGCGCCGCTCGTGGAAGACGTTGGCGAGAACATGTCCTTAGGGTCGTCTCCAACCTGCGTGCAGATGTCCGAGGTATCATGCTGATGTCGTCGCCGTCTGGAGCGTGTCGACCTCACTACGAAAAAGGACAAGGAAAAAAAAAGTTCGGTCTCTAATAATGCAGGGCCACAGGTATGTACTACGTATATTACTTGGTAAATTTTCAAGTCCGGAACACCTCTTCCTTCAAGATCCTGGACTGGTGCTCAGCACACAACGTCGACGTTGAATATCACACTAATAGCTGTTCCTGTAATTTACGAGGCTGGCACACGACTCAAACCCCTGTTTGTGGCTTCGATCGCCGACTGAAAAGTGTAATCCGAGTTTTCGCGGCAAGTTGCTTGTCCAACTGAGTAAATCACTACAAGTATTACACGGCAGCGTCCATGAGCATCTCGTCGTTTTTCTCTTCTTTCCTGACCGTCGTCCACGCCGACGCGTCAGAAGAGACAGAAAAGGTTGACTCCGTCCAGCAAGAAGCACCGGCCGCTGTTGAGGAGCCAGAAGCTGAGCCGCAAGAAGAACAAACGGAGGCCGAGGAACCTGAAGACGTTTGTCATTTTCCAAATACTCGTCTCGTGCCGTCCTTAGCATCTCTTTCTCTCGTCTAGCTACATCCAGCGATCCGCGAAGAATGCAAAAACACCTCAAAATGCACATCCCTGACACGACACTTTGAACATTGTCAAGAAAAGGTGTCTTCCGGCCAAGGATTCAAGGGCGAAGATTGCGTGGAGGAACTGTAGGTCTCGCATTCTAATTTTCTCGCTCGCCGCTGACCAAGAGCCTTGATAGCTGTACGTATCGTTGCCCTTACACTGTCGCATAACTAACAGAATACCATCCGTACTCTTGCAATACACGTCGGCAGTCCAGTACGTCCTGTATATTACTCTCACAATTCAATCCTTTACTGACTCGGTGCATAGCATGATGCACTGTGTTGACGTAGGTGCTATTCTTGAACAGTGTCTTCTGGAGTACTTACAACTGGTTCAAGGGATGCGCTGCACCGAAGTTATTGTCCAAGTTGAAGTAGACACCTCGGAGTGCATTTACTCTAGGTAAGCTGAAGATGCATCTCAGCGTCACATTTCGACTTATACCGAGTTCACTCACAGATTAGATAGTCACCTGTCAGTCTATAAAGACATAATTCATACCTTGACAGGATCCATACTCCGTTGTAATTCCGTGCATCTCTTGTGCCACTTGGCGAGTGTAACGGTATTTATTCTGGCCCACAGTGAAAGCGCATTTTGTGTGCAATGTCCCCACATCTGATAGCTTCGTTCAGCCCATAAAAATTATAGCATAAACTATTGACATGATCTTTAACAGATACCCCACTTCACAACACGTATCTGAAATCGCGGTTCTGGCGATCTGTCAAATCCATGAATTCCTGGACGGCCCCAGTGTCAGCGAAAAGAAAACCGGCGGTTTACAGGGCCCACTCGCCTTGTCAACCTTCACGTCGATTACCTTTCCGTCTTCCGTTACCTTCTCAATGTAATATTCCTCGATCTCAGTCGGGGGCTCTGCATCGCGTCTTCGGTTCTCCCGTTCAAGAAGGGAACGAATGACAAGTAAGATGATCGGGCATGCAACGTAGCACGCTGCAATAACAGCCCAGGGAACATGGTTACTGTGAACACATCAGCATAGACCTCAGTAGTTTCGCAGAGATTCGCACCGTGGTTTGTACTGCGCTTTCCACATCAATGGACCAAGTGCATTCCCAATGCAGTACGCCGACAATACGATGGCATTGGTAACCACCTGAACGAACAGCATTCAGCGTGAATCCCCGGAAAAAATCAAGGACACCCACCCTCTTGGTGTGACCCGCGGTCACAGTCCCGAGCCATGACAACCCGAGTACGAAGCCGGTTACGCAAACCCCAGCTGAAGGAAATGAGACAAGCGTCAGTTGAACAGGCTCACGATCACAGTGCTGCACACACTCATGAATTGTCCAACGAGTAAGCCAGCCTTATTACTCCATGGAAGAAGGTTGACCAATGCGATACCTATCAGGGCGGGCACGAAATAAATCACACCGACGTATGCTCTCCCATTCTTGAAACGTGCCGCCATTTTGACACCAGTCCAGATGGTCACGATTTCGACAACGCCAGGGATGCACGCCAGCAAAGTTGTCTGAAGGTACGTGAACCCAAAAGAGGATACTATGAGGTTTTGCTGATTGGTGAGAGAGTTTGGGATGTTGTCAAGTGCTGCGAAGAGGGCGAACAGCCATGTCTTGGGGTCACGAATGGCTTCAACGAATCTGTACTCGGCATATTGAGTCACGGGAGATTTCAATCGTTGACTACTCACTGTTCCATCTTAAAGTGCTTGTTCTCCACACCCGTTTGATTTTCCTGGAGTGTGTGAGTATGTGGCTTGCATTCGATCGCAAGCCTACCTTGATTCGCTGGACCGCCTTCGACCGCTCGTCCGGAGTGAGGAACCACGCATTGGTGGGCGAGTCGGGGAACAAGAACCTGACACCTGGGTCAGATACCACGAACATCAAGGGGTATCAGCTCACCAGTAAAATACGGC
>Ga0307511_10006531_pt1 | contig 11744 bp, 14 predicted proteins | sample 13_EM_MG_FD_200266 | JGI IMG/M metagenome (GOLD analysis project Ga0307511, IMG submission 200266) | Populus trichocarpa ectomycorrhiza microbial communities from riparian zone in the Pacific Northwest, United States - 13_EM | ecosystem: Host-associated > Plants > Roots > Unclassified | place...
GAGCCGCCAAATTCGGTGTTCGTTTTTTTGTTGGTCCAACGCTTCTTGTTTCCATTTCTCGACGAGGGCTGGATCCTTGATCTTTTCCCACCAATTTGGTTTCTCCCGAATGGCGTTCGAGAGAGCACACATCCGCATTTCGACAATCTAACACCAGGTTCGTCCCCTGGTCAGATTGGAGAGACTTTGGGTGGGAAAGGAAATCCTCACTGTTCTCGGATGCTCCTTGCCCCCACGATCGGAGTATTCCCAGGTTTGACCGTGGAATGGATGGATGTAGTGGCCGCCTGGGAAAGGGTCGTAGGGGGAACCGTAGATGGAAACAGGTGCCATGATTGTCAAGGGGAACTGAGGTCTAACAGCACAAGATCGTTAGTGGCCTTTATACCTTCCAATACGCGACGAGTCATATTCTCACTGTTATGACTTTACGAGTCTCTGCGCGCGTTGCCAACGAAAAAGACGACCTGACTTGCCCGGCGGCAGGGTTGTGGGCGGATGATTCAACCTCTTTCATATACGACGGCCTGTAGTTGCGGGGTTGATCCGTGGTTGCATGATTGACAGTCGGCGGCCAACTCGTTGTGCAGTCCGCGAACTTCCAAGTTTGGTCGGTGGCGAGCGGCGATACCCGGACCACGAGTTGGTCAGCGTATTTCCTCTACTGTGGACGAGTTTCGAGGGGGCGGGCGAACGTGTTTGACTGGTGTTCATAGAGATCAGGGAGTGAAGCGTGCTTCTTCGATTTCCCACCCCAGAAATTGCACAACGGATCCGATCAATATTCATCGAGTGTTGCCCGACCAGTCATGTATGTATCCTCAGCCGAATCAATGGCTCGATATTCTTGACCCACCGGAATACAGCATTGAGAGCGGTTTCCGTCTCCCCTGAGGTGTCAGAATTGCACAGGGACCGAGATTCCCGCTGACGATTCTGGACGGGCTTCCCCAATCGCAACACGAGCCCACATGCTTGTACACCTGGACACAATTCACCCCTCAGTCATGAGCTGGAGTCATCCCTGTTACCAGGGCCCTCCACTAGCGCCTCCTGAAGCGTGTTGATGACTTCGACCGCTCACGGTGAAGCTCCTTAGGGATTCCCATATCTGGTTACCCCCCTCGCCACAAGAACTGCAAATGCTAAGGGGTATCAATATGTACCCGACTCTCAAAGGCGTTCTGGCGCACGGCGTGCCTGAGGTTGCCGTTATCTCGGAGATGATTTAATCTCAAAGCGTTGGACCAGGGACAATCCATTCACATCCCACGCGCAGGCACGCTGCTATTCATCTCGGGAGCTTAATTCAGATTTCAGTAAAAGGAACCGAAGTGGCGCATGGAAGCTACTCTCCCACTAGGAGGGTCAGGTTTGGCGGCCGTTTGATGGCGATGTGGGAATGGAGGTCCAGAAGGCGGTGGAGACGGCGACCATTCAGCCCCAGGAACCCCCGATGGAGGATGTCGAGGGTTGTTGTCGCAGTACGGTGTCCAGATCAGGCCACGGCTACACATCCGAGGGAGACTGGAAAGACAACAGATTTATTTGCATGCGTTTTACATCGGACGCAGAGGAGTCAACTGGAACGCATTGTAGTGCCCAACATAACTAGGACACCTAGACCACTAGAAAAGCTGCTGTATCCAAATCCATCAGTACCGGCCAACCTCAGGGAACGAGTTACTCACCAATCCAACTGAGTAGGAATGTGGAACCGAAGATACCAAGGGAACCCCCTGAAACAGCGGCAGATTTCGAACCAACATCGCTGCTGTCGCACGTCTCTCCTTCGAGGCAGCAACCTTTCACGCCATCCACCACGGTGCAGTAGAACCTAACAAAGGCGTTGTCGATAGGTCGCGCAATGGGCTGAACTGTAATACTTGATACTCACCCAATCAAACAACAATCGAGGCTACCATCTGTATCATGATACAAGGTTAGTGGTTGTGGAAAGCCACCACGATGAAGCAACGCACCAGCGCAACACCGGGTTCCCCCCGGGCAACACACTAAGAAAAGCCGGTCATGCGAAATTGTCATACCAAATGGTTCAAGACTTACAAGAGTTTTCACAGCAATGACCTTCAAGTAGGCAACACCTGTAAAACCCGGTCATTTGATTTCCCTCTGTCACCAGTGGGGAGGAACTCACCCTGTGCCGCAAGTGAACATACCGGTGCAGTCACTCTGCCTCACGTTCAGCAGCCCACGGATAAGCTTCTTCTCTGCCAAAGGAGACTCGGCTTGTTGGAGAGGTATCCAGCGGGTCAACGGTTCAGCGTTGTCTCTCGCAGCCAGCTCTCCTGCAACAGCGGGGACTTCACCGGCGATGGCAGTGGCCAGAAGGCCCGGTATCATGAAAGCGACTAGAAAACAGAGGTTCATCGACCAATAAAGGCGAAATTGAGGGCGAGAGAGGGCGGCGGGGCCAGACGAATGAGACAGCTGGAGATTTTATACCAGAAGGTGAAACGCCGTGACCAGCTCCGAGCCCTGAACTCAACCTACGTAATCATGGAACGTGCTCTTCGATTTCAAGCGATAGATGGCGCAACGGGTAGAGTGAGTGCGATAAAATAGGGCGAAACGGGCGGGACACAGAGCGCCCGAAGATCGTAAGGTGTCGATCTTGATCAGAGTCCGTTGGTTACCACCCATGGTGAATTGTCCGTATTCGGCCTGGATGCTCATGTTTATACAGAGCGCGGTCTTGACATCCTCGAGGAACCGCACCCGCATCGCAAGATGAATTAGCTTGTCCCCGGATGGGGATACTAGATGACCAGGTATTCTCCAGCGATCTTCTATGGCTGCACTTCGAACATCTTGATGGTGTTACGATAGACCTCGACGGAACAGAACCGACGGCAGACCGGAGCGGAAGGAAGCCCACCCGAGAATGATACATCTCGACGTACCTGTCGTTAGGAATCCGTATCCATGGTCGGAATTTGAGGTACTTACGTAGCCACGAGAAAACGGCGTGACGCGCCTGGTGTGAGGGGGCCCCGAACCCTTGTATAGGTGAGTGACCATTTCGTTGTGATACATGATCGTGCAAACGGAGCCATCTGGTGAAGGGAAAGTTGCATTCGTGGTTGGAGGATTCAAAGGATCAGAAGGTCAGTTCGTGACCCATTCGGTGGCTCACATCCCACGGTTTGTCGTTTTGCTCTTAACCGTGCCCTTGCTCGTTGCGCCGGCGAAGGACCGCTGTTGGCCCACTCCTTTGTCGTTTCTCATCCACCCATTCTTCTTGTTCAACATTAGGCACCTTGCTCCAGAATGTCGGGAGTTTCGCTGTAATTCTGGCGGCGACCATGCCCGGGAACGGATGGCGAAGGGTGCCAGTTGGATTGCGTTGACCCTCCGGCGTGAAAGTTGGCGTGCGAGATTTCAAATGTCAACGGTGAGCCTTTTGCACGAGGTGTCCGGGTGTCCGTCAGGTGATCTGCTCTGACCTCCCAGAGTACCAATTCGTTTCTCTCAACGTCAAACGAATGTGGTCACGGCCCGCAACTGACGTGAATCTGCCTCACATGATACCTCATCGACCCCATCTTCCCCTCTCTGGTGGCGTAGGGCACTGACGGAGGTGTCAACGAGATACGGTGCCGCCAGAATTCCTTTTACCCGGAAAGACCCCCCGCGCCGGCCAACTTCGGCCTACTTGGAAGCCACAATAAAGCCATCCAGGTATCCTCAACGGTTTGGGATACTCTCTGCTGCAAGGAATGTTGTACTGAAAACGCGCTCGCGGTACGTGGACACGTGAGGCCGAATTTTGTGCGTTCTTGCGAACCTTGTTTGTTATCCGGGTGTTGGTAGATGGGAGTCGGCTCCCACAGGGCCTCGGATCTTCGGATCCCAGGCCGGGTGTATTATTGTATCCGCACGTGTGCGAATACGATTTCACCTACGCGAACCACCTCCTGCAACTGGTGCCGCATCTCCAAGGTCGGCACTACGACAAACTCACGCCAATTTTATGGGGTAATCCCAACCATCGATAGGGCAACCGCCCGTCCTCATTGGCCCTGGGTGTTCGCAAGAATGTGTCTATCTGAGGCAACTCTTCTCGCTCTGCGGTAAGGATTATCGACGTGATGCGAACCCTTGTAGAGTAAACTCGCATGTAGGGCTCCGGTGGGCTTGAACACCAATCGCGTAACCGGGCGGCACTCATTCAATGGGATCCTCAGTCATAAACGAGAGCGATAACGTGAAGTATGTCCTTTCATGAATTAAATACAACCACCGGATCCTGGATTTCTGGGGTCGCCCTATTATCTGTAAACACAATCGTGTCCTGTGGATAGAACTTACCGTAGCCTGAAGGAAACCACGTTTAAGCAAAATTCTAGTTTTGTATTTCCCCCTTAAGCCCGACTGTCCGGCACCCCGGAACGGTTTTGATCGGGGACGGGGCCTTCGTTTCCCGTTTCGGAGGGTTTCATTCACCCCAAGAGTTCCGGCACGTGGACAAACTTATCCTGACTTCTTGCGTCTTTGCGGAAAACCACAACATCGTGGAACACATGAGTTCACGTCTACAACCGCGCAGGTCTGTCAAGACGGTTCTAAACTACTACGAAGATACCCAGGAGAGCGAAGACGACTACGACTCCAACGATGACCACGGCTACTCCGCTCCGAACCCACGACGCGGAAAGACCAAGCTGGAACGAGATGGCTCCGAGGCAAAACAAACAAAGAGGAGAAGGAGTGGCAAGCTGTCCAAGCTTCCAGCTATGCCTTTGGACGTCATGTACGAGGTGCGTGGCCAGTTGCTCACTCAGGGTCTGTGCTTACGTTTCTGGTTACCCAGATCTTCTCGCTGCTCCACCCTCGGGACTTGCTGAAAGTATCTTGGACGACCAAAGCCTTTCGGGGCGTCTTGACCGACCGTTCTTCGAAACCGATTTGGAGGACTTCGCTAGCTTCTGTCGATGAACTGCCACCCTGCCCCATGGATCTGCCAGAACCCGCCTATGCTGCTCTGTTATTCAGCCCCTATTGTTCGGTCTGTGGTGGATTATCAGGAGTTCTAGCGTAGGCTGATACCCTTGATTACCATAGGGATGCGCAAAACCACGGTCGACAGTGGTCTGGGAGTTCCGGCGGAGATTTTGTAAATCGTGCCTTGCGGATGCGTACGCCACACAACCCATAACACTAAACACATGGCTTAACATTATATCTCCAGGGTCGTCGACTATTCCGGGGCTTGGAATATTATTGGCAAGAAAGGTTTACACGCAGCTTTCAAGCAGATCAGAGTCCACGGGATCGCCGAGTTTATGCCCAAACTCTACACGAAAGGTGATTCATTTCCCTCTAGCACACTGACAACTTACTAATCCGATGTTCGCTCCAGTGGCGCACGGCGGCCGCAACGTTTACCACTTGAAAGACGATGTCGAAAGATTTGCGGATGAGGCTTTGAAAAGCCAATCCTCGGGGAGGGACCTTCTTGATCTTGTGAATCGATACGAGTCCTTAAGGGAAATCAGGACCACTGTGAGTGTGTCGCACTACACACGCCACGGCGTGCTGACTTTTACTAGCACGTGAACTGTATGGAAACATGGGAGCGCCTCCAGGCTCAAGACAAGAAAGAAGAATTGAAGGAAATGAAATTCCAACGATTGTACTCGTGCGTAAACTATCCATACCATACAATACTTCCATTGATCACCGGTTTCATAGTGTATTAGAGAAGCTATTCGAGGAAGGATGGGGAGAGGAGCTCTCCGAGCACCTTCAGTCCTATTGTGGACTGGACGAGGTCACTGGTGTCGGAATATCAAAGCCACTCTCAGAGAAAGGTAGGACCGCGTTTAACCCGTGTGAGAATGTATGCTAAATCCCGTTTAGGGTGGGCTGAAATCAAGGTTCCGGTTCTCACGTTTATGGAGAACCGCAAGGCGCGGCGCCTTTCTCAGGAACAACGCGAACGTCTCAACATCCGGGTCACTGCCTTGCGAGTCCCGATCTTCACATTCAAAAGGACGCTACACCCAACCGATGACTTTATCCCTCTCGTTTCAGACGTGTGTTGGGTTCCAGATATCCTTGACACTACTCTGACCGGGGACGATGAACCCTTTGCGGCCCTCGTAGAAGATCTCCCTGGCCGCCTCCCCCAGCTCTCCACGGAAATCTGCAGAGGGAGAGCAGAGCAGATCGCTTCGATTTTACCGTGGGATGGGGCCACGCCAGATTCACTCGAACTCGCAATCGTATGGTTTACTTGCCGGTGGTGTAATGTGGCACTGCGGCACCAGGAGGTTTTCAAGCACATGTGCTTCAGGACTCGTTCCCCTGATACAACTAGACCTCGAACACCACTGAACGAGTTCACGGGGAATCCTTGGGCGTGGCCGGCAGAAAAGCTCCTTTTCGCAGAGGGCATTTCAAAGGCTACAAGAAATGTCGTCCTGGCCTGTGGTGGTGACCCCAACAAGATGACATATCGTGAGCTGGATGGCATCCCTTGTCGAATCGCGTGGTTTCAAGGCACTTTGGGTTTGCAAGTGATTGACTGGCGTCAACTGGTGGGATTATCGCGAACTGGAATCAACGGTGACTTACCTGTATTTTTCCCAGGCACGAAAACTCCAGGCCCTCGACAAAGGGAAGGATAAGGCGGAGAGACCGGAATGGAGGGTCCTCAAACCAGATGAACTCCCGGAGTTTCGACAACGTGAAACCCCTTCAGAGAAGAAACAGTGGTCGTGTATGCATTGTTGGCGGACTGGTGATTTGACGTCCGTTGGAAGGGGGAAAACTTTCAGCGAGATCAGGACGCACATCACGACCACGTAAGAGTTCCGTGTTGACCTTTCCCTCCAGTCTAACGTCTTTGATTAGCCATTCTATTGAGGGTGTCACGGATGAAGATTATTATCGAGAAGTCAGGAATAGACGTGACGTTGATTTCTACCGGGAGTCGCAACCCATAGATGAAGGCGACAAGGAGGAGGTCGCGGATGTTGTGGTCGGTGAACTGGCGGAAGTGTAGATGCATGTTTTTTTGTCATCGTTTTACGTTCATGGGTAATATGGTCGGGAGCCTTGTGGATAGTCATGATGCGCTTCGCGTAGCGATCGTGAGAAAAGATGGCCTCACCCCTATCGTGGGGGAAGTTGCGAAGTTAATCCCCCATTTTCTACCACCACCCAGCCTGCTTGAACCATGGCAAGTCGCCGCCGTACACGAGGCAAACAAAAAGCCCCACACTGGAGCGACTCTAGTGAAGGAGTCAGCACTGACGAGGATGCGAACGTTCAAGTGCCGAAGGCTTCCACGAGCACGGCCAGGGGTAAGCAGAAGGGTGTAGTCAAATCCTCCGGCGTACGAATCGCGAAGAGGGGAAAGTTGAGGCTGATTTCGGAGATGCCTTTGGATGTTCTCTACGAGGTCAATACCCCTCCTCCCTTCTACAACGAGAGCGACTGAATCCATGTTATTTGCCCACAGATATTCTCCTTCCTGACTCCCCGTGACCTCGTCCGAGTGTCATGGACCAATAAGGAGTTCCGACGCGTACTCACCAGTCGCTCCGCTAGAAATATCTGGAGAGCTGCGTTGGAGTCTGTGGAAGGACTTCCTCCATGTCCCGCCCATATGAATGAGATTGAGTACTCGACAGTTCTGTTCCACATTGCTTGTCACGTATGTCTCCTCGCTCTCGTTGACAGTTCCTTGTGTGTTCACGGCGGAATAGGGGTGTGGAAGGGCACGTCCTCCGGTTAATTGGTGTTTCCGGAGGAGGATCTGCAAAAAGTGTTTGCCGGACCAGTAAGTTTCTCGAAGTTTCCCTAGTTGTTCGCTCATCCACCATCCCTCATTCCCTCGCTTTATATAGAGTGTACACTCCGGAACAGATGTGGGACGAAGTGTTGGAATCTGATATTCAGGACGCACTTGGTGAGGTTCGACTCGGCAGCTCGTTCGAATTGGGAAATTTCCTCGGTAACGATCTGATGAAAGGTAGGTATCCTACGAGATGCGTTCCTGGTTCGGAAAGTTTGAAAGTTTGTTTTTTACACAGTCGAAAGAGGCGTTAAAACGTTCGTCACGTTGCGAGATGACGTCCACAATTTTGTCGATGCGTGTGAGAAGATGCTTGATGCTGGGAAGGATTTGTACAGTGTCGTGACGGAGTATGGAGCCAAAGGGAAAGCTCGCCAGGCGGTAAGCCATCTTTCATTCCGATCCATTATCCGGCGGTGTGTTTAACAAAGTGGCAGCATATAAAAGCGATCGCACCTTGGGAAAAGGGCCAAGCTCACGATAGGGAGGATACCTTGGACTACGAGCGTAACAGGCGATATCAACAGTCAGTTTTTTGCATTTCCCCCCGAGTTCTCTCCTCATGACCGTCATCTAGGATTCTCGAGAGGCTAGAAGACGAGGGGTGGGGCAAGGAGATCCGTGACTACCCCCAGGCCTACGATGGCCTCAGGAACCAGCCGGGTGTTGGAATGTCCAAAGGATTAACCGATAAAGGTGGGCTCGTCCATCCACAGGTTCATACTCGTCGCGATTGATCAGCTATGCCCAGGGTGGGAGAACATAAGAGACTCCTTGATCGCGTTCCTTGTGAGCAAGAAGGAATTCCGGCTCGAGTTACAACGTCTAGACAGACAAATGGCACGAAGTCGTACCCTGGGGGAGGTCGTGTCGGCGTTCCACCAATCTACCATGACTCCTCAGGATTTCTTCCCGACGTTAGGCGGGATCACAAGCATTCCACATATCGGCCAAATCCTCGGACATGGTGATGACGAAGCATTCGAGGAGCTGAAGAACGGTATCACGGAACAACTGCCCGGGTTGGCGGAAAAGATCCGAAAAGAACGAGAGGATACGCTCTTGAAACTTCTCCCGCCAGGTTACACCTCCCCGGAACCGCTAAAACTCGCGACTACGTGGTTCAAGGGCCCCTTTGTGGATGAGGCAGGTAGGGTAGGAGACGCGATCAACGAAATGTGGAACTATTCAAAGAAGGAGGTGTGGGACAGTATCGGTGTCGCTGCGGGCATCCCGTGGGGTTCAATCACCCCCATGATCGTTTTCAAGGACGACGTCATGGCCGCGGTTACTAAGCTCATCACGGACCTGGAAATTGGAGATCCGGAGAAGGTTACCGCAGAAGAATTGGATAACGCCTCTTGTAGGGTCGTTATGTTTTCTGAGGGCCCGGGGAAACCAGCGTTGAACATGGAGATTGGGAGCTGGCGTCACTTGGTGAGAGCGTCTCTTCTCTATATGCATACCCTTGGGAACGTCGAAAGTCTCACTCCGGGAGACCAGGTACAGAAAGTTTCGTCCGAGGGATTGAAAGCCACCAACTGGCGGGTCCTCGGAGACGATGAACTCCCGGACGTAACGCCCCTCGCTCAGTCGTGGGTTTGTGCGCATTGTTGGAGGGTGGAGGGCATTTTTAACCCTGAAGAGCCCTCCGAGGTACGAATGCATCTACTGGCCGCGTGAGTTCGAACTTTGTTTGACGATATATGTTTTTGTGAGATGACGCTGAACTGTTTGATCGAATAGACATAAGGTCAAGAAGCCAACAAAGGATACTGACTACTGGCTCGACACCGCCAATGTTGGGGTAAGCTTCGGTCGCCCCCTCGAAAAACAGAATCAACATCCGAGTTCTGCCGTAACCACCCCTGAGGCCTGAGGGGTGGATGAAGCCACAAGCCCTCGTTGGCACTGTATCTAACTGACCACCATTGGATTAGGGTACTATCCACATCCCGCCCCATACTGCGAGTATGTCGGACGGAGATGATTTAAACATCTACTTTAACCCCCATATTTAACCTTTCTGATACACTATTCTAACATACTGCTCGTGAATTCTCCCCGTCTAATCGGACAAAACGATAACAAAACGATAACAGCTTGCGGGTTGTGACTGCTAATAATACAACGGTTGCGTACAGTGCTAAGTGTTGGGTACTGAAAAGGGGTCATAAGGATATCCGAGCCGTCCACGCAATAGAAGGAAGAGTGAAGATGGTGAGGAAGAAGAGAGGAATGCCCCATCGGCAGAGCGGCTCCAAGAAAAAGGAGACTACGGGACCAGCGACTATTTCTTCTTCCTCGCTTTCGGCGGCCCGACCTTTGGGACGACCTTCTCTTTACCCTTACCTTTCTGAATCTGACTCCTTGTCTTCCCACGTTGAACGATGGGTGGTGTTGACATTTCAGCGGCTGCGGTACGACGGCTGGGCCGTTCGTTCGCTTGCGCTTCCGCCCCTTCGTCCCCCTCGCCCCCTGAAGGATCGCGATACTGAGCGAAGAAGATCTTAACGGTCCTTTCGCAGACGTTCTTGATGTAGTAGAAATTTCCTTGACGGCAGTGATCAGGGTTGGAAACTCGTTGAGTGCCGAAAACGGCGTTACTTACCACGGGGTACCAAGAAGCATCCTCCTTGACAGATCATGAAGCTCGTGGTGTGGACCTTAACATGAACAGCGCCCTGAACGACATGAAATACCTACTCTTCCATGGTTAGCAAGCCAACCGAACGCAAAACGCGAGGGTAAAACGCACGTATGAATTATCTTTCGAGCTCTTGTTGGGTTTCTCCGCCCCAGGTTCCAACTGGATTTGCCCAGCGGCAACGTTATCTCCCTCACTAAATATCTTCTGGTACGAATAATCCGCCTTCTTCGCAGGTACATCGCGAGACATTCGTGTAGTGAACGCGACCTTCCGTCTGACCTCCTCCTGGGTAACATAATCCACGACGTGTCCATGGGATTCCGTATCGTCATCCCAACCCGCTTCAGGGAATGGAACGGACTCAGGGTCGACGGTTACGCTCTTTCCTCGCCTTTTCTTGTGTTTCTTCCCGAGGGGTTCCGCTGGCTCCTGTGGTACGCGAATGATGGCCTTAATTGGAGGAACGAGAGTAACGGGTTTGCCATTATCATCCTCTTCGCGATCATCCTGATCCTCGGCATGGTCGGCACCATAAACGACCTTTTCCAGGCGCCACCAATCCAAAGGCGGATATCGGAACCTGCGACCCCTCCGTAGTCCATGTGGGTTTTCTGGAGACGCGCTGACTGTGTGTGACGAAGAGGGATTCGTTCAGATGGTGGAGTCAAGGAATGCGGCCACCAATTAGGCTTACCCGGACGGATCGAGACGTAACGTGAGCCTGAGGTCCTATCAGCCAAGGGGGTACGGTTCGAACGAGGCTTCTTGGAAGGGCGCCGAGATGTTGTGGAGTTCTCGTCGAAAGAGATCTTCTTACGGCCTCTCTTCTTCGGTGGACTGGCAGGTGGCGGCTCATCGGGCTCCTCTAGCGATTCATCAGGCTGATCTTCTGGTTGCCCATCGGGTCCATCCTCCTGTTCAAAGTCCATCTGTTCCGGTTCGGCTTCCTCTTCCTCCTCCTCTGGCTCAGGCGCCTCCAGAATAGAAGACAGCTTCCTACTCCGCCGAGAATTGAAGTCTTCCTCAACAGGTGGGTCGAGATCCATCTCCATATCCTCTGGGGGGTTCTCCTCGACCGCTTCTTCCTCTCCATCCTGCTCGAGTTCAACCCGCGCAACACTGGCCTTGGATGACTTCCTCCTGTTCGTTTGTTTACTTGTGGACTCTTCAGGTTGCTCGCCCTCGCTATCAGGATCGGGAAGAAACAGTGGCTTATCGTCTTTCTTGCTCTTCCGAGCAGACCGACTCCCCGCCTTTCGTCGAGAATCT
>Ga0307511_10006532_pt1 | contig 11743 bp, 4 predicted proteins | sample 13_EM_MG_FD_200266 | JGI IMG/M metagenome (GOLD analysis project Ga0307511, IMG submission 200266) | Populus trichocarpa ectomycorrhiza microbial communities from riparian zone in the Pacific Northwest, United States - 13_EM | ecosystem: Host-associated > Plants > Roots > Unclassified | place...
AATATGCAATCCGTTGCAAATCTGTTGCTGAATTTAGCAACGGAATTATCCGTTGCTAAAATCAGATGCTAATAGTCCCCTTTTTTAGTAGTGTATTATGTATTCTCAATATTAGAGAATAATATAAATCATATCATGCGATCTCACCTAACAGTTTAAGCTATTGGATTGAGATGGTTCTTTGACATGGTATCAGAGCCTTTATGACTAAGCGGTCACGAATTCCAATCTCACCATCTCTATTTATTTGATAAAAATTAAGTACAAGGTAATATAGGCATGTGCAAGTTTCAAGCCCAAAGGGCTTTCACTTGAGGAGGTGTGTTAGAGAATAACATAAATCATATACTGGGACCTCACCTAACAACTTAAGCTTTTGGGTTAAATTGGTTCGTTAACACTCAAATGAGAGAAAGTTTTGATGGACTTACTTAGATTACAATACTTTAAACACGTATATTTATACTAATTTATAAAAATTAAAAGATTTACAAAGATAAACACATTTTTAATAGTTATACATATACCCAAGAGACACTTGGAAGAACAAAAAACACTTTAACTTCAAAATTAATTCTAACACTCCCCTTTAATTTTGAAAGTCTCATAGATCTTGAAAATTAGATTGTGTTTAGAAATCATCTTATTATGATTATTGCACCATTCTCATCTTTTGTTGATAATAAAAAAATTAAATGTCTTGTCATGGCTACTCGACAATTTCTCATTTCCTCCAAGAAGAGTTTCTTTTTTTTTTTTTTTTATGTGTGGTCTCTCTTGTACCACATTATCCCTTGTCTTTATTACCACTTTGTTAACCCAAGAAAGAAAAACAACAGATTATTGAGTTATTGTTGCAAAGCTCACATAAGAAGAATCTGTTATTGTTGAACTTATCTTTTTTATTTTAGCAATTGTATTTGCTTAAACATCGAACACTTGAACATAAGTGGTGCTTTTAGACCCATTTTAGAACATAATAAAATGAAAAAGCCAAATCCTAATTTATTATCTACTATCATTTTGAGTCCAACACCCATACTTTAAAAGTGAGGACTAGGCCTTATTGTCGAGTTTAGATCTCAAATCACCATCTTAAATCTTAGTAGTCTATCTTTGAAAATAAAAGCACATATATTAGTTTAAGGAAATTCTTAGCTAGTAAGTACAATAGTTATATTTTTATCATTAAAAACAAACATGAATCAACTTATCTTATATAGTATATTTTATAATAAATTTAATCTTTCTTTTATTATAATCAATCATTTACCTAGAACCTCTGAAAACTAGTTAGGATTTTTAATTATCATAAAATTAAATGACAATTTGTTTTTTGAATTGTTTTTACATATAGTTCGTAGAGATATCTCTATAACAATATGTTCATGTGGCAGCTATATAACTTTTGATGATATGTAATCAATATGTTATATTGGCCATGGTTGACCACTTTTTGTTTAACCGATATATACTAATACGACTATAGTTTATTCTCATATAGTTGTCAGCCATTCTTTAGCACCTTATATTTAGTATCAAATTTGCACTCAAGTGGTAACAAGGATGCCATTAACCAAATAATGTTGAACTTACTGGAATGATTTAGTAGTTACGAAATGATGTTGTTACATATAGGTGATTTCATTTTCATATTTATATGAATCACAAATTAAAACAATAGGAAAAAACATTTATTTCCTCATTAGTAAAGGTTAATTGTCATAGAATTAGATTTTTTACTTGTTTACATCTATGCTACGAGTATTGGGTAGCTTGCACAAGTTTTTCCTTAGGAAAGAAATTCTTTTTTTTTTCCATTGATTTTATGCTTTTGTGCCTTATCTTCACAAGTCTTTTCTTTTACTTTGTTTTTATGTTTTGTCTTAGCCAATTCAATTTAATGGTTGCTTACACTACCAGATATTCGCTTAAAACCAACAGAATTACCGACAGACACTTTTCCGTGTGTAATTTGGTCGATATCTACCGATGGAAGACTTCGGTCGATATATTCTGAATTTGCAGATGAATTATGTATGTCGGCATTTCACAGAGAGCTTAACTGGAAATGCCACAATCACCAACGACTTTGCGGACGACTTTCGTTCGTCGGCATTTCACAGAGAGTGGTGGAAATGCCATAATCACTGACGACTTTGCAAACAGATACAGTCCGTCGGCATTTATCGGCAGTTCATAATCATTGACCAAATCACCGACGAACGGTGTGAATTCCAAAGGGCGGGGTATTAAATGCATCTCTGACCGCGTGTAGTTGCCGACGGAATTACCCATGGACTACGAAAAATATGGAGGGTAATTAAAAATTCTGGTGTGAAATTCAAAATTTACCGACGGATTTTCAAAACATCACCGACGAAATAATTAAAATTAATATTATTTAAATGTCCGTCGGTTATTCCATTGGAAAAACTGCGTTATAAATCCCAGCGACTGCCCCTTCAGTTCATTTTTCATCTGCTCCGTTATCAATCTTTCATTTTTGTTTTTTTTCCTCTCATCTCCTTCAAATCTTTTGTTTGTTTAGCTTGCAATCTCTACTTGAATCTTCAGCAAATTAAAAGATATGTATTTCCTCTACTTCATTTTACTTCAAGATTTTTTTTTTCTTTGTTTTAGCTATTGTTATTTTTGTTATGTTTTTTGTTTTGGTGTATTTTTATCATGTAGATAAAGTCTTGAAATAAACACATTATTAAGGTAAGCATTTTTCATTCCTAAAGTCTATAGTTTTTTTTATTTATTTATTCAATATATTTTATTGTTTGTATTGCCATAATAATTGAATACTTTGTTAAATTTTAATTGTTATTGTGGAATTTACCTTGTAATTAGTAATTGAATATGTAGGAATAAATTTAATTATTTTCTCTCAATTTTACTCTATTATTGCATGATATGTGTTTAATTATTTCCATTAATTTTAATTGTTAGTCTATAGTTTTTTTTTAATTTATTCAATATATTTTATTGTTTGTATTGCGATAATAATTGAATACTTTGTTGAATTTTAATTGTTATTATTGAATTTACCTTGTAATTAGTAATTGAATATGTAGGAAAAAAATTTAATTATTTGCTCTCAATTTTACTCTATTATTGCATGATATGTGTTTAATTATTTCCATTAATTTTAATTGTTATTTGTATAGATGTTAGGTTATATACAAGATTTTTGAATGGGGTCAATTGGTTGTGGCTATTGTCAATATTTGCAGGTTTGAAAACTTTGAGTTGTCTCCAGTATAGGGGAGGTGCTGCCGAATTTTTTTTTAGTCATCGAATTTAATTATATAATTATTCGTATAAAATTGTGTAGAACGAAATCAACATCTCGTCGCTTACATAGGATCGCAGCTAGTTCTTCTAGCAGCGAGGATGACATGTCCTTAGGTTCCCATCAAGAAGAGGCATTTGCACCGTCTACCAATGCTGCCTCTTCCAGCGCAGTTTCACAGCGCAGAGGCGAGATGCCTTCACAGCGGAATCAATTCACCCGCAAGTACGAGGCACGGTGGAAGGACGACCTTTCAATGTAAGTTTGTTTCGGTTTTAGTTTTTTTTAATTATAACATAATTTATGAACAACTAATCAATATTTCATTACTTTAATTTATTTTTAGGTTCACAAACATTGAGGCCGCCCGAGTAATATCATCGACGTTTAAATCATCGATGGAGATTTTATTATTTCAATAGAGTCAGATATCCAGACATCCTGAATGGATACCTCAAATCGATGCATGGTTTGACAGATTTGAGGTTGGTGTTAATTTCTAATTTCTAGCTTATTTTTAATAAATTATTAATATAATTGTAAATAAATTATTATTTTTATTTAAAATTAATTATTTATACACAAGACAAATTCACCTAGGATAGTGCACATGACACTGTTGTGAGGAGGATATGGGAAAATCACGTGGCAACTAGGTAACATCGAAAACAATACAATATTTTTTTAAAAAAAAATTGTGTTTTAAAATCTAATTTCTCACTATGGAAGTAGGTTGCGTGATTTTTTGTATGAAGCACAAAAGAAGGCAAAAAAAAAATGCAAGAGATAACGGTCTCCAAGGTTTGGAGGGATTTCAAACCGCTATACATCCCAACCAATTCATGGTTCGGTGGCAACGCACACCGGTGGCTCTGTTCTGTTTGCTGCACATGCAAAACAGATGGTAAGATTAATTTAAATGAAACATATCTTTAAATACTTTGTTGTTAATTAATTAATTTTTTTTCCTTAAAGGCTACGTCTCTTGGACGTGAGCCGAGCCCAATGGAGTTGTTTGTTGAGATGCATGTGCGGAGTCAAGATCGTCAAAAGGGGGTGCAACAGTTCGTTAACAACCGCGCTCAACACTTTGTGGTATGTTCGTTCAACCATTTTATTTTGTAAGTTATTGTTTTTATTGAATTGAATATGATGATTTCTTTTTTCATTTTCAGGAGACCTATAATAGCCGGTTGAGGGAGAGATATGGGACGATCCTTCGACCCATCCGGATTTCGATCCAGATTTGTGGATGGAGGTAGGATTGTCAAGTGAACTCGATAAAAATCAGGTATACGAGCTCTCCAACACTACAGCCGAGAACTTGCGGGCGGCCCGTAGTGTCTCAACCGTTGGGAGCTCCCAATATAAGGAGTTCATGGCCTTGCAGCAACACACGGCTCTTCTCATCGAAAAATATGAGCAACTATCGGCGAATTATGAGCAACACACGGCTCATCTCACCGAGAAATATGAGCAAGTCTCGGCAAATTATGAACAACTTTGCCAAATGGTCATGAACATGGCATCACAAAGTAGTGATACATGTGCTCCCTTTTTTGGCCGTATAATAACCAGCCTCTTCCTCCTCCTCCAGCTCCGCCATTGTGCTAATTTAATATTTTTTGGAAACACATTCAATTTGTAATGAATATTATTTAACTTTATTTTTTATGTTTAATAAAATTTATTTGCATAATTGGTTTTTTTACTATTAATTTATATAATTTTATATTATTTATTCTAAATAATGTTTTTAAAAAAATTTAAAAATACCATCGATGGATTTACAGACGGAATGTATCCGTCAGCATTTCACAGAGAATTAAAAAATATTACTGGAAATGCCACAATCACCGATGGTTTCACTGGCGGATACTGTCCGTCGGCATTTTACCAAGAGCTGCAACATATTTACTGGATATGCCACTATTACCGACGGAATAAATTCGTCGGTATATTTCGAGTGGGAATTTTTTTTTTGCGCGCAATTTCCGTTTGTAAAACCATCGGTAATATTTCTTTTACTGACTGACTTCGCGACGGAATGTGGTATTACCGATGAAAGATATGCGGACGAACACTTTTCGTTGGTGATTTAGTCGGTAAAAAAATTACCGACGAAGTCTGAATCTCATACCGACAGTTTCTGTCCGTCGATAAATCTGTGAAATCTTGTAGTGTTATTGCGGTTACAAAGAGTGTGAAAGGTTTGAAGTTCACTTCAATCCTATGTTGCAAGGCTAAGAAAGTCCTCAAAGAAAAATAGGCAATGCATTTTGTAACTTCATGATTCTTCCATTATAATCTAAGACTGCTTAAGATATTTGTATGATGATTTTGATTTAATGTAGTTCTATTAAATATCCATTAATAAATAAGAAAAAAATATTTATTGTGAAGTTTTCTTCTATATCAAGACATTAATGGAAGTGACTTGTGAAGAATAAGAATATCTTGCCCAAGTAGAACTGTGGAGGTTGGTTAGAAAGGAAAGTAGATCAACTTACAAGTTATGTAAAGAGGTACATGAAATTTGGTACAAGTTATGTAATGGGTTTTATTTCAATATTATGAGCAATGAAAACTATATATATCTTCACTCATTAAAGAAAATACATCTTCACTCATTAAAGAAAAAAATTTCTGAATTCATTTATAGCATATTTGAAACTTACTAATTGAATTCAATTCAGAAGTTTTAATCAAATCTCATTGAAAGAATTTTAAATGTTAAAAATTAAATTTCAAATAGAATTAATCTCTAAAAATAATACAAAAGTAAGTCAAAAATCAACTATTATTGTTCACTATACTAAATAGGAGAATTAACATTAAAAATAGCTTTCTAAAATACTCATCTATCCATCTCTTTTTTTAGAGACCTTTAAAGGAATAATATAAAGGTGATGAGAGTAATATAGAAAACAAAATAAATTGCATTCTATCATTTTCAAATATGTTAAATCAACTTATTTATCACTTATATTTAAATTAAACACTATAGTCAACTTCAATTTAATTTTTTCTTATTTTATCAATTGATTATAATCACTACATTGAACATTTGGGTCACACTCAATAATTTTGCGTTATTTGAATTACAAATAAGTTCGCTTTTAAGGATAAATGAATATTAAGTTATATACTATGTTTTAAAATGAATTAATTTTGTTTTTAGGTATTTATGTTTGAGAGTTTGTTATTTTCTCTTAGAAGATACTTCACAACAAGTTTTATTATTTGAATTTTTTGTAAATTGTTTGTCTAAAATCTTTCTTCGAATTTTGATTTTGAATTTAAAATTTGTTATCATATAACTTCATTCTAAGTAATTGTTATAACTCTTAGAAAATATTTAAAGCACTTCATTATACTAATGATCATTAAATTATTTATTTTTAAAATAAGATTTAAAAATATGAATAATTTTAATATTTTACTATCATAATTTGATTTGATATAATCCAGAACTAAAATAATGGTAATATAAAAATAGATTACAATCATAAACTATTTTACAAGTTAGAGAAATTGAATATTCAGAAAAATCATTATGAAAAGTCTTTTTAAGAAAACAAAACAAAGAAAAGAAAAATAAATTAATTGATAATTTGTTAGTTATATAAAGAGGGTAATAAAAATAGCATTAGATCATTTACTTATGTTACGTTGCAGATTGGATCACGTTTTTTATTTTAATGTTAAAAAAATATCCAAGCACTGATAACGTATTTTCAAAAAGAAAAACAAATTGTGCAGAGATTAACTCGATATGACCTAGTCAACTTGAAAAGTTCAAAGGCAACCTGAACAATTAAAAAAAAAATTAATTTGATTAAAACAAATTTCAAGACGACAATTTAAAAAAACAATATTGAGACAACAATTTAGATAAATCTAGGTCAACCCATTTTAACATGTAAAACTCGTAAACTAACTCGTAAAATCATGATAACCTCATAAAAAATATATAAAAAAAAATATTGAAGCTCAATTCTCAATCATTTCAATATTTAAGAATAAAATTGAAAAACAAATCAATTAGAAAAAGATTCAAGTCAACTTGAGTTAACCTGTTTACCTGTTTAACCTTGATCATGAGACCGGAATAACTCAGTAGAAGATTAAAAAATAAAAAGGGGTGAGACTGAAAATAAAATTGTAATTTCATGGCTTATTTAAAATAATAATAATAATAATAATAATAGAGACCAAATATAAAGGGGAAATAAATTGCATAGGGCTGGTTTGATTTTTTAAAGGGGCTGACATGAAATTCAAGGTGGGGAGAGAAAAAAAAGTTATCGACACTAATCCCGATGCGTGTTTGTGGCATGGATCATTCCATTATGTCGTAGGCATCAAGACGTTTCAAACGTCGCCCTGGAAGATGATGTTTGGTGGCTGGACGACCCCGCACGCGTTGCCAGGACAGTGAGGGGGCCGTCCATAAGCTAGCTCATGTGTAGTTTTTTTAATTATATTTAATTAATGTAAATTACAATAATGCCCCAATCACCCTTGGAATTTACAATAAAAACCAAAGTAAAATGACAAAAAAACCCTTGGGTGAGTGTTATGTTGTTATTGTCTTTAAAGGCATCAAAGTAATTACACTATTCTAAAAAAAAATAAAAATATCCCTAGGTAATAAGCATTATATTATTTTATTCTAAGGTTAAATTAGTAATTTTGCTATATATAAAAAAGAAAGAAAGAAATGATCAATCTAATCTCATATAATTTATAAAAGATAATTATGTTATAGTAAAAAGATTATCTTGGCTTCGATGCCTAATTCAAAAGTTTTTTTTTTTTAGGGCAATTTTATAATTATATTATTACAATAAATAGTATTATGAGTCTTAATGCACAATTACTTCTCAAGAATAATTATTTTTTTAAAAAATTAAATTAACCTAATAAGTTAAGAAACAATATTGAAATTTAAATGGACTACTGTTAAAAATAAAATGTTATTAATAAATCAGTTATTTTGATTTGTAGATAATAAGTATTATTTAAAATTTTATATTAACTTATAAAATTAAAAATCCCAAAATGTTTCAAGAACTTTTTTGGTATGTTATTCTTTCCCAAAATGTTTTTGAAAAAAAATATTATTTTACAAAAATGTCCCAAAATTGTTTCACCAAAAAAATAACAGGCAATCTCTGACACCATTTTTATCCATGTGCTTAGCTCACAAGTGAGAAAGCACACAGAGTTCATGCATTAATGTTTCAGATTAAAAAAAGAAATGCATTAATGTTTTTATTTGGATGAATGGATGCCACTTGTCTTTTAAATGGAAATGGAAGTTACAGCTCTTGCCCGGTAAATTCGACAGCTGTTTTTTTCTCCTTTTCTTTTTTTTCTTTAAAATTATAAATAAAATACGCAATAGCAATTACAAGTATTTCCTTTTGAAGTTGGAGGAAATCAAGCAATTATAGATACAATACAATATGCATTTCAAGGTTCCCTAAAAATACCCAAAATAATCCAAGGTAAAAATATTATAGTTTCTTTTGTAAAGGAGAACATATTGTTTTGTTTTTCAAAAAAAAAACAAAATTACTGTTTAGGAGCCAAAATTAGGTCCAAGAAAAGATTTTGACTAATCAATTTTTTTAAAAAAAAGCATATAAATTAATTTTATTTATTTATTGTTTTTTAATCTCTTTATTCAAATTAATAATTGAACTAATGACTTGGATCAAAATTTTATTTTTCTTAGCATTTTTTTAAGTTGAAAAAACTTTTGTCTGGCCCACAGTGGAACGCGGACCACTAATCTACTTAATAACTATAATAATTATCAGTTTAAATAGATAGGATTTCCTAGGAGGTTAGTTGTAGTCAATTTAAGTCTTAATAGCATTTTTTAATTTAATAAGATAATTATGAATTATGAATAAAATTTCAAGAATAAAATGATAATAATAAATCAATTATTTTGATAACTAAAAATTTTGAAAGAAAAAATTAAAAGGAAACTAATGAAAAAAATAGATAAATATTATGAAAATTAAGTCATGTTTATACTTGACATTGGGAACAAATGAAATGGCTACTCCTTTTAGGATCAATATTAGTATATTGGCTCGCGCTCAGTAGCGGGTCAATATCAATTTTAAAAAAAAATATAAAAAAAATATTAAGATTATATAGAATGTTTTAAGCGTCTTGGGTCTGGTATGACAGATCTAAGAGCATTGGGTCTGGCAATCATGCCAACCCGAGCAACTTGGTGAGTTTTGTAGCCGAAAAATAGGAGTTTGTCAACTTTCTCTCCCCTTCATTGTAATCCATTAACTCTCTCGCCTCTCTCAAACTCATAAACTTAAATGAAAGAAAAATAGAGTTTTGGACCTAATCACATAATTTCAATACTGCAACAAAAAAAATAAACAAAAATCCCAAGATGATATATTTTCTTAAAAAATATAGCGACGACAACATATTGGATTGATTTAGATTTTGTGGCCCAACCCATCAAAACCACGATATGGATCATGGACTCCAAAAATTTTAACTTTTTTAGACTATTTTTTATTTAATTATATAATACGTAAGCCAAGCGATGGACTAAACTTTGTTTAAAAACTTCGTTCTTTCTAAAAATATTTTTTGTTTAATTATACAACAAAAAAATAGATGTTTGTAAAATTAAGTAAGTATTGAAACGTTTGTTTCAAACCATGAAAAACCTAAAAATATCAAACCAAAACATATTACATTGATTAATTCAAAACAAATAAAATATTAAATGTTGAAAATAAGAAAAAATTAGCAAGAAAAATAAATAAAGGTGAAAAAAATCAAATAAATAAATAAAAAACTAAAAGCACTTGTTGTTTGTTGTTACAGATCCCGGCCACAAAAGGTGGCCAGAAAATCGAGTAGTTAGCCCTTAGGTGTAAAATAACTATTATTTTCAGCTAAAAACACTTAAAAGCACACCATAAAGTAGGGCTGAGCATTTTCGGTTCAATTCGGTTTTGAACCAAAATAAACAACCAAACCGAATTTATTTTTTTTAATTTTTTTAACTGAACCGAAAACCGGTTCAAATCAATTAATTTTGGTTCGGTTCGGTTCGGTTTTTTCCCTTCCAAACCGGTTCAAACAGAAATTATTCCAACTTATTCACAGTCCCAAAAAAATCCCCACGTCGAAGAAGGCAACTAAAAATCTTCCTTGTTTGGGCATTTTGATGCTCTGTGCCTCAACCGGCCACAATTAAAATAAGAGCCTCCAAATCCAAAGCTTCTGCTACGCATAATAAAAAAAAGATGTCATGTTTGTTGGTGAAACTTGTATGAACAAATATGTCCAAACCCTCAGCCACATAAGCCAGCAAAAGATAAGAAATACAATAGGGAAAAAAAGGGGGGAATGAAAAGAAAAAAATCCACCACTGGGCACTTGCCCACATCATGCATGCACCCCATAAAGCCTGTAACTTTAGGTTTATAGAGAGTAAAGGGAGGGGAGAAAAATCAAAGCAAAGCAGAGAGTAAAGGGAGAGATATGCAGAGAGCAAAGGGAAAGGGGAGAGATATGCAGAGAGGAAAGGGGAGAGGGGGGCTGATGGCTGAATGTTACTTTAGGGTTAGAAAAAATTCTATTTATACTTGCTTTTTTTTAAGTGCTGGCTGGTTGAACCGGTTCGGTTCGGTTCGGTTCAATTGGTTTCAGACTTTAGAAACCGAAACCGAACCGAACCAGAAATTCTTTGTGATTTTTAATTGGTTAATTCGATTTTTTTTTGTTATTTTTTTCCGGTTTTCTCTGTTTAATCGGTTTTTTTTGCTCACCCCTACCATAGAGACCTTAAAAACATGTTTCTGGTAAAATAAATCACCATTTAATCAGTTAGAAAAAAAAAAAAACTCAACTCAAGTAAAAATAAAATTTGAAGTCCGATCTACTTTTTGTGCTAGATAGATGGAAAAGAAATATAAATAGAACTCCTATGAGTAAATGGAACCCATTGATACCAATAATTATGAGTTTTGTAGCCGAAAAATATGTGTTTGTCAACCTTTTCTCCCCTTCATTGTAATTCAGTGACTTTTTCTTCTCCCTCAAACTCAGAAACTTAAATGAAAGAAAAACAAAGTTTTGGACCTAATCACATAATTTCAATACTATATGTACCAAAAATTATTTTTGACGTACCTAAAGGAAAGAAATTTGGAAAAGGAGCCGACATTTTGTTTTTTTTTTAAAGGACCTTTAAATATTTTACTAATATAATTTTGATCCTCTAATTTTCAATCCTTTTATGACAATAAAATTGGATCATCTTTTATGTACACGAGCATGAAAAAAATGGTGTGATTAGTTTTAGTGATCGAGATAATCACATGAAAGGTAGATAAAAAAATATCAATTTCAAATATCAAATAACACAATATTAAAGAATCTAAT
>Ga0307511_10006533_pt1 | contig 11742 bp, 12 predicted proteins | sample 13_EM_MG_FD_200266 | JGI IMG/M metagenome (GOLD analysis project Ga0307511, IMG submission 200266) | Populus trichocarpa ectomycorrhiza microbial communities from riparian zone in the Pacific Northwest, United States - 13_EM | ecosystem: Host-associated > Plants > Roots > Unclassified | place...
TAGCAATGAAACGATTGACTCCTATCTTTCTCCCGACGTTCTCCCGCAGGGAATCCAGGAATGGAGTCAGACTCACAAGGGACCACTCTCATGGACCATCATTAACCAGATGGCTTGGATGAGGCTTCCACAAAACGACACGATCATCCAGACCCACGGTGATCCTTCTACTGGCCCAACTTCGGCCCATTACCAGTTCCTCTGGGGAAACGGTTGGGTGTCTCCTGGATTCCCTGAACCAGAAGGGAGTTGGCTATCAATCGCTACTAACCTCATTTCTCCAACCTCTCGTACGTGTCTCACCCCGTTCTCTGGATCGTCTGACCTTCATTACCTTCGGACAGGTGGAGAGGTCAAACTCATGAGCACAAATCCATTCGATCCTCCTATTATCAATCCCAACTCTCTGACTACTGACTTCGACATCAAGACTCTGGTCTCCGCCATCAAACTCGCTAAACGATTCGCCACCGCCCGGGCTTGGGAAGGGTTCATCGAAACTCCGTGGGAGCCCCTGGGAGCCGCGAACACGGATGAGGAGATCGCTCAGTACGCCAGGGACCACTCTTCCAGGTATATTGACCCCTTGGATCATTCCTCTCTCGGTGCTAACGTTACTGGTCGGGTGTAGCGTTTTCCACGCCGTTGGAACCGCAGCGATATCTCGGCGTGGAGTTCCGTGGGGGGTTCTAGACCCCGACTTGAGAGTCAAAGGGACAAAGGGGCTTCGTGTCATCGATGCGAGTGCCATACCCTACGTTCCTACCGGTCACAGTAAGTTCATTCTAAAGCGCGAATGACCGGCACCTGATTAGTATCAACAGCGCAAGGGCCGGTGTACCTCCTCGCGGAGGTTGCTGCCGGAAAAATAAAGGCGGAACACCTTTCTCCTCGGCGGCACCTGGAAATTTTCCCGTGTCCCCTGTCCCCAAACGACCTGCCATTCTCCGAACAATGCTCTCTGTAATACCACTAGCCATTTACATCGACGTACAGAATCCGTACGTTTTTTAACCCTGAACTTCGCATTGTCCGAGACGAACCCAGGTCGGGTGATTTGCGACATGTAAATCGTCGACCGGGTCGGGTTTATATTAGAACGCCGCCGGTCGCGCACTTGGGTCAATTTCATTGCGTGGTAGGAGGGGACAAACGTAGCCGTAGTGTCGATCCTGGACACAGAAGAGATCGTCGAGATCGAAGATGCGACCGAGGTTCTCTCGAGCCGTAGAAGCCGACTAATTGGCAGATTCCGCAACCGGATAAGTCTAAGAAAAAGTCCTCGGACTCAAAGACAAGATCACGCATCGCAGAGAATGCCAGCGCCTCCGATAGATTCTCCTCGGGAAAGCAGGAGATCACGGTGCGGCTAGTCGTATAACTTAAATCATGGCTGCCGCGCAGCGTGCATCAGGAAGTGATCGCCACGTGCAGTCACACACGATTGAACTGGGTTGGACCTTGTCTCCAATGCCAAAACCTTATCGCTCCCGCAGTTCCCTGGATACATTTAAATCGGCCGCGTCACTTCTGACGTTAACCAGCGGCCTACATATCATCGCGTGCCATACTTATTTTGAAAGCGCAGATCGTACGGAATCGTGGTATGTATAGCCTCATTCAGTAACGGCGTGGTAGAGTTTTGACTGCCAGTCCCCGACCCCACTCAGAGAGAGGCAACGTTCTCGACGTCCGGTTCAGGTCATTAGCTTCGCGTCCGCCCGCGGTTTAGGACCGCCGGACACACTCGCCCATGGCCAGGAATCACCAAATGTGTCTCGGCCCGCTTGGTCTGAATTGGATATTGACTATTGAGTCTCCCGCATCCCGCAGGATCAAGGGTTCACGGAATCCTCTTTGGGATCACTTGCAAGGCGCGCGGGAATCACAAACCGCGTAAGTGAATGAGCTTTCCCTCCTTAAAGTCCGTTTCGTTACTGCGGACAACACAGGGGGCACAATACCGGTGATACCCTAATAGCCCCACATGCCCCACATCCTCCGTCAACCAAACCAGGGGCTGACTGAGACCGATTGAACCAGGTTTACATAGGGGGATTGAGTGGAGCGGTTGAGTTTCATGATCGTGTTCATTTCCCTCGGACCTGTGCCGGGTTTTGGGGCGATATTTCCCAGGGGGCCGCGGCGGTGTGGTGTCCCGCGCAGGTATAAAATGGGGCTGGGACCGTGTCGAAGCCCATCACAATGAAGTTGTGCACCAGGTCTCTGCTGCTCCTCTCTGTCGTCGTCACGCAAACCTCCGCAGCGATTTATGACCAGTTCTCCCAACTCCCAACATACACCTACGATTACATCGTCGTTGGAGGTACGCTGCCCATGCCATACTGTGAACTGAACGGATGGACTCACCCGCAATGATCGTTAGGTGGTACTGCCGGTAATGTGGTTGCAAACCGTTTGACCGAAGACAGCAATATCCAAGTGCTCGTCCTGGAAGCTGGCGGAAGGTGAGTCGCGCGGAACCATTCATCACGTGCGACACCCGCCGCTCATCGAACCACAGCAACGAAGGAGTTACCCCATCTATCATCCCACTTCTATGTCCCACTCTGTCACCGCAAACTGTGAGTTCAATTGAATCGATCAACTATTCTCTTTCGTTTACAGGTAAAACAGCCATATGACTGGAATTACACCACAGCGGTGCAACCTGGTCTCAACGGCCGCAGCATCCCTTACCCTCGCGGAAGGGTTTTGGGTGGATCAAGCTCGATAAGTAAGTCATTCTACGGGTTACCGTCGTGCTGTTTACACCATCCCAACCCGCCTAGACTACATGGTATACAATACAGGTTCCAGGGATGACTGGGACTACATAAGCAGAATCACCGATGACCCCGCTTGGACCTGGGAAGCGATGGCGCCCTATAGAGATCTGAACCAAAGATATGGCCCACCGAATGATGGTCACGACGACGTAAGCCAGAAGCTACCTTCTCTTCTCATCATTCTTATCACCCCCAGACCAATCAATACCTCCCGTCGGCACACAGTCGGAACGGGATGGTACACATCAGTCTTCCTGGCTACACGCAACCTATTGACTCGAGAATCGTTGCGGCCACCACTGAACCGGCCTTGGCATCCGAGTTTCCATTCCAGCGGGACATGAATACCGGAAACACTGTACGCTTTATTACGATCGCATTGTCCGGGCCCTTTTGATTAGCTCTCGTTTCTGGGGACAGATCGGCTTCGGCTGGATACAAGGCTCTGTCGGCAACGGCCAGCGCAGCAGTTCGGCCACCACCTACGTCGGACCGGATTATATCAACCGCCCGAACTTGCACATTCTGCTTCACGCTCATGCAACAAAACTTCTCGAGGCAACCGGTCCTGGTATCACGATTCCTACCTTCAACGGAGTTGAGTTCGGAACTGAACCCTCCGGTGAGTTGATGACACCACAATCGTATACATCCTTTTGTTCACAGGACATAAGGTCAAAGATGGCGAGTTACTGCCCGAAAAGAGGTCATTCTTAGTGCAGGAGTGTTCAACACCCCGCAGCTTCTCATGCTCTCCGGAATCGGCGATCCGGCCGAACTGACGAATTTAGGCATCCCCACCCGCGTCAACCTCCCCTCAGTCGGCAAGAACATGACTGACCACGTGCTTCTCGCAAATCCGTGGCGAGTCAATAACAACGAAACCTTTAACTTCTATCTTTCCCCCGACGTTCTCCCGCAGAAGATCCAGGAATGGAATCAGACTCATAAGGGACCACTTTCGTGGACCATCTCCAACCAGATGGCTTGGTTGAGGCTTCCACAAAACGACACGATCATCCAGACCCACGGTGATCCTTCTCCTGGCCCAACTTCGGCCCATTACCAGTTCATCTGGGGAAACGGGTGGGTGGGTGCTGGTAAGCCGGAAGGGAGTTGGATGTCGATCATTACCAACCTCATTTCCCCTACTTCTCGTATGTGTCTCATCCTGTTCACCGGATCGTTCGACCTTCATTACCTTTGGACAGGTGGAGAGGTCAAACTGAGAAGCGCAAATCCATTCGATCCTCCTATTATCAATCCCAACCTCCTATCTACTGACTTCGACATCAAAACTCTGGTCGCCGCCATCAAACTCGCCAAGCGATTTGCCACCGCCCGGGCCTGGGAAGGGTTCATCGAAACTGCGTGGGAGCCACTGGGATCCGCGAACACGGACGAGGAGATCATTCAGTACGCCAGGAATAACTCTGCCGTGTATGTTGATTCAGTGGACTATTCCTCTCCCAGAGCTAACATTACTGGTCGGGTGTAGTGTGTTCCATGCCGTCGGGACCGCAGCAATATCTCGGTGTGACGCTCCATGGGGGGTTCTTGACCCCGACTTAAGAGTCAAAGGCACAGCCGGGCTTCGTGTCGTTGATGCGAGCGCCCTCCCCTACGTTCCAACCGCTCACAGTAAGTTCATTCTAAAGCGCAAATGACCGGCACCTGATTAGTATGAACAGCGCAAGGGCCGGCGTACCTCCTCGCGGAGGTTGCTGCTGGGAAAATCAAGGCGGGATGCTGATACTTCATCCTCGGCGGTACCTGGGAAATTATGCGCGTCCCCTGCCTTTGACCACCGTGCCCTTTTCGAACCACGTCCTCTGTAATCCCGCTCGTCATTCATGGAGAATCCAAACGCTTTTCCACCTTGGAGTTCGTGTTCCCTGAGGATCCGGACGAACGGCAAGTGCGCTGTGACGATACGGAAGCACGCAGTTTTCATGACCGAGCGTGAGGGTGTAAAGTCGGAGAATGAACCAGGCTACCCGAGGTTACCGGCCTGTCTGCAGGGGTTTTGTGTATGAACCAGTTGCAGTCGACGCCGCACTGCTGGCTGCCTAGCCGAAGTTCGATCGAAAGCTAAATGGATAGTTTGGCCGATCTAACGTAAGCAGCTATAAACATGGCGGTCTTGAGTTGACCTTGCGATGCTCCACGTCGTGTCGACGGGTATCCCAAAGTGTTTGGAGCCGATCGGCTGGTTTGCTGCAGAATATGTTGGGACTCTCCGATAAACTCTCCCCAGGAAAGGAGGGGTCTTTTGGTATGCCTGGCCATGACCCGCGCCTCCGAGCAGTACTGAACTGTGTTACCGTCCCCGACCGAGCCTCCGCCCGAACCGCAAGCCAGTGTCCAACCCGGACTAGGCGAGGGCCAGGACATCCAGACTATTAAAAGAAAATGGGAGGTTTCGGATCGGACTTCAAGATCAAACTTCAATGCCCATTATCGACGGTCCTGGCCCAATACATAGAGAGAATGTCGCACCGGATATTTGCGAACGATCAGAACGTAAACGAGGGTGATGGGTACAGAAGAGCCGGCTGAGATGGTGGGTGCGGAGGGGCGGGAAAGGAACACGGGAAGAAGGGTGTGCGATAGGTACCGTTAGCCCCTAGTGGAGGCCTATATTCGGCCGTGGCTTAGCTAGTCCGCAAAATCGGGAGTGAACAGACGCGACGTATCGTAACGCAGTGAGACTGGAATGCGTACGCAGGTGTTCCCGTAATGGTCGCGAACCCCAGCACGCCCCAGCAAGTGGCCACCCCCCGCCAATGCTGGGGTCCGTCCTCGGGGCAGATCAGAAAGTATGCAAGTTTGACTTTGGCATCACTGTCCGAGTGCTTGAGAAGCTCGCGGTAGTACATGGGTCACAACTTTGCGAATGAGAGGGTAGCCCTAAGCCGAACCTTCGTGCATGTCATGCTTGTGATCCGGACTACGGCAGTGCGTCGGTTAGGATTTATATCGACGGTGAAAGAGTCGCAGGAGGCTGGTGGCCGCGGGTATGATATAGCATTTGTTGTCGCCATCCATGGACAAAGTCGGCTGGACAGCCCCGTTACCGGCGCCGAGTGGTGGAAAAGATGATAGTGTCAGGGCAAAGGAGGACAAGGAAGAAGGATCCGTGGAGATTGGAGAGGCAGGTCGGTCATTGTTGGGGACCATGGGGATAGGCTGTGGCGCGGGTCCACCCGATCGCCAGCGGTCAGAACAGACGGTTGACAATCCTCTCGAAGACCCATTCTGCCAAATGGGGACCCTCCTGGATCTTGCGGAGGAAATCGTGCGTGTCCCGAAGGTGTTTGTCTTCTTCCAACTGCATCGAGTCGATCCCACCACTTCTTCCGTGATCCATGTGGATCCTAGGTCAATCCCCCAAAGGTCGTGGCTACTCCCACACTTCAAAACGAACGCATAAAGGTCCGGATACCCTCGAGCCACTCCTCAGAGACGCCGGACCCTTTAGGATCTGAGGCGAGGGCGCCGCGACGATACGGAAACACGCGACCCTCATGACCGAATGGAAGGGTGCAGAGCTGGAGAGCGAAACATTTAGGGGCGTAATGAATGACTAGTGGTGTTTTGGACGGTGACTGAAGAGGCTGGGAATCTGATGGGTTTGGAGGTGTGTGTGAATCGGCGTCAAGTATTGCGATTGAATCGAGGGCCCGTGGTGGGACCCGCAACCCAGTGCTGCCAAAACACCCGGGGTTCCCGCGCATTCTAACGGTTAACCAGCAGTCAATTGCGTACTACGTTGCATGTGGTGGGGAGGCGTGGTACGTATGTTTTCATTCAGTCACGGTGTGGTGGAATTCTGACGGCCATGGCCAGTTCCCGATCCCCACCCAGGGAAAGAGGCGACACTCTCAAAGTCCGGTTCAGTTCATTTCATGGGTTCCGAGTTCGCCCGCGGTTGAACGTTGAGGCGTTGAGGATTGCCGAACGCGTTCGAATTTGCCGGGTGTGTCTTGGTTTGTTTGGCCTGAATGGGATATTGACCATTGAATACTTGAGTCTCCACGCATCCCGCCACATCAAGGGTTCACACATTCACACCCCGCTCACGGGTAAGAACCTCGCAGAAATCCTCCTTGTGATCATTTGTAAGGCGGGAATTACAAACCTTGTAAGTGATATTTGTCCTCGCTTGCAGTACCTTTGAATGAGTATCCTCCCAAAGTCGTTTCCATTACTAACATAGGGGGTACAACGTCGGTAATACCTGAATAGCCCCACCCCCTCCGTCAGCCAAACCAGCGCCTTGCCGCGACCACCTGAACCTGGATTGAACCAGGTTTGTGGGGATTGAGTAGGGCGGTTAAGTTTCATCATTGTGTTCATTTCCCTCGGACCCAGGCCGCGTTTCGGGGCATTAGACCGAGATATTTCCCGGGGGACCGCGTCTATATGGTGCCCCGCCACCCGCCACGCAGGCATAAAATGGGGCTGGGACCGTGTCGAAGCCCATCACAATGAAGTTGTGCACCAGGTCTCTGCTGCTCCTCTCTGTCGTCGTCACGCAAACTTCCGGAGCGATTTATGACCAGGTCTCCCAACTCCCAACACACGCCTACGATTACATCGTCGTTGGAGGCACGCTGCCCATGCCATATTGTGAACTGAACGGATGGACTCACCCGCAATGATCGTTAGGTGGTACTGCCGGTAATGTGGTTGCAAACCGTTTGACCGAAGACAGCAATATCCAAGTGCTCGTCCTAGAAGCTGGCGGAAGGTGAGTCGCGCGGAACCGTTCACCAAGCACGATACCCGCCGCTCATTGAGCCACAGCAACGAAGGAATTATTCCATCTATCATCCCGCTCCTATTTCCCACTCTGTCGCCGCAAACTGTGAGTTCGATCAGATCGATCAACTGCTTGCTCCCTTTCGTTGACGGGCAAAACAGCCATATGACTGGAATTACACCACAGCCCCGCAACCTGGTTTCAACGACCGCAGCGTCCCTTATGCCCGCGGAAAGGTTTTGGGTGGATCAAGCTCAATAAGTAAGTAATTTTATGTATAACAGTTATACCGTGCACGCCTCTAAACCCACGTAGACGGTATGGTATACACCACGGGCTCCAGGGATGACTGGAACCACATAAACAGAATCACCGATGACCCCGCTTGGACCTGGGAAGCAATGGCACCCTATCGAGATCTGAACCAAAGATATGTCCCACCGAACGACGGTCATGACGACGTAAGCCAGAAGCAGGTATCTCCTCTTTTCACCATTCTTATCACCCCCAGACAAATCAATACCTCCCGTCGGCACACAGTCGGAACGGGATGGTACACATCAGTCTTCCTGGCTACGCGTGGCAACCTATCGATTCGAGAGTTGTTGCGGCTACCACTGAACCGGCCTTGGCGTCCGAATTTCCATTCCAGCGGGACATGAATACCGGAAACACAGTGCGTTCTATTACGATCGCATTGTCCGGGTCCTTTTGATTAGCTCCCGTTTCTGGGGACAGATCGGCTTTGGTTGGATACAAGGCACCATCGGCAACGGCCAGCGCAGCAGTTCGGCCACCACCTACGTCGGACCGGATTATATCAACCGCCCGAACTTGCACATCCTGCTCCACGCTCATGCAACGAAACTTCTCGAGGCAACCGGTCCTGGTATCACGATTCCTACCTTCAACGGAGTTGAGTTCGGAACCGAACCCTCCGGTACGTTGATGACATCACAATCGTGTATATTCTTTCCTTCACAGTGCATCAGGTCAAAGATGGCGAGTTACTGCCCGCAAAGAGGTCATTCTGAGTGCAGGAGTGTTCAACACTCCACAGCTTCTTATGCTCTCTGGGATTGGCGATCCGGCCGAGCTGACAAGTTTAGGCATCCCCACCCGTGTTAACCTCCCCTCAGTCGGCAAGAATATGACTGACCATATATATCTCGGGAATCCGTGGCAAGTTAATACCAACGAGACCTTCGACAACTACTTCGCTCCCGACGTTCTCCCGCAGAGTCTTCAAGAATGGAATCAGACTCATCAGGGGCCACTATCATGGACCTTCACTAATCAGATGGCTTGGTTAAGGCTACCGCAAAATGGTACGATCATCCAGACCCACGGTGATCCTTCTCCTGGCCCGACTTCAGCTCATTACCAGTTCATCTGGGGAAACGGTTGGGCAAGTCTTGAATCTAAACCAGAAGGGAATTGGATGACCATTACTACCCAACTCATTTCCCCAACCTCTCGTATGTGGCTCATCCTGTTCACCGGATCGTTCGACCCCTCATTATTTTTGGACAGGTGGAGGAGTAAAACTCAGTAGCACGAATCCTTTTGATCCTCCCATTGTCGATCCAAAGTTCCTATCTACCAACTTCGATATCGAAACGATGGTCGCAGCTATCAAACTCGCGAAGCGATTTACCACCGCCCGGGCCTGGGAAGGATTTATTGGCACCCCTTGGGGGCCCCTTGGTTCCGCAAACACGGATGAGGAGATCGCCCAGTATGCCAGGAACTACTCTACAATGTCCGTTGACCCCGTGGATTATCCATCTCTCAGAACTGACGTTACGGGTACAGTGGATTCCACGCCGTCGGGACCGCAGCGATATCTCGGCATGGGGCTCCGTGGGGTGTTTTAGATCCGGACTTGAGGGTCAAAGGGACAAAGGGGCTTCGTGTCGTCGATGCGAGTGCCATACCATATGTTCCTACCGGTCACAGTAAGTTCATTCCAAAGTGCGAACGACCGGTACCTGATTGGTATGAACAGCACAAGGACCGGTGTACCTCCTCGCGGAGGTTGCTGCTGGAAAAATCAAGGCGGGATGCTGATACTCTATTCTCGGCGGTACCTGGGCAATTATGCGTGTCCCCCGCCTATAGCTGCGCCCTCTTTCGGACCTTACTAGCTGCAATCTCGCTCGTCATTCATATCAACATGGTGTATCCGAACGCTTTTTTTTACCCTGAAGTTTGCACTGCCTGCTTGAATCCCTTCACGATAACGTGCGGGCTAACGTCCACCTCGATGTAACGCGGAACCGGGTTTTTCGTGCCATCTCCGATCTCGGCATCCCGGGCACACACGATTCGGCCAAAGTTCCAGCTGCAGAGGCTGGCGTGACAGGCGAGACGTAAGTGAGTAGAGTGTATGCTCCGTTTCCATGGGGTTGGTAAGATTTTGGCGCTCCGTTAGTTCGGGCAGTTGGGAGCCGATCGTAGTCTATCTGGATCTGGACTTCGGGGGTCTAATTTCACGGTGTCACGGAGGAAAGTGCAATTCAAATTCTGGATTCCAAATCCCAAACCAAGTTACAATGCCATCCACTAAACAGAGCCAGGAAATATTACCAATGCGAGATCGTGTACACAGTAGGATAAAGACGAACGGATAAACAGGTCGACGGAAATTGAATCGGAGAGGGAGCGTGGGGGGGTATGCGGGGGGAGGAAAAGTAGCACAGCAGATCAGGAAAATTATCAAAACGTAAACACAAAACTTGGTGGCGAACGCGAGCAACGAAGGTGGGGTGGTGAGTGGATGAAGATGGATGAGGGTGGGACATGATGCATGAACGTTGAACTGTGAGGATTTAGACCGAATTTGACCAGGCGCCAAGATTGGGGCTGCACGGTGAAGGAGCATGGAGGGAGCGTAGAGGGAAGGTAGCGACCTGGCACTACGTGCTGTTCCTCTTCATATCCCTCTCAAACTCTGCCTCGACATCCCGATCCTTCTCGTCCATGGGTACGGTCCTCACTTGCGCTAACGAATCCGTGATGTCACATTCATCAACGAGTGGCACAGCCTTCGTTATAAGTTGATGCTTGTGGTCGCCTTTCGTACCCAGATCGACCGAGTCCCGTCGCAGGGATACCACGGTGCCAGTGGTCCCCTCGGACTCGTCGCTATCCGTGAGCGCTGTGCCACGGCTGTCCGGAAGACCGAGTTCAATTCTCGTCGTCGAAGTCATACGAGCAATCTCGACGCCAGTGCTGAAGTTCGGGTCGACAGTGTCTTCCCGCATGAACGGGTCACCGACACCTAGAACACGAAGAACGGCGGGGATGATGACGGACATACTGCACACGATCACCGATACCGCTGCTTCCACACCCCCTGTGAAGGAAGAACGTATACACGGTGAGTTGGAAATTCAGGAGAGCGTGTGATATGAGCGAAGGAACAAGGGCCGCCGTACCGAAAATTGTTTCCCAAACACCTGGGCTGACCATGACCAGGATTGCGTGCGCAAGCGATGCCAGTGTAGTTGCGATCGACACGGAGAAGATAGAAAGTAGACGGAAGCGCAATGCCCGAATGTGAATGCCTCTGATGATCTGATTGGGGTTAGCCTGAGCAAATAGGAAAAACTGGGAAGCTCGTCACACCATCAAGGGAGCAGCAATCAAAATGGAATCCGAAATAACCGTCGCTGAGAATCGAGACGATGAACAAAAGGACAAAGTTACGAGGGAAGGGAGCAACTTACTGACGACCTGAGTGATTGGAACAACTTCTGGGAGGATGCACATGGATCCGGGGATCTGTTTCCATCCAGTGTACGCCAACTCACACACCCAATATGCCTGTATGATCAACATGGCGAACTGTAGGACGAAAAACACGGCGACCCCTGGGGACAGAAAGTTAGCACAGCACAGGATGGATATCGAAGATGAAATTATCGTACATCGCATGATCTTCCTTTGCGGCTGCCAAGGAGTGATCCGAACCACAGTTAATACAATAGAGATTCTTGCACCCCTGATCAATGGATGAGCTCGATGTCTCGGATGGGGCGAGCGAAGGGCCTTACCAGACCGGGGTATAAAAACCGGCTATCAGGATATAACAAGCAATGGTTCTCGTTCTATGTGAGGATGATTCTGGAACCGCCGCCAGTGATTAATCCGACAAGGCTCGCTGACACGTCAAGGATGTAGAAC
>Ga0307511_10006534_pt1 | contig 11741 bp, 4 predicted proteins | sample 13_EM_MG_FD_200266 | JGI IMG/M metagenome (GOLD analysis project Ga0307511, IMG submission 200266) | Populus trichocarpa ectomycorrhiza microbial communities from riparian zone in the Pacific Northwest, United States - 13_EM | ecosystem: Host-associated > Plants > Roots > Unclassified | place...
ATTGGATATGTTGTGTTAACATATTTAGGATGCAGTCACGTTTTAGAGTGTGTGTTGATTTAAAAACATGGTATGGATTAAAACCATCAAGGAGAATGTGTGTTATTGAGAAGGTTAACATGTTTCTATTTACTTTAGTAATGGGTGCTTCAAATAGAAAAGATCATGAGAGATTTCAATATTCAGGTGAAATTATGAGTAGATATTTCAATGAAGTTCTTGGGTCGGTGTGTTTGCTAGCAGTTGAAATAATTAAACTAGTAGATCCAGATTTTTTAACAACACCGAGAGAAATCACAATGAATCCAAGATATATGTCATGTTTCAAAGTGACATTAAAGTTGTTTAATGACTTAATAATTAAGTTACAACAAAACAAATTATATCAACTATGTTTCAATTGATTGTTTTGTTAACTATTTTTTAGATGTAGAATTGTATTGAAGCGATTGATGGAACACATGTTCGTGCTTGTGTATCACAAGAAAATCAAATACCATTTATTGACAAAAAAGATATACCAACGCAAAATATAATGGCATCATGTAGCTTTGACATGCAATTTACATTTATTTGGGCATGATGGGAATATAGCGCACATGATATAAGGATTTTTCTTGAAGCCATTGTTAATCCTAATATCAAATTTCCAAAGCCACCAACAAGTACTTAATGTTTAATATTGTAAATGGTAATAAATTTCATTAATATTATCTTGTATTACGTGATTAGGAACAACTTATAGGAAAAAAAATTAATGTAGGGAAGTATTATGTTGTTGACTCTGGTTATTCGAACGGATTTTTGGGCCCATATAAAGGTGAAAGATATCATTTTCCAGAATTTTATTGTAAAGGGCATCCACAAAGTAGAGAGAAGTTATTAAATCGGTTTCATTCTTCAATACAATATGTAATAGAGCAAACTTTTAGGGATTGGAAAGAAGATGAAGAATTTTGCAGAACATGCTAGTATTTCCGTATAAGACACAAGTTTAGATTGTTGTGGCACCAATGGCTCTACATAATTATATAAGAAGGAATTCCAAACGGGATATGGCATTTACTTAGTTTGACCGTCATCCAAATTTTGTTCCTTAGAATATTTTTAGTGATGTGGTTCTACGTTCACAAACATATGGAGGAAGCAGATATTCATGAATGGATAGTGTTCATTGTGGGATCACATCAAGTTTGATGGGACAATAATTGAAGTTTTTATAATACCAATTAGTCCTATTATATGTATTCGATGTTTAGTGTTATACATTGAATAATTATGTCATTTTTGGTCATTTTAGGTGTAACTACAATTTCAACCATAATCTTAAACAAATATCTCATGACATGCTTTTGATCAAACAATAATTTTAACCAAATATAAATTTTAGCTTTAGCAACCATAATTAAAAGTGATTTTTTTAAAATTATTTTTCTAAAACCACAACACAAAAGCTATCATAATATCAACCATGTTTTATATTATAGGCCAGAAAATTTGATGCTGCGTTTCTCATCTCCGGATCTCTGATACAAGATGCTTGTTGCTTAGCAATAAAGCTTTTCACTTTTTTTCTCAACTTAATTAGATGATTTTACAATAATAATGTGTAAAGATAAATTAAAGAGAACACAATAAGACAATCTCGAAGCTTGTCAAAACGAAATTTTATTCTCATATGTAATAAAGTGTCAATGAGCACATGTCTGAAATAGGTTAGCAATAGCGAGTTAGAACTCCAAATACAAAAAAAACCTCCCTAAGAGCAAAAATCCATAGCTAGCTAGGCATGGATTAATTTCCTGGTTAGGCAGATTTCCAGCAGGAAATGGCAAATAGGATTCTGCCTTTCCATCCCTGAAGCATCCACTGGCCATCTTGATCCATCAGAAAATCCTTGTGATAACTTGACTTCACTTGTTCTCTCACCTTCTCCATGATCCCTTCTTTCAGTGGGAGCTGCCTGAAACCAGCCCTTACATTCCGAGCCTGCCACTGCTTATATTTCTCTGGCCTTTCGATTCTGTCACATCCTTCACATGCTATGACATTCAGGATTTCCTTTCCAAATACCTCTTGTTCAAACACCAACCTCTCTGGATCTTCACGGGCTGTAATGGCTTCGAGCATATCAAACAATGATGAGAAGTAGAAGAGGGCTTCCCGGAAACGCGAAACGAAGAAAGGAGAATTGTAAGCCCCGTTAACGATCCCATGAATGAAGACAGCTGGATTAATCCTCTTAATTAAGTTAAGAACAGCATTCCTATGACCGTTCAAGACTACTGTCTCATCAAGGAGGTGCCGAAACCTGTATAAACTGCTAACAACAGTTACTTCATCTCTGTCGATCTTGAGGTCCTCGAGCTGGACATTTTCCCATTTTTGTGATATCGCATTATACTCGAAAGGGACATTAAATTTATCACAATAACTTGCCAAGTAAAGTCCTATTTCTTCAATTGTTTCTGCTGACCTGTAACCAGTCTGGGGAAACTCTATTCCGGTGATGCGAAGCACCGGAGGACCACCAGGTCTCACTGAGAGATGCTGAATTAAGGAAGGCCATGGGAAATCATAGAGAATACCAAAATTTATGATGTGCAGCCTTGCTGCATTTTCAGAAAGGTCCATGATAGTTTGCGTTGAGAAGAGATTCGACATGACCATGAAAGGGCTAGCTGAAATAAATCGTCTGCAAGCTTTTAATATGCGTTCGGATGTCACCCTGTTAGCAGCAAGACTTGCATATACCTCACTTCCATTGCCAGCCATGCGAGCCTCTAGGGCATTAGAAAAGCAATGGGCCAGCCTCTGGGATCCATCACCAAAAGGAGTAGAATGCTGCCTAATCTGTGTTAATAGTTCAATTGCACTCCCGTGATCGTTGCTTGCTACAGCTTCTGCACAGTGTATCAGAAGAGTCCTCGTATCAACCAATTCCCTGCAGCTAACGTGGTTCTTCCTGAAGAGCATTCCATAATTAGATCCTCTTGATTGTTCTCTTAGATAAGGTATCATACCTGGACCATTTTGAAATGTTTCATTAAGGTTTAACCAAACTGGCTCGTCATCTCCACCACTAGACGGAAATACCTCAGCAAACATTCCATATTGCTCAGCTGCTTCAGCATAAACTGAAGAGTGCTTATTTCTCCTCGTTTCTGACTTCTTCTCCACTTTGTAATGATTCTTTCTTTCCTTCAGCTCACATGCCGAGTGATCCCAATAACTTTTCTCTTTAGTCGCCATGACTGGAGTCACTTTGTTGTTTTCAAAATCAAGAATCATTTCATTTGCCTGGTGATGAAATTCCCAAGTCTCTTCTGTCCCTCCCTTAAACAACACATCCAATTGGCTCGCACCAAGGGCTACATTTACAGAAGAATCCACCTGCTCAGGGAAAGTTTGAAAAATGCTTTCAGGAAAAAATGGAGGTGAATTGTCCTGCAAACTCAACGGGACAGTGTAGTTAACAGACGGAGCTTCTCTGTTGTGTATGAAGCTGGACACAACCATGTTGTCAGCTGTCTCGGAGCTGTTACAACCATAAATATTGCAACAGTGAGTACTAACAGTCTTTATAATTTGATTTGGATCGGATACTTCACTGTCTGACGAGGAACTTTTCTGATCAAGGATATCAGAAAAGGGTTTTTCGGCAGCCCGAAGAGAAAAGTCCCGTGCAATAAAGGTTTGTTCATTGGACTCTTCTTCCATAAGAATCTGGCTGATGCACTTCAAAACAGTATCAGCTGTAGGATCTTTAAAAACTGGGTTCATGTTCAGAGATGGATTCAATTTCTTGGGAGTGGGAATTAGGAGGAACTATAGATAGAAGGTCAGGAGTTGAGAAGGATGTCCTCAGGCAGTATTTAGATGCATGTAGCATACAAAGAGATCCATTATATACTTCAATGTACTTTTTTATACTGAAATGTACAAAACGAAGCAGGCAAGAAAAGGCAATAAAGAAAAAGTACTCTGATCACAACTTCATTTTCATGCACTAGGTCTGTGTTTGCTTCTTCACATAATGCTCCTTTGTATGCAGTTGAAGCTGTTGGGAGAAATGGCCCGGCCCCATCTGGTTAACTGAGATGGATAAATAGATTTCTATGATTTATTAGTAAATATAAGTTACAAAAGTGTGCAACTTATACAGGCAACGGAGAATGGAAGATCGCTAAATAGGTATCATGATAATTTACCGCATATTTTTTTTCTTTACCTGAATTTATGAGCAGCAGCTGAGTATCCGTGGCTGAGTATCCGTGCAGCAACACGCTCTGCATGAATATGGAAAAATGAAAGAGATCGGGCTAGCTTAAACTTGATATTTGGTTTGTGAATAGTAACAAAATAAAGCCAAAAGTAATAGCTTAACAGGAAGAAACCTAATGCGATATCACAATTAATTAATGCACTTAGACGAGGAACATAACCTCTTTTTATAATGCTGGAATGGTACACAGCATTTTGTTTTTCTCTGCAATATAATGTCATTTCAGCTGTACAGAACAGTGGAGACAGTTTTTAGCTAACTTTTTCCTACCTGAACTTGGCATTGAGAAAGTTTGAACATCAATATCAGGATTTTCATAAATTTAGAAATAAACGTAAATTATTAGACCAAAATCATTATTCTATGACGTATACGTCGTTGAGCTTCACGCTACACAAGTGGAGTTGAGCAGATTTTTTTGACCCACAAGCCAGATACCCCTCGTGTGGGATGTCCAAAGAATTATGCAGGTTAAGGAACAAGATTCATTACAAAGCATGAGGAAACCAAATTCTGCGTTTTCCTACCTTTCACGGGACGTAGCTTGTTCTCGAAGGATTTGACCCTAGCTCGAAGCACTTCTGTCTTTTAACATCCCTTGAGTTTCAGGCCCATAACTGTGAATAGGAATAAATAAAAAGAAACACATAACGTGCAACTTCAATTTGTTACCGATTCCAGATTATACTCTTATGAAACATAAATAACCTGTTTTTGATCGGATCAGAAATGTGTAGGGATGCTCTAGTCTTCCATAAATTGTATTATATGGGCCTAAAACCGGAAGCGAACTGGTGGGGAGTGTGGAAAAGTAATCTCCGTCAAAGCAGTCGCCCAATTCGGAGAGCATCTCTAGTTACATCGCTGTATATATAAATATATTACTTACCATTGAAGGGACAAGCATGTTGCAATGAACCGATCTTGTCCTCGGCATTCACTTCCATTTTTTCTCCGCACCGGCTCACAAGTCAAAATTCACGGTCTGTAGTCGTAGAGAGTCCTAGAAAGCAAGGGTTATGAAATTTCTTATGCAGTATAACAATTAGTCGCAAAATGCCATTAATAAACCGCAGTGGATTGCACTGTTGTAGAGTAATTAAATCATTGTGGGTGAAGAAATTATGCCACAACTGCATCAACTTCTCTTTGGGCAATTGATTTCTTTTAGGTTTATGGTAATTCAGACACGTAACTTCATTCATATACACATAATTCTTGAATTATGAACTGTAAATTATTTTATAAGTTGTGTTTTTTACGTTACATAGAAAAGATTTGAATCCGAAACCTGTTATGGAAAGACGCCGCAAATGTCAGTTAAGCTACGTACAGCTCCTTAGAATTATTTTGCAAGTTGAAAAAAATATATAGAGAAATCAAGGCACGTAATATATTAAATGACAAAACAAGCCAGAGAACACACGGCAAGCATATAATATAATCTTGACCCAGCACACAAACCGACTTGACAAACAAGCAATTCGAGGCAACAAGTTTTCCCGTCATTTGAAATTGATGCAGCAGAAGATAATTAATTTTACGACAAGAACTGGTGGTGAAATTGTCAAATATTCTACTGCATTCGGCTGCTTTCTGCTTTCTGCGTATTCATAAATATTTGAGATTATTCATATTTTTAATTATCCTAACATATTAGTAAGGATTTACACATGAAACAATCAAAGAGCATAATTAATTTTACTTGTGGACCAACAAGAAATAATATTAAATTTTCACCATAAACATTATGAATTAATAAAAGGATGCAGTCTTATATACACTTTCACACATAAGGCAAGGAGATTTAACTATGACTAAATCAGATTGTTATATATATGGACTTGATCAATATAGATTAAAAAACCAATGATTTCTTGTTGCGTCTTCAATATTAACGGGTTCCATTAATTTTCACCATAAACATTATGAAGATAGGTTTTGAGTTATTAACTACTTGACCAATCTCTGTTATCAAATACACGCTTATCAAGAAAAAAAATCACGGGTTCCATTAATTTCTTTTTAGGATTCATACCTGCTCGACCTGTCATTAAATGTACACTTATCAATAAAAAAAAAGATCAATAGTCATATGAAAATATTCTAGTTTTAAACTAATCTTAACTTAGATTTAGTCTTCAAATAATTCCACACAATATAATTATTATTTTAAGAAAAAAGGGTTTTCATGTTATACTAAAAATGATGTCAAAATCACAATAATGAATTTGATTACAAGAAAAGATAAAAACTTTCTTAAGGTACTCTTCGTGTGAATGAATCCTCTGATAATTCATTGTCAGATTTGGATCTTATTTTAGATGGAAAGATATTCACATAAGTCCGGAAGCTTTAACCGTGTGAGATCTTAACTTAATTTGATGAAGACAAAGAGTATTCACACAAGTTCGAAAGTTTTATCTGTGTGATATATAGATTTGACTTGATTTGATGAAGATGAAGAGTATTCACACGAGCTCCAAAGCTTTAACCGTGTGATGTATAGATTTGACTTCATTTCATGAAGACAAAGAGTATTCACACAAGTCCAAAAGTTTTAACCATGTGAGATCTTGACTTGATTTGTTTTGATGAAGGAAAGGATTGTGATCCCTTGTTTCTTTGATTTGGTTTGAATGAAGGAAAGGATTTTGATCCCTTGCTTCTTTGATAAATTTGAATTTATTTGAGAGAACTTCTAGTATTTTTGCTCGGTCTTCAGTTTTTTTTTTTTTCTCTTCTTCTCTTCTGTCTCCTATGTTTTTGTGTTTTTTTGTCTTCTATACTTATGTTTGAATTGATGGCTTTATTATCTATTTATAAATAAATCATGTGCAATTTACCTTAAATGTCCTTCATGTAAAGGGTATTTTAGGAAATTTGATATGAAAATTACTTAAAATACCCTTAATAGAAGGATATTAAAGTAAAAATCATGAAATTTATTTTGACTGAGTTTTTTAATTTAATCTGAATCCAAACCCAATAAATTTAATTTTTTTCATGGAGAGCTTTGGTTCATTGGCTAGACTTATTGAAATCTTAATGTCAACACATATATTATAAATAATTGCATTATTTGTATAGTATTATTTATTTTGAAACAATTAGCCTTATCACTTCTAATACAATCTTAAAATCAATTAACTAAGAAATTCATATATAAATAAAGAAACTCATAAAAATATAAATTTAACAATTAAATTATTTAAAGTTCATTACAAATAGAATCTTGTATGAAGAAAATATTTCATAAACGTTATAATTAATAATAAAATTATACCCAAAATTATAAGATAACTTATCTTTAATCTTAATTACATGTATTCCAAATATTTTTTAATGAAGTTGTGAAAACTTCAATCTGGATTGGGTTTTCCATGACTGTGTCTTGGGTTGATGGAGTTACTAGGTTTGACCATTGGTTGATGAGTTGACATGGTAACTTTAACGCCCACGGTCAAAAACAAGTCTTATATAAGAATAAAGGACCACTTGATGCTTAAGACAATAAATGTAAAAAGATAAATAATATACATAAAAGTAAGAGAGAGTGAACAATAGAAGAATAACAAGTAGAGCAGGAGAAATGTGTATTAAGAGTGGAGTAAAAGTTGGGGAAATGCAATGTGGCTTTGTGGCGTTGTATGGTCTGCTCTGTTGTTCTTATATATATTAGTTCATATGAACTTACCTCATGGAGTGTGGAATTGTAAACATCATATGTAGTAATGTAGGTGCCATATTGAGGGAGGTGTCACACCACTGATGGAAAATTTGGGCACCCTCGGGCATAAAGAGAAAAGTTTGAGTCTTCTGATGAGATATATTGGCGAGAAGTCATTGGCAGGGAAGATAGGCACCACACTAACAATTTGTGTGCTGATCTAATTACTTTTCATGAAGAATTAGCACTAGTGAATGATTGTAAGGCATTGTATTAAGAAATGATGATTCCATAAATTGTATCAGGTGTTTGGGTAGTGATTGTACCAATAAAGGTGGTTAAATGGCACGTGAGTTGAGTATTTTCTCCTTTTTTTCCCCTTCTCCCTTAGGAGACTAAATTAGACAATTGCAGGAGAACGAGGGAATGAACTAAATAAGAAGAAGAAAAATTGGCTAGCTCATGTAATACACACGTCAGCAAGTGAGTCAGGCTTATCGTCTTTAGATAGTGAATGTGGCTCGCATCTACCTCCATTGATTGCCTTCCTTAATTTCATTGAAATTATCTTATCGAGATCTTGTTGATGATGTTGTAGATGTGTTGATCATTAGTTGGTCGTTAAAACCCCTGAAATATAATTCTAACTTTATTATCACAAACAAAATAAATTCGTCATATGATCGTGAAAACCAGGTCAAACCCAAGGGAAATTATGTTTAATCTTCCTACAATATACTGAAATAAAAAAGAATGGGAGATTTGAATAAAGAATTAAAGAAATAAAATTCTGAAAATAAAAATAATAAATTTATATGTCGTTAACTCAGTTCAAGGATCCACGCATCCATTCCTATAAATCTATTAATCATCGAAGTAAAAATAAATATTCTTTCACGTCATGCAAATAAATTTGATATCCCTTAAAGATGAGGGAAATCGATGAGATTACGAGTAAATTAATTAGATAAAGTTCTTTAATCAATTTCTTACCTTCAAACTAATTTAATATTGAAAGTAATAGTCATTCACTTGGCAGTAGCCTTAGGAGTAAAGTCTTAGCCTTAGGAGTAAAGTCTGTGAAATTATTCTAAGCAAACGTTTAAAAGTTTGACAATTTAACTTAGTTTATTCTTCTCTAATAAATCAAGATAAGAGTTGCAACAATCAAATTAATTCTTTTGCTTCTTACTTTAGTCCCTAACAACAATTACGGATTGAAAGAAATTAGAAAATATACATGTCACCTCAAATAAATTCAATAAGCTTGAATAACAATCAATAGCATAATTTTAAACAAGAAAAAAATAAATACTTGAATCTGAAAGAATTATAATGATAACATTACTTGTCGTAACTTTCTAATGGAGATGGTGTGTATTCCACTTGAACCGAAAGCCAAAGTTTAGTTCATAACTGCTAAAAAAATGACAAAAACAGAGAAGAAAAGAATGTTGTCGAGCCCTTGTTTCAGTCGTGTTCTGCTTTATTTATTCTCTCCCTTGACTGCTGAATTTCTTTAGAATTCATAGGCTAATTAGAAGTCCTTATGCTGCTTAATTCCTTCCTTCTTTATCTGGTCCTTAAGGTTAGTTAAATCACTTAGAATTTGTGTTGAAAACAGACTCTGCTGCTGTCACGACTCTGCTGTAACTTAGACTTTGTTTTTTACTCGGTTTCTAATATCCGACCATCCTAACTATATTTTTTCATTCATGGTATGCTAGAGGATTGATATGCACCTTTCTTGGGTCCTAAAACCTACAATTTATATGTCAGACTCTCAGCCATAGTGAGATGCTCAGCATCGTTAGTTTTCTCATCAAATTAAAAGACCAATCTTGTCCTTCAAATTTCATCCAGGTTTTCGCCTTTGAAATAATTTTATCTGACTTGACATCTTTCATAAAATTTGTGGTCCTAGGTGTGTAGACTATTTTGGGATTTTGAATCGCATGATTTTAATGTCTGAGGCTCAAGATAAGCTCGTTTGAATCTATAGTGTGAAAGTAGAGAATCCTGTTGTAAGTAGGAATTCAGCTTGATTTTGCAGGTCTGATTAGGGGTCTAAACAAACTCGGATTTTTTCCCATAATACCTTCTTGAAAAGCTTGATATGTGTATTTTAACTTTGATTCGGCCCACATTCACATTCTTAAATTATAACTAGGTGAAAAACCTGTTACAAAAAGCAAGGTCTGAAACATAAAATGCAGAAATTCTAATGTATTTAGCAATTAATTCATAAAATCTCTTAGGCATACCAAACTCATAAAAATAACTTTCAATAAACACAAAATACATTAAAAAACATATCGTAAAAGGAATAAAAACATATATATATTACCAATCATTGCTTTGATGTGTCTCCAAAGTTCTTTTTTTTTCTCCTCTGCTTAGAAAAGCTACTAGTCTATTTTTTTCTTCTTGTGCTCCGATGTGCACCATCTTTGTAGCTCCCCTTCTCTGGTGTGTCTGCTTTTTTGTTTTGGCCAGTCCATTTAGGCTAGCCCAAACGAACTGACCTCGTGCAAGGGAAGTATGTTCGAGTTAGCCTAAATGGATTGATTTGTCTTTTTTCTTTTAAATTTGTTTCATTGTTATTTTCTAACATACTAAAGTAGTAAATTTTGTTATCATCTATTGTAACAAAAATATCCACAACATTTTAAAAATATATCTCAATTATAGTATATAGTTTGATATTAAATACTTAGTTAATGTTTCAACCTTTTCGAATAAACTAGCAAGTGTTTACCACTGTTTCGCCATAGGTCAAATATTTTTATTTTTCATTAAATATTATATATTTAGATTTTTTAAACATATTTTTGTAGTTTAAAAAATATAACAAATTAAAAAGTTTATGCACACATGTAATTAAATAAACTAAGAGTTATGTGTGCTAATAAATAAATAAATAAATATTAATGACACCTAAAAATAAAAGTTGAAAAACCGATAGATAGATGTAAATTAAGATATTTAATATTGAAAAATAGGACATTAAATTGATTGAATAAAATAAAAAGGAATAGCATGTAAGGTTACACATATTAAAAATATCATCTAAAAATAAATATTTTTTTATTTTCAAAAACATAGTTTATCTATATAAAAGATAAAAACAAAATCATAGATGAACCATAAAAACCTCTTTGAAAATTAAACACGTAACAAAAAAATAAATATTATTTAAAAAAGATCATCTGAACAAAATAAAAGAGAAGAGGTTTTGTCTATTTTTTTGGTTTTTAGTTTTTTAACCGATCACGTCACTTTATTACTTTTCCATTGCATTCTTTAAAGTTATATTTTCATAGTAACCATGTTAGACCCAAGTGTCTTGAGCCTGGCATTCATGCCAGAACAGACAACGTATCGCCTGTTTTGTCAAGATTCTGACCATTATGGTGGCTGAAAAATCAGGGTCTATGCTTTTTTGACCCAAAAACCTCTTTTGCAACCTGTTTTTGACCCAAAACACCTATAAAACACCGTAAAACTAAGACAAATCCATTCATGGCCTTAAAAAAACCCAAAAAACCACCCCAGAAACCAAACTCAACCTAAAACCAAAAATCAACCCGAGCTCAGATCTGTTTTTTCATGAACTTTTAAGGTACAAAGACACCTAATATGAACTTCTCGCATCAAATGAAATAATTTGACATAAAAAATCCTTTTTTGATGTCCTAAATCGGTATCAACGGCAAGTTTCTTTCTCTACTGCAAAAATCCGGTGACCCCTCTCTCCTCTCTCAACCAGGGACACAAAAATAACAA
>Ga0307511_10006535_pt1 | contig 11740 bp, 9 predicted proteins | sample 13_EM_MG_FD_200266 | JGI IMG/M metagenome (GOLD analysis project Ga0307511, IMG submission 200266) | Populus trichocarpa ectomycorrhiza microbial communities from riparian zone in the Pacific Northwest, United States - 13_EM | ecosystem: Host-associated > Plants > Roots > Unclassified | place...
TATTTATTTAATAAAAATATAGGATATCCACTTTATATTATATTTTTATTATTTATAAGATTTATTATCAATCTTATTATTATTCTATTGTCATAATGGATTTTAATAATTTGACCATAATTATTTCATTGTAAAACCTTAAACTTGATAGACAGGCAATGCTAGCTTTAGTTTATCAATTTTGAAAAGAAGTGTAATTTAGGAAAATTAAAAGGTAAAATAAAATAATAATAAAAAGCTCAAGGACGTAAGTGAAAAACAACCTTAAAGTTATGTGTGAAGAATGACGACACAGAAATCTTGGACGAGCTTTAAGACCTTGTTTCGCGAAGCACGCAAGTAAAGAACTCAAAACGCCAGCCCCACAAAAAAGAAAAGAAAAGGCAAGCCCTCCTCCTCCTCCTCCTCCTCGCTCTCATGGATCTTTGATAGATTTCCTCACATCATCTTCATCATCAGATCTCTCTCTCTGTCTGTCTTTTTTTCTCTATCTAGAAAGGAAAACAACAAACAAGAACAAGAAACAGAAAGAGAAAGATGTCAACCCCAGCAAGGAAGAGGTTGATGAGGGATTTCAAGAGGCTTCAGCAGGATCCACCTGCTGGTATCAGTGGAGCCCCTCAAGACAACAACATCATGCTCTGGAACGCTGTTATTTTTGGGTACCCGTTTTCTTTCTTTCTTTCTTTCTTTCTTTCTTCTTTTCCCTTGTTTGATTTCTAATTTTTGTTTTTTGTTATTTTGTAGACCTGATGATACTCCTTGGGATGGAGGTGGGTAATTCTGATTCCTGCTTCTTCTTCAGTTTTCTTATCACTCTTTATAACTTTATTTTTTGTTTTTTGTGTTATTGAATGATGGATTATGGTTGATTGTTAATTAATTGAATTTTTTTAACTGTGTAGCTTTAATTCCTGCAATTTTAAGAGTGTCAATCATAATTTAAATGGTATACACTGAAAAGGTACAATCACCCTTAAGATCATGACTACTACTCCTAATCTCAAAAAATCTTGATCTGGATTACCGGAAACTGATAGCTTTTGGAAATTAAGTAAACATTCTTGGCTGTATAGTTGGGCGATTGGAAATTAGGGGAAGTCAGTCCGAAAGCTACTACTCATCCCACTTGATTCATGAGTTTTAGACGTGTGTGTCAATATGGATTTTTTATGTTTTTGTATGATTAAGCAGATGTGAATAGGTTGTGATTGGATTCTTTTCTTTTCTTTTTTTCATTAAAGGGTGATGTGTTTATTGCAATTAATGGCTTCTTATATGTGGGCATTGTTGGCCCTTGGATACATATGTGTGAACGTGGGTGCTTAATATTTGCAATTTAAGTGTTGGTTAAAAGCTTGTGGTGTTGTGTCTAAAGCTTATTTGATGTGAATACCGTTTTCATTATGGCATTTTTTTATAGTGTCTAACTTTTTCTCAATCTTCTTCAGGGACGTTTAAGTTGACTCTTCAATTCACAGAGGATTATCCAAATAAACCTCCAACAGTTCGCTTTGTCTCTCGAATGTTTCATCCAAATAGTATGTTGATTTCTTTCTTGTATATTTACTTGCATTCAGTAAATCAGTGAACTGGTTCCTTGTATAGTTTCTTTCTTACAAGTATTTTTCTTTTTTTGGGATTAACTACCATGCGATTTTTCTTTGTAAAGATTGTCTTCTTATTTTGGAGGATTGGCAATTGTTTGACTTGTTTCTATTGGTATCACCAGTTTATGCAGATGGAAGTATATGCTTAGACATTTTACAAAATCAGTGGAGTCCCATATATGATGTTGCTGCTATACTAACTTCCATCCAGGTTTGACTCTGTACAGCTTGTTTCTTTTTTATATTGGTAATAAAAAATTGTTATTTTTGCTCTTTAGTTGCTTTGCACAATGTGTTTAACTATCTCTATTCACGCGGTCAACTTTTGCAATTGAGAACCCATAGGCAACATTTGAGCTACTATCTGTTGAGAAATTTTAGACAATTTCTAGATAGTAAGTCTCAGGGGTTGAATTACAATCCATAAGTCTTAATCGCAGCTACTTAAAAAAAAACATCAAAGGATGGGGTGTTGAGGTTATCTTTCCAAGAATTTTCATAAATGGAACAATCAGCAGATAATGGCCGATACTTTGCTATCATAGATTCCCTTCATGTTGTTCAAAGTTTCCTTTCTGTTTCATTGATATGTTCTGAAAGTTTGTTATGAATCATGAAGGAGTCAACTTTCATGGTTGTCTCATAGTGCAGACATATATTCCCAGATCTGTTCGCTTTGAATGTAATTAAGAAGCTAACATTAATAGTGGAAAACTTTGACCAGTAAATACTTACATCACCTGGCTTCCTGGCTTATATGCAAGCTGATTGCACTATAATACACCTACAATTTGCATGGTTCTAACTTGGAATTTGCCATGGTCTGGGCTATCACATATTCGATACAGAGTCCAAGTAGACTGATGACATGAATTGTTGGCTTTAACAATTTTTAAAAGTATTTCCAAATGACAACTAAACAGCACAATACTAGTTCTGTCAGCGGTGATGGATTTGAGTACTTGGGCTTGGGCTTGGGCTTGGGCTTGGGCTTGGGCTTGGAAAATGAAGTTTTTAGGATTTACCATGCTAGAAGGGGTGTGTTGGTGCTCTGACATGGTTTCATAATAGTTTTGGTCAAAAAATATTGAAGGCTTCAAAAATATAGCTTTCGTAATAGTTTTAAATTGATGTCCTTTCACATCTTATTATTTGCTGTTCTTTGGATTGTTCTTTACCATGCACAGGTTCATAAACTTAAGCATATGTATTTTCAGTTGATTAATTCAAATAATCTCACTCCAAACCTTTTCTTTTTGCTCTTGAGAAGCCTTGCCAATTTTTTGTGTTCTCTTACAAAAGTTGTTAGCATCCTGAAATGATAATCATTTGATTATTTTATTTTCAAAAGAAGATTGGCTTGTTTGATTCATTGTACGAACCTTGATCATCCCTTTATGACACTGTTTGAGGAGGATGGTCACTGATTTTCAGTTCTAGGGTGGCAAACTTGTTTTGAATTGACAGTAAAAATTAAGCATTTGTTCAAGTCCTTAAATAACCTCATGTTTTTACATGTATAATAAGCCTCTATTTTTTAATTTCTCTGCTCACTATGGATTACTGAATGGAATTGTTCAGTGCAATGATAAGTATCTCATGTCTGCAATCAAGAGGTTGCTGATTCGGAACTGATGAGCACCAGTTAATGGAGAAAAAAAATGTTGATTGCAATTTGCGAACCTATTTCATCACGACAAAAGATAATCAATGGCCTTCATTTGTAATTTTATCTGTTTGATGTAATTTGATTTCTTGTATGGGCTTTCCCACATTTGTTGATATGGTATCTGTTGTGATTGTATGCAAATTGTCATTGATATTATTGTTTCTTCAGATTGTTTTCGAAAGTTTCTCAAGTGATTTTGTAAATACTAACAAAAGATTCTTCTGTTTTTTTGCCAGTCCCTGCTCTGTGATCCAAACCCAAATTCCCCAGCAAACTCTGAAGCTGCTCGCATGTTCAGTGAGAATAAGCGGGAATACAATCGCAGAGTTCGTGAAATTGTGGAGCAGAGCTGGACTGCTGACTGAGATTCATATCAGAAAGCAATAAGAGTGGTGTGGTGGACCTGAAGTGCTTTTCTCTGAACTTCTAGGTAGTGCTGTGCTCTGTAATATGCATTGATGATGTGCATTGTTCTTAGAGGATTCTCTTTGGATGATTTATTTGAGTCTGTTAGACAACTTGACTGGAAGTTGATTTTCTGAATGTTTTTTTTTTCTGAATCTTCTTTGATTATCTATCGTGCAAGGGTCCTTTACCTATCTTTGTATAATGTTCATAGGAAGTGCTGTTTGTAGTTGTGTCAAATATTTGCTTTTTGAGTTGAACCTCGCTCCTAGAGATGGTTTTAAGGAAGCTCTCCTTTGTAATTTTTGGATACAAAATTCAAATGTTATGAATGGCCGTTAGGAACTTGATCTTATGGGAGTTCGCTTGCAAGTTTGTCAGATGGATGCCTTGCATATTTATCGAGTTCTATTTGATGCTCGAATATTTGCAAGGATATCTGTTGGTTTGATGCTGGTGCACTTCCATTTAGAATCCACCAAAATGTTTGTGCTTGTGGGCTTTTTGCATTTCACAGTCAATGGCTGATGAGAAATCAATCCCTGCAATCAACTGAAAACCAGGGGAATGCAGTACAACCCGTCTTCCCAATCATTGGTTCCAGCTTTTGTTTGTAAGCCAAATCAAAGAATTTTGTTTATCAGAAAAGTTTTTTAAAGATGCTCTAATTCTCTTAGAATTAACGTGTTTTGATCATGTTATGAAACTAAATGCAATCACCATGCTTCTCTACGCAGTTTTTTTTACCTGCTCAGTGATGCCAACGTTTTTAAAGAAGAAAAAAAACAGTGGAGTGGCTCATTCGCCGCGTCCACTAATATGCTTGTAAAGTCAAGCCTAACAATATTTTATTCTAAGGGCAACATGGTAGCTTCACTGCACATGTCCCGGGACCACAGTTAATTTTTTTTATTTTTAAGAATAATCAAGTAATTTTATTATACAAAAATTATAAAAAGATTAAAATACCCTCGTTTGTGTGATTTTTTACCATCAAATTACTATTATAATTCATGGTAATTAAAGGCATGACTACAATAGTTTTACCACGTGACTTGGGCTCTGTTAATTTATTTCCCAGTAGAGTGGTGGATGCACGTTGAACCGTCTTGGATGGTTTAAGTTGCGGACCCCAAGTGTCACCGCCCTTATGACCGAGGAGGTTTTATGTTTTATTGGGGTAAACAGCGAAACTAACATGATAACTAGTTTGAATCATTTCCAGGAACGCTAGACGCATATTTTCAAAGTGATATTATAGTAATTATTCCATTCATTTGTTCTTGACTTGAATCACGAGTTGTCATGGCTTGAGGGTGGTCCGAAGAGTCTCGATGCCTTTGGAGATGGGGCAGTCGGAACATTCCTTTCTAGTTGAGGCCACTTCTTTTGACCTCGATATATGCACAGCTGGTGCTGTGATATTTTCCACTACTGTGCTGGAAAAAGAGGGTGGCAATTGGGCATAAAAATACAGTGCGTGTATGTGTGGTCTAGTTTCACCTGCTGGCCATGATCATGTGTGTATTACACAAGGGAAATTGTAAATTTTCTTTTCGATTGAATGAATGAAGGGCTTATTCCCCGAGGGAGGGAAGCAGCAATCTATAGTGACTGTCAAGAAAACTTTGATAGAGGGGAGAAAAAACCCTTCAATGATGCCTGCTGAAACAGCCGGGATGAATCGTTTGCCGGGTATCAATTCTCTTACAGATCGTTTTCTGCATTACAATGTTAGTTGTTGTGATCATGTAACTTGGATGGCAAGGGATGTGAGGATTCAAATTATTGCGCGACAAAAATAAATAAAAAACTAATGACTAACGAGGTTCTGTTGTTTCAACTGCGGAAACAAATGGGGAGGAAAAGAGCTAGCCTTTGAAGATGCATCATATACAGACCAAAATTTCATTACCACATTCGCGTATCGAAGGACAAGGCCATACCATAAAGTGAAATAGTAACTAAGATCTCATTATGGGAGAAATTGTAAGAAACCTAAATGTTACTGCTAATGAATTACCATATGTAATTGCGGTTGGTGGGTAGCTGCGACTGGAGACCCTTCACTGCTCTGGGAGTCTCCCCGCCAGGGATCCTGAACTTGAGCAGCGAACTGCAAGTTCCACAGAATATCCTCGATTGAAGGTCTGTCTGCAGGGTTCTTGAGCAGACACCTGACGCAGATCTCCATCATTGTTTTTAGTGATTGATATGAACATACCCTTCTCACTGCTGGATCAACCATGCTCCTTCGAGCAGCATCATCACGTGTAATGCTTGCTTGCAGCTGCATAATTTTCAAGCAGAAATATTGAACTGAAAGAAAATCTACCAATAGAAAAGGACAGGAAGAGATGCTTTGGATCTCATTGTCAGGAATCTGGAACTAGGAAGAGTTCATTGACGCTTTTAATGATGAGGAAAAAGCGTTGGACAAGGTTTCTCTGCAGACTAAATATAAAAACCAAAGAAAAATATCGGTCACCTGATCTTGTAGAACATCTACATCATTCCCAGAGGTCAATGATCTCCCCAAAAGGATTTCGAGCAATATTAATCCAAAGTCATAAACATCAACCTTCTCGTCTTGATTTATCCTGTTCAAGATCAACATTCAACGAAAAAGTTCTCATGAGACTGATAGCTCTGAAGTGTTTAGCTTTCTGATACATTCCAGTTCACCAGATTAACGAAATTATAGATGCATTAATCCATGATAGTGCCTATGTGTTTTATCTCTGTTGAACCACCATAGTATGCGAGCAAATACTATGCTCAAACTATTTTAACAGTTTGCACCGACCTAACACAAAATATACCAGCAGTGAGAACTAACCTTGCACTAAGGCTAAGATCTTTGGATGCACCAGAAGATGCTCCATGGCCAACCTGAAACAATGAATTTGTTATGTACCAGCTCCCAAGTATTGCTCAATGGAAAAGAGTATACAGCCTTCAGGAAGGGGAAAAGAAAATACCATTCCCCTGTTTTCTGCTAATAAGGGCAGGTTATAACTGCTAATTTTTGCAACAAGATTCTGATCCAATAAAACATCTGTTATTTTCAGATTATTTGAATATACACCAGGCACAATCCCTGTATGCAAAAATTGGATTCCCTTTGCTACACCTATTGCAGCAGCTATACGGTGTGTCCAATGAATTTTTTGCCTGGCATGTCCTCCTGCAAAAAAAAAAAAAAATGTTGTCGTGAAATCCAACAGAGACAGTAGTATAAACCTAACAAAAATTCAAGATGGACGACACAGAATAACACCCTGTTGGCACTGTGCTGTGACATTTTTGGGTTTCTCAGACTAAAAGATTTTGAGCAAACGGTTAACTCATATTGGAAGTCACAGCACTACCCGTATGTTCTCCATCCTAGAAAGTAAATGAGAAATTTATGGATTACCAGAGATCCAGCTTCTTAGCGTGCCATTTGGTACATATTCGAAAACCAGAAATATTCTGCTGACACTTGAATCATCCAAGTAGTACTCAAAGCCGTGTCCAAGAGCACTGACCAAATGTCGATGTCTGAGTTTTGAAATGAGCTCTATATGGTGCATAAAGTTATGGGTACCATGACTTCGTTTCATTTTCAAGCATCTGATGACGACAAAGGAACCATCCTTAAGCCGGCCCCTGTATATCTGAAAGCATAAACAAATAGTCTGGAATATCAGGAGATCGAATTCATGGTTAACAGCACTGATACTAGGGAGGGGATTTTCTAACGTGCAATTTAATGAAAAGTTCCTACTATGAAACTAATCATAAGAGCAAGAGAAAAAACAACTTGTTATAGAAAAAGCAGACTATATTCCCAAACAATCAAGGGATTCATTTTCAGCAACCATTTGTGAATTTTGTGCTGAGTTGATCAAGGAAATTTCCTTTGGCATGCACTTGAAAAAACTTTGCTAACCTCAAATTCTGAGAGCATTTGAGAAAGCTCATTTTTGTAGGAAATTATGAGAGTATCACAGAATAATTCAATCTGAATGAAATGCAAAGTATTTGTTACAACAGATTTGCATTACCTGCCCTTGAGAACCTTCACCCATGAAAGCAGATGTGTCGAAATTGTTTGTGGCCTCCTCTAGCTCTTCTAGTGAGAAGGTACGATATGCTGGAAGGCCAAGTGCTCCTAGCTTCATTGTTTGAGAAATATACCCTACATTTTTTGCCAAAAAGAAAAAATTAAAAAAGAACTGTAAGGTTTTCTGCTCTTCTTGGTAGTAATTTTATGTGTAATCTTTCTATGCTTTATAGCATGCTAGAGCCTGACCAACTTGTATTTTTCAAGTGAACACTTCTGGATGGGCTGTCTGAAAATCTGTCATCAAACTGTAAGTAAAGCCCTCTCTTAAGCGAATCAATTTTGACCAATAAACAAAAATTATCAAACAATTGAGGTGAGGATTAAGGCATTCTTTTTATGATAATAAGAAGATTCTCATCACCTGAATTTTATAAATTTGAAAAGGGATTCACTTGATTGTGCTTATTTGGGGATAGAATAGGGATATCCTGAATGCAGACTTGCTGAGCAGTCATCGTTCCATTTCAGTTAGACTTTACAATTCCCTACTACTGCAGAGCTCTTAGATTCTGCTACTATGCATGCACCATGCACAAAACCATGAAAATGTATGGCCACATACAGTAGACACAGCAAAAAGCACAAGCAGAGACAAAAACTTACTTGCATCCGAGAGCAACTTTGTAGGGTACCCTGTTGATGCATTCTCTGCAATTAATCTAATTGTTGATTTCTGGATTGTCTTCCCGGATTTCACCTTTCTCACGGCCAAGAAAATCAAACCAACAAGGGCAATTCCTCCAACAATCCCTCCTATTACACTGATTGCAATAATTGCTTTAGAAGGTTTCCTTTTCTTTTGCTGAGGCAAAATCCCAACAGCTAATGCTTCATTACGACAAATGGAAATAGGATGTTGGTCTTGATCACCAGTTGCGAGACAGTTCCCAGCATACAAGGCCTTTTTCTTGGAGTCTTGCAGAAGACAATTCGGCATGTGTCCGGTCATAAGATTCGAGGACAAATCCACAAACTCAAGGTCAGCACTGCAAGACTGGTTTTCGAAAAGCATTCCCGTAAACTTGTTATCTGCAATGTTCAAGTAAGTTACTGATGGCAATGACAATAATGATTGTGGAAATGGTCCCACAAATGTATTATTTGAGAGATCTAGCCTTTGAAGTTGATAATAGGAGGTCACTTCAGCCGGGAGGCCATCCCTGAACTTGTTCCTGCTCAACACAAGAGAAACCAACTTGTTTCCAAGCTGAGGAAACTGGGGTCCGAAAGCATTATCTTCCAAGTCAAGCACTTGAAGGTTTGTCAAACTGCTAAGGTCAGGAACTTCTCCTTTGAAGTAGTTGTGTGCAAGTGCTAGAACTCTAAGATTTTCCAAAGTTCTCAATGAATCTGGCAATGAACCATTGAGCATATTCTTCCTGAGACTCAAGACAGACAAAACTTGAAGTGAACCGATCCAATTTGGCACCTTACCAGCAAACATGTTATCATCAAGTCCCAGTGATTGGAGGCCAGATAATGATGAAAGCTCTTGAGGGATAGCATCATATAGGAAATTTGAGCTCATGTTAAGTATTTCCAATGAAGACAAACGCGCAATTTTACCAGGCAAGGGACCCCATAGACCTAGAGAAACCAATGTCAAGACTTTCAAACTCGGCAGGCCGACAACTGTTGTGACAAATGAATCGATTGAAAAGTTTCCAGGCAAAAGAGGAGTTCCCTTGTTGCCAACAATATGCAGCTGCGTTATGCTTTTCTCATAGCATGCTACAGTTACAGATGCATTTGGTTCGCTGTTGCAGAAGTCAATGGAGCTATTCCAACTGCTTAGAGAAGATGGATAGTTCAAAAGCCGCTGAATTCTCAAAAGGGTTTCACCCTGGGAGGATTGTAATTGCTCTGAACCACTAATTAAAAGCACAAGGACAACGCAAAGTAGAATTGCGGAATATCGAAATGCCTTCGCCATTTGTTGTGTACAAAGAATCAGCACACGGGTAAAGCATAGAAGATATTGCAGAGCTCTCAAGGAATAGAAAATGAGCATCAGCTGCAAGATTGCAAGAAAAAACAGCAGGTTGGTAATGAGTTGATGCTATGTACTAAAAAAGCTTAGATCTCCAACTATTGATGCAAGACCAAAATAGAACAAATGCAAACCACTATTTATAGCAGATCATGGAAATAGAACTACTCCTATTAGCCTTTCACTGCAAACAATTTATAGATAGTTACTCTTTTTTCAGAAAACAACAACAACAACAACAACAAAAGTTAGAAGACTTCGCTTATTATCACAGCAATGAAGCATATAACAATGCATGCTCAAATTTCAATGGAAAAGCTTACCTCACAGGGTGGATAGGCAAACCAGTTTGATCCCTTCTGAGCTCAAACTGGAAGTGAAGAAGCTTCTAAATTGATCTGCAAACTTGTGCTTATTCTATCCCTCTAAAAATCATCAAGAATAAAATCTAAGATGAAACAAATCCAAACCCACGAGTTTTTCTTAAGCCCTGTAGCAAAAAAGGTCAATTAAAACTGACTACTGGAGGATTATGACTTCAAATTGAAGACATACCCTCAACAAACTCCAAAGAAATCTCCAAAATCAGGACAAGATTTAATCTTCAAAAATGGCTCAATGGCGTTCAGACTAGGAACATTTACTTGCATTTCACACTTGATGACACCATTGAAAACCTAACTACACAACCTCCTTCCAATCCTTAAAAGAGAGAAATTTAGGAAGCCTCAAATGTTACATCACAGTCTCTAGAGACCACCCACTTCAACTCAAAAAGCTCAACCACCACGCACTCATAGACATGTCAATGAGGGTCCTCTAAATCCTACTGACACGCTTTTTCTCTCTACATGCAAAGACAATTTAGCGACACGGGTTCAAGAAAACTTGTAAGAACCACAACATCATTCATGCACAAGTGACCTGATAATTAATACCACAACTCTGTCTTCTTCGTTTTCTCCTTCTACTCTCAAGATCAATAAAAGAACACTAACAATCTTTCTTTAAGTGTATTATTTTGCAGTTATTTATTTCATGTGCTTCTTTTGGAAGTCTAAAGAGATGGATGGCCATGAAAAAAGAGAAAGAAAAAGATTCTTGTTGCCGAAGCAGAAGAGAAACCTTCAGTCCTTCCATGCAACAATTCAGCTGTGATTTTATTTTTCCAAACATACACTTTCTGGCATAATAGACAGGAGCGGGACTACAGAAAAAGTTTTAAGGGAAGTTTTAATTTTTTTTATTTTTAAAATAAAAAATCTAATTTATTAAAAGAGAAGTGATAAAAAAAATTTTCTTATAGCAGGGCTCTGTCAGCCCCACTTAATTCTGTCCCTGATAGTAGAAGAGGTGACGTACTGCGTCGTGTGCCGACAAAAAAACATTTTAATATAAAAAATATATTAAGGTAATGTAATATTTTTTAAAAAAAAAATACATGTTTTTAACTCAATTTTATTAATTTAAATAATAAGATTAAAAAAATAAAATGATAATTAATAAATTAAAAAAAACAAAACAGCATAAAAAAGATAAAAAAAAAAACTCGACTTAAACCTATTCAAGTTAGCATGTCAAATATACGTTGTGATATCAAAGTAACCTCATCAAAAATAAATTAAATTAAATTATGAAGTTTAATTATCAAATAATCTAATATTAAAGGGTATAATTGAAAAAAAGATTAAAAAAAAAAAGATTTGAGTCATCACAAGTTAACTCGCTAACCTCGTAACTATGGATACAAGATTAGGATAACCCTATGGAAAGAAGATCAGAAAAAAAAAAAAGAATAAAGACCAATTCTCAATAAATCAAATGTTAAAGGATAAAATTTTAAAAAAATCAATTTTAAAAAAGACCTAAAAAAACTAAAATCAACTTGTGTTAACTTTCAAAACTTGTAACTATAATCATGAGCTTGATATAAATTTCATAGAAAACAAACCCTA
>Ga0307511_10006536_pt1 | contig 11739 bp, 10 predicted proteins | sample 13_EM_MG_FD_200266 | JGI IMG/M metagenome (GOLD analysis project Ga0307511, IMG submission 200266) | Populus trichocarpa ectomycorrhiza microbial communities from riparian zone in the Pacific Northwest, United States - 13_EM | ecosystem: Host-associated > Plants > Roots > Unclassified | place...
GGTCGTCGCCGCCGTAGAAAGTGGACGGATCCGGCTCGGTGAACGGGCCGCCGAGGGCGAGCCGCCGGGGCAGGTCGGGGTTGGCCAGGAACAGCTTGCCGAACGAGATGACGTCGGCGGCGCCATCCTCGATCAGGGCCAGGTGATCCGGCCCGGTCCGACCGTTCGGGGTGTGCGGGTTGAGCACGAACACCGACGACCACCGCGACCGCAGCCTGGCCGTGAGGGCTTGGTCGGCGCCCTCGGACACGTGCAGGTAGGCCAGGTCGAGTTCGTCCAGTTCGGACACCAGCGACGGATAGACCCGGTGCGTCCGGGTCTCCACGATGTCGTTGTGGGGATTGCCCGGCGAGATCTGGAAACCCACCCGCTCCGGCCCGATCGACGCCGCCACCGCGCCGGCCACCGCGACGGCGAGCCGGATGCCGTCGGCCCAGCCGTCGGCCCGGGTGTTGGCGTTGTCGGACAGGAACTGGTGGAGCAGGAAGCCGTTGGCGCCGTGGATCTCCACGCCGTCGAAGCCGGCGGTGACGGCGTTGGTCGCTGCCACCGCGAAGTCGGCGATCGTCCGGACGATGTCGTCCTCGGTGAGTTCCCTCGGCGTCACACAGGGTCGCAGACCCGCCGGTGTGAACACCTTGGCGTCGGCGGCGATCGGCGACGGGCCGACCGGCGTCACGCCGGCCGGCAGCAGGCTGGGGTGCCCGATCCGGCCGGCGTGCATGAGCTGCGCGTAGATCGTCCCGCCGGCCTCGTGCACCGCGTCCGTCACCTCATGCCAGGCCCGAACCTGCGCGTCCAGGTGCAGGCCCGGCGTCGCCGGATAGCCGCGGGCTTCCGGCGAGGGCTGGATTCCTTCCGTGACAATGAATCCGGCCGAAGCCCGCTGCCGGTAGTAGCGGGCCGCGGACGGATTGGGCAAAGCCAGCGGGTCGTACGAGCGGCTGCGGCTCATCGGGGCCATCGCGACCCGGTTGGCCAGCCGGCGCTTGCCCAGGTCGACGGGGTCGAACGCGGTGGGCACCGTCAGCCCTCCTGGACCGGCCAGCGGCCGAGCTGGCGCAGCAGGGCCAGCTCGTCGACCATGAACCAGGCCTCGACGATCACGCCGTCCTTGACCCGCCACTGGCCGACCTCGGTGACGGCGATCGTCCGCCCGGTCGGCGGGATGCCCTGCAGCTCGCCGAGATGGGTGCCGCGGATGGTCCAGGTCGCCCAGACCCGGTCGCCGCGCACGAGGATGTCGTCGATCTCGTCCACCCGGTCGGGTACAGACTCCCCGTTCATCCGGACGGCGCCCGGCGCGGCGAACTCGGCGAGGGTGGGCATGCCCATCCGCGTCGGCTTGAATCCGTCCACTGTGTACTTCGAGCGCTCGGAGAACGGCACGGTCCGGAAGTGCAGGACCAGCTCCAGATTGGCCCGCTCCTCGTCGGTGAGCGTCGGGTCGGCGAGGGCTTGCTCGACGGCGGTTGTCATGTCGGTGTGACTCCTGTTCTCATGTGCAGCGCGCGACCGCCGCTGACCAGCGCCCGGGCCCGCGCGCCCTGCTTCAACTCGATGAACTCGCCCGCCCGCAACGCGTACGAGCAGTCCGGGACGTCGAACCGGTAGCGGCCATCCATGATCCACACCGCCGTGCCCGGCTCGACCGTCCACGGCCGCCCGGGATCCGGGTCGTGGCGCAGCCCGATGCTCAGCGCGGTCTCGGTCTCCGCCGGCCCGGCCAACGGTCCGGCCACGCCGGTCGGCGCGACCACGACCGGCCGGCCGACGGTGTCGCCCGACCCCAGCAGCCGGGTGTCGTACTGGGCGTTGATCGCCTTCCACAGTGGACCCGGCTCGCCCGGTATGCCGAATATCTGCGGCATCGACCGGAACACCGACTCGAAGCCGGCCGGCGCGAACAGCACGGCGGCCCGGGCCGGCTCGGCGCCGACCACCTCGAAGTTGTGCGGCGATCCCCTTGGCACCAGGACGAATCCGCCCGGTTCGGCCTCGTGGACCTGGCCACTGACCGTCATCCGGTACGTGCCCGACATGACGTAGAAGCACTCGATGGCGTTGTCGTGCGCGTGCGGCGGCACCATGGCCCCGACCGGGCTGGTCGCCTCGGTGAGGCTGTAGGCCCCGTCGGTGTCCTTGGCGTCCGCGATGATCCGGAACGAGTGCCCCGGCACCTCGGCCGGCGTGAGGTCTCGACTCGCGACGACCCGCACGCTCACGCGTGATCCTCGCGCACGACCGTGTAGAGCGACGGCGCCGCCGGGAATTCCTTCCAGCCCGGCAGGGACTCCAGCTCGCGGAAGTGGTCGTCGTGGGCCGCGTCGGACAGCTCGGCGCTGTCCCACCCGGCGACGTTCACGTACCGCAGGCGGGCGTTGTCGTCGAGCGACCGGTGCAGCCGCCGCCACTGGAAACCCGGCTTCTGCACCATGTAGCTGTCGATCTGCTCCCAGAGTTCGAGGAACGCCTCCTCCCGGCCGACCGGAACCTCGAAGCAGTTGATGAAGACGACCCCGGCCATGGTGGCAACCCCTTCGGTGCATTACATATAGATCTATATGCAATCGGTTCGCCAATCATGGCCGGGTCAGCGGCCGGCTGTCAACCGCGCCGCGCCCCGCGGCAGCTGTCGATGTCCTATCGCCCGGCCAGGATCCGGCGCGGGTTGTCCACCAGCATCAGCTCGATGTCCCGCTCCCCCACGCCCGCGGCCCGCAGCGCGGGCAGCACGTCGTCCACGATGTGGGTGTAGCGCCAGTTGGGCAGGGCCGCCTCGCGCACGCCGGGCGGGAACCAGTCGATGTGGCAGGAGGCGTCCTGGGACAGCACCATCCGCTCGGCCAGTCCCTTGTCCACCAGGGTCGCCAGGGTCCGCACGCGGTCCTCGAACGGCAGCAGGATGTCGATCCCGAAGCGGTCCATGCCCAGGTACGCCCCGCTGTCGGCGAGCTCGGTGAGGTAGTCGACATCAGCGGTGTCGTTGCTGTGGCTGAGCAGCAGCGCCTCCGAGGAGACGCCCTGGCGGAGAAAGACGTCCAGCGCGGCGGTGCCGGTCCGGGCCACCGGCGAGGTGTGCACGATGATCGGGGCGCCGGTGCGCTTGTGCGCCTCGGCGACGGCGACCATGACCCGCTCCACGCCGGGGGTGAGCTCGTCCTCGACGGCGCACTTGAGCACCGCGGCCTTGACACCGGTGTTGGCGATGCCCTTGGTGATGTCCCGCTCGAACAGCTCCACCATCGGCTCGGGCCCGCCGAGCAGGGTGCCGGGGCCGTGGTACTGGAACAGGAAGGGCACGTCCCGCAGGGTGTAGACGCCGGTGGCCACCACGATGTTGATGTCGACGTGCTCGTTGATCCGGGTGAGCCGGGCGACGTCGCGGCCGAGCCCGAGCACGGTGGGATCGACGATGGTGTCGATGCCGCGGGTCTTCAGCTCGCGCAGCCGGGTGACGGCGTCGACGAACCGCGCCTCCTCGTCCCAGGACTCCGGATAGTTGCGCCGGTATTCCTCGTTCAGCACGAACACGTGCTCGTGCGTGAGCACCCGGCCCAGCGCGGAGCCATCCACCTGCCCTCGCACCGTCTCCACTACAGACACCGAAACTCCTTCAACGATGGGAAAGCCGGCGGAGAGCCGGGGAGGCGCTCTCCGCCGGCGGCGGCCACAGTCAGATCAGCCGTTGGCGGCCCGGACGATGTGGTCGACAACCGCCTGCGGCTGCGACTCGTACACCGCGTGGCTGGCCTCGACCTCGGCCACGGTGGCGCCGGCCCGCTCGGCCATCTGCCGCTGCGCGGGCGGCGGGATCATCCGGTCGGCGGTGGACACCAGGTACCAGGCCGGCTTGTGCCGCCACGCCGGCTCGGTCACCGTGCCGGCCAGGGCCTCGACGCCCCACGGCACCTGCGAGTCGGCGAGGAAGGCGGCCCGCTCGGCGTCGACGTCGCCGGCGAACGAGTCGTGGAACTTGTCCCGGTCCAGGAACAGGAAGCCGTCGCGCGGCGGCAGGATCGGCGGCACCGGCGCGCCGGGCGGCGGGTCGGCGATCAGGGTGTTGACCGACTCGCCCTTGTCCGGGGCGAAGGCGGCGATGTAGACCAGCGCGGCGACGTTCTCGTGGGTGCCGGCCTCGCTGATGACCGCGCCGCCGTAGGAGTGGCCGACAAGAATGGTCGGGCCGTCCTGGACGTCGAGGATCGCGGCGGTCGCGGCGGCGTCGCCGGCCAGCGACAGCGTGGGGTTCTGCACGACGCTGACGTTGAAGCCCTGCTGCCGCAGCAGGTGGTACACCTGCTCCCAGCCGGCGCCGTCGACAAATCCGCCGTGCACCAGCACGACGTTGTTCGGTCTCGTGGACATGACCTTCTCCTCACGGATGACCACCTGGGGGAATGATCATCTGTGTGGAGACGGTAGTTCGGCCGGCGCGCGAAGTCCGGCCGCGCGCCGGCCCCTGGCACTTGGGGGTCAGGACGTTGTCCCAAGGTGCACAAAAAACGTCAGCCCGCACAGGCAGACCGTCAGCAGCAGGAACGCCCCGGCCGACACGAACGGATCCGCCTTGGGCACCCGGGCCCGCAGCAGGAACGCCAGCGCCCCAACGAAGTAGCCGATCAGGCCGACGGTCGCCGCGGCCCGCAGCGGCCACCAGAACAGGCCGAGCAGCAGGCCGACCACCGCCGCGGACTCGGCCGCGGCCAGCAGCCACAGCTTGGACACCGGGAAGCCGACGGCCCGCATGCCGGCCACCTGGCGCTCGTCCCGCACCAGCTTGCCCCGGGCCGACGGGACCAGCAACCCGGCCAGCACCAACGAGGCCAGCCACTCGACGACGATCATTCGGTGCGGATCTCCTTGCGGGGTAGCGCGAGCGACAGGGCGAACCCGATCGCGACGATGACGGCCAGGACCAGGTAGGCGTTGCGGTAGCCGTCCTCGTGGTAGAAGGCGGTGCCCTGCGAGACGGTCGAGTTGGCGTTGAGCACCGTGAACGTGATCTGCGCGGCGAGGGTGGCCACCAGGCCCAGCACCATCAGCGACATGCCGCTGGCCTGGGCCTGTTCCTTGGTGGACACCGATTCCACGACCAGGATGGGCGTGCAGCCGAAGATGATGCCGGCGCCCAGCGCGGCGATGACGCCGGTGACGATGATCTGCGTGGCGTCGTGGTGGAAGAACGCCTCCAGCGCCAGGCCGACGACCATCACGGGCACCGCCGTCAGCCAGATGGCCCGGGTGCCGAAGCGCCGTGACAGATAGGCCGCGAGCGAACCGACCACGAACATCACGATGCCGGCCGGCAGGTTGACCAGCGCGCCGTGCACGGCGGTCCAGCCGAGCCCGTCGGAGACGCCGGGGATGTTCGGGTACAGCGGAATGACCACCGTCATGACCCCGAGGGCCGCGAACGCCGTGCCCTGGATCAGCGAGGAGGCGGTCAGCACGGTGGCGACCTTCCGCCGCGACAACATCGCCAGGTTCAGGATGGGGTTGCTGGCCCGCCGCTCCACGAGCACGAACACCACCAGCAGCAGCACGCCGACAACGACGGGCCCGAGCACCTGGCCGCTGGCCCAGCCCAGGTCGGAGCCCTGGCCGAGGCCGGACATCACCGCGAGCACGCCGAGGCCGAGCAGCGCGCCGCCGGCCCAGTCGAAGCCGCCGCGGTCGGCGTGCCGGGGCGTCTCCGGCAGCACGGTCGCGACCAGCGCCAGCCCGATGGCGGTGCAGGTCGCGATGAACCACATCGCGCCGTGGAAGCCGAAGCCGTCCAGCAGCCAGCCGGCGATCAGCGGCCCGACGGCGATGACCGCGCCCAGCGCCGCCCCGATGGCGCCGGTGATCCCGGGCAGCCGGCGGGCCGACACGATGTCCCGGGCGGCGGCCAGCGACAGGGCGGCCACCGGGACGTAGAGGGCCGCGACGGCCCGCCCGGCCAGCAGCACCTCATAGGTCGGGGCCAGCGCGCAGATCACGTCGCCGACCAGGCCGGCGGCGACCAGCACCAGCATCACCCGGCGCTTGCCGATCATGTCGCTCAGTTTTACGGCGAACGGCAGCAGCAGGGTGCCGATCAGCGCGTAGATGACGTTGAACCAGACGATCTGGGTGGTGTGGAAGGCCTGGGCCACCTGGGCCTGGGCCACGGTGGCGATCGCCTGCGACATGTTGACCAGCTGGGCCGGCCACAGCAGCGCCACCGCGATCAGCCAGAACGGCCGCGCGACCCCGGGCAGACTTCTTTGCGACACCGCGGTTGTCGGGTCCATGACGGTTCCTCTCCGGGGCCGGACGGCACTGTCCACACTGGTCGACCAGTAGAGCGACCGCCGGGGCCGCGGACAAGAAGACCCGCGTTAGGACTTGCGCCCGACGGCGTTAGCAGTTCTTACTGCTGACGGGTGGAGCCGTCAGTGCTACTGTTTCGGAACAGTTATTCCGAAGGGTGTGACGCATGTCCGAGGCCAAGCCCGCCGGCCTGACCGCTCGCGCGATCGGCGTGGTCCACCGGCTGCTGCTCGGCCTGCCGCCGACCCGCACGGCCTACACGGTCGAGCGCGGGCTGCGCGTGCCCACCCGTGACGGCGCCGAGCTGGTCACCGATCACTACGCGCCGATGGACACCGCGTACGGCACCGTCCTGATCCGCACCCCGTATCCCCGCGGTCTGCCGGAAAGCCTGCTGCACGGCCGAATGCTGGCCGCGCGCGGCTACCACGTGCTGATCCAGAGCGTGCGCGGCACCGGCGGCTCGACCGGCGCCTTCCAGCCGATCGCCCAGGAGCCCGCCGACGCCCAGGACGTCGTCGCGTGGCTGCGGACGCAGCCCTGGTTCACCGGCACGCTGGCCACCCTGGGCGGGTCGTACCTCGGCTGGACCCAGTGGGCGCTGCTCCAGGACCCGCCGCCGGAGCTGCGGGCGGCGGTCGTCCTGGTCGGCCCGCACGACTTCCGGCGGGCGATCCGCGGCACGGGCTCACTCGCCCTCGCCGACTTCCTCGGCTGGAGCTCGGCGATCGCGGCCCAGCCGCACGGGATCCGCGCCGTGGTCGCGGCTCGCCGCCGCGTGTCGACGGCCCTGAGCTCGCGCACCCCCGCGGGCGCGGTGCTGGGCGACGACGCGCCCTGGTTCACCGAGTGGTTGAACCACCACGACATCGACGACCCGTTCTGGCAGCCGTACAACGCCTCGTCGGCGTTGCGGGACACCAAGATCCCGGTGCTGCTCATCGGCGGCTGGCACGACGTCTTCGTCGACCAGACGCTGGAGCAGTACCACCGCCTGCGGGAGCACAATCCCGATGTCGCGCTGACGGTCGGGCCGTGGACCCACATGGACACGGCCGTGACGGCGGCGCGGGTTGTCGACCCGGAAGCGTTGGCCTGGTTCGACCAGCACATCGCCGGCGCCACCCCGAGGCGCAGATCCCCGGTCCGGGTGCACGTGACCGGGGCCGGCCAGTGGCGGTCGCTGCCGGCGTGGCCGCCGGCGACCACCGAGCGGGTCTACGGACTGGACTCGACCGGCCGCCTCACCGATTCGCCGGGCGAGGGCAGCGTCGAGTTCGACTACAACCCCGACGATCCCACGCCTTCCGTTGGGGGACGGCACATGTCGGCCGGCGCGGGCCGCCAGGACAACCAGAAGCTGGAGCAGCGGGCCGACGTTGTCGTCTTCACCTCCGACCCGCTCCCCCGCGACGTCGAGGTCTTCGGCGCGCCGCGGCTGCGGGTGGACATCGGCGAGCCGGCGCCGTTGTTCGTGCGACTGTGCGAAGTGGACAGTCGCGGTCGGTCGTGGAACGTCACCGAGGCCTTCACGTGGTTCGCCGGGCCGGGGGAGATCGACCTCGGCCAGTGCGCGCACCGGTTCCGCGCGGGGAACAGACTGCGGCTGCAGATCTCCGGCGGCGCGTATCCGCGCTACGCGGCGAATCCCGAGCCGGCCAGGTACAGCATCGCGTGCGCTCGTGCAGCGTTGACGGTTCCAGCGTCCTGAGAATCGGTCGCCACGGCTGCGCCGTGACCGTCCACCCGGCCTAGAATGTGCAGGCCACGCCAACAAAAAGTCCACGAGGTCGGCATGGGAGTTCACCGCACATGATGCCCGCCCTCACCATTCGCCTGCTCGGCCCGGTCCGTGTCGACCGCGGCGCCGACATCATCGAGTCCGGGCCGCCGCAACAGCAGGCGACGCTGGCCGTGCTCGCGCTGAACGCGGGCACGCCGACGCCGGTGGAGCAGATCGCCGCGGCGATCTGGGGCGACCGGCAGCCCAGCAGCGCGCACGGCACCGTGCGGACCTGCGTCTACCGGCTGCGAAAGATCCTCTCCGGTGACGATGCGAGCATCGAGTCGTCGAGTCAGGGCTATCTGCTGCGCACTGCGCCGGGTGTCATCGACCAGCACCGGTTCGCCGCGTTGGTGGACGAGGCCCGGGCGCTGCCCGACAACGCGACGCAGGACCGGGCGGACCGGCTCCGCCAGGCGATCGACCTCTGGCGCGGCGACGCCTTCGCCGGGCTGTGCAGCGAGTACTTCGAGAACCGGCGCAACCGGCTGGCCGCCGACCGGTTCACCGTCGTGCAGGACTGGTGCGAGGCGGCGCTGGAACTCGACCAGGCCGACCGCACGGTGGCGTCGCTGCACGAGTTGATCGCCATCGACCCGTTCCAGGAACGCTCCCACGAGCTGCTCATGCTGGCGCTCGTCCGGCAGAGCCAGCGGGCCGAGGCGCTGGAGGTCTACGACCGGATCCGACGCCGGCTCGCCGACGAGCTGGGCATCGACCCCGGCCCGCGCTTGCAGGCGTTGCACGAGCGGGTGCTCCGCTCCGACGCGACCCTGCTGCGCGGGCCCGAGCCGGCCGAGGAGGCGTACACGCCGATTCCGGCCCAGCTGCCCAGCGACCTGATGGCGTTCAGCGGCCGTGACGAGGAGGTCGCCGACGCCGTCGAGACGGCCGCGCCGATCACGCTGATCCACGGCACCGCCGGCGTCGGCAAGACCACGCTGGCCGTGCACGTCGCGCACCAGATCGCCGCCGACTACCCCGACGGCCAGCTCTTCATCAACCTCCAGGGCTTCTACCGGAACATGTCCCCGGTGCCGCCGAGCACCGCCATCCGGTCGCTGTTGGAGGGCCTGGGCATGCCGGCCGCGCAGGTGCCGGACGACCTGCCCGGGCTGACGGCGTACTACCGCAGCGTGATGGCCGGCAAGCGGTGCCTGATCGTGCTGGACAACGCCCGCGACTCCGAGCAGGTGCTGCCGCTGCTGCCGGGCAACGCCGGCTGCGCGGTGATCGTGACGACACGGACCATGCTGACCCAGCTGGTGATGGCCACCGGCGCGCACATCATCCAGCTCGACCTGCTGTCCCCGGCGGCGGCGGAGCACTTCCTGCGGGCCCGGCTCGGCAGCCGACGGGTGGACGCCGAACCGGCCGCCGTCCGGCAGATCGTCGCCAAATGCGCGCGGCTGCCGCTGGCGCTGGCCATCACCGCCGCCCGCGCGGCCCTGCGGCCCCGCCTGCCGCTGGCCGGCATCGTCGACGAGCTCGCCGACGTGCACACCTCGCTGGACGCGTTCAACAGCCCGAACCCCGACCTGGACGTGCGGTCGGTCATCTCCTGGTCGTACATCGCGCTGTCCCCGGAGGCGGCCCGCCTGTTCCGGATGCTGTCGCTGCACCCCGGCATGATGTTCGACCTGGCCATCGCCGCGAACCTGTTCGGCACCAAGCGATCCATGGTCGCGCCGCTGGTCGAGGAGCTGATCGGCGCGCACCTGGTCGAGCAGCCCGGGCCGCAGCGCTACAGCTGGCACGACCTGATCCGCTCGGCCGCGGGCGAGGAGCTGGCCAAGCACGACGAGGACTCGACCGCCGCGTTCGCCCGCCTGCTCGACTACTACCTGCGGTCGACCTCCAGCGTGGCGGCGACGTTCTCCAAGAACCACCGCCTGCCGGCGTTCCGCGCGCCCGAGCACCGGGCCACCGAGCCGGACACGTTCAGCGACTACAAGGCCGCGGTCGACTGGCTGTCCGAGCGGTACACGACGGTGCTGGAGCTGATCGAGCAGGCGGCCCGGCACGGGCACCACTCGACCGCGTGGCGGCTGGCCTGGTGCGTGCGGCACTTCCAGGACCGCCAGGGCCACTGGCGGGACAAGCTGACCGTGCAGACCATCGCGCTCAAGTCCGCGCAGCTGGCCAACGAGCCCATCGGCGTCGCCTACGCCCATCGCGGGCTGGCCCGGGCGAAGACGCTGCTCAAGGACTACGCCGCGGCCGAGGGACACATCCGCGCCGCGATCGACTTCTTCGTGTCCACCGGCGACCGCATGGAGCTCGCCTACTGCCAGCGCCAGCACTCCTGGATCGTGGAGCTCCAGGGCGACGACAACGCCGCGCTGGCGCTGGCCCGGGAGGCGCTGGCGATCTTCCGGGAGCTGGACTGGAAACCCGGGCTGGCGTCCAGCCTCAACGCCGTTGCCTGGTACGAGCTGCTGACTGGCAATGCGGCCAAGGCGGTCATCCTGTGCCAGGAGAGCATCGCGCTCTTCGAGACCGTCGGCGATCTCTACGGCCTGGCCGAGGTGCTGGGCACGTTCGGGACCGCCTGTCTCGGCATCGACGACTACCCGCGCGGCGCCAACGCGCTGGAGGAGGCGCTGAGCCTGCACACGCGGCTGGGCAGCCTCACCGACCAGGCCGGCGTCATGTACCGGCTGGCCGAGGTGCACAACCGGCTCGGCAACACGGCCCGGGCCGTGGAATTGTCGGCTCGCTACCACGAGCTCACCAACGCCCTCAACGCCGAGGAGCGCGACTCGATCGCCGTCCACTTCCGGATCGCGATCGGGTCAGAACGCGCCACGTCGTAGCGCGTACGACACCGCGTGCGCCCGGTTGCGCAGGTCCAGGCGGCGCATCAGGTCGGCCAGCACCTTCTTGATCGTCCGCTCCGAGTAGTTCATCTTGGTGGCGATGTACGAGGTGTCCATGCCCTCGGCGACCAGCCGCAGCACGTCCACCTCGCGGCTGGTCAGGCCGTTGGGCTGCACCTCCACCGGGGCCATCATGTTGCGCTGGAGCATGCGCTGCTCCTCGATCAGCCAGCGGGTGATCCGGCTCGGCAGCAGCGCCTGGCCGTTGGCCACCGCGTGCACAATGCCGTGCACCGTGCGGGAATTGAGGTCGCGGATGTGCACGATGCCGGCCACGCCCGCCCCGAAGATCGCCGGCAGCTGGCCCTCGCGGATCGTGTCCGTGGCCAGGACGATGGCCTGCTCGGGGTTCTCCGCCGACCGCCAGGTCGCTGTCAGCTCGGCGATGAACTCGTCGGTCACCGTTGGGGCTATGGCCAGGACCACGTCCGCTGTGTGCGGGGCGTCGCCGCGGGAGACCTCCGAGCCGGCGAGAAGGGCCCATACCCGCTGGCGCTGATCGGCCTCCGTGGCCATGACCGCCACCACCGTCCGGCGCGCGGTCGGCTCCGGCTCAGGACAGACGTACAGCGGTACGGACATCCCCACTACTCCTTCAACGCGGCGGGTGCGTGCTGGGGAGGATCCGATCACGGGGGCATCTACGCGGTGTCTATGTGGGCGTGGATGTTTGGGATGGTATTTAGATTGGGTTGGGTCGCGTGGATTTTGCGTGGAGCCTCTGGGCGATGGCAATCGAGGCGTTATCGGGCAGGCTCCGCCTGCCTCGATCGCCGACAA
>Ga0307511_10006537_pt1 | contig 11736 bp, 22 predicted proteins | sample 13_EM_MG_FD_200266 | JGI IMG/M metagenome (GOLD analysis project Ga0307511, IMG submission 200266) | Populus trichocarpa ectomycorrhiza microbial communities from riparian zone in the Pacific Northwest, United States - 13_EM | ecosystem: Host-associated > Plants > Roots > Unclassified | place...
CAGGGTGGGGCAGTGTGGGGCAGGATCTCAGTGGTCGGGGAGGATCGTGACTTCCCCACCCTGGCCGCTGCGCGGCCTGTCCCTCCCCATGGCGGGGAGGGAATGAGCCCCACATGACAATGGTGTCATGACCGACATTTAAGCTGTCTCGGGCGACGGTCGCGCCTAGCTTCCCGGCATAGAATTCAGGCTTGGGGAATGACGATGCGTCTTCAAATGGTTCTTCTGGCGGCCGCCGCGGTGCTCAGCGCCAACGCCGCACTCAGCGCCACGGCCGCGCAAGCGGCCTCGGTCGAGGTCAAGGACGCCGTGGCCCGGGTGACGGTGATCCCCGAGGACCGCACCGACATCAAGATCGAGGTGACCCGCGCCAACGGCCAGCTGCCGCTGACCGTGCGCAGCTTCGGCGGCAAGACCATCCTGGACGGCGATCTGAACCGCCGCATCCACAACTGCCGCAGCTCCGGCGAGAGCTCCTGGGCCGAGGTCCGCGGCGTCGGCCGCATCGGCTGGGCCGACATGCCGCAGGTGACCATCCGCACGCCCCGCGACGTCAAGGTCGAGGCGGGCGGCGCGGTGTTCGGCTCGGTCGGCCGCTCGGCCAGCCTGGACCTGGACAACGCCGGCTGCGGCGACTGGATCCTGGCCAACGTCGGCGGCGAAGCGAAGATCAGCCAGGCCGGCTCGGGCGACACCCGCATGGGCGCCGCCAACAGCCTGAAGCTGCGGGTGGCCGGCTCCGGCGACCTGGCCGCGGGCGACATCAAGGGCCCGGTGGACATCTCCATCGCCGGCTCCGGCGACGCCAACGTCCGCTCGGTGTCCGGGACCCTGGAGGTCAACATCGCCGGCTCCGGCGACGTGATGATCGGCGGCGGCCGGGCGACCGACATGAAGGTCTCGGTGGCCGGCTCGGGCGACGTGGACTTTCGCGGCGTGGCCGACAGCCTGCGCGCCCGCATCGCCGGCTCCGGTGACGTCCGCGCCATGGAAGTGAAGGGCCCGATCTCGAAGATGATCATGGGCTCGGGTTCCGTCCACGTCGGAAGCTAGGGCGTGCGAGGCGTAGCCCTCGCGCTCCTCTGCCTGCTGACAGTAACGGCCTGCGGGAGAGCGCCCACCGAACGAAGCCAGGACGCCAAGCTGCCGGTATGGACCATCGCCGGCCTGGCCCAGCCCGAGAGCGTGGCGCTCGGGGCCGACGGCCGCACGCTCTATGTCGCCAATGTGGGCGGGGAGGGCGAGGCGCACGACGGCAACGGCTACATCAGCCGCGCCACCACCGGCGGCAAGGTGCTGGACAGGAAGTGGGTGACCGGCCTGGACGCGCCCAAGGGTGCGATCGTGGCGGGCGACAAGCTCTACGTCAGCGACATCGACCGGCTGGTGGAGATCGACATCCCGGCGGGCAAGGTGGCCGCGCGCTATCGGGCGCCCGGCGCGGTCTTCCTGAACGACGTGGCGGTGGCCCCCGACGGCACGGTGCTGACCGCCGACTCGGGCAGCGGGCGGATCTTCGCGCTGGCCAACGGGACCATGAGCGTCTGGTCCGACGCCCCGGAGCTGAAGTCGGTGAACGGGCTGCTCGCCGAGCCCAACCGCCTGGTGGCCACGACCATGGAGGGCAAGCTGCTGGCCATCGACTACCCGGCCCGCGGGGTGAAGGTGTTGGCCTCGGGCCTGGGCCAGGCGGACGGCGTGACCGCGGGCGACGGCGACAACTACTTCGTCAGCGAATGGCCGGGCCGGCTCTACCGCGTGACGCCGGAGGGCCACGTCCAGGTGCTGATGGATACCCGCAAGAAGGGCGAGTACATCAACGACTTCATCCGGGTCGGCGACCTCTTGATCGTGCCCAGCTGGGAGCCCGGAAAGGTCACCGCCTACCGCATCCTGACCTGGATGCTGACCGAGGCCGAGCCGGAGGACCTTCCGCCGCAGCTGCAGCGGGCCGTTCTATAGGGCTCGCGCCCCTTGACGGACCCGAGTCGCATCGGTATTACCGCGCCTCCTGTTGGACCGGCTGTGCGCAACGAAGCAATTCGGAGTGCAGACGCGGCCCGCGGAACGGCTCGAGACAGTGCTTATTGATAGCGTTTCGGGAGTAGGCCCTCGCGGGTTTCGCGCGGGCCTTAGTCGTTTGTGCGGACTTTCGCGTACGGACATCTCCTCGGAGAAGTTCGGGCTGGTCTTTGAAATGGTCGAGATCACGCGGACGGACGCCGTCTGTAGGGAAATGTAAGAGCGATATGGATCGTCAGAACATCCGAATTCGGCTCAAAGCCTTCGATCACCGCGTGCTGGACCATTCCACCCGCGAGATCGTGAACACGGCTAAGAGAACCGGCGCCACCGTGCGCGGGCCGATCCCGCTGCCGACGCGCATCGAGAAATTCACCGTCAACCGTTCGCCGCACATCGACAAGAAGTCGCGCGAGCAGTTCGAAATCCGCACGCACAAGCGCGTGCTCGATATCGTCGACCCCACCCCGCAGACCGTGGACGCGCTGATGAAGCTCGACCTGTCCGCCGGCGTGGACGTCGAGATCAAGCTCTAAGGGGATTGATCCGATGCGAACCGGCGTAATCGCCAAGAAACTCGGTATGGCCCGCTTCTTCGACGAAGCCGGCACGCACGTACCGGTGACCGTGCTCAGCCTCGAGGGCTGTCAGGTCGTGGCCCACCGCACCCAGGACAAGGACGGCTACGTGGCCCTCCAACTCGGCGCGGGCTCCAAGAAACCCAAGAACACCTCCAAGGCGCTCCGCGGCCACTTCGCCAAGGGCGAAGTCGAGCCGAAGCACAAGGTGGTCGAGTTCCGCGTTTCTGAGGAAAATCTGATCGACGTGGGCGCGGAAATCACCGCCGACCACTTCCTTCCCGGCCAGAAGATCGACGTCACCGCGACCACGGTCGGCAAGGGCTTCGCCGGCGCCATGAAGCGCTGGAACTTCGGCGGCCTCCGCGCCACCCACGGCGTCTCGGTCTCGCACCGTTCGCACGGCTCGACCGGCCAGCGGCAGGACCCGGGCCGGACGTTCAAGGGCAAGAAGATGGCCGGCCACCTCGGCCAGGAAACCGTCACCACCCTCAATGTCACCGTCTGGCGCGTCGATGTCGAACGCGGCCTGATCCTGGTGAAGGGCGCCGTCCCCGGCACCGAAGGCACCTACGTCAAGATCCGCGACGCGGTGAAGGCCAAGGCGCCGGAAGGCCTGCCGCTCCCCGGCGCGTTCCGCAAGTCGGGCGAACCGGCTCCGAAGGCTGAAACTCCGGTCGAGGCCGCGGCTGAAGAGCCCGTGGTCGCCGCCGCCGAAGAACCCGCCGTGACCGAAGCTCCCGCCGCCGACACGGCGCCGGAAGCCGAAGCGCCTGAAGCTGGGGATCAAGCGTAATGAAACTCGACGTCATCAAACTGGACGGCGGGAAGGGCGGCTCGATCGAGCTGGCCGACGACATCTTCGGCATCGAAGAGATCCGCGGCGACATCCTGCAGCGCGTCATCACCTGGCAACTGGCCAAACGCCGCTCGGGCAACCACAAGGTCCAGGTCCGCAACGAGGTCTCCCGCACCTCGAAGAAGATGTACAAGCAGAAGGGCACCGGCGGCGCTCGTCACGGCTCGCGCCGGGCGGCTCAGTTCGTCGGCGGCGCCCGGGCCCACGGCCCGGTGGTCCGCAGCCACGCTTTCGACCTGCCCAAGAAGGTCCGCGCCCTGGCCCTGCGCCACGCGCTGTCCTCCAAGGCCAAGGACGGTTCGCTGATCGTGGTCGACAACGTGACCATCTCGGACCCGAAGACCTCGGCTCTGCGCGAAACGCTCGGCAAGATCGGCGTCACCCACGCCTTGGTCATCGCCGGCGCCGAGGTCGACAAGAACTTCGGCCTGGCCGCGCGCAACATCCCCAACGTGGATGTGCTGCCGAACGCCGGCCTGAACGTCTACGACGTGCTGCGTCGCCGCACCCTCGTCCTGACCAAGGACGCGGTGGCCGCGATCAACGCGCGCTTCCAGCCTGAGGAGGCCGCGTGATGGCCGTGGAACCCACAGCCCGTCATTACGACACCATCCTGTCGCCGGTGATCACCGAAAAGGCCACGCTGCTCTCGGAGCAGAACAAGGTGGTCTTCCGCGTGGCCGGCGACGCGTCCAAGGACGAGATCGCCGCGGCGGTCGAGGCGCTGTTCAAGGTCAACGTCACGAAGGTCAACACGATCAACGTGAAGGGCAAGACCAAGCGCTTCCGCGGCCACGTCGGCCGCCGGTCCGACGTCAAGAAAGCGATCGTGACGCTGGCCGATGGCCAGTCGATCGATATCACCACGGGACTCTGATCCGATGGCCTTGAAGCAATTCAATCCCACGTCGCCGGGTCGCCGCCAGCTGGTGCTCGTCGACAAGTCCGAGCTCCACAAGGGCCGGCCTGAGAAGTCGCTCGTCGAGGGCCTGACCAAGTCGGGCGGTCGTGGCGGCGGTGGCCGCATCGCGGTCCGTTTCCGCGGCGGCGGCGCCAAGCGCCTCTATCGCATCATCGACTTCAAGCGTCGCAAGTTCGACACGCCAGGCACTGTCGAGCGCCTGGAGTACGACCCGAACCGTTCGGCGTTCATCGCTCTGGTGAACTATCCCGACGGCGAGAAGGCCTACATCCTGGCCCCGCAGCGCCTGAAGGTCGGCGACAACGTGATCGCCGCCGAAAAGGCCGACGTGAAGCCCGGCAACGCCATGCCGCTGCGCGGCATGCCGATCGGGACGATCATCCACAACGTCGAGCTGAAGCCCCTGAAGGGCGGCCAGATCGCGCGTTCGGCCGGAGCCTACGCCCAGCTGGTCGGCCGCGACGCCGGCTACGCCCAGATCCGCCTGAACTCCGGCGAGCTGCGCATGGTGATGGACACCTGCATGGCCACGGTGGGCGCGGTGTCGAACCCGGACCACATGAACGAGGTCATGGGCAAGGCCGGCCGCAACCGCCACAAGGGCCGTCGTCCGCACGTCCGCGGCGTCGCCATGAACCCGGTCGACCACCCGCACGGTGGTGGTGAAGGCAAGACCTCGGGCGGCCGTCACCCGGTCACGCCGTGGGGCAAGCCGACCAAGGGCTCCAAGACCCGCAAGAACAAGGCGACGGACAAGTTCATCATCCGCTCGCGTCACGCTCGGAAGGCTCGCTAAGCCATGACCCGTTCCGTCTGGAAAGGCCCGTTTGTCGACGGGTATCTGCTCAAGAAGGCCGAGGCCGTTCAGTCCTCGGGCCGCAAGGATGTGATCAAGACCTGGTCGCGCCGCTCGACGATCATGCCCCAGTTCGTGGGCCTGACCTTCGGCGTCCACAACGGCCAGAAGCACGTCCCCGTGCTCGTCTCCGAAGACATGGTCGGCATGAAGCTCGGCGAGTTCGCGCCGACCCGCTTCTTCCCCGGCCACGCGGCCGACAAGAAGGCCAAGAGGAAGTAAGATGAGCAAGCAAGCGAAAGCCCGCCGTCTTACCGGCGCCGAAGCGATGGCCAAGGTCTGCAGCGTGCGCACCAGCGCCCGCAAGCTGAACCTGGTCGCCGCCTCGATCCGCGGCCTGAAGGTGCAGCGCGCCCTGAACGAACTCGAGTTCAGCCACCGCCGCATCGCCAAGGACGTCCGCAAGGCTCTGTACTCGGCGATCTCCAACGCCGAGAACAACCACAACCTCGACATCGACAGCCTGATCGTCGCCGAGGCCTTCGTGGGCAAGAACCTGATCATGAAGCGCTTCCACGCCCGCGCCCGCGGCCGTGCATCGCGCGTCGAGAAGCCGTTCAGCGAGATCACGATCGTGGTCCGCGAAGTGGGTGAGGCCGCCTAATGGGTCAGAAGATCAATCCGGTCGGGCTTCGCCTCGGCATCAACCGCACCTGGGACTCCCGTTGGTTCGCCGACGGCCCGGAATACGGCCGCCTGCTCCATGAAGACATCAAGGTCCGTCGCGCGCTGAAGAAGCGCCTGTACCAGGCCGGCGTGTCGCGCATCATCATCGAGCGTCCGCACAAGAAGTGCCGCATCACCATCTATGCCGCGCGCCCCGGCGTGATCATCGGCAAGAAGGGCGCGGACATCGAAAAGCTGCGCAAGGACATCGCCGCCATGACGGACGGCGAGGTTCACCTGAACATCGTCGAGATCCGCAAGCCGGAAACCGACGCCCAGCTGGTGGCCGAGAACATCGCCCAGCAGCTCGAGCGCCGGGTCGCCTTCCGCCGCGCCATGAAGCGTTCGATGCAGTCCGCCATGCGCCTCGGCGCCAAGGGCGTCCGCATCAACGTCGCCGGCCGTCTGGGCGGCGCCGAAATCGCCCGGATGGAATGGTACCGCGAAGGCCGTGTGCCGCTGCACACCCTGCGCGCCGACGTCGACTACGGCTTCACCGAAGCCAAGACGACCTACGGAATCATCGGCGTGAAGGTCTGGGTGTTCAAGGGCGAGGTCCTCGACCACGACCCGATGGCGCTGGACAAGCGTCTGGCCAGCGAGAGCGGGCCCGCCGGCGAAGGCGGTGGCCGTGAACGTGGCGACCGTCCCGACCGTGGCCCCCGCCGCGATCGCCGCGAACCGGCGAACGCCTAAGGATCCGAAGAGATGCTGTCTCCGAAGAAGACCAAGTACCGCAAGCAGTTCAAGGGCCGCATCCACGGCCTGGCGAAGGGCGGCTTCACCCTGAACTTCGGCTCCTACGGGCTGAAGTCGGTGGAGCCCGAGCGCATCACCGCGCGCCAGATCGAAGCGGCCCGCCGCGCGATCACGCGTCAGATGAAGCGCCAGGGCCGGGTGTGGATCCGGATCTACCCGGACGTTCCCGTCACCGGGAAGCCCGCCGAAGTCCGTATGGGCAAGGGCAAGGGCGCCGTGGATTTCTGGGCCGCTCGCGTTCACCCCGGCCGGATCATGTTCGAAATCGACGGCGTGCCGGACGATGTGGCTCGTGAAGCCCTGCGCCTCGGCGCGGCGAAGCTTCCGATCAAGACCCGCATCGTGACCCGGATCGACGCCCCCGTCGCGGAGCACGCGTGATGAAGATCGAAGACGTCCGGGGGCTCACCCCCGATCAACTGGCCGACACCCTCGTCTCCCTGAAGAAGGAGCAGTTCAACCTGCGCTTCCAGAAGGCGACCGGTCAGATCGAAAAGACCCACCGTGTGGACCAGGTGCGCAAGGACATCGCGCGCATCAAGACGGTCCTGCGCGGCAAGCAGGCTCAGGCCTGAGGAGCAACGACAGATGCCAAAGCGAATTCTCGAGGGCGTGGTCGTCTCCGACAAGGGCGACAAGACGGTGATCGTGAAGGTTGAACGGACCTTCCTGCACCCGGTGCTGAAGAAGACCGTCCGCCGGTCCAAGAAGTACCACGCCCATGACGAGGCCAACGCCTACAAGGCCGGCGAGGTCGTCCGCATCATCGAATGCGCGCCCAAGTCGAAGACCAAAACCTGGGAAGTGCTGCCGACCGGCAGCGCGGCCCAAGCGTAAGGATCGACACACATGATCCAGATGCAAACTAACCTGGACGTCGCCGACAATTCCGGCGCCCGCCGGGTCATGTGCATCAAGGTGCTGGGCGGCGCGAAGCGCCGTTACGCCAGCGTCGGTGACAAGATCGTCGTCTCCGTCAAGGAAGCGATCCCGCGCGGCCGCGTGAAGAAGGGCGATGTGCTGCAAGCCATCGTCGTTCGAACCAGCCAGGCCATCAAGCGCAAGGACGGTTCGGTGATCCGCTTCGACAAGAACGCGGCCGTGATCGTCAACAAGCAATCCGAGCCGATCGGCACGCGGATCTTTGGCCCGGTTCCCCGCGAACTGCGCGCGAAGAACCACATGAAGATCATCTCGCTCGCGCCTGAGGTGCTGTGATGAGCGCTAAGATCAAGAAGGGGGACCGCGTCATGGTCCTCACCGGCAAGGACAAGGGCCGTCAGGGCAACGTCCTGAAGGTTCTGCCCAAGGACGAACGCGTCGTCGTGGAAGGCCTGAACATGGTTCAGCGCCACACCCGCCCGACGCAGATGGATCCGCAGGGCGGCATCAAGAACAAGGAAGCGTCGCTCCACCTGTCGAACGTGGCCGTCGTCGACTCCAAGGGGAAGGCGACCCGCGTCGGCTTCCGCGTGGAAGGCGACAAGAAGGTCCGTTTCGCCAAGACGACCGGCGAGGTGATCAATGGCTGATCAAGCTTACGAACCGCGGCTCAAGACCGAGTACCGCCAGCGCATCCGCGCGAAGCTGAAGGAACACTTCGGCTACACGAACGAGATGCAGATCCCGAAGATCGAGAAGATCGTGATCAACATGGGCGTGGGCGAAGCTGTCGCCGACTCCAAGAAGATCAACTCGGCGATGGCGGACCTGGCGAAGATCGCCGGCCAGAAGCCGGTGGCCACCAAGGCCCGTCTGTCGATCGCCAGCTTCAAGCTGCGCGAAGGCATGACGATCGGCTGCAAGGTCACCCTGCGCAAGGATCAGATGTACGAGTTCCTCGACCGCCTGATCACCATCGCCTTGCCGCGCGTGAAGGACTTCCGGGGCCTGAAGCCCACGTCCTTCGACGGCCGCGGCAACTTCGCCATGGGTCTGAAGGAGCACATCGTGTTCCCGGAGATCAACTACGACCAGATCGACCAGATCTGGGGCATGGACATCATCGTCACCACGACTGCGAAGACCGACGACGAAGCTCGCGAGCTTCTTCGGGAATTCCAGTTCCCGTTCGTCCAAGCGCAAGCTTAAGCGGCGGGAAGGAACAGACACATGGCCAAGAAAAGCGCTGTCAATCGCAACGACCGGGTCAAGGCCCTCGTGAAGACGTATGCCGCCAAGCGCGCCGCGCTGAAGGCGACTGCGAACAACGAGAGCCTGCCGCTTGAGGAGCGTTTCGACGCCCGCCTCAAGCTGGCGGAACTGCCCCGCAACTCGTCCAAGACCCGCATCCGTAACCGGTGCGAAGTCACGGGCCGTCCGCGCGGCTACTACCGCAAGCTTCGGATGAGCCGGATCTCCCTGCGCGACCTCGGGTCCGCTGGGCTGATCCCCGGCCTCGTCAAGTCGAGCTGGTAAGGGGAGGGACAAGTGGTCAACGACCCCATTGGCGACCTGATCGCCCGCATCAAGAACGCAGCCGCCCGCGGCCGCTCCAAAGTCCTGACGCCCGCGTCGAAGATGCGCTCGCGCGTCCTCGATGTGCTGGCCGACGAAGGCTACATCCGCGGCTACCACCTGGTGGAAAAGCCCGGCGCCTTCCCGGAGTTCGAGATCGAGCTGAAGTACTTCGATGGCGCCCCCGTCATCGTGGAGATCAGCCGCGTGTCGAAGCCCGGCCGCCGCGTCTATTCGTCGATCAAGGACCTGAAGCCGGTGAAGAACGGCCTCGGGATCTCGATCCTGTCGACGCCCAAGGGCGTCATGTCGGACACGGCGGCGCGCGACGCCAACGTGGGCGGCGAAGTGCTCTGCCGGGTCTACTGATATGTCTCGTATCGGAAAGAAGGCGGTCGCCATCCCCTCCGGGGTCACGGTGACCCTCGACGGCCAGACGGTCACGGTGAAGGGCCCCAAGGGCCAGCTCGCCTGGACGGTCGCCGAAGAGATCGAAGTCAAGCAGGAGGGCGGCGAACTGCTGCTCTCCATGCGCGCCGCCACCACCCGCGCTCATGCGATGTGGGGCCTCTCGCGCACGCTGGTCGCCAACATGGTCCAGGGGGTCACCCAGGGCTATGAGCGGACCCTCGAGCTGGTCGGCGTCGGCTATCGCGCGGCCATGAAGGGCACGCAGCTCTCCATGCAGCTGGGCTTCAGCCACGACGTCGAGATCAAGCCGCCGGAAGGCGTCTCGTTCGCGGTGCCGAAGCAGACCGAGATCCGCATCTCGGGCATCGACAAGCAGGTCGTCGGCGAAATCGCCGCCCAGATCCGCCGTATCCGTCCGCCGGAACCCTACAAGGGCAAGGGCGTCCGCTATCAGGGCGAGACGGTCCGGCGCAAGGAAGGCAAGAAGAAGTAGGCCATGGCGCTCTCCACCCGCACCGCAACCCTCCGCCGCGCCCAGCGCGTCCGCACCCACCTCAAGAAGGTGGCGAACGGTCGCCCGCGCCTGTCGATCTTCCGGTCGGCCAAGAACATCTACGCCCAGGTCATCGATGATGAAGCCGGCGTGACGCTCGCGGCCGCCTCCTCGCTGGAAGGCGAGAAGAAGGCCAAGACCAAGGGCTCGGACAAGGACGCCGCCGCCAAGGTGGGCGCCCTTGTGGCCCAGCGCGCGATCGAAAAGGGCGTCAAGGACGTCGTCTTCGACCGTGGCGGCTATCTGTACCACGGCCGGGTCAAGGCCCTGGCCGACGCGGCTCGTGAAGCCGGCCTGAATTTCTAAGGAACGATCATGGCTCGCAGAGACGAACAGCGCGGCGGCGGTCGCAACCGCAACAACGAAGACGAACGCGACAGCGAAATCGTCGAGAAGCTGGTCCACATCAACCGCGTCGCGGCCACCGTGAAGGGCGGTCGCCGGTTCTCCTTCGCCGCCCTCATGGTTGTGGGCGACCAGAAGGGCCGCGTGGGCTTCGGTCACGGCAAGGCGCGTGAAGTGCCGGAAGCCATCCGCAAGGCGACCGAAGAAGCCAAGAAGTCGATGATCCGCGTGCCGCTGCGCGAATCCCGCACCCTGCACCACGACGGCAACGGCCGCTGGGGCGCGGGCAAGGTGATGGTCCGCGCGGCGCCTCCCGGCACCGGCGTCATCGCCGGCGGCCCGATGCGCGCGGTTCTGGAAACCCTGGGTGTCCAGGACGTGGTCGGCAAGTCGGTCGGCTCGTCCAACCCCTACAACATGGTGCGCGCCACGTTCGAAGCGCTGAAGGCCCAGTCCTCGCCCCGCCAGGTTGCGGCCAAGCGCGGCAAGAAGGTCTCCGACGTGATCGGCCGTCGCGCCGACGGCGCTTCGGCGGTTGCGGCCGCCGCGGACGCGGAAGGTTAAGTCACATGGCTCAAGTCAAAGTCCGCCAGACCGGCAGCCCGATCCGCCGCAAGAGCGACCAGCGCGCCACCCTCGTGGGCCTGGGCCTGAACCGGGTGGGCCGCGTCTCCACGCTCGAGGACACCCCCTCGGTGCGCGGCATGATCGCCAAGGTCCACCACTTGGTCGAGGTGGTCGAAGGCTGAGCCTTCGACCCCTGACAAAACCACATCAGCCGAGTCCGGCGTCCGCCGGGCGACAGATCTCCAAGGAGAGGCACATATGACCAAGCTCAACGAGCTGAGCCCCCGCGAGGGCTCCACCAAGAACCGCATGCGCGTCGGCCGCGGCCCGGGTTCGGGCAAGGGCAAGACCGCCGGTCGCGGCGTGAAGGGCCAGAAGGCGCGCTCGGGCGTGTCGATCCACGGCTTCGAAGGCGGCCAGATGCCGCTGCACATGCGCATGCCGAAGCGCGGCTTCACCAGCCGCAACAAGAAGGACTTCGCCGAGGTGAACCTGTGGCGCATCGAGCAGGCGATCGCCGCCGGCAAGCTCGACGCCAAGGCCGCCATCGACACCGACGCGCTGCTGAAGGCCGGCGTCATCCGCCGCGCCAAGGACGGCGTGAAGCTGCTGGGCGAAGGCGAGCTGAAGTCGAAGCTCACGCTGACCGTCTACGCCGCCACCGCCGCGGCCCGCGCGGCCGTCGAAAAGGCCGGCGGCACGCTGACCACGACCAAGCCCGAAGCGGCGGCCGAGACGGCC
>Ga0307511_10006538_pt1 | contig 11735 bp, 14 predicted proteins | sample 13_EM_MG_FD_200266 | JGI IMG/M metagenome (GOLD analysis project Ga0307511, IMG submission 200266) | Populus trichocarpa ectomycorrhiza microbial communities from riparian zone in the Pacific Northwest, United States - 13_EM | ecosystem: Host-associated > Plants > Roots > Unclassified | place...
CTTTGTACGCCTGCAGGCTGGATGGCTGGAGGTTGACCAGTTGACCTGTGAGTAATTGATCCTATCGGGTATTGTAGAAGCTGTGCTGAAGGAATTTCGTTTTCCCTGGTGAGCCGCAGCAGCTGTCAGCAAGCTGAAGCTTCAGGCTTAGGCCCGGCCTTTGATAGACTTTGGCGAATGCTCAGGGCACGAGAACAGGCGGTAGAAAGGCTTCTCTGTAAATCGTAATCTTCCCGAGACCGTGTTCTCGATCCGAGTTCAACATTCGCATTTCGCATGCGTTTGCCTGCCTCGAACCCCGATATTCCACTCCATCCATATCCAGCCAGCTTCCTGCAGTCATTCATAATCCACCCTGCCGTGATTTAACCAGATTGCCCTGATTTCCACTCTACACTTTCACTTGTCTTGTTGCCAGTGCCACTGCACTGGCAGTCCATATACAGCTGATCTTGCCGACCGGACTGGCACACAGCTCATCCCCAACCAAACGGTAAATCTCATCGCATGCCTATCGATTCATCCAGTCACATTTTAAACATCGAACCCTGCCCTGGCCTTTTATTTCACGCCTGCCCTGTAGCTTCAACAGTTTACGTGCCTGCTTGCACCTGACCTGCTTGTGAAACCGGTTAAACAAGCGGGTTTGACTATTGGCTACAAGTTGGTTACTCGTAGTCATATACCCACGCCACCTTTTTTCATGTTGGATTATACCACCAACCCCAGCCAAAGAAGAAACAAAACAACTAAGCTTCTGGAAGCACCGGCACCAGACCATCACTCCACCCCTCCAGCCTCCAAAGTCAGCCAGGGTTCCAGGGGCTTCCCCTCAATACACTGCCGCCCGTCTACTCCTGCATCAATCTAGCCATATAGCCACTTGAGATCGTGTGGCTCTGGCTCTGGCCCGATAATCTTATATCTGCCTTCATCATCCCCGAAAAGAAAATAAGGCGACAGGCATCTTCTTTCTTGTTTTGCACCCAAGAAGCATAATTCAGTCACTCCACCTCGACTTGTGACGTGTAAGGATCTACTTTACTCTTTTTCCACTCAAGCTCGTTTGGTCTTTTTCGTTTGATACTTTATAGCTGTCCCTGCGACTGTGTGTTTGTGAGAAGGACATTTTGACAGTGTTCATACAACCATACAATTTGCAATACTAGACTCAGAAAGACCATACGAATTTGGATACATCACCAACGAGTATCGACATCATTTATACAAAGTCACATTACACTCACAGCCCAAAGCACGTCCATATAACTAAGTAATGGAGACCGTATTGCGCGCCGCACAGGAGATAATAAATCCCACACGGGAAAATGCCGATACCGAAAACACATCGTCAACAACTGCCTCTCCCAGCAACAGCACGGGAATCATCGGCTTAATCAAGAAGAAGGTCGTAGGGGAGGGGGAGGATACCAAAGATGCAGGAGCCATCTCACCACCCGACTCCGGAGCCGCAAGCCCGGCCTTGAAGCCCATTGGAATTGCATCAAAGGCGACCTTGTCATTCCCAGCACCCATCTCCACATCCACAAATGGACTAAAACCAATCTCCCCACCCATGTCTCACCCCTCGAGCCCAACATCGCCTATCAGATCGATTTCCCCGCCTTCCCCCCCACCTAACTCCAGGCAGTTCGTGTCGACCTCCCCACCTACACGCATTTCCTCAGCTTCGTCAAGTCAAATCTTTGAGAGAAACGTGCAAGAGTCTCATTCGTTACCGCTACCTCCTTCTAATTCCGTGGCACCACCAATGGCTAGCAAGATTCCGGCACACATTGCAACTGAGAATCATATCCCCGCTGTCCTCGAGGCAAGCAGTATCGCAATCACAGACGGCAACATCGATCCTGAGAATGTCGAGATTGCAATGCTTACCACCCACCAGCCGCTTGCGAGCCAGGTCTCCCAGCACGGCCACAAGGAGAAGGAGAAGGATAAAGTCACAATTGTTGAAGAAGATTATCTTCCCCCATCAACCTCCCACTCGGGACACTCCCTGGGACCCTCATATACCCAAGATAAACGTCGCCTGAGCTTCATCAGTTTTACGGACATTGTCCAAGCCGAGCAAGCGGACCTCTTGGACTCAACCATGCTCAGCCCCAGTCCATTGCAGACGGTGAACCCTGGGTTTCCAGCGCAGCCGATGGTTGACCAAGCGGGTTTGAGTGGGATTACGGAGACGTTAGTGAGGCGGAGGAGCCCGAGCCCCATGAGGAGAGCGCAAGGAGCCGCGCCAGGGAGCCCCCCGAGGACTAGTGCAAACTTTTTGCCTGAGCGGAGTAGAGATGTGGAAGAGGGCGTTATGGTGGAAACTATGGGGCAAGCCTTGAGGAAGACTGGAAGTGGAGATTTAGGCAAGGGGGTATACTAGCGAAGAGGAGGGGTAGAACAGGCACGATTATTCTATAATGGTTGGGGTATTGTCTGGTGAAGCATTCTTATGTGGGCTCTTTCATTTTACCCTGCGTGCCCTAGGTCTACGGTTCATTACTTATGTCTACTAAAGCTGTACAGCTTTGTAATTGGGTCTGGTGTTTCTTGGGTAGTTTAGGTGTTATCTTTTCTTTGCGTGGCCTTTATGCTTTGATGTCAGAGTGCGCTTTTAGCAATTATGATTTGAATTTGCTTTCTTTTAAGCGTGTTATATTCTTCCTTGCGGTTCTATTAGTTACCGCGAAGTTCTTTCGTTTGGAAGTTTATTGAACATATTTCTCGATGAATTTTCGTCCCTTTTCTTGAGTGAATTTGCTGGACTGGTTCCCACTGGATATGCTTATATTTAGTACAAGAAGTTGATAGGTACAGTTATTTTATACTTTGGTTATTTTGATGGGCATCAAGTAGAGTGGTGAGGAAACCTGTGACGTGTTTCAAACCTCCATAGTCTGGAAGAGGTAGCATCGTAGCTTCGCTGGCTGAAAAACTAGGAATTCTGGAGGAGGAGTAGGCCACACTTCCGTTATGGAGATCTCAAGAACAGCCAAATTCTCCAACAATCCAGCCTCACCCGTTCCCAAGACCGATAAAATATTGGGATATTCGCTGCCCCAACTAGCTAGAGCCATATAATAGGTTGCATACATGTACCCTTCGAGCCACCCTGGGCTCCCTTGAGATGTAACGTAAGGACTAATATTCGGTCTTATGAGGTTATAGGGCTGTAGTTGTTAGCTCGTTGTATAGTTCATGTAAGCAAACTTCTTACGAGAGATCTGGTCAGAAGAAATACACAATCTAGATGACACATTTTTTAGGCTAAATTCGGAGCCGTAGTAAGTACATACCGGTAGGTGCTCTCACATATGGAAGATAGATAGGGAACCTCTGGGAGCGAGTGTCATTGTGGAGGTCTAGGGCGTTAGATATATACATATGTATTCGCAACAGGGCGGGCCTCCTAGCTTGCAGCTGGGGTTGGTGGGAGCCATAATACAATGTCGAATATCTGTAGTCTTACTAGATAGATCCTCTGTGATATCTACATAAAAAGGACGGATGAAAAGGGCTTGGTAAAAAGGACACGAGAAAATACTAACAGAGGTTCTGGTAGAAGCTGATATCCTGGTGAAAGGGTTGCATTACCCTCAGGTCAAAATGGTTACAATTCAAATGCTCATTACCCTCACGTAACGTGCACAGCTACGAAGAGTTTTCCTCAGATCGCCATTTCTATTGCTAGAATGCAGTATACTTAACCAGCAGCGCCATGAGGCTGGCACTATGGGAATAATATCGAAACGTAGGAAGGGTTGGACTGCCGGATCAATAATTATTCCTTATTTTCATGTATCTCAAGAGACCAAGGAGGAGGATATGCACATATGTCGAACTTAGTTGGCTTCTTTCCTTAAGCAATCATCTTCTCTTTATAATGACCGATCAATTGGCTTTCACCATCCTAGAAGCCGTTCATGGTAGTAGCACATCAACGGTCGAACATGTCCACAGCTCAACCAATGCTTCGCCTATATCTACATCCACTTACATCCAATCCCACCATTTGGTGGTTACTCTGGAAGATTCCAGAAAGCTCGGTGGAAGTGTTGCAACCTGTCAACAGCAACATACTTCGAAGTATTGATGGAGATGACAACGAATGGGGAATAGGAACACAATGGGGACGCAACATACATAGTAATGAATGGACAATCGATTTGGGGGTGGAAGAATCCATGATGACCAGGAAGGTGGGGCAAGGAGATCAATATAATCATCGGTGGTATGGGCAAGCGTCATAGGTACGGATTTTGCTATAATAAGCGCACTGTGCTGCAGATTAGAAAGGCGTGTTGGAATACAGTAATCATGCAGCGTCATGAGATGATTATGTAGTCGAGATGGAATTACACTGGAAGGGTTGGACCGGCGGGATCATAGAGACTCATGAGGAGGATATATGTGTTAGGCTACGAACTCCTTAGCTAGCTTCTTTCTCTAAGCAACCACCTTCTCATTACAGTGACCGACCACCTGACTTTCATACTGAGAAGCGACAGGCGTCCCCACACGTGGCAAAAATTGCCCTTCCAGATCCATTTGAAAAGCCCAGAATAATAATAAAGATAATACTACTTGAACCTCGGACCCCGGTGAACCGCTGTTGCTGTGGCCGCAACGTACTTTGGTTTTAGATGGGCATTAAGTAGAAGCATGCAGATGTGATGGTAGCTATAGAGTGATCATGACCCGTGTCGAGTTTCATAGTCTAAAAGAGGTAATATGTAGCTTCGCAGGCTGAGAGGTTAGTTAGTTGGTCTATACTACTCTAACTAGCTAACGTCACGATACTTTCCGTCATGGAACATCCCAGCCTCACCCACTCCCAAGACCGATATACCCGTATTTATATATTCCCTCAACTAGCAAGAGCCATGAAGTAGATGTATACATATACTTTTTGGGCCACCCCCGGAGGCGTATGTTGGTCTGATGAGGTTATAGTTGTTCGTTGTGAAGTCATGTGAGCAAAACTTCTTATCAGATTCCTTGAAAGATCTTGCTAGAAAAACAGCAGAAAAGGCACCTAGATGACGTATGAATGCTACAAACGCACACCAACCAAATGCACGGCAAATGCACATGGTAGATGCACGGTAGATGCGTGGTAGATGCACGACAAACGCACAAAAATGCAACGTAAAAACGCCAGGGCAACGGGTAGAATCTGATACCCAGATGTATTTTTAGGCCTAATTCGAAACTACTCCATTCTTCTTCTCGGCGCCTTTCTGCCTCCTATTCCTTCTAGTCATCCTGGATTCCTCGAATACCAACCCTGTCACATAAAGAGGATCCGGTAGGTAGATAGGGTTCTCCCGGAAGCGAAATAAATATTTTGTAGAGATATTCCATTGTATAGTTCTATGACATTACTAAGTAATTCGGACAGGTGCAGTTTCACGGCTAAACTGACCAAGCGTTGAAAAAAACTGTCAGTGTTCAGTTTCTACAGTAAAATCCTCAGAATTGAGTATGTAGATTTGCTGGTACGGTTCAGAATTAGCAACTTCCCTCTGTGAACCTGAGTGGTCAAGGCATGAAGGTTCTACTGTACATTTCGCTGTCACACAGTTTTGTATACAGTAGGAATGGCGGATGGCAACAGAGAGCTAAACTTGACTTCGGTTTTATTGCTTGTTGGAGGTATTTTTTTTAAAAAAAAATATATATATAGTACTCGCGAGTTACAGTATGTACTACAAATGTAGTAGGCAAAAGAGATTTGTAGAAAACCTTTTCCTCTCTCTCGAGTGGTTGTGTTGAAAGTAGTCACAGGTTGGGTCTGTAAAATCCCTTAGCCAGTGTGTCTATTGCTTGCTTTGTTGGTTGTTGATGAATTTTTTGATTTTAGTTGTAAAACTGAGCATGTCCGAATACTTCAAATAAACACACACAAAATAGTATCATAGCACTACAGCTGTAGGTATAATGCATCGTGGGGGTCTAAGATGCTCTGCAACTCTCTAGAGCTCCGGGGTAAGCCTTATATTTAAATGGTGAACACATATAGTACACTAACACCGACATAATGTTGCTTTGCAGCAAAGGTCCTCCAAGCTTGTTACCCTCAGATCGCCTCTCTACTGAACTTATGTCTCTGATTCATGAAAGCGGATATGTTTGACCACATGCACAGCTATTGCCATCTGATGGTCATTACTGATCTAAATTGTGCATTTTTCTACACCCTTTAGTTGACGATACCTCAGACTGGTAAATAGGAATCATGAATCTGTGTAGTCAAATGCGCCACGCAGACAAATATCTGCTTCTGTTCCTCCTAAATTTAAGACTCCAAAAGAGTAAAACCAAGCACCTCCTCCTTCTCCTCCAGACCCGAACCCGCGCCCCACAGGCGTCTGTACATGTGGCAAAAGCTGCATATACCTGCATAACTCTTCTTCCAAGCCATCCACAACCGAATTAAAAGGTTCAAAATAGTAACAAAAAAACAATACTAGTGCGAGGATTCAAACCTCAATCTCTGGTGACAGTTGTGGCGCGTGGGCCTGCAGGTATTCTCAACTCCGTATGGGGGGCTTTACGAGAGAGTCGGAGTGCTACTAATTGCACCACACCGGCGCGGGAATGTTTATATGTTAAGCGAGGATGTATGTATGTAGACTAGATTTTATTTATGCATCCCATCCCATGCCAACATGCTCAACAATCCGGGCGATCGAACATAAGACTAGTGCCGGGATGTATAGCATTCCGGATTTTCGTAGGGAACATTCAGCTTCCATTCCGTTTCGACAGTATATACACAATAAAGGATACTTTAAAGTACCGGTAGAATTCTCAGCATTATTAAAAGTATTTAGACCTATATGAGAGGGATCGAATATATAGGATTGAACGTTGTTTTTATTTTTTTTTAAAAAAAAACCCAGTACTCGTGTGCACTATAGGATTGCGTGTATAGGTGGGAGACCGGCGCCCAAGAGTACTAGTACTATATGAGTACGAGATCACATCTATACCGGTATAGAGACAAAGTGGCTCATGATCAGCCATACGTCTACAAGCGGTCCTATGCAATCTCATGAAACGTAACGTAAGGGTCGATACTGATATATCGAGGCTCATCGAGGCTCTTCGATACTTCTTTGGTCATGTGATCAAAACCCCCCTTCCCATGAGATTTCACCCGGGATTTGGCTTGTAAAATGCTCGGAAATTTTTTGGGGCCTGGGCGACTAGTAGAATTTTAATACAGATAAGCCAATGAGGGACGTTACCCTCAAGTCGAGTTTATCAAGATAAGTACCTGTATCAAGGCCCTTGGAAACGCACATATGCATACATACATATGGTGACTTGGGTTGATGTGCCTTGATCTCATTCGATCATAAGAGGTTATAATTAGATGATGAGTCTACATTATGCGAGATACCTTCTTACATAGAAAGTGAAAAAGAATGAAACAGAGGCACTTGCAACGGAGATATCGTAGTTTGTCGGAGATACGGAGTATTGTTCCTTCATATTACCGCAAAGTCACATGTTTGAATACCGAATGACTATGCATAACAGCCGTATGTTGGGAGCTATATCAGCATGGAGATTTTCGTCCGGTCGCAATTTTTTTGTCTCACTTCTCCTTCGCACTATCTCGTACATATTGTTAGTTTAATCAGCTCCATGGGGTTTGTAGGTGCCAGCATCTAAATACGAAAGACAAGGTCACGCGGATGGGTTAACCGACGACAGGAAGCAAATTGCGATATATTGAACATCTAGGATGTACAGTAGATATAGAATGGATACCAATGTATGTCTCATAGTACTTTACTTTAGAGCAAGTAATATATAATAATTTTAAAGTTGGTAAAAGACCACTCGCGGCTAATTGAGTAACGTGGATGCTGTAATGAAGCACGAAGTATTAAATGTCCGATCCTTCCTTTCTCCGGTTCCTATAAGGTTGGTAGGGAATACTGAACCCTCTGTATATTCAGCCACCCGCAGCCGCTTTGCCTTAATATAAACAGTTAATCCCAGGTGAGTCTCAAATCAACCCTGTATTGTACTCAGTTTGCCGTGAATCTAGAGGAAATGATGATCGACTGTATAATTTGAGATAGAAAAGGCAAGAGCACCACCTCATGATGGGGGCCGTGCCCCAACCTCATCAGCCCATAAAATTATGATGAGCGTCTGGGTTTAAATTCTCGCGTAGTACCAATTTCATGTGCCCTTTACTAGGCCCCGGTCTTGTGCCTGTAAGGAGCGGTAAAAGGAGGTTGGATTTCTACATATCCAAATCACATCCTGTACCACAGGGTAATTAATTTCTACCTGACGATCAGATTATCCCAGCCCCGCAACACCTCTGAATACCGTCCCACGGATCCAAGGGGGCCAATTGGCCAGGATATTGTGCTACAAAATGTAAGCAAGAGCACCTAATGAGAATTAGCGAAGGCTCCGCATGGATAGCTGCATTACTGGCCGAGCAATGACGCATGGTCAGCAGGACTCCCGTCTCCCTTCCTTCGTTTGCAACACCAACCCATGCTTGAAGGATATATCGCAGGGCCAATACCAGTATACCTATCTCCACCTAACTACCCGCCCCAACTGGAACCGGTGACTTGTCGTAATCCCCCGTCCCCGGATAGCGGCATTGCTGCAATAAACTCGAAAGTATCTAGAAATCCAACACACAACCTTGCTAAGCTGCCTGTGAGTGCGCCCTATAGGTAGCCGTGCGCGGAGTCGCGCTGTGCCGCTAGAGGGGGCCGGGGGGTTGGAGAGGTGCATGTTCAAGAAGAGGGGCGGAGGGTACATGTGAAATAGGGTATATTAAAGTTGTAGCGCAAATATGACACATGCAGGATATAGGAAGGATGATTGTGCTTTACTTACCTACCTACCAGTACTGTATGGTGCAATAGAGCAGTATATCGAAAATTTGTTTGGAGGATGGACATAAGGGAGCCGAAAGTCCGCCTATTCGCCATACCTCGTAGTATAATTCATAAGTGAAGTAATACATTGTGATCCCCCTGAGTATACGACATTGCTTGTAATGACAATCCCAATCGAGCTTCAAGAGTAATCCAACTGACAGATCGACAACCCGACGAGAATTTGAAGTCAGCCATGCCCATGGGGATCAGTTGTGTCTGATAAATCACATTTTTAATCCCAATCGCAATGTACCAGTCTAGATTTGGTCCAGTTAAGGAAATGGAAAAGAGACGAGGTTGGATGCCGGTGAGAGCCCCAAGTATGGCAGATTCTCTACAGCAATGAGGCGAGTGGAACATTCCGCTTCTGGTGTCGCTCCACTACGAGCAGTGGTTCGGTCGTACAAAGATGGATCGTCACGTGAAAGTGCTCGATTGCCAAAAGAGGAAGCCGGAAATGAAAGAGGGGAATACTTATCAGCTTTGATCGCATTGTATTGAGATTAGCACAATGTATCCCCTAGAATACTTACATGATACCTACTCAATTCTTCTGATAACCGCAATACTCGAGGCCATCACCCACCACACAAGGATCCAACACAATGAAGAGACCATCACGTGACATTGGAATGTGATTACCGGTATGCGGTCAGGGATAAAACAGCCAGGTCTTAGGACCACTGCCTTGGGTACTTAGGTGCTTAAGTACTCTCAATGACCAAAAAGGCATTTATCTCACGCGGGATGATTTGTTTCGCATTGACCAAGGGCCAGATTCGTTTCCCATTCCAGCCAGGTCTGTGGATACCTATCAGGTGGAGTCGTATGATCAAGACGCTCTTGGGGCTTCTTGTTGAGCTGCTGGGGTACTCCAGCCTGGACTTTTCCGAAAGGTTCCGTTTGGTATGACGAAGGTTACGATCCTCAATGGCTGAGCTGCCCTCGCTTCCACCAATGTTGGTTTTCTTTACTTGGGTAGTGGGGTTGAGTTTGTAAGCGTTCCGTAGGTATAAAACCTCTGATGTCCTGCCGCATAGGGTCCCCTGCCCCGGGATTTTTTCGGCAGGATTCATGATCAGGAGATTTGTTTCCGCTCTTTCGGCCCAAGTGGGGTGCAAGGATATTACGTACCATCGTGCAACGTAGAACGAAAAAGGGAGGCACACTGAGCTGGTATTGCGGACTACGGCATTGCAAGGGTTCGGGTATTTGAGCGTGCTTATGTGAAAGCCAGGAACAGGCGCGGGGGAGCTTGCTTTCGTGGGGGGAGCAAGCAAGGAAGGGGTGGGTATTGTTTTGACTTCAATGTCAAATCGAAACTTACTCCGAGCTGAGAGGTCATTCAGTCCCTGAAGGAGATGTGATGTGCAGAGCGGAGTAGGCTCGACACTAAATAGGGTAACCATTTCTAGCAAAAAGATTTGCAAACGAAATAGAAAGCATGTCTTAGGAGGTCTGTAACGGATGACACAAATGAACTTCTGTGCCTTCATGCACACGTTTCGGAATGCATTTCGAATGATGTGCATGTGGGTGTGCGGCGGCGATGCATATCTCAAGAGAGTGCAGGGTGCGGGCTGGATCCATGTGCTCAGCGCAGGGGCCATGGCAAGGGGTATGAGGTTTCTCAGACTCGAACAGAACTGCTTAGTAGAGATGCTGAGGAGATGCTCAAGGGAAGTTGCCGGTACGAGTCCTCTTCATCATGTATGCTAGAAGCCCGAGTTGCTATCAATTCCAAGTCCATGTTCAGATACTTGGTGGGGAGATTTTATTATGAAGTTGAACATTTGCCTAGATGGAATCAGGTTTCTAGGCGGCATGGCCTTGATGTTTCAATGGCCATTGGGGGGGTTTTGGAAGCTTAAGCCCATGAAGAAGAAGAAGGAGAAGTCTATTAGATATATATATATATATGTACCGTATGTATGCGATCGAGGCTGTAGTACTGAAGCTGTACGAAGTATGTACGTAGAGTATGTATACAATTGCAAGAGGCTGGGTCCACAGTACCGCAATAGTTTCAATGTTCATGAGGTGAGCCAGCAGCAAAAAAGCAGCAATGCATACATGTACACTGTACATACTGTACATATTGTATATGTATATGTACCGGTAGCACAATCACAACCCCTAGTGTATTTACCAAGTACATAGTAGCATGTGCATACAACCACCATCCATCGAGTACTTCACCCGAGGGCTTTCCCTTTGTTTCAGTCCCCCGAACCGTCTGCTCTGAACATACTTGCCTCCTACTTCTACTTCACTCGGTCGAGCCCGGTGAGCTCTATGTGTCGCTCTGTGTTGTGAGATCCAGACGGATAACGGATAGGCTTCTGGTATAGAGACGTCCGACACTTTACTTTCATTGTTCCGTGCCTTCCCGACGTTCTCGACACCCAGCCTGGATCGCATTCGATTGGCTTCTAGTGGGTGCATGGTGGTCTCGAGCCAGTTTGCACGGGAGGCCTACCGGTATAGCTAACGGGAGGTCCACGGTTGGAAAAGCAAGCACTATAGCTATACAGCTCGAAACTAAAAGCTTAAGTGTATAGTCTGTTGACATTTTCCAGAACAAAGGAACACGCTCCGATCAGCATACACAAATTCGCACTGCCTGACTTTACCGCCTCATTCTCAGCTGTGATTCGCACAGAACACATTCCCGTTATCTTAACGAAGGATTCTAGAAGCCGTGCCTGAACCCAGCCCACACACCCACTTCAAACAACTCACGCTCACCCCACACAATATTCACCGTGACTGAATAATAAATTAAGGACTAACTTC
>Ga0307511_10006539_pt1 | contig 11733 bp, 12 predicted proteins | sample 13_EM_MG_FD_200266 | JGI IMG/M metagenome (GOLD analysis project Ga0307511, IMG submission 200266) | Populus trichocarpa ectomycorrhiza microbial communities from riparian zone in the Pacific Northwest, United States - 13_EM | ecosystem: Host-associated > Plants > Roots > Unclassified | place...
CCACATCGATCCTGCCATGTGGCACAGACACGCCTGTCTGCGCTCCTGACCGCTGCGGTAGAATTCGATTCAGTCCCGCGCGGGCGAGTGTGTGATGCGCGGAGCGGGGCTGACCATCAGAAAGAATGACCGCCAACTACGACAGCTCTGCCATCGAAGTCCTCACAGGTCTCGAGCCGGTGCGCAAACGCCCCGGCATGTACACCACTACCGAGCGCCCCAACCACCTGGCCCAGGAAGTCATCGACAACTCTGCCGACGAAGCCATCGCTGGCCACTGCGACGAGATCGTCGCCACGCTGCATGACGACTGGTCGATCTCTGTCTCGGACAACGGCCGCGGAATGCCGGTCGACAAGCACGCCAAGGAAGGCGTAACCGGCGTCGAAGTCATCCTCACGCGCCTGCACGCGGGCGCGAAGTTTTCCGACAAGAGCTACCGCTTTTCCGGCGGACTGCATGGCGTCGGCGTTTCTGTCGTCAACGCGCTCTCGAAGAAGCTCGATGTGTTCGTGCGCCGCGATGGCAACGAATACTTCATGGACTTCGCCGACGGGAAGAAAAAGCACGAACTGAAGATCGTCGGCCAGGTCGGCAAGCGCAACACCGGGACGACCATCCACTTCTGGCCTGACGAGAAATTCTTCGACACGCCGAAGATCAACGTGCCGCGACTCAAGCACGTCATGCGCGCCAAGGCTGTTCTCGCGCCCGGTCTGCGGCTTCGTTTCATCAGCGAAGTGGATGGCGCCGACAACGAAGAGTGGCACTACGAGAACGGCCTGCCCGCCTATCTGATGTCGGAGCTGGCCGGCCTGACCACGATCCCCGAGATGCCATACGTCGGCACGTTCAAAGGATCGAACGAAGAGGTTGACTGGGCCGTCGTCTGGCTGCCCGATGCCGACCCCAGCGATCTCGTCACCGAGTCGTACGTCAACCTCATCCCGACTGCGCAGGGCGGTACGCACGTCAACGGCTTCCGCACCGGGCTCACCGAAGCCATTCGCGAATTCTGCGAGCTGCGTAACCTTCTGCCGCGCGGAGTGAAACTCGCTCCCGAGGATGTCTGGTCGCGCTGCAGCTACATCCTCTCGCTGCGGATGACCGAGCCGCAATTCACCGGACAGACGAAGGATCGATTGTCGTCGCGCGAAGCGTCCGCCTTCGTTTCCGGCGTGGCGCAGGATTCGTTCTCGATCTGGCTCAACAACAACGTCGCCGACGCCGAGCGCATCGCCCAGGTTGCCATCGCCTCGGCGATGACTCGACTGCGGCAAGGCAAGAAAGTCGAGCGCAAGAAGCTGACCAGCGGCCCTGCGCTGCCCGGCAAGCTGGCCGACTGCACGTCGACCGATCTCAGTCTCACGGAGCTCTTCCTCGTCGAAGGCGACTCCGCCGGCGGCTCGGCCAAGCAGGCTCGTGACCGCGAATACCAGGCCATCATGCCGTTGCGCGGCAAGATCCTGAACACCTGGGAAGTCGATCCGAGTGAGGTGCTGTCGTCGCAGGAGGTTCACGACATCGCCGTGGCCCTCGGCGTCGATCCCGGCAGCGACGATGTTCGCGGCCTGCGCTACGGCAAGGTCTGCATCCTCGCCGATGCCGACTCCGACGGCGCGCACATCGCCACGCTCCTGACGGCATTATTCGTCCGCCATTTCCGCAAGCTCGTCACCGACGGGCGCATTCACGTAGCCATGCCGCCGCTGTATCGCATCGACGTCGGCAAGAACGTCTTCTACGCGCTCGACGACCAGGAGCGCAACGGCATCCTGCAGCGCATCGAAGCCGAGGGAATCCGCGGCAAGGTCAACATCCAGCGCTTCAAAGGCCTCGGCGAAATGAATCCGCTCCAACTCCGCGAAACGACCATGAACCGCGATACGCGCCGCCTCGTGCAACTCGTCCTCGTCGCCGAGGATGGCGCGGACGCGACGATCGACATGCTGCTGGCGAAGAATCGGGCGGGGGATCGCAAGCAGTGGCTTACGGAGGAAGGGGACAAGGCGGAGATATTGGAGTGAGTCTGCGGTAAGGATTCAGAGTAGAATTCCGACATGGAGTAAGGAATGCCTACTGCGACCGTTACGAGCAAAGGCCAGGTGACGATTCCCAAGTCTGTTCGGGATCTCATGCACATCGACGCAGGCGATCAGATTGACTTCGTCGTTACCGATCGCGGAGATGTTCTCGTCCGGAGTGTCAGTCTCGATGTCCGCGAGCTCCGCGGCCTGCTGCGGCGTTCTCGCAAGCGCAGCGTGAGTGTCGAGCAGATGAACGCAGCCATCCTGCGCCAACATGCGAGAAAGCCGTGATCGGGATTGATACAAACGTCCTGGTCCGCTATCTAACGCAGGACGATGCAATTCAGGTTCGGAAAGTCGACGCCTTCTTGGACGCGGCCGTTGAAGATGGATCGCGCCTCCGCGTGGACGAGATCGTTCTCTGTGAGGCGGTCTGGGTTCTTCGGGCCGCGTACCGTCTTGGCAAGCCGGCGATCGCCGAAGCTCTCGACAGGGTGATCAGCACAGGCATCTTCACTTTCGATGATCGAGAACTCCTGCGAGGCGCACTCGCAGACTATCTCGACGGTCCGGGCGATTTCGCCGACTACGTGATCGGTCGCCGCAACGTACGAGCCGGATGCGAGCACACCGTCACGTTTGACCGCCAGTTGAGCGGCGGGTCTTCATTCGTCCTGCTGTGAGCAGGTGCCGATTCTTTTATGGCAATCGCTTCGATCGACAGCATTCGACGCCACTTCCCCGCGCTGGCCCGTCTCCACAACGGCAATTCCGTCGCCTACTTCGACGCGCCCGGCGGAACGCAAGTGCCGCGTGTCGTTGCTGAGGCGATGAACGACTACCTCTTTCATCACAACGCCAACACGCATTGGCTCTATCCGACCAGCGAAGAGACCGACGCCATCATCGATCGTTCGCGCGAGGCGGTGGCGGATCTGTTCAATGCCACGCCGCAGGAGATTGCCTTCGGCGCGAACATGACCACGCTGACGTTCCACCTCGGGCGCGCGCTCGGGAGGACGTGGCAGGCCGGCGATGAAGTGATCGTCACCGAGCTCGATCACCATGGCAACGTCGCGCCGTGGAAAGCGCTGGAGGTTGATCGCGGCATTGTCGTTCGCAGCGCGCGGATGATTCCGGAGACGGCGCAAGTCGACTACGAACATCTGGCATCGCTCGTCTCGTCGCGCACGAAACTGATCGCGATCGGCGCTGCATCAAACGCGGTGGGAACGATTAATGACCTCGGACGCGTAGCTGCGATCGCGCGCGATGCCGGCGCGTTGTTCTTCGTCGATGCAGTCCATCTTGCGCCGCACGCGCTGATCGATGTCCAAAGCATCGGCTGTGATTTCCTGGCCTGCTCGTCGTACAAGTTCTACGGACCGCATGCCGGAATCCTTTTCACACGCCGCGAGCTGCTCGATGTGCTGCCGTTCCCGAAGCTCGATCCCGCGCCGGATTGGTCGCCGGAGCGTGCCGAGACCGGAACGCAGAATCACGAAGCAATCGCAGGCATCCACGCCACGATCGATTTCCTGGCCTCACTCGATGATGCGAGTGGCTCGCGTCGCGAGCGCCTCGGGCGCGCGTACGCGGGTCTGCACGCGCGAGGCTCGATTCAAATGCGGATGCTGTGGGATGGGCTGACGTCGCTGCCAAAGGTGCGCGTCTACGGCCCGCCGCCGTCAGAGCCGCGGACGCCGACGGTCTCGTTCACAATCGACGGAATCCATCCCGACGACATCGCCCGCCACCTCGCTGCGGCCGGTCTGTTCTGCAGCAATGGCGACTTCTACGCGATGACGTGTATCGAGCGCCTCGGATGTCCGGATGGAATCGTGCGGGTTGGGTGTGCGGCGTATACGACAGATGAGGAAGTTGTTCGGCTGGTTGATGAAGTCTCCATCATCGCGGGCTAATCAGCACAGACACTCTTGTCTGTGCTGCTGTGGCCATCACACAATCCTGACCACGACAATCGTCACATCATCCTGCTGCGGCTCACCGCCGCGAAACTCTTCGACATCGCGTAGCACCGCATCGCGCACCTCGTCGGCAGTTCCATCGCACGATGCAACCACGCGCCCGAGGCGCTCGAGGCTGTACTCCTCACCACGCGCGTTTACAGTCTCGTAAATCCCATCGCTGTGCAGAACGAACGTGTCTCCCGGCGCGAACGGAACGACACGCTGCGGAACGCTGGCGCCGAGGCGTGCGCCGAGGGGAGGGGCGAAAAGCTCGATGAGATCGAAGGAGCGTGTGTCGGCGTGGATATGAAGCAGCGGCGGGTGTCCGGCCGAGGCGATCGTGGCGCGCTGCGTTTCAGCGTCGAGCAACAGCACCGAGATCGTCACCATCATCCGTCGACGGCTGCTCTGTGTCACTACTTCCTGCAGACGGTCGAGCACGTGAGCGGGATCGAGCAACTCATCGCGCAGCAAGTGAAGCCGCTGCGGAGCGCGGAAAGGGTGATGCCGCTGGCGAGCCCGTGGCCGGCCACATCGCCGCAGACGATGGCCAGACGTCCATCGACGACGAAGTAGTCGTAGTAGTCACCGCCGACTTCGGTGGCCGGCAGCGAGATGCCGCTGACGTCAGCCCATTCCAGTTGCGGCGGCGCCTCGGGGAGCATGCTGACCTGTACCTCGCGCGCAAATCGCAGCTCGTCGCGGATGCGCATCTGTTCGCGCGCCTCAGTGCGGCGCTGTACGCCTTCTTCGATGGCGGCGTTTCTGATCCCGCGGCTGGTGATCGCACCCCACACGAAACAGACGATGTTGATCGTCGCCAGCATGGTGAAGACACCGGCCATGTTTTTCTGCTTTTTCCCATTGGGCGCGGTCAGGATCGCCGCCACGATGATGGCCAGCATCACCGTATTGAGAATGATGCGTTGCGGGAGCAGCAGCCGGAGCGCGATCGTGGCGGTGGGGAAGCTGGCGCCCCAGGCGATCCATCCACTGCCCTCGGTCAGGGCGAAGAACACCAGCGTGGCGAACTTGACCAGCGCGAACGTGATCAACCAGCCGGAGAGGTTGCGCCCGATGATCCTGGCGAACGCGTGCGGCTCCCAGTTCTCGCGCCGCCGCGCACGCCGCAGCTCGATCATGGCCGCGATGACGATGACCGCAAGCACCGCATCGCTGAGCGACGAGACGATGTGCGCGAGACGCTGCTGCTTGCCGGCAAATGAGAAGGGGATGAGGATGAACGAGCTGAGCGCGAAGAGCCAGGAGATGACGTAGGCCCAGACGAGGTTCTGCTCATCGAAGCGCTGCCGCACCATCTGCGGCTCTGTGGTCTGCGCGATTTGGTCGAGAGACGGACGATCCATGCGGGCGGCATTGTCGCCGATGTGTACGTTGGGCGGCATGCCTCATTGATTGAGATCGGCGATCGATTTAGCATGAAACCGTGACTATCAATGCTCAGAAGCTTCTCGATGACGCGTTGACACTTCCCGCGAACGACCGCGCGGAATTGGCGGCCGGGTTACTGGCGAGTCTCGATGCTGTCGAGGCTGATGTCGAGGCTGCTTGGGCGGCTGAAATTGCCCGCCGAGTCGCCGATGCGCGTGAGAATCCGGAAGACGAGGAAGACTGGCGGTCTGTGCTCGCCAACATTGAGCGAGAAGTGTTGTCGCGGTGAAGCATGTCCGCCTTCGCCGTGGCGCCCATTGCTCATGACCGGAGGCGACCCGGATACTGGATGTCCTAATCGTCGTAACTTGTAGAGCGGAGCCTCTTGGATTTAGTAGTCCCCGAGGCCCAACCTCCCACCCTCCCAAACCCGCCCGAACTCCGCGGTGACCGACGACGCATCCTTCTTCTGTGCGCGTAGGGCGGCGGCGAGGCCAAACAGTGAGCGGGGATTGTGGGGGTTGCGGGCGAGGTCGGCGCGGAAGACTTTTTCGGCGTCGGAGTAGCGATGGGCGCGGAGGAGGACGGCGCCGAGGGTTTCGCGGGTGGGATAGAACCAGTCGGTGGGCTCGTCGTAGTCGAGGGAGTCTTCCTGTTCGACGGCTTTTGTGTAGTCGGCGATGGCTTGTTGCAGATTTCCTTTAGCCTCGGCGATGCGGCCGGCCAGGACGTGGACTGCGACTTCGGCGACGGCTTTCTCGGAGTTCTGAAGCAGGCCGGGATCGTCGGGCACAGTGGCGCGTGCGGCTTCAAAGGCCTTTTGTTCTGATTCCGCTTCGGCGATTTTGCCGAGTTTTGCGAAGGCTGAGCCGCGGGCGAAATGGTAGTAGGTCGTCGACAGTGGGCCGGTTTCGACAGGCTTTTCCTTGAGGATGTCGTTCCAGCGGCCGAAGCGGACCAGTACGAGGAGCGTGCTCGCCGCGGCAACCTCGACGGGCGGCATTTCCTTGGCCATCATCACGGCATTGGAGGAAAACTCGTCGGCCATTTTCTTTGCGTCGGCGTAGCGTCCCGTCATCGCATAAGAGGCCAGGCCAAACTGGAGGTTGTGGTTGTAGTACATCCCCGCGTAAATGCTCTCGGCGCCATGTTTCTTGATGAAAACGCGATCGGTGGCGGCGGCCTTTGTGTTGGCGAGGGCAGCGCCGGCGTAGTTGCCGGTGCGCTGGTAGATGTGGGCGGGCATGTGGACGAGATGGCCGGACATCGGCGCGAGGGTCTTCAATCGCTCGGCACTGGCCAGAGCGCGCTCGGGATGCGAGGAGGCTTCGATTGCGTGGATGTAGTAATGGTTCGCGCCGAGGTGATTGGGATTGCGGCGCAGAACGGACTCGAGGACGGAGACGATTTTCGTCGTCCCCTCATTCGGTTTGCCATCGTGGGTCCAGAATTTCCAGGGATGGAGATCCATGAGGCTTTCGGCGTAGAGCGTGGCGATGTCGAGATCGTTGGGATATTTCTTTGTTAGCGATCCCATTGCCTCGCTGTAATCGACGGCGAGTTTCTTCAGGTCGGCCTTGGGATCATGGCTGTAGCGTTTGGCCAGAGCGGCGATGAGGCCGCGCTCTTTGGCGCTTGCGTGGGACTCGTGGGCGATGGCTGACTGGACGCCATCGTAGGCCTGCTTTTCGCGATCGGGATCGACGTCCATGTTGATGTTCGGCCCCAGGGAGAGGGCAGCGCCCCAGTAGCCCATGGCCAGATCGGGATCGAGTTGCGTGGCGTGCAGGAACGATGCGACGGCCGACTCGTGATTGAAGCCGTAGAGGTATTTCATCCCCTGATCGAAGAAACGCTGGGCCTGGGCGTTCTTCGTCGAGACAGGCCAGTGGACGGTGCCGAGTCCGGGCTCGAGGACGACTTTCGTCTCCTTGGCGGACGACATGTCGTGCTGTGCCAGTGCCGAGGCAGTAATGATCAGCGAGATGACGAGCAGGCGAAGTAAGCGCATCGAAGTCTCCATGGTTGCGAGAGATACGGGGCGTGGACGCAGGTGGATTGCAAAGCTTACCCAACGACATTCGGCTGCGTCGGGCCGTCATACAAAATCTCGTAGCGAAGCTCCGTCGCTCCGATGCGAATCTGGTCGCCGCTCTTGAGCAGTGAGTGAAACGTGCGGGCGCCGTTGAGCCATGTTCCGTTGCGGCTTTTGAGATCTTCGATCGCGTAGCCCTCCGGGCCGCGGTAGATGCGGAGGTGGTGACCGGAGACGCCGAGGTCAGCGAGGGTGATCTGGTTGTCGCGCTGGCGGCCGATCAGATACTCGGCCTCGGTGAGCGGGAACATGAGTCCAGTCTCGTCGCCGCTGATGATCGTCAGTTGGGCGATCGTCGGCCGGACCACATCTTTGTAGGAAAGCTTCGCTTCGACGGAGACGAGGAGATTCGTGTCATCGCTGACTTCGCGGATGGTGGAGTCGGCACTGAACGTGGCCGGCTGCTGGCGCATCGTCTCGTCCAGGATGGTGGTGGCCGGTTGCGCGCTGTCAGTGTCGTCGGGAGAGGGAGGGCGCGTGACCGCTTCGATCAGTTTGTTGGCGAAGAGTCCGTAAACGACGCGGTAGACGTGGAGCGGATCTTCGTCGGCATCGGGTGCCAGCTCGGAAAGTTTGCGGCGGCCGTTGATGAGAAAGAGGATCTTCCACTCCTCGATCGAGAGGGTGATCTTCTCGGCGTCGGGATTGGAGACGACGCGGAAGACGACTTTGCTGTCGGGGAGGAGGCGGACGCATTCTTCCCACTCGGCGATGCGCCGCGCCCCCTCCATGATGAGGTTGGCGAGATCGACGGAGATGGTGACGGCGTAGGCAGGAAGGTTGGTGTCGTCGATGAAAGCGAAGGTGCCGCCGGGCCAGACGAAGCAGTCGTAGATGATCTCGGAGACCTGCACTTTGAGGAAGTCGCGGAGCTGTTCGTCAGTCAGCAATCCCTGCTTCACGGCGAGCTGGCCGAAGCGTCCTCCTTCGGCTTTCATCAGGTCGTCGATGGCGTCGCGTTGCGCAACGGAGATGTGTTTCTTGCGCAGCAGAACGGCGCTGAGGCGAAGCGTTTCCTGATTGGAGCCGGCGTAGACGACGGCGCCGCTGTCGAAGTAGACGGTGGCTTCGTTGGAGCCGTTGGCCAGCGTGAGGGTGCCGCTTTTTCGGGCCGATGAGAGGAAGGTGAGGACGTCGGGGAGGCGAAAGGAGGCCAGGCTCCCTCGTAGCGACGGCTCGTTCATCGGTGCGCGGATTGTAGCGCGCGGCTCCGTTACAATCGCCGCCCTCATGCAATCGAACTCGCGACACGCCGTTGCCGCCGGCTTTCTGGGATGGACGCTCGATGCGTTCGACTTCTTCGTCGTCGTCTTTCTGCTCGATACGCTGGCGCTGCAGTTCGGTGTGCCGAAGGCGCGGATCATTGCCACGCTGACGGCGACGCTGGCGCTGCGTCCGGTGGGGGCGATCATCTTCGGGATGCTGGCCGATCGCTACGGCCGGCGCATTCCGCTGATGGCGAACGTCATCTATTTTTCGCTGATCGAATTGCTCTCCGGCTTCTCGACGACCTACACGCAGTTCCTGATCCTGCGCGCGCTGTTCGGGATCGGGATGGGCGGGGAGTGGGGCGTGGGGGCGTCGCTGGCGCTGGAGAACACGCCGCGAAAGTGGCGTGGCGTTTTGTCCGGCCTGCTACAGAGCGGTTATTCGATCGGCTACCTCCTGGCGGCGATCGCCACGCGCGCGGTGCTGCCGCACTATGGCTGGCGGTGGATGTTCTGGATCGGCGCACTGCCGGCGCTCCTTGCGCTCTACATCCGGACGAAGGTGCCGGAGTCGGCGGCGTGGAAGGAGCATCGCGTGGCCAGCTTCGGCGAGATGTTCCGCGCGGCGCGGGGTCATGCGCGCGGCTTTCTTTACCTCGTCCTGCTGATGACGTTCATGATGTTTCTCTCGCACGGGACGCAGGATCTCTATCCCGATTTTCTCAAGCACGCGCACGGCGTTCCGGCCACGACGGTGCCGTACGTGGCCATGCTCTACAACGTCGGCGCGGTGATTGGGGCGATCATCTTCGGCCAGTTGTCGCAGAAGATCGGGCGGCGCTACAGCATGATCGCGGCGCTGGCGGTGTCGCTGCTGGTGATTCCGATGTGGGCGTTCGGCGGCACGCTGGTGATCCTCGCCGCCGGTGCGTTTCTGATGCAAGTCGGAGTGCAGGGAGCGTGGGGCATCATCCCCATTCATCTCAACGAACTGGCTCCCGATTCGGTGCGCGGACTGATGCCGGGACTGGCATACCAGTTCGGAATCCTTTTCGCGTCGCCGACGAATTCGATCGAGGACGCGTTGCGCGACAAGTTCGGATACTCGTGGGCGCTGGCCGGCTTCGAGCTGTTCGTGATGGTGATGCTGACGATCATCCTGCTGCTGGGCCGCGAGAATCACGGCCGATCGTTCCATTCGGGGGATTTGTTGATCGAGAAGGATTGATCTACAACGTTCGCATCACGGCGAACAGCGAGACTGACGAGATCACGATCCAGAGCAGGACGCCGAGGAGCAGCGGGCGCGCGCCGACGGCAGCGATCGATTTGTGCGATAGGCCGGCACCTATCAAGAACAACGTGATCGTCAGGCCGATGCGGGCCAAAATGGTCAGCGTCGACCAGACCTGATCCGGCGCGGCCACGTAAGTTCGGATGACCGAGGCGACGACGAACCAGAGGATGAACCAGGGGATCGCTACGCGCGCCGATTTGCGTTTGAAGAAGAACGCAGTTGCAAGCGTGAGGGGGACGATCCAGAGAGCGCGCGTCAGTTTGACTGTAGTCGCGATCTGAAGCGCGTCTGCTCCGTATTTGGCCGCGGCGCCGACGACGGAGCTGGTGTCGTGAATGGCGATGGCTGCCCAGACGCCGAACTGCGGCTGCGTCATGCCGAGGCGATGGCCGATCATCGGAAAGACGAAGAGCGCGATCGAGTTGAGGATGAAGACTGTCCCCAGCGCGACCGACATCTCTTCATCGCTGGCTTCGACGACCGGACCGACGGCGGCGATGGCGCTTCCGCCGCAGATGGCGGTGCCGGAAGAGATCAGATGCGACGTCGTGCGGTTGATGCCCATGGCGCGGCCGAGGAGGAAGCCCAGGAGGAGCGTGCCAGCGATGGTAACGATGGTGAAGAGGATGCCGGTGCGTCCGGCTTCGACGACTTTCTGCAGGTTCATCCCGAAGCCGAGGCCAACCACGGAGATCTGCAGGAGGAGTTTCGTCGCTTTCGAGTTGCGCGCGGCGAATGGATGGCCGAGCGTCAGCGCGAGCGCCAGACCGAGGGCAAGCGCGATCGGCGGCGACGCCCACGGCGTGACGCAGAAAATGAGCAGCGCGACGAAGACGACGATGCGAAGCGCTTGCACTACGTCACGTTGGCGCGGAAGAAGCCGACAGTCTTCCGCCACGCATCTTCAGCGGCTTCGGCGTTGTAGTTTCCGCCGGTGTCGTTGAAGAAGGCGTGACCGGTGTTGGGGTAGGTGACGAGGCGCACGTTCTTGCCCAAATCCTCAAGCTGTTTCGCCAGCGCGCGGCCTTTTTCGATGGGGACGCCCTGATCGTTTTCGGCGTAGATGAGCAGAATCGGAGCGGTGAGGTTGGACCACTCGGAGGCGACGTTCTTGAATCCGCCGTAGAAGCTGACTGCAGCACCGACGCCCTTTTCTTTCGTGGCTGCGTACTGCGCGAGCGCACCGCCCATGCAGAATCCGACGACGCCGTAGGTTTTCGATGTGCATTCGGGACGGCTGAGGAGGTACGCGCCGGCAGCGCCGATCTCTTTCTCGGCGCGCTCGGCATCGAGCTCCATCAGCATCCGTCCGGCTTCGTCGGGCGAGGTGGTCGTCTTGCCGTGGTAGAGATCGGGCGCGATGGCAACGAAGCCTTCGCCGGCCAGCCGATCGACGATCTGTTCGATGTGTGGAACGAGTCCCCACCATTCTTGAATGACGACGATGCCGGGACCCTGTCCGGCGAAATAGCCCTGGCAGGTGTGACCGTTCGATGGGAATTCAACGCGCTCGCCCATGTGCATGTCTCCTCGAAACCGGCGCGGATTCTAATGCAGCGGAACCGATGGTGCGCCTGACGCGTATTCATGTCACAATAACCACCTAAGAGGGAATCCGATGACATTGACGAAGGAGCAGGTTTCAGGCCTCGCCAAGACACCGCGTTGCCCCCGTTGCGATCTGAACAAGACCATGGGCACCGCTCTCTGCCGTAGCTGCCGCGCCAAGCTGCCGGAAAACATG
>Ga0307511_10006540_pt1 | contig 11731 bp, 11 predicted proteins | sample 13_EM_MG_FD_200266 | JGI IMG/M metagenome (GOLD analysis project Ga0307511, IMG submission 200266) | Populus trichocarpa ectomycorrhiza microbial communities from riparian zone in the Pacific Northwest, United States - 13_EM | ecosystem: Host-associated > Plants > Roots > Unclassified | place...
TCGGAATAAGACTATGGTTATCTCGCTTAAGCGATGACCAAGAATAGGTAGTGTAATCTCCTAGAGATACAGTTGGGAAAAGTATTCTTAGTTGAGTCAAGTGTGTAGTATGACTCTGCAGTAGCTGGAACGCTGGCAGACTAAGTGCAGAAAGCGACTGAATGAAGAAAAAGCTGATGTGACAACCTTCGGACATGAGCAATCCGAAGCCCGCAAGTTATCACAATACACATCACAGCGGAATAGAAATAGTGAAAGAATTGTCGAAGGTGAGGATAGCGCCCACCATAGCTGTTAAGCAATCCATTCTACACGAAGCCTACAAAGTTCTAAGTTGATAATTTCTGAGTTCTGACTTTATCTGTGGTTTAGACCTCGCAGTGCTACCCTAGTGATTTCGCGTTAACTGGACAGTTGCGTCTTCTCTTGCGGATTAAAGCCTGAAGGTGCGGATAAGTCTAGAAGGGACCTTAGTTTTGCTGAAGAATTATTCAGAGTTCTGAATAAGTTCGTTGTGGCAATAGAACATACGGCAGCTCTATTTTATAGTTGGAGTACCCGCTATATAGTTAATAGAGCCCCCGTGACACTTGATTGCATCTTCGACGTAGTTCTTGCCGTTCATGTCGAAGGTGCTTGGTAACAGCAGCCTCCATTCTCCTTTCTTATTCTTTTTGTAAAAGAACCTGTTATACTTGCTTACTCCTTTCTTTCCTCCTGGAGCGTTGTAGACCTGGCTCCAAATGGGGCATATCCTGATACATGCCATGTAGGCGTCCCTCCTTTTATCATCTTTGTCGACATGAGTAATGAGATAGATGTCAGTGTCATCTTTAGGGCCGTCTTAGTGATCGATGTATATCTTTCCCACATTGGTCACTGGTATGATTCTATACCTGAGTTCTGAATCTGGCTTGTGATTTGCGTCGCATGTTGATGCATAGTATCTCTCACCTTTGCAGAAGTTGCACCGAGGAGTGGTAGTGGGTGAAGGAGGAATTGATGACTTCTCCTGAGCTTGAGGTTCGTGAACGAGATTGTGCTCCTCGATCGTTGTGTAGTGTTGTTGGTGCATAAATCCCACTCCTGTCCTATATCTCATAGCATTAGTGGGGGACAGGAGGGTGTTATGACCTTGATTAGATCTGCTAGCTTCTCCAGAAGCTACATTGCATTGTGATCTAGTGGTGACTACTGCAGAGGGGAAGGAGGGTCTTTCCTCATCTGGTACAATCTTGATGTTGTAGTCCCATGAGTTGTTTTGTACGGGTTGTTGCACCCATAGTTCGTGGCGGGCAATAGGAGTATTCCTAATTGCCCATTCTTCCGCAGACCACATGTGAGTGCAGTTGGTAGCTTCTTTGGGATTAAATTGGGGAATAACAATATCGGGAGTCTCAGAGAAGGGGGTGTTGTTAGGAGGGATAGTGATAGCTTTCAATTTCTATGAGTCTCACGACTCGAATGGAATTCCTTCTCCTTCTGATAAACTTCCTTGGCTAGAGTGTAGTCTAAACATCTGTGTCCATAGGTTCCGCAAAGTGAGCATCTGGTGGTGGGAAAGTAACGATACCCATTCTAGTGCGAGCTACCATGCGAGCAGCAGTAGTAGTCGTGACAGTCCGTATTGGGTTGCTTTCAATGCTGCTTGTAGTGTTCCCAGGCGTCATTGACAACGTCTGTAATGATGGCTGGAATATTGTCGTCGTGGATGATAGAGGAGGTGTCATCTGCGGGAGCGCTGATGTGATGATATCTATTCAATTGAACATGTTCAACAACGTTGGGGTGAGGATCGAACTCATACCCGTCAAAGATTTCTTTAGTGATGGTGGAAAGGGTATCCTCATCTGATTGCATTTCTTTCTCCTTGATTTCGTCGTAATCTTCGTAGTCTCCGTCATTCTCGTCGTCGAGATAGGGACAAGAGGGGTGGTGACCGAGGCTTTCGTCACAGCCTGCGCACTTATTGTAGTTGCAGTTCGCGTGCTCCAAGTTGATGCAGCTGTGGGAAACCATTGTGATCTCTTCTGCATGTGGAGATATAGATTGGTTGTTGGTAGTAATAGAGGTGTTCTAAGGTTCGGTATTGTCTTCTTTAGGATTGATGCTCTGTGGAATGAAGTCTTGTTCCTCAGTGGGATCAAGGCAGTATTTATGCTTCCTTGATAGAGCATCTGCCAACAGGTTTTGCTTGCCAGCTGTATGTTCTATACCCAAGTCGAATTCTCTCATATTGGCATGCCAGCAGGCTAGGTTCTGAGAAATTTGTAGTGGTCAGAGGAATGAGAGAAGTGGTTGGTGATCCGTGAGAACTGTGAACTTGTGGTCTCGGAGCTGAGGCCCAAAAAACTTCAAGGAGTCAACAATAGCGAGTAGCTTCTTTTGGTGGTGGTGGTACTTCAGCTGTGCTGGGCTGAATTTTCGGGAATGAAAATGACAGGGTCGAATTGATCCTAGTTCTCCTTGTCCTAAGCACGATCCTAGTCCCATATCACTAGCATCACATACTAGGTATTTTGGTACTTCCGAAAAATGGTACCAAGGTTTGAAAATCTGTGGAGTGTTCACAAGTTCCTTGATTTTCTCGCGTGCCCTCGTATGGGTGTCCATCCATCTCCAGGGTGTGTTTTCACCTTGCAGTTCTGACAGGGTACTTGACCAGGAGGCCAACTCTGGATAAAACTTGGCTAAGAATATGACAACACCAAGTATACCTTGTAATTCCCGGCAGTTGCTGGGAATATTGAAGTCCAATACTTTCTTTCATTTCTTAGGATCCATATGTAACCCATCCGGAGTTAATATATGTCCTAAGATATCTAGACGTTTGGTGAAGAACTGGCATTTGCTAGCCTTCAACCAGAACTTCTCATCTAGAAGTGGTTGTAAAACCTTTCGTAGGGTGGCAAAATGTTTGTCGTAGGTATCTGAAAAGATAATAATATCGTCGATGTAGATGACAAGGTCCTTGAAGACCACAACCTTCAAGATTTCGTACATGTCTCGTGACATGGTTACAGGAGCATTGCGGTCGCCTTGTTGCATAATGCGACTGCAGTAATATCCCATGTGTGTGAGGAAGGTGGAGTGTAGTTCCGAGTCTTCTTCGATTCTGATATTGTGGTACCCATCTGCTAAGTCAATCTTACTCCAATACTTCCGAGCAGCGACTAGCTCCATGAGTTCCTCAATGCATGGTAGCGGTATGTGGTTGGGGTCAACCGCTTCATTCTGATTCCTGGCGTCCAGGATACACTGTGGTTTGGTGGAATCATCTCGTTTGACTTGTACAAACAGAACTACCGCATTGAGATCATACTCTACACGATAAATCCGGCCTGAGACTTCTTCTTCGGTGAGCTGTCTCGTAAGGTCTGCATAAAATTTGGAGGGTGAGGGTCGCCATTTTGGAACCCATATAGAGCCGTGTTTCAGGCAGATTCAGTGGTTGATAGTTCTGAGAGGTGCCAACTCGTTAAGTGTGGTTGCCGGAAATAGTTGGGTGAATTCAATGGACGGGTTGAATGCCGGACTTTTTCCGAGACTTATAGCTGGGACCATGAATTCGAAGGATAGCAGAAGATACTCTCATGCTTCATCTTCTATTGTGAGAGTAGCAGATGTGACTTGCCCCATAGCAAGTCCTGCTTTCCTCCATTCCTTGAGTGTAAAGTGTGTCATTCCTTCAGGTTGGATGGTGACAGGCTTTGGTCCTGCTGGAATTAAGGCGTTCAGGGCAGTAAAGGCTGACTTTACTAGGATCATATCCCAGCCTGCAAGATACGCTACATAGAGCGTTCTTGTTTCCGTATATCGTCCGTAGTCCATTTGGATATCGCATGCCTTTTCTATCACACCCTTTGATCCTTTGATAGCAGTGTTAAGTGATTTCTTGTCGATTCCATAAATGGGTAGGCCGTATGGGTGTATGAATTGTGTGTTAATGAGTTCTCCGCAAGTTGTCTGAAAATCCACAAGGGATAATGCAGGGTGGCCGTTAACCTTGGCCCGAACCGTGCTGTAGTCTAATTCTCCTATAGACTGGGGTTTTGACTTGGTTTTGCCCTTGTAGTTATTCTTGGCAATAACTTCTTTGCTGGTGTGTTGCAGGGATAAGACTTGTACGGCAGTGTGCAGAAGTACTTTAGATATTAGCTTCTTGCATTCCTTGAAGGTGTGACCAGGTGCACGGGACCATAGATACTTGCGTTCCCTGATCAACTTCATCTTGTCTTGTGATATTAATGTCTTGTTAACCACTTACCAGTCTGGATCCTTGGTGGTTGTTGTTTTCGTGCAGGGGTTCTTCCAGGATTAGAACTTGTTCTCTTGTTGTCTGTCATCCGATCCCTGCGGCGATTGCGACTAGGATTTGGAAATGATGGAGTAGTGGGCTGTCGAACAAGTTTGGGTCTAGATGAGATGCGCCCATGTTTTCGTGCAGCCTTGTATGATTCCCCTTTCTTGACCAAGTCGTTGAACGTCCATGAATCAAGTATTTGGGGAACCAGGGTGGTTTCCATCTAATCCGGTAGGTGGTTCAGGAATTTCCTGTGTTTGACTTCTTCCGAGATGCATTGGTTTTCATTCTTGTCGATAAGCTTAATCTGAAGTTCCTCCAGCCAGTTGGTAAAGGTTTTGATACCAATGTGTCGTCAATCCTTGTGGGGTGATGCGGCCTCCCATTCCTTCCATTGGAGGTCCTTGCTAGTGGAGGGCATAAGGAATTCCCGTAGCACTAGCATGAAGCTGAAAAAGGACGCCTTGTCCTTTTCCTTGATAAGGTGGTAGTTATAAGTAGGGAGTGCGCTGCCTTGCAGTTGGTATCCGATAAAATCCAGCTCCTCCTTCGATTCCAATCTTATACCTTTCATACTCAAACATCTCTGTATCACATTGACCTAAGTGTCAAGATACTGTAAGTCTCGCCATTTCTTATCTCCACTGTTGAGATTTTCTGGAGCATCAATCTTGATAGGCTTCATTCGTTTGGACATTTTTGATGACGTTTCAGGTGTCAGTATTCCTGTCGTAGTTTCCCATTACTATTGTTCTGGTGTCTTACCACGATCTGTCCGTTTCTTGATGTTCTTGACCTTCTTTGGTTTGTGTATGTTTCTATGACTGTGAACTGATGATCCGCTGCTAGAGCTTCCACTGCTAGGGCTACTATCGTATCCATCATCATCTACTTCTCCTGCTGTTGTGCCTCGTCCTAAGGGAGGGGTTTGGTCCTCATCATCTTCTCCATTATTTGGGTTGCCGGTATCTAAGGTACATTCCCCAATGTCATCTTCTGGCACAATGCCAGTCTGAGATCCTGTACTGACTTCTGTTACGGAGCATTGTTTGGTTGGCGTCTCAGGACGGTCTCTTCTGTCTTGTCCTTTAGGTCCTTTGGCTATAGGTTGGTCCTCAAATTCACCTGGTACGACAGGTAAAAGGAGGTGCTGACCACATAACATGAAGGACATAATATCATCCGATTCCTTCAGAACCCAGTGAGGTTCTGTGAGCTGAGGAATCTTGGGGCGTTTTGAGCGCTCGATAAGCACTGTGGTAAGCTCCAAATCTTTACTTTCAAATGGAATGGTTGTGTTCCAGAGATAGTGTTTGGTTGTTGCTTCGAGAAGCAGTTGGATGTCTTTTGGATGAAAGCAATGCAGATACCCAAGCGTTTGTGTAAAGGCGAGGATATCAGGTATTTGTAGTTGTACTTTCTTCCAGTTTGCTTCTGTTATAGGAGGTGACTCAAATTCCCATGTTGTGAGAGAAAAGTCTTCTTCTAGTTTTGTGAAATCAATGCTGTAGATGGTGAGAGGAGGTGGTTTGACTGATTCCTCGAACGTTTGTGGTTCAGGAGTGTCTCTTTTCTTTCGTAGTATGTTGGCGATTAACTTCTTGATATCTTCTAGAATCATAGCTAATCTTGGTGACTTGTGGTATGTGTACGGCTTGTCCGTCTTGGAGGCCATAATGTCGGTTACTTGTTCGAATATTACAAGTTATTTATTCCACTTATCCGTATATTGTGGGGACAAGTACGTCGCTCAAGACGTGCGTAATTTCCGATCGACTTTGGATGACTCCGGCTCGGCTGCCTGTTCGATATGTAGGTAGGATAGTGGGAATGAGGAGAGCACGGATGCTGGTTCGTCGGTTTCTTCCACTCCTACAATAGTAGGTACTCCTGAGGCATGGGTTATACCAACGAGGCCTAAGATTCCCTTCCCTATTGAAGGGTTCGGAGATAGTGAGAGTGGCGGCAAGAAGACCCTGAGATCTCTTTGAGAGCATACAGATTTCCCAAGCGGGAAGAGAATTAACAGGGGTAATCTCTCTGTATAGAAGCTATCTAAGCCTTGTCTGAACTCGGTCTGAAGTGATCTGATATGAGAATCCTCCTCCAGAAGGGTGGATCGGCTCAGTACTTATACTAGCCGCCAAGCCTTGTGGAGTCTGAAAAACCTGTTTTCTGGCCTTTCTAGAAAGCACTCCTCCCTGACCATGAATACAGGTGTGGGAGGTCAGGCCTCCAGTACTCAAAAATACTGGTGTAGAACCGTAATGCATCATAATAAAGGAAAAGTACATAAGGACTAGTACGCTTAAGGCAGTAGTACATAAGGTACTATGCTTGAGCTATCTGGTATACATGATAGGTGCTAGGAAATGCTTACTAAAACAATTATAAGCAACGGTCTTCCGTTACAGCTACATAGTTCTAAGTTGACAATATCTAAGTTCTGACTTTATCTGTGGTTTTGACCTTGCAGTGCTACCCTAGTGATTTCGCGTTAACTGGACAGTTGTGTCTTCTCTTGCGGAATAAAGCATGAAGCTGCTGATAAGTCTAGAAGAGCCTTTACATGCTGAAGGATTATTCGGAGTTCTGAATAAGTTCCGTTGTAGCAATAGAACATACAGCCGCTCAATTTTATAGTTGTAGTATCCGCTATATAGTTAATAGAGCCCCTATGACACTAACGTGTATTTGCAGTTCCACCGCCTGCTAAATGTGCTCAGGCCTCGAAATCATATACCTAGTGCTACTACACTTCACCGAAATATATATGATTATGCAGCAGAATTTCAAGGTAAAGTTAAAAGAAGCATGGGACAAGATAAGTTGCTCCCCATCGCAACAGACTGTAGTACCTTAACAATCAAATTGGCATTTATAGGTACAGCACTCCATTACATAGACAAAGAATAGTAACTCCATTAACATAGAATCGGAATTAAATTCCTTGGAGGGGAATCTCATAATGCAGTATACTTAGCTAATAAGCTAACCCAAATAATCGGGGACTTAAGCATTATAAAGCGAGTATTAGCTATAGTCTCCGATAATGCTAGTATCAATATGGCATTCCATAAACATTTACAGACTAATTGCCATGGAGTGACTACCTACCTACCTAAAAGTACTTGTACTATACAGAACGACACAAGGATATGTGATGCATGTCTAAGGAATACTGAATAATAAGTAGTGCGTGTTACTAGAAAATATTGCTCGCAGCAGTAATAGTTCTATCTGCAGTACAGCCCGACAATAGGAATATTACGTGCTGAGTCCGGCAATGCAGGAACTACTGAAGAACGTGTAGCTGGAGCTACAGTTCAAGTTTTGTGTGATTCCGACTACTAATGATCTAGTTACCGTCAGATAAAGTTTCTTACTATACAACTGAAGAAAATATTGCGAAGTCGAAAATTGTATGGGAGCAGTTACCCTGAACTAGGATTGGTTACCCTGAACCTACTAAGTGAGCTACTTACCAAATGCGGTTTATTGCAACACCCAGCCGGTAAGCAACTTCGGAAGCTTATTGCCGGACGATACTAAGCCCAATCGGGAAACCTAACCACCGTTGTGATCAGTATATATTTACGGTCCAACCGACATAGCATACTAGCCGCATTCGTCGCTCCTAGCCGTTTTGGGTTACCCTGAAATCTCCTCAGAGAGAAATATAAATATCAAGCCACTAGGGCGTAATTTAGACTAAGGTTTGTCTGGTGACACTATAAGGGCAAATTGAAATCTGAGCGAAAATAAAAGTTCTCAGAAACTTTCGGTTCAAGTTGGGTTTAGGGGTAGTTTTGCACGCTGAATCCATTTCTGCAATTCGTTTTGCGATCGGAGTTAGGTAGGGCGAGTTATACCGTGTTGAAGTTGGTAAAACCACTTCTGCAGGTTCAAGCATATGCCTAGTTGACCAAAGTGGCTAACGGACCTAGTCTATTAGATTCTACGCAGAATGAACTTTCCAATAAGACCTTAATGAAGATCAACGGAGTCACATCCTCGGAGTTATGAGCAGTTCAAGCTGGTCCATTTGTATACGAGACTGGCTCTCAATGGACACTAGACAACTCGGATAGATGATGCCAGATCTATTAATTAAGGACTCTGAGTTGTAACCTGAACGACTTTAAGTTTACTATCTGAATGTTACTCTGGCATCGGAATAAGACTATGGTTATCTCACTTAAACGGTGACCAAGAATAGGTAGTGCAATCTCCCCAAGATACAGTTGAGAAAAGTATTCTTAGTTGAGTCAAGTGTGTAGTATGACTCTGCAGTAGCTGAAACGCAGGAAGGCTAAGTGCAGAAAGCAACTGCATGAAGAAAAGCTGATGTGACAACCTTCGGACATGAGCAATCCGAAGCCCGCGAGTTATCATAATTTACATTACCGCAGAATACAAATAGGGAAAGAATTGGCTAAGGTGGGGATAGCGCCCACCATAGCTGTTAAGAAATCGATTCTACATGAAGCCTACAAAGTTTTAAGTTGACATTTCTGAGTTCTGACATTATCTGTGGTTTTGACCTCGCAGTGCTAGCCTAGTGATTTCCGGTTAACTGGACAGTTGCGTCTTCTCTTGCGGAATAAAGCTTGAAGGTGCGGAGAAGTCTAGAAAGGACTTTACATGCTGAAGGTTTATTCGGAGTTCTCAATAAGTTCCGTTGTGGCAATAGAACATACGGCCGCTCTATTTTATAGTTGGAGTATCCGCTATATAGTTAATAGAGCCCCTGTCATATTACTTTATAAACGCAGGATTTTCGGATTAGCTGAAGTGCTAGAAGTCATACTGAAACTATGTCTGCTACTGAAGACTAAACTCCAAACGCTTCTGGGTCTCGCCAACCCTACAACCCCTTGTCATTTCCAGCAATAACTCCAAGAGCAATTCCACAGTGACCGCAATTGGAGGCAGCTCATTCGGAATCCGAACTAGAACCTGATTCCGCAATGGAGGATATATTATCTCGTGGGGTTCAATCATATGAACCATAATACCCAGCCCTCCATTACTCTCCAGATCCATTAACAATGCCAGTAGGGCTATTACCCCGATTCGGACAAACCCGAACTCGACAAAGGGGTGCTTCAAGCACAACATCATCTCGTCACCAGGTAGATACCCGAGAATATAGGCAATCGAATCCAGGACCATCTCAAGAGCAATACGATCGATTACTGGCCACTATAATTAATAATGGCAAGGAGGAATTCGAGAAGCAGTGAAGTGAGATAACCAAGATGGCCGATGCATTGTTGGCACAAGCCAAAACAATAACTGACCAACAGGCTGCACCCAAGATCATTTATGATGGCGCCAACGCCATATATGAAGAACTGACTACGCTTTGTCAACAGGTAAAAGACGAAATTGTCGCCCTAAATGCCAAGCAGAAGGTTAACAATAAGCGGTGGCTACTCTAACAGATAAGATCAAGTCAATCCTGGTAATCCAGTTGGAAACGTGAATTAAGAAGTTGGAAGAAGAGAACGCAAAGGTCATTGGTGCAGTACAAGCAGAATTTGACCAAATCAAGGAGGACTTTCGAAGCTTAAATGAATGGAGTCAACAAGCTGTGAAGCAAGAACCAGAGGACCGTTTTAAGAGTTGTGAGAACAACAAGGAATCAATCGAGGCCCTTGACCAAACCACAGGAAGTCCATCGCAGAAAATTAAGAACCTCGAAAGCCCTACCAAACGAAAATGGGGAATATCTGCAGATATTGAGGAAGAAATACACAGGCACCGAACCCCACCTCCGCTACGTCCAGGTAGAGGTACAGGTGGAATAATCCTACCACTACCTCCACCACATCCTCCACCTCCATAAGACGGACCTGTAACTCAAGTCACACAGGTCACACCTGCCCCACCTGTCAAGAAGGAACCCCGAAACCTTCCACACCCTCCCAAGTTCGATGGTACTTCCTCAAAGTTAGAGGAATTTGTGTAAAAGGTCGATAACATATTCGAGCGAATGCCACTCTCTTACAGCACCTCTAGTGAAAAGATCCTGTACGTATCTCCTCTATTAACTGGTCGGGCTGATGTTTGGTACCGTGCCAACCAGCATAAACGTCTACCAAACAAGCAAACCAAGTGGCTCGAATTGGACTCCTACAGAGGATTCAAAAATGAGTTCATGGAGGCGCACTGGAACCACCATGAACAACGGGAAGCAAAGTAGACCATGCTCAAAGATTACCAGCGGAATAAGTAGCGGATAGTGGACTATATCTCTCGCAACAGGGCCCATCAATTGTTAGCTTGTCTATCAAGAGAAGCACACTGGGAGCATCTTGTTAACTCCATCCAACCTGAGGTGAGAACTCATAGGATCTGAACCAGAATTGACAGGGACGTATTAGATAAAGTCCCTGCAAATATCGAGATGTGCTTCCACACTATCGTGAATGCTGCATCCACCTTGGAATATGAGAGGGGTAGAGAGAAGTATGCTCGGACTGAGATCCAGCATAAGATAAACAGAGAAGGTGGGACAAGGGAGAAGAAGGAGGCCAACAAATTCTCAGAGGCTACCAAGAAGGATGATAACAAGCGTGTGCAGAAGAGGAAGGCGAAGCCTAAATCTCGGGGCACTGGTGCGAAATGTGACAAGTCCGATACTACAAAGAAAGCCAAAGAACCTGGTGAAGAGCTTGTCACTTATGCCATGAAAAAGCCACGGATGGCATCCTCTCAGTATATCAAGTGTGGTGATCCCAACCACATTAATAAGGCCTGTACTAATGCTTGGAAGCCTACCGAGGATGACAAGAAGAAGACCGAGAAGGCGAAGGAGAAGACAGCGAAGGTGTCCGCGATAACGGTAACAGTGTACGTAGTTCCTGAGCCAATTTCCTATGGTCGTATTATTTTGGAGGACGAGTTGGACTTAGAGGTAGATGAGTTGGATACTCAATAGGAACGCGGGCTGTCCTGTACGTCGGGTCAGGCAGTCTTACAGGATTGGTTTTCGATTTGTATTGCTAGGAAAGGCATCTCTGTTAAGGAATGGAAGGAGGAACATGAGGGGGAACTTATGGATATAGACCCGGTTTTGATTTCTTCTGTTTCTAGCAATCTTTCTATATCACAAAACACAAAAAGAGTATAAAAATGAAAGGCTGAGGACGAGTTGGCTACTCTAATCAGCCCTCTCGAAAAAAGACCACGTACGATGGCGGTGTCGGATATTTCACTGGCTCGGAATCCTGTTTCTAATTTTTCTTTGGTTGGAAAATCGTTTGCGAAAGTGTTAAGGCCTGGTGGAATGAAGTTTCATATTCCTGTTAAGTTATCTTGGGTTTACAGGGGAAATACTATTAAAAGGCGACCTGCATGGACGTTCCTACAGCCCTTACACGCTCACCTCTCTGCCACAAATGACTTCCAAATGCGTTATTC
>Ga0307511_10006541_pt1 | contig 11730 bp, 16 predicted proteins | sample 13_EM_MG_FD_200266 | JGI IMG/M metagenome (GOLD analysis project Ga0307511, IMG submission 200266) | Populus trichocarpa ectomycorrhiza microbial communities from riparian zone in the Pacific Northwest, United States - 13_EM | ecosystem: Host-associated > Plants > Roots > Unclassified | place...
GTGAGGCACATCGAGAAGTTATCGGCCGATCAGAATGCTTGGGAGGCGGTCGTTGGGTGGCTCAAGCTGATTCCAGAGCCACAAGTGCAGAAGCTATTTGTCATGCTCAAATCTACCCATCCGACGCTCCTTAGAAGCGAGTTTATCGTTTGTGTAAGTGCACGCGTAGAGTTTTTGGAGTTGTAGTGCATCATCTCGTCCTCCTGCCCTTTCTAGAACTTCATGCGTGGGCGGTCTCTGTCCTTGACCAGCGACCTACCCGGTGTCGGGTCCCACACAATTCAGGCTATCTCCCGGATGGCCCCTTCCTTAACGGACCTATGCCTCAGCGGCTTCCCCAAGATCTCAGACGAGATCTTCTCTTCTGCCATATCATCTTTGCCATTACTGGAACTTCTGGACGTTTCGTGCGTTGGAATCACCAACTTCCTTCGGTGGCATTGATTGAATCATCGTTCAGCGAGTGTAGCAGGGTTGGAATTCTGACAGTGGAAGCGATAACGAGGCATTGTCCCAACCTCTTATCACTCGATCTGAGTCATACCTCAGTGACGCCCGTGTCCCTCGTAGGAGTCTTACAGAGCTGCGGCAGGCTCGAAACGCTGAAAGTCGCCGGCATAAAAAACTGGGTTCGCGCCCTCTAAATTTCGGAGCGACTGAATCTAATAGACTTGCCCTGTAGACCGACGCGACCTTCGAAAAACTTACCACAGCCCTCGCCGGGACTCCTTTACCCAACATTCGGAAACTCAAATTCAGCCAACTCCAGCTCTCTGACGTATCCATCGCGTCATTCCTCGACCGCTGTCGTAACCTGAGGTCCCTCAATGTCTCCTTCACCCTCGTAAAGAACCCACACAAATACCTATTTCTTGAACAAGGCGCCGGAGATAACCTAGAAAAGCTGGACATAAGCTGTACACCCTTGGCCAGCTCCAGCCTGCTCGCGACGGTCAAACACCTGAGTGGTCTTCGAAAAGTCGTGCTGGGAGCGGTGGGCTCGTCAGGCTCTGCCGCAGCTTCGGCTTCCGTAACCATGACGAACGATACACTAGACAAGCTCACCACAATGTTCATAGGATTTAGACATCTCGAGACTGTGAGCCTCGTTGGGAACGTGAAGCTCGGTCTCTCTTCCACCCGCTCGCTCAGGAACTTTATCACTGGGGTTGGGAGAAGGTGCAAGGTATGTATGGCCATTCCGTTCGGCATTCAGCTCGAGTCCTAACCACGAGCCGGTGCACATTAGAAACTCAACATGTCGAGTATATCCCACCTCAAATCCCCTGATTTAGAACCACTCTTCCCTTCTGAATCCGACCCGTCAGCCTCTCCGCTCCAGATCCTGATCCTCAACAACACCGGTGTCGGCGATGACGCTGCTCCATACATTGGGAGTTGCGAGGAGCTGGAAACCCTCGAAGTTGCTTCTACTAAGTTCACCAGTGCGGTCACAGTTCAGTTTGTCGTGGCCTAGCTCGGCCCTAACCACCATCTCAGCTGATGGCATCTTTGCCGTTATCGAGTCGTGCAAGAAGCTCCAGAACTTGGATCTAACGAGTTGCAGGCAAATCCCAATCCTGGACCGCCGGCGCATTTTCGAGGGGCGTCGACACCTCACTATACGTCTTTCCATACTGACGTTTCCCATAGGTATGGGAGGAATCTCAACAATGATGCAACATCTCGCAAAGTTTGGGACACACGCCTTGTGGGTGAAATGCGGCGTAGCCTCCTCAAGAATGGTTTACATTAGCATGCTGATACATATAACAATCATTGTAACTCGCATGCAAACCAGTAATGTACGACGAATTGTGGCAGGATGAAAGGGACACAGAACGATGATGCGTGGGGTACGAAAGGAAAGAGAAGGGATGGGAAGATTAATCGTGTGGATAAGGCATGAAGCAACGTATTCCGCTGAGAGGATCGAATGTTACAGAGCGGGTGGAGGGTGGGGAGAGCAGAGGTCATGTCCGAGGCAGATGTAGGGGGAGCAGTGAATCATTCAATGTTCCAGTGTTGCAAAGGGGTCATGGCGATGGAAGGGGGAGGATGTGGCGGAGGTCGGCACAAAGGAGATAGGGCGGGCGGATCTGGCTGGGTACTAGGGGCTTTCTCTTGGTACGGAATATGGGATTTTGGTGCTTGCTAAGGGGTCTGGGAAAAGCTGGTGGCCGACTCGCGGCAGGGAGGTGCTAGGCCTAAGCCTCGACCATCGGAGTATCTTCCTCCTGGGCTTCTTCGCGGCCGAGCCTCCTCTCCTTTTCGCTCTCAAGTTGGTGGTAGAGAAGGTAGAGAGCCTTCTCGTTCGCCTCTGGCGAGCCGATGATCGTGAACATGCGCTCGCCCGTCTCGTCGTGTGGTTCCTTGGCGATAGAAATCTTGGACCCGGACAGTCGACGAATCTCGGTGATTTTGGTTCCATTCCTACCGATTATGCAACCAACCATGTCCGAGGGGATAGAGATGGTCTGAGTCCGAAGATTAGCCTGTTGCGTCTGCTGAGGTGAGACAGGGGACGGGGGTGTGTCCCGATCGTCACGGCGATGGCCAGCATCTCCATTGGTTCTGCGATGATCCCCATTACGAGTGCCAGATGTGCTGTTGCGTTTAGCCTGACGTTCGTCACCGACGGTGGGGTGGAAAAGGACGGTTCCAGCACCCCTCTCCCAATCTTCCAACAAGCATGTACCAATCTCCTTGATGGCTTGGGTAATGGCATCGGCAGTCCCCTGGACCTCGACGATTCGCTCGGTTGATTGGGGGAGCATCTCCTTGGAGGCTACCATGCGGGCGCCTGATGCATCTTGAATGGATTTTATTTTGTTCCCATTCCTACCAATGACAGTGCCCATGAGGTTGTGGGAGATCAAGAGACGGATGGAAGAGCTAGTAGGCGTTCCAGGTGGTGGGGGTGTCTGACCACCTGAAAGGAGTTGGTTGACCACAAGGCCGTATGCCTGGTGAAAGAAAAAAAAACATAGGGGGTAAGTACGGCGACAACGCACGAAAAACCGTCGACTGACATCTGCCACACGTTCTACCGGACCTGAAATGGTAAGAACACGTTCGTGGACGCCAGGGGTGACCTTGCTGACCCCAGCCTTCACGCCGGTCTGATCGCGGAGATCGGCGACATTCTTGCCACCTTTGCCAATGATTACACCGGCATCCTTGGTACTAACAAGTGCGCGAAGGGTGAGAGTGTCTTGGCCAGGAGGGGAAGGAGAACGCGAGGGATGCGGGGAACCTGCAAAGCGGAGGGCAAAGTGAGTGATCATCGATGGAATGATCAGAAGGACGATAAGCATACCGGATTCACGAGGAACTTGGCGGGTTTGGGAGTCGGAGGACATGGAGAGAGGAGGAGGTGGGAGGGGGGAAGGAGGAAGAAGGGAGACGGGGAGAGGGAGGAGGGGATGCGAGGAAATTAGGATGGCAGACTAACGACAAGACACGACACAGAGGGGTCCACCAGCCTGGCGCACTTATCGCACGCCTTTTTGGGTCGCCGCCGCGAAAATTCTCACTCAGCGACCCGCCGGTTCAAGTCAGGCACGGGTACAAAAATCGCGCGTCGTTGAAGTACTCGATTCAGCACACAGGCACTATCCATAGACAAATATACATGGTTTGCGTATGCCACATCTTCATATCTTCATACAAAAACCTCCAAGCCAGCCTAGTAACCCAACGCAGTGAGCTTCTCAAACGAAGGTGCGGCATCAGCGGTCGCCTTCTGGCGGAGCTTGAGTGCGGCGCTCTGAAATGCTAGGTCAGCGCCAGTTCCAATGGGTGATGCTCTGACTGCGGGAAACCGACCTTGCGTTCGAAGTAGGCCTGGGCCTTGATCTTCCTCTTCTCTTCGAGACGATCCACAACATCCTTGTATCCCCAGCCAACCTCATGAGACAGGCGCTGTAAAGTTGTCAGATCAATGGAACGCAGAGTCGAGACAGCTATCCCACCTTTACTGTACAGTATTTCCTGCCCGGCTTCAACCTCAGTACCCGCAGAGCCTCTGGAACGACCATCCTCTTCTTCCTATCGTATGGCGGGGGAACACCCTCATACAACTTGAGGCGTTCCAAAGCAGCGGCACCTCGTGCGGTTTTGTGGGGAACCATGCCACGAATGGCGCGGTAAAGAATCTTCGAGGGTGCTCGGTGGTGGAAGGGACCCGACTTTTTGGGATTTACGATATGACGTTTATGGAGGAAATTGTGGTAACGAAGCTGTGGAAAGCAACCAGGGTAATGCGCTTAGTCGTCGAACCTTTTCATTTCCATTCAAGCAGTACGCACCTTGTTGCGGAAGAAGCTTCCAGAGATGTTAATCTCTTCACACCGGACAACGACAATTTTCTGTCCGTTGAGAACCTGTTTGGCGATGATGGAGGCGAGTCGACCCAAGAGATGGCCCTTTCCATCTATTACGATGGGGGTCGAAGAAATGGTGGCCATGACGAGGTCTAGGTTGTAGGGAAGTGATAACGCGGTCAACAGTGGATTCGTCGACGAAACCCGACCAGCGAGCTCACCTAGTAATAAGGAAGGGAGCAATATGATATGAGTACTGAGCGATGCGGGGTTACAATCACTCTCGTACCTTGAGGAGGTCTTGAATCTTGGAACGAGTGAATGACCGGACAGGCGTAACGGTGGCTTGCCGCTGACGTGAGAACCGAATGTACAGTGGCGTCGGTGGATCCCGTCCAGTTGATCGTTGACAGCAGGGGTCACACGTGACATTGATCAACGGCGTTTCCCGAAGGAGAGTTCGGAATCAGCCGAGCCCCGGAGACCCAGGCAATCGCGCGCAAAGTCCTCGTCACACACATCCGCCCACAAAATGTCTTTCCTTCGTGTTGCTTTCCGTGGCCCAGCTGCCAGCTTCGCGCGAAACAGAATCTCCGCCTCCGCTGCTGCCATTCCTAGGCGGACATGGTTACCCCAGCGTGCGGCTTTCTCGGCTGCCGCTGGCCTTACCAAGGAGGATATCACCACCCGAGTGTTGGACGTGTTGAAGGGCTTCGAGAAGGTCGACCCAACGAAGGCACGCAATACCAATGCCGGCGTTGTAATTCAAGGCGCTTGACTACGTTTTACAGCTCACTACCATAGCTTCGTTCACCGGCGACCTGGGTCTCGACAGCCTAGACGCTGTGGAGGTTGTTATGGCTGTAGAAGAGGTCAGTTCCCAGTTCACCCAAAATCTGTGGCTCCGCTCACGATATTTTAGGAGTTCACCATTGAAATCCCGGATGCTGAGGCGGACGAGATTAAGACGGTGCAGCAGGGTAAGTGCTCCCCGGGCCCGGCATTCCTTCCGGGTACTAACTATTCTCAGCTATCGACTACATCGCCAAGACCCCAGAAGGTATGCCAGTAACGCTAAAGTTATCTGCTCTCGCTCACATTCGTTCCTCAGCTCACTGACAAACGACACTCGGCTTTGGATCGAGTGTTACAGTTTCTGCTTCCGAATGTTCGTCTACCACCCGTACCTAATTCTCCTAGACCCAATCCGATCAACATTAACATACGCACCTTGAACGCACTTGAGTATTGCCCCCACATACACTCTACCAACCCTCGCGGTTTCTCCCGTGCGATCGGCATCCCAACCGTCCAGAGCGTGACACGCGCGGACGAGGAATTTACACAGAATACCTCTTTCCCCCGCTCGTAGTTCGTAACGTAGTGCTATACTTATACGCGCCTGGATCCCGCACAACCGGGACCTAGAGCCGAAAAATGGCTCATACCAACTGGAATCGGAGACACGTGACCTTCATCCGTCCGTTCCTCCCCCTCCGTCACGTCCTTCCGTCGGGGTAGTGTACGACCATGAAGCATGGTGTCGCTTTCCGAAAATTCTCAAGGACTTCATCGCATCGTATGCTGATGCTGAGGTGAGCAAGCCTGCTCCGTTAGTGTGAACTCTGCGTTGAACCCACGACAGGAACTTGGTTACATCACTGTTTGAACATGAACAGATTAAAACCACACTTCCAAAGGCTCGAGATACTGCTCGCCTAGCAGAGAAGGTACACTCTACTATGGAAACCCTGGCCTTTTTGCGTCTGACGCGTTGGTTATAGATGATCACTCTTGGCAAGAAGGGGGACTTGCCAGCGTACCGGAAAGCTAACGGATTTATCCTCAAACCCTCTCTCGTCCCAAAAGTCTTTTCAGAATTTGCCAAGCGTTATGCCGACCGACCAGGAGGCTACACCCGTATCCACAAATACGGCAACCGCCAGGGGGATAACGCACCTCACGCCATCCTCGAATTGGTCGACAACCCGCGAGACATTCGGTACGAGATGACCGCTAGGTCCGTAGGATGGGACATCCTCAGCAAACGTGTGGGGCAAATACCGGGGAAAGACCTCATCAACGAAGGAGTGTCAAACCTCAAGGAACTCGTTGAGACGGAACGAAATCGTGGAGCTGAGAAGAGGAGCAAAGTGTTGAGGGAGAGGACACGGTGGAACCTAAAGAAGGTCCTCCGGTACAGAGGGGAGGAGGGGGTTCAAGACCTCTCGCGTAAGGCTGAGAGCCACATCGTACGTGAACGACCACAAGCGCAGATGTCTGGATGCTCATATCAATCCCTAGGATACGCTCCTTGTGAAACCAGTCGCCATCCGTGATACTGCTGCGTGGGGAAGCACCGAGAAGGAAAGCGAAGGCCGTGTCGGTTTCAAGGCTGAGACCTTTACTCCCAAGCCTGGTGAGACTGTCCCAGGTGGTATCCGAAGTCCTCTGCACTTGGCAAAGGGTATACTGGGTAAACAGCCGGGGCCGATGTTGCGACTGGCTCAGCGGCAGAAACTTGGCGTCGACCGCTCCGAGTTTTGGAATACGTTATAAGGTCTCTTCGACGAACTACGATAGATAATTCATGTAATTTCGCCGTTGATGGTGCGGCCCCAACGCTCAGCACAGCTGTGCCACATTTCTTAAGGTTTCACTCCCACCGCGATACAATATGGCACAGTTCACGTGTATTGCAATGGCATATGGTACAGGAAGGCAACCCTATTAGTGTGTTCGATGGCGATATGTACACAAGAACCCGGACGGTCGTCGTAGCAAGCAGACCGGCGGGAACACGGTATAAGGGAGTGAGAAGGGAGTGAAACAGGTCAGCACTCTGCTGGTGTCTCCGGCTCCTTGTGTTTACGGGAACGGGACGACTTCTTCGCTCCGGCGGCGAGGGCAGGCATGACGAGCTCGATGAAATGTACGTGGCCTAAAGGCGCAGGAATAAACACACGGGTTCCCACCCTGCTGGTGAGGTTTGGATTAACTTACTGATTACCTTCTTGGTGAATTGCATGTCGTAATCGTCGAAGTTCTTTTGGCTCAAGCCGGGAGCGATGATGCGCCTGGAAACAGCGAAGCTGGCGTAAGGACGCCGACCTTCTGATGGGCGAGACGACAAATGACATACCCAGAGTTATAAATTGCATGTAGTTGCCTCTCTGCCCTGGAGGCGGATGGTTATTAGGATACCCTATGGCTCCATGCTGATCGAGTGCCGGGGGTACTCACCCAAGGAAAAGCTGAGCGGCAGACTGGCAGTTACCCCTGTCGCCCAGGTCGAGGTGAAGGAATATCGGGTACTTGTTCGTTTCCTTCTTCAGCTCGGTGATCGTTTGCTCAGACTTGGGGATATTAGAGGAAGCGATATAAACGGTCGCTCCGTGGTATAGGAGAGCCTGTACAACTCTGTTATCAGGGAAATGGGTGGAACGGGACATGGGGCAGGTACCTTTGCCGTATCCCTGCCGACCTTGTTATTTGGGTTGGTGATCATAACCACCTTGCCAGTGAGGTCCGGCAGATCCTCAAGTTTCCACCTTGGCTTCCTAAGCTTCTCTGAGCCACCAAGACGGAAACTGGCAGGATCTTGGGCCGAGGAAGATTCAGGTGCAGAGGACGACATGGGGGAAATGTGAGAAAAGTGGAGTAGGGACAGGCGGTCGCCAGCATAGTTTTCGAAGCCTGCAAGTATATATACCCGCTTGCGTTCGTGGTCACTGGTGGGCCTGGGGGCCGGTTGTTTTGCGAGAACTTCTTGAGACGAATTTGATCCGGTGACCACGTCCGAGGCCGACGGGTACCTAGAAGCGAGCGCCCGGCGCTGGCAATCCAAAGCCACTGCTGTCGGTACTCCAAGGGGTCACGGTCATCCGCAGTGAAAGCCCGGGCAAAGGGGGAAGAACAGTCAAAGCGCGACATTAAACGGGTTCATGTATACACTGATCTGACGACGGTGATCAACATTCTTCCAGAACGCTTCGCTTCCGCCACTTGTACTCAGATACCGCTGGCACGTGAGGCCACCTAACGACACATTGTATCCCGTAACTTACTGCCCGCGGCCACGGAAACTTGTGAACCAGCGCATTCAAACCTGACTGGCAGCCTCCAAATCGTCGGCGTTCAACCAATCTACACCATTCTCCAACAGAACCTTCCATACGTTGTTCCGCGCACTAAGCGGCCACCCTGGCGTATCCCAAAAGCGTGCTTGAATGCCCAACGCATGTGCATCGCCGACAAGTTTCCTCAGTTTTGCCAGCTGGTCATTGGAAATTGTTCCAACTCCATTCCACCCTACGGCAACCGCGTAGTCGGTGCTTGCGATGGGAGATAACGTAGGTTTAAAGGTATCTCCCCCGCCGCCCAGGTCGGCCAAAGGACCATCGAAGAAATAGTCCCGCGGATTGAGGCTTTTCACGAGATCCAGGGGAGAGTTACCGGTCCCAATGACAGTGATGGCAGAGGGCACGAGGGTTCCGTTGGAATAGTAGGCTGTCAGATACCCAGCATCGCGAAGCGGCTTCAAAGCTTCGAGTATGACAGGTAACGTGCTGAGCCAAAGTCATTGGTCAATGAGGCACAAAGACGCAATTGGCGGCGAACCTACTTTGCACCGTTCGTTTTGATGTCTACAAGTAAATTGAGTGGGGTTCCATTAGACGTATCAAAGATGCCACTTGGGGGAAAGGATCAGCTTCCGTTTCCGCGTACTCGTCCTGAACAACGGAAGAGGATTGAAGGTAGATTGGGGAGTTGCTTACTTGACGTGTTTAGGGGCCGCCCTTGTGTAGACTGTATCCGGATTCTGGGATTTGACTATCTCAAGTAACGGCTGTACGTAGAGTGAGCTGAAGGTACGATCCGCCGTAAGCGACTCGGGGTCATGCCCGACCTGGAGGATCATTGGTCAGTGAGTACCAGTTTAGGACACCAACCGGTGCCAGGGTAGCACACTTGTATTACGCACCAATAGATCGCCCTCGAACAACCAGACGTCTGCCTCAACGCTGGTTACCCCATAACTAAGGGCAGTCAGCAGGGGCACATCCCTCCAGTCTAACTTGACCGTCAGCCCTTGGCGGAATCATACGAAGGGTGAGCGATCAACTAACAGTCATTGTGTGAGTGTATGCGTTTGGGAACGAGGTCCTGCGTGATCTGGGTGGGGTACTGCAAGAGAGGCGAATTAGACTTGATCAGATCCTTGATCTTTTTGTGTATCCCCGCCTCCGCAAGCACGGCAGTTGACCACGAGGAGAAGACGACAAGGAGCGAAAGCTTTAAGAACATCGTCGTCGGGGAACAACTGCCTCCAGAATGTTTCCCAGATCCACCGAGTTAAATACCACTCAGATGCCACAAGTACAAACGTGCGTGATGGTGGTATGATCTTAAAATCATCGGATGTGCGAGATGCGCGCCCTGTGCTCTTCCAGACAGCGGGTTTATTACCGGACCTCGAGCTTACGCTCGACGAAACGCGCAAAGACGCGTCGGGAACAGAAGGCAAGATAAGGAACTGTTGTGTAACGTTCGTGACGTGGCAAACCCGGTTCGGGGCGGGTGGAAGGGAACATCGTATGATGCCAGTAACCGCCAACCACGCAGTGTTCGTCCTTTCCTTCGCTTCTGCTTTCTTCGCCTGCTACGTCGGCTCTCAGTTCCTGAGCTCTTTGCTGAACACCTCCGGTTACGATATCTCTGGAACGATCATTGGTTACGAAAAACAACCCGAAAACATGTCCTCGCAGTTGGTTAGAGACTTTTCGAGCAACAGGCTCGCCCAGTTGGTGGCCATTGCTCTCGCTGCTGTCACCTCCATGGCCATCTTCTGGAAGTTCTCTCAGAGTGAGTTCGCTCTCGCACACGTGTGCGCGAAACGTAATGAGGCTGATGTTTGTCTCCAGAGTCGAAGAAGCCAGTGCTGGATCCCCAGAACTGGAAAGAATTCCCCCTCATAAAAAAGACAATCACCTCGCCGAACACTGCTATGTGAGCCGTCATGCGGTCACTTCCTGAGCCTTCGTCTGACTCATGGTAGCTATCGGTTTGGTTTGCCAAACCCAGATGATATTCTCGGTCTGCCGATTGGTCAACACATCTCAATCTCTGCCACCATCAACGGTAAGGAAATCATGCGGAGCTACACACCCACAAGCAGTGACGACGACCACGGCCACTTCGAACTGCTGATCAAGGTGCGCAACACCTTCGCTCGCCCAGCGCGGTACTGAACCATTGTCAGGCCTATGAGAAGGGCAACATCTCTCGCCATGTATCCCTCCTCAAAATTGGAGACAAACTCAAGATCAGAGGCCCCAAGGGTAAATTCGTCTACACCCCGGACCTGTCTCGGGAACTCGGAATGATCGCCGGAGGAACTGGAATCACTCCCATGCTCCAGATCATCCGCGCTGCTCTCAAAAACCCTGCGGACAAGACCAAGCTCAGCCTCATCTACGCAAACGTTAACCCAGAGGACATCCTACTCAAGGCTGAACTAGACGAACTAGCTTCCGCTCACCCTGCCAGGTTCACGGTATTTTACGTACTCAACAACCCCCCTGCCGGTTGGACCGGTGGGTCTGGGTTCGTCAGCAAGGACCAGATTGAGAAGCACCTCCCCGATGCTAGCCACGATATCAAGATTCTGTTGTGTGGTGTGTATTTCTACTCGTAGATGGCTTCGGGCGCTCACTCCGATCACTCGTCAGGTCCTCCCCCGATGATGAATGCGATGAAGTGCGTTGAACCGTACCTCGTTTCAAGGCATTGACTGATAGTTTGTATAGGGGACACCTGACTGAACTCAAATACCCCGTGCCGACCGGTCTGAGCAAACTCACTGACCAGGTAACGATCACTTTTCGCTTACCCAACCGACACTTTGCTGAGCGCTCTGCTTATGCAGGTGTTCTTGTTCTGAGGTGTGGTTTGTTAGACGGCATTTTCCCAGCGGTTTTACCATAGAACATATACCGTAGCCACTGTTAATGCTGAGGCAGAAGCCGATGATTGCTGAATATTTCTGTGAATTTCGTTGAATTTTCCGTTGATCGCCGGCAAACTGCACTTGTCCCGCCCTCGCCCAACTATGTCCACTGGGAGGCGGAAGATCACATTCATCCGGCGTTTCTTCCGCGTCCCCGCCCCCCCCCCTCCTCCCCTTCCCCAACCTGATCCACCCGACAAAAACAATGCCAACATGCAGACGCAAACGCGTTGTACTCGCCGAACCCTCCCCCACCCTCCTTGAAGCCCTCAAGAAAGATCCCTCAAGAGACGTGTTCTACCTCGAGCGAACAGGCGAACTCTTCGAGACATACGAGTCTGTCCTTCAACACGTTTTCACCCCTCTATCCCTCTCACAACGGTCCTCCCAACCCTC
>Ga0307511_10006543_pt1 | contig 11730 bp, 9 predicted proteins | sample 13_EM_MG_FD_200266 | JGI IMG/M metagenome (GOLD analysis project Ga0307511, IMG submission 200266) | Populus trichocarpa ectomycorrhiza microbial communities from riparian zone in the Pacific Northwest, United States - 13_EM | ecosystem: Host-associated > Plants > Roots > Unclassified | place...
GCGGTACCTTGCGAAATGTTTCCGCCAATACTGTCGCGTCAGCTGAGGACAAACCTGTCGGAGAAGTTTTGCCCATCGATATCAGGTCGGGGATTGTCGATTTGAGTTTCTCATTTGTTTCGTTGTGCTTGTTATAAATGGGATGGACGTGCAACAAGTCCTCCCCCAATCGGATGAGGTCCTCGGAACCAAGGGGGGGGAATTCAACTAAATCATTTGCTAGTCAGCTACCACTGCTCGAGCTCGGTTGGATTGGTGACTCGCTTTTCGAAGGGTCCGCGTAGCGGAACGCCATGGCTGCTCGTCCCGGTGGGAAGATCGCGGCGGCGGAAAGGGAGGGGAGTACCTCACTATCGAGGTTAAAAGGGGAATGTACTCCCAGCCTCGCAGGAACCACGCCGTTTCCTCGTTTTGGTCACGATACTCACATATCTGAATAGGTTACGTAAGGTACTACTTGCAAGAGGAGAGATCAACGCGGTTTCGCCTCACCTTGTAAATCGCGACCATCCTGGAGGGCATTTGCCTCCCCTTTCCGCTTACAGCTGTTCCGAGGCCATCATCTCGCGGTTTCAACCTCTGCCCGGGGTTCCGTACCGGTGATGGAGGTGGCAAGTTTGATCACGCCGATGCACGCATCTGTACCGCTAACGGAGGCACGATCCGTCGGTGTAGGAGGATGGCTATGCGGTAATAGGGATAGTTCAAACGGCTGACGAACAAGTGGAGAGAGGGAGGGAACTGCATTACAAACCCGCGGACGGTTTCCTCCAATGCAAATCGTACACCAAAAAGAGTTGACCACGATCCCGATCTTTGCGAGAATCGGACGGCACAGACACCAACCTCCGGTAAGCCTGCCCGGGTCGTCCTGACAGGATGAGCCCTAGTATTGGCGTTTGGCCTTCATGTTATGGCCGCTGTTCCCCTCAATGTTGCTTTGAAGTGTCTGGGAGCGTAGATCCAGCGGGCAAGATAGTGACGCAGATTGCCAATTTCTGTTCATTCTGTCAACCTACTGGATTATTACATGATACCGTACTAACTCCTCCATCGAAATCGAACAGAGTCTGGCCTAATGGTGAGCCTCGCCCTATGGGATATCAGCCTCCAGGCACGGCAGGAATGTGTCAATGTCGGTCGTTCCTGGAGCGACGTGGCGGAAGGAGTGGAAAAGGGTTCGGTCGTGTCATACTGGGTGAGTCCTGTTGCGAGGTCGGCGGGAAGGGTAGGAGTCTAGGGTGAAGCGGGAGCGGAGGACTATTTACGGAACGGCATAGTCATTGGCGGCCTAAGAGGTACGAGGTAGTGAATGAGTTAAGGTCGAGGGACGGGCGAAGACGCGGGATGTGGTACCTTTGGTGCTGGCTTGTAAACCTTGAGTTCCTTGAGGTACGAGTCCTGGACGAGATCTACACGGGGAGAAACGGTGAGGTAGAGTATATATCGCACCTCGACAGACGATTCGGAGGACAGAGGAGGACGAAAGAAGCCTCGGGGACATGGGAGCAGTACACATTTAAACGGGTGAGCGCAAGAGCGCAAGAAAAACAGTAAATTCCTGGGATGTGGGTTGCAAACCGGATACACGCGACCGAATGGGTTTGCCTGGCGGCGAAGGACATCATGGGGGGGGGGGGTATAAACAGAATCTGTGCGATTCATTCGTTCAGACAGGTACGACGGCGAGGGTACACAAGACTCACACTAAGGATAACCTCCAGGTCACTGGTGATGTACACACGCACAACCTTGAGAGCAACCCGACGCCCTTGGTACGCGCGCTGCGACACGTTGGCGAGCCCCCTGAATTCGACTTCTACGGACCCTTCCGAGCAGTCGCGTATGTGTATCGGCTGCATGTCTTGCACAGCTTATTGAACAGTTTTAGTCATTCGCGATCTGGCATAGCGCGAACCCCTAGATTCTGCGTGTCGCGTTAGGCTTGGGGTAGGAGGGCGGAGATCAGAGCGACGTACCTCATCAACGCGCTTCTGGATTTCCGAAGCTCGCAAAGACTTGAAGAGAGAGGCGATCCATGGGATGATACTTCCACGTTGCTGGCGCCCTGCTTCGATATCTGGAACTTTTCAGCTATCGTGAGGTTTCCATCGGGTTGAACACCGAATTCACCCGCCCCACCCCCCCGTCGACCAGCCGTCAAAAACACGTGGTACATAACAGGGAGTTCGGATCGTTGTTTCGGCTTCTGGTGCCAACCAGCCGTGATCATGTTCCAAACAGGGTCATGCAACCACCGGGCCTGATTTGTGTCTGTTGGGCTAGACGGCCGCACGCCGTGCCAAGCGTCCCAGGAGATCCCGAAAAAGTCACGGTCGTCATACGGCGGTACCCTCGTGAGAATCTGATCGTAACGGGGGATTACATCAAACACCAGGACGGTTCACAGCAGAGGAACACACCGTGAAAGAAGTCAAGGTAAGAGAGTAAACATCACTCTCTTTTGAAGGTCCGGTGGTTTTTGATCCGTCAGGAAAGTCCGGGAAAAGGAAAGTTTCCGGGGCCATGTATCGAAGAGTTTCCAGTTCATATGCGTGGAAGTGGAAAGGCTGGAACAATGCTGTGATCCTAAAATCTCTGAGACACGGTTGGCCGTCCTGGGTTATCAAGATGTTGTTCTGGGAATTTTCGGGTGTTAGTATGCGAGGGCTGGCTCATTCCCTTGGTTTACCTGCAAAACAGAGACAGGGTCTCCGAAACATCGATAAAGGGAAGCAGATTCGGGTGAGGATCGAACTTTCCCCCTTTGCTTACGTAGCGGTATGCCTGTGATGAATTTGTACTCAATACGTCTGCGATAAAATGAAAGTGCCACACGCCTTTTCGATTTTCATCAGGGGTGTCCTATTCCATGTCCGAATCACCTTAACACACACACGGGCTGCCCGCGATAATTACCCTTCCAAATATCCGCGAACCCATTGCATGTGCGGCGCGGGGATTCATTCGACAGTTTTAGGCCGGGGAAGATTTGCGATTCACGGAGGAGGGCGTGGGGGTAAAGTTTGAATGATAGGTCCAACCTGGGAATGTGCCGTTGTCGATGAGATAAGACAGGTGCCGTCTATCCATCAGACGCGTCAGGGACTGGGATAATACTTGGCGTGGTGGAAGGATATACCTCATGAAGTGTCTCCGCCAACGCTGTCATTTCCACTGGGGACAACAATGCCACGGCTTCCTCCGGGGACAATAATGCTGCTGCTTCCACCGGGGACAAGTCGTTCGGAAAGGTTTTATCCCCTGATATCAGGTTGGAGATCGACGATAGATAAGGAAGGTCTTCTGTCGTGGTGGGGAATTCGCAATTGTGGCTGGAGTTGAGGAAATGCGCGGTAAATCTTCCCCCAGTTGAATGAGGTTCTTGGGTCTAACCGAGTGGAAATCAACTAAATCAATTTGGTCGTCAGAGACCGCTGCTCAGGCTCGGTTGAGTCGGCGACTCACTCCTCTCGAAAGGGCCTACGCGAGACACGACTGGTGACCGTTCATCCAAGCGAAAAAATTACGGTAGTGGAGAGGGAAAGTAACGACCGCTGTCGAGGTTACACTAGGAGTGTCCTCCTGGCCTCGCGCAGATGGGAGTCGACCGGGGGGTCCATCTGTCAAATTCAAACCCCGCTGCATTCATTCCGAGGGGATCCTCGCTCTCTCCGCCCGCAATCTCATTGAAGACAACCTGCCGCCCACCCAGCTGGTCTCGCGCCTGTTTTACGGAGGTGTGGATCGACATTAAATACCACGGCTAACAACTCAAAACCACAACCCCGCTCGTGCGTGTGTCTTGCGCGTTGTTTAGCCCATGTTCCCCGTACAGTCTCCAATCAAGTGTATTCAAATCTCCACTACCCTGTAACGAGGAGACCCCCTCACTTGGCCCCTCCCCTCCATCACCACCCCCGAAGACCTCGCAGGACTCGAATCGCAGTTCACCCCCTTCATCGTCTCCACGACATCGCGTGCTCAACAACCATTCAGTTGCTCGCCCCCGCTCAACCCAGTAGACCCCGTAGAAATTCTGACAAGGTACGCGCCTTTCCGTGAGTTCCTCTCCACGTGCTGATTTCCCGACGATCAGGTCGCGTCATTCGGCAAGCTGGATCCAAACTCGAAGAAGAGGAGCTTCAGGATTCTGCCCGAGGTTTCACCAACACACGACATTCCACCGAGCTATCTGTCCGGAGTTGACACTACATGATGCCATTCCTTACGCCTTTGGACCCAGTGTACGGTGAACACGGACGGGGTTGAACGGATATGTGGCAGTTCCATTCTCAACGAGGGGTGAGTTGATTCCAATCAGGAGTTCTATCGTGAGATCATGGGTGGAGGTACACTTCGGATCTAAACCTCCTACCCTTCTTTAGAGTCTCCGAGTCATTGTCGCCCGAACCTCCGCGTGTAACAAACCATGGAAACTCATCGTCACCCTCAAAGCTCGAGTACTCGTAAGCGTCTTGTTCTCAGGCCGCCTATGGCCACGTCGATTCCATAAAAGAGCTTCCCACTTCACGCCAAGTCCCTGTCCTTCCCACTAACCTCTCTTTGAAACCTGGCTAGTACGATGCAACGACGGGAGTTGACAGTACACGTAGAAATTAGCATTCTACGCCCTTCTCGACCCGTCCCCTGGATCCGCATCCCTCAATGCTGCATTGAATCGAGGTACCACGTTTCGCGTCCTCATGCAAGTCGAGGTTTAAACTCATTAACATTCACGACCACGTACCCCTTCTAGGCTACCACCAACCGCGCTGGTCCCATAAAGGGGTTCGCCGCTCCCGTTTTACCCCAACCCCTCTGACATCGTTGCGGGACTTCCCAAGTACGACGCAACCGAATCTTTTTTTCGTCACCTCTGATGCCGGCCCATCGCTTCTTAAACGAGCGGTCTTCCAAAGGACGAGGTTTATCGCTAAACCACGTAAAGTAGACCCCGGCTTCGTCAGCGTATCGTGTAATCCACCCACAGGTTGACAGCGAATATGAATGGGCTCTGTGCGCCCCTTTTGAATCATCCACTAGATTCGCGTCGTCTGGTGTTTGATTGGGGAGAACAGGAGCCACACCATGACGACAACCAGCCATCGATACGTCCTAGTATCGACCGTGTTGGAAAAAAAACAGCCAGGTTAACCACGGTGTCAGCCAAGCGTTTCGCCATCCATCCCACATCGTGAAATTCAAGCTTGACTCACTTCGACGGGCAATGTACGAGACTCGGTTCTATCGCTCCACGGACGTGGACCGCTGTGATATAGTCGGGACGATCGCTTGTACCCCGGGTTTTTTATCCCACCATCCACACGATGGGAGGCGGCGCACGACCGTCGACTTCATCTGGAGGATAGGTGCAAACAATTCATGATCAGATAACTAATAGCATAACATCTCTCAGTAGTGTTAGTGAAGGTTAGGGCTGGATCGATGACCAGCGATCACCAGCGTTCTCACGTGGTCTTCTCCCGTGTCTGGAACGGCGGAAACGCGGTTTCCACAAGTCTGGAAGCCACTGTCCGCGTACCCCCTTACTAGTACTACTCTCCCTCTCCGCCCCAGCGGTCTTCCCACTCGAGCAATCACGCCCGACGCAGACCCTGTCAAGAGTGACTCGTCAACGAACCCGAGAAACGATAGCTAATAGCCGGATGATCTAGTTGAATTCCCCCCGGTTCGTCCTAGGAACCTCTCATTCGACTAAGGTTTCACTTGCACACAGTGCTCTACTGCAATCGTACTTTCCACCCGGAGGGACACAAAGTGATACCATCCATTACGCTTTGGAGGAAATCGTGGATATCCGGGGGGAGGGTTGGCAGGATGAGAACCAGGTGTGCGTTGAGGCTTTTCGGACCAGCGTATGGTGAATCCGGACGGGATCAAACCAACGAGCGGCGATCTGATTCCAATCAGGAATTCAACGTTCAACCGTGATATCACAGAGGATCGTGGGGCTTCTCATCCAAACATCCTACCCTTGGCATCACCGAACCATCGTTACATCACTTTCCTTCGAGGGATTGCTGCGCGTGAGACCAAACTGCGGGTTCAGCGCTTCAATGCTCAGGCCCAGGGCGCTCCCTTGTATACCTCGGGAACTGACACGCGCCAGCCTTTGCCTCCCTCCATCCTTCACCGGAGTAATCACATGCACGATACTCAGCGAATGGAGATAGTCGAGACCGCAGGCGGCTTCCACAAACTATTGAGGACGATGTCTCAGACGGTTTGCCTGTGGAGATGGTGGTGATTGCTCACCAGCTGCAATCGACCCCCCGGTGTATCCAAGCACACTCAGCAGCGTTTCTCGATAATGCAAAAATGTACATTCTTTTGCGATGACCGCCTACGAGGTATTTTCTTCCTACCGCGTGGTTCGTATCGTTAACAGACATCTCCCTACGATTAGGTCCTCTCGAGACTCGTATTGTATGGTGTACAGGGGGAGCGTTACCGGTTTAACGTTGCGTCCAGCAGTAACCACCTCACCCGAATGATCCGAGAGCCGACCACTGGCTACCTGATACACTCCGGGGCATCACCAGGAGCTACTGGATCGCTCGGGCCCCGCAGTCCCCCAAGGAACTCGAGGTTTACAAGTCAGGGCGAGAGTAATACATACCTCCCCTGAGTACTCGTCCGCGACCCCGTCCCCAGGCCGTCAGTGACCACGTCAATTGCGCGAAGAACCTCCCACTCCACCCCAGGTTCCCGTCCTCCTCGCTGACCTCACTTTGAAATCAGCCCAGTACGATCCAACGAAACGACGGGACCCCTCTCACCCCCCAGCCCAAACCGCCGATGCCGGCCACGTTGCTCCCAAACACCAGTAATCCGAGGGATGAGGGTTAACATTCCTATCTAAAAGCAGACTTGGTTGTCTTCGATGGAGTTGGAACGGTATTGTGTAAACTCCTACAGGTTGACAGCACAAATAGAAACCGGCATTCAACCCACTTTATCGAATCGTCCCCAGATCCGCGTTCACCAGACTTCGTGTCCTTCGAAGCTGCATTGAATACAGTACTATATGTTACCCCTTCATGCAACCTACGACTCTCCGCGGTGTACGGCCCAGCCGCTAAGCAGCTCAGTGCCGCAAATTCTGACCGATCCTGAGTGTGGGTCCGTCGTAACTGATGAGAGCGCCTGCTGATTATCCGCTTTTTAACCAGCGCATCTGGAGGAGTCTTTACTGCATACAAACGAGTGAGAGGTAGATCCCCACCGTTTACACCCGTCCTGTTGGGGCGGAGTGCGTCGAGAACCCACAGCCTAACGTGGAGGTGGCTCGATTGGTGTGAGCCTCAACGGTAGAACACCCAGCCGAACTCTTTGAGGAATTCTTCCCATGACTTGCGGGACGACAGAACCAGGAGGTACGTCAAGGGGTAGGGACACCCTCGAGCTCTCGGACGGTCCAAAGTAGGCTAGTAGGTATAAAGTAACTACGAGCCATCACCAGTCCGATTGCAGGCTTTCTTCACACCAGCACATCGAGACAGGATCAACGCAGCGGGAAGACCGGGCCATCCCAGGCGGGGAGTCGGGTTGTTAGAGGGGCCGAGGCAGCCAACTCCGTCAAGGGTGATCATTACCCAAGGACAATATGCAGACGTCACCTACAGATGCTTCTCTTTCCTCAGTTCTGAACCAGCATGTGGTACCCAGTAAACATGTATAGTCTCGCTATGCACTTGATATGCAAACTTAACGAAGAAACGGGTAGGAAAAGAGATAATGACAATAGGATCGTCATCGTGCGTTCGTTCGACAAGCTAGAAGTCCCTTGCATGCCAGAATGCTACGGCGTCGTCCAAGGAGGAAAGTATATCTTCCACCCCAGGCCGTGTGTTTCGATCCTCCAGCCAGCACAGCTCGACGGTCCTCCACAACTCGTCGCTGAATCCAAGCTGTTTCGCTCCCTCCGGTTTCTTCGGTCGGACCCCTTCGATGATCGCATTGACCGCTAGAATATCCGAGTGGAACTCGACGTAGGGATGGTGTCCGCATAATACCTAGGTTCTTTAACTGTATGTTACAACGAATAAGCTCGCCCAAACACCCACCTCATAGATGACCATTCCGAGAGCATAGCAATCGGACTGCCTGGTTGGCCGATTGCCTTCTGACTCCGGCATCCCGAACCTTTCCGGATACAGGAGCTCAGGACTCATCCACCGTCGGGTCCCCCCACCAGTAAACGACATGAGCGTGTCGTTTGAAATCAAGGATGCCTGAGAGGCCTTGGCAGTAGGGTGAGCTGTGACACCGGTGATGGTAGAGAGACCGAAGTCGGCGATGCAGGCCCGCCGCTCCTTGTTGACCAGGATGTTCGCCTTTGTAGGTGGTTGGGATGTAAGTGTGGAGACATTCCGTTTGGAGGATAAGAAACGTACTCCTTTCAGGTCCCCGTGGACCATGCGGAGGTCATGCATGTACTTCAAGCCGTTCGCGACGCCGGTCAACTAAATGGCACATCAGTAGGATTACCGCGAGATCAAGTGACAACGTACGAGCTCGCTGCGATTTATATGCTGGTCCCCCTGGATGAAGTCATTGATGTTTCCATTTTCCATCCACTCGGAAACGAGAGCAAACCGGTGCTCATTCAATGTGACCCCAAGCAGCGGTAGGATGTTGGGATGGCGGAGGTGCTTCCAGGCAACCCCCTCTCGGCAGAATCTCTGCGATCCGTTTACCGAGGTGGCCACGATAGCATAAGTAAAACACTCACGCTGCGGATGGCGCCCAGGTCACTGGTAATATACACGCGCACAACTTTGATTGCTACCCGACGCCCTTCATACATACCCTGTGATACGTCGGCAAACCCCCCGGATTCAACTTCCACGGAGTCTTCAGAGCAGTCGGGGATGTGCATGGACGTTGGAATCACTAGGTGTTGGCTGCACGTTTTGCAAAGCTTATTGAACAGCTTTAGTCGCTCCCGACCCGACATGGTGTTGCTCTCGAGACGCTGTGGGTCGTGTCAGCCTTGGGGAGGGGGGATGTGGAAGAGCTTACCTCATTCATTTTGTTGACCTGCCTCTGGATTTCTGATTCTGAGTTTTGTAGGAACTGGAAGAAAGAGGCGATCCGTGGGAGGATTTTCCCAAGTCGCTGCCGTTGGCTGGGTGGCTGAACTTGGCCGGGTGGCTGAACTTGGCTGGGTGGCTGGAATACGTTGTACATAACGGAGAGTTCGCATCGTTGGTTTGGTTGATCTTGCCAGCCGGTCACGATTACATTCCAAACGGGGTCCTGCAATAATCGACTCTGGCTCGAGTCAGTTGGACGAGGTGGTCGTATACCGGCGCGAATCTCAGTGATCATATCCGCCACATTACTTCCACGATACGGCACTACCCCTGCAAGGACCTGATCGTAGCGGGACAATTGTATCAAGTAGTAGGATGGCTCCAAAAAGAGGTACATACCGAGAAAGAAGTCATTGCAATAGAGTAAATATCGCTCTCCTTTGAAGGGCCAACCACATAAAATTCGTTGAATCCATGTAAAAAGCGCTCTGGGGCCATATGGTGGAGGGTTTCTGGCTGGTGATGCCAGTAATAGTACCCAGTGAATATCTCTGTCATTACAAAGTCTCCAAGACACGCCTGATTGTCCTGGGTGATTAGAATGTTGTTCTAGACGCACTGAACATCAGTGTGCGGGTTCACTCGATCCTTCATTTTGCCTACCGGATGAATACAGCCGTGTAAAATACCCGATTCATGAAGGTGTATGAGGCCACGGCACACTTGCGCAAGCTATTGTAAGCCTAGTCAGTGGAATCTTCCCATCAGTCTCCACCGATGGGCACGTACAAGTATGAGATGGTCTGCACCAGGGTACATTTGGGTATACTGAGTAATATTCCCGTCTGGCATCCACGGACTCATGATGCAAAACGGAAAGAGTTCCTTCGAGACCCGGATGACAGGGAGCACATTTGGATGAGAATTGAGCTTGCTCTCCTCGATCACACGGCGGTACACCTGGTATTACACGAACTGAGCGCGCCGCCGATTGAATAAAATGATCGCCATACCCGTTCAACCTTCCTCAGCTCGATCAAGTGCGATGCCCGAACCACCTTAACGCACACTGGCTCCCCATGATATTCTCCCTTCCAGATGTCTGTGAATCCATGAAGAGTGTAGTCCGGGGGTTTATCGCACAGTACTAAGCCGGGGAAGATTCGCGATCCACGGAGGAGGGCGTGGATCGAAAGTCTGGTCCATGGGTCCGAAAAAATACCCGCCTGAACCCATCCGGGTATGGCCTAACCACAAGAGGGATCAGATGCTGAGAAGGGATTTGGCGGGGGGGAGGTACCTCACGAAATGTCTCCGCCAATGCTGTCGCGTCGGTTGAGGACAAACCCGTCGGAGAAGCTATACCCCTCGATATCAGGTCGGAGATTGACGATATGAGTCTGTCTTCTTCCCTAGGGTAATCCTGGCTCTTGTGATAAATGGGATGGACGTGCAACAAGTCCTCCCCCAATCGGATGAGGTCCTCGGAACCAAGGGGGGGGAATTCAACTAAATCATTTGTTAGTCAGCTACCACTACTCGAGTTCGATTGGATTGACGACTCACTCTCGGAAGGGTCTGCGAGGTAGGACCCCATGGCTGCTCGTCCCGGTGGGATGATCGCGGCGACAGAAAGGGAGAGGAGTAACTCACTATCGGGGTTAAAAGGGGAGTGTATTCCCAGCCTCGCAGGAACCACGCCGTTTCCTCGTTCTGGTGACGATACTCACATATCTGAATAGGTTACGTAAGGTACTACTTGCAAGCTGAGGAGTGATCAACGCGATTTCGCCTCACCCTGTAAATTGCGACCATCCTGGAGGGCGGTTGCCTCCATTTTCCGCTTACAAACGTTCCGAGGCCATCATCTCACGGTTTCGACCTCTGCCCGGGGTTCCGTACCGGTGATGGAGGTGGCAAGTTTGATCACGCCAATGCACGCATCTGTACCGCTAACAGAGACACGATCTGTCGGTGAGGACCATGGCTATGCGGTAATAGGGCTAGTTCAACAAATAACAAACAAGCGGCGAGAGGGAGGGAGCTGCATTACAAACTCGCGGACGGTTTCCGCCAATGCAAATCGTACACCAAAATGAGTTGACCACGATTCCGATCTTTGTGAGAATCGGATGGTACAGAGCTTCACCAACATCCAGTGAACCTGCCCGAGTCGTCATGACATGATGGGCCCTAGTATCGGCGTTTGGTCTTCATGTTATGGCCGTTGTTCCCCTCGGTGTAGCTTCGAAGAGTTTGGGAACGTAGATCCGGTGGGCAAGATAGTGACGCAGCCAATTTCTGTTCATTCTGTCGACCTACGGGATTATTACATGATACCATACTAACCCCTCCATCAAAATCGAACAGAGTCTGGTCTAATGGCGAGCCTCGCCCTATGGGATATCAGCCTCCAGGCACGGTACGAATGCGTCTGCGCCGGTCGTTCCTGGAGCGACGTGGCGGAAGGGGTGGAAACGGGTTCGGTTGTGTCATACTGGCCGAGTTCTGTTGCGAGGTTGGCGGGAAGGGCGGGAGTTTAAGGTGAAGCGGGAGCGGAGGACTATTATACGGAACCGGCATGGTCATTGGCAGCCTAAGAAGAGGTACGAGGTCGTGAACGGGTTAAGGTTGGGGGACGGATAACAACGCGGGATGCGGTACCTTT
>Ga0307511_10006544_pt1 | contig 11730 bp, 11 predicted proteins | sample 13_EM_MG_FD_200266 | JGI IMG/M metagenome (GOLD analysis project Ga0307511, IMG submission 200266) | Populus trichocarpa ectomycorrhiza microbial communities from riparian zone in the Pacific Northwest, United States - 13_EM | ecosystem: Host-associated > Plants > Roots > Unclassified | place...
CTCGTACCGGTCCAGTAAAGTGAGCGGAAAGAAGTTATAGCATGGTCTCAATTTTGCAAAGATAAAGAAGCTATGATTCAAAAGGCATTCCGGGACCTTTCCGGTGGGTGGCAGTAGAGATCATGAGCTACAGATTAAAGGTTTTGCAGCGGGGGATTTCAAAATTGGATCGAGTACTAGTAGCGATATCTTAGATAACTCATGCATTACCTGAGGAGCTGGCAGAACACTTAGATTCCATAGTTTTTACCCTTCGCACTGAAGTTTAGTTTTGGTATGCCAATTGATATGTTTTACATGAGCTATGGCTTATGATCTACGTGTCCCGTGCATATGTATGGTGATAGCGCTACTCAATAACTCGAGTCTCTACGGTAGGATAGGAAGTGGGGCCTTTAGCCAGAGAGCCATGAGGATATACTTTACTCTAGCTCCTACCTACTCTGGAACCAGCACATACCCTTGTAGTTCAAGTACAATACCCAGGTGTTTAAGGAGAGCTTGTGGGGAAAAAAATCTCAATTGAAAGAGGACTCCTACGTCAGGTCGTAGTGTACGGCCTGGACAAGGCATATACAAAGGGCCCTTATTGCATATTCCAAGCATGGGCATGCATGTCTAATGCATGTCTGAGGGTCGCAGTAACTTCCTCCCAGGCATTGTATGTATTGATCAAGCATACTCCACCAAGCTAATAATCAGGCTTCCCAATGATCTGGAAGTCACTTCCTATGCACTCACAAACCACTTAGGACCTTATTTCTCCTGATAATTATTTCAAAACCATCAACACATAAGTTTTCTGGGCTCCAACTATCGATACTCGGGTGGGAAAACTGGAAATGAGTAATCGATACCATTGTGAAAAGAACTAATATTAACAAGTTCTCAAGGACAGCTTACCTGTATCTCCCTCATTTGGAAGCTTCAGACGGTGGTTTGATTCTGAATTATGGTCTACTATGCTAATTTTGTCCGTTTAATTATAATTTAGCCGAAATGCTCTATGGCGCTAGTGCCTACCACCTTTCCAAGTCTCCCCACACCACCCCCGCGAATCTATGTAAAAAGGCTTGGCTCGATTGTCTAATGTTCGACTAATGGATTAAAGGTGAATTGATAACTACTAGCATACCGGTATCATTTGCTTACTTTCTATAGTTGCAAACTGGGGTAGAAATATATGAGACTCTGTAACAATTAATGAGTGTAGGTGCCTCGTGTGGTTACTTATCTTTGTTACGATTAGAAGAATAATAGGCATGGGTTCTAATCATGCTAAGCATGCCAATGGCTAGTATACATATACATATCTTAAATCTCATCAACCCTAGTGAGGTTTTGAAGTAATCGTAGAAGGGTTGGGTTTACCAAAAGAAGTCGCACAATTGTGGCAAGTGGGGGCCTATGATGGCCGTGCAACTAGACTAGCTAGTGGGGGTTGGAAAACGCAACAACGTCCATTTACCGGGTCAGGTAGCTTCCCGGCTCCGGAATGTTTAAATCCGAGCTCGCCTAACCCCATTACTAGTGCTAGGCCGTCACACTAGCTAGGAACAATTCCTCGGCTCTCGCAGACGCTCCATACTCCACAATGTTCTTTGATATATTGCGTGCATAAAGTACGGGGTACTAGTATTAGAAAATCTACCGCTTTTATCGGTGTGAAGGCGGGGTAGATTCAGGATCGTGATGCGGGTAAGATAAGGGCTAAACTCCACGTGGGGTTATCGGTATTGTTTACAGTTGGATACTTAGTAGGAACCTGCTTGGGCAACCGTGCGATTGGATATTTACCCGGGGCCCAGGGAAGGCCTGTAGCATCGACGCTGCCCGTAGCCGGGTAAGCAAGGTACCTCCTAAGCGGAAGTAACATCTGATTCGGACGCTAGACAAAAGTTTTGAATTAGTCTGGTTAGCACCAAATCATCCCTTACCGATGCCGGGGTACTTGACTCAGTGGTTTGTATCACGATCTGTTGTTTTGATATGAGGTGAGTGTTCATTGATTGATATGCCTGTCCTCTCTATCGCTGGCTATCCCAGCGTATATATACATGAACCTCTATGTAGTCCTTCACATCTCAAGTGTCTACTCCCATGTAGTCGGAGAAGAGTATTCTGCCTATAGCTGTAGAAGCCTAGGATAGCTGTAGGAAGCCTAGGCTCACCAAAGATGATACTAATGTATCTAGACCACATTATGTAGACTACAGTCTAGGTCATTGATATCTACGACCATAGACTGAGGAAAACGAGGAATCCCGCCTGCTCTGCCATATTTGAGCTTCAGATCGCCAGGCTAGTAGGTGCTGCGGTGGGTGACCACTCGATAAAGTCTCCCTCCGTAGTAGTCTGGTTGGCACCCTCCGTAGCACTAAACAGCTAATCTGCAATTACTTTGCCTAGCGTTGCTTGATTACCTTTTTGGGAAGTCACACTAGAGAGTCCCGATTTGGCCCCTACCTTTTCTGGTACCTCGCAGACTTCTTTTGGGGAGAATTGAGCTAGTCCCATTTTGTTGGCCTCGGCCAGCAACCAGAACCACAGGAGCGGTCGTGCCAACCAGACTAAACCAGAACTATCACGCCAGTACCTAGTCTGGTTGCCGACACTGCCAGTCCCAAGTACCACATATAGTGGTCACGGGGATACTAGTGTACTAGCGGGCTTGGCATGATGTACATAGACTTCGTCGGTGAATCCTCCTGGAACACTGCACCATCATGAATACGAATATACGTTCCATCAGACCCATATGTGTACCATATATACCAATATATATCCAGCCTCGAGCCACACTCAACGAGGTTATCTAGCTACTTGCAGGCAAGCCACTGGATTATACTAGTCTCGGTACGGAAATACCCCATGTCTCTCGGTCTGGTTCCGTGTCCTGATTGCGCGAACCACCAATTTAGGGAATTTCAAGATAAGATATGCGAGCGATGCGTACTCATATTTCCTCTCACTGGGGCACTTCTCGTGCACATGTACATCCAAAATTACAAGGCTGCTACATTTCTACGGACAAGTGTACCTGCGGAATAAGGGCGACCAGCACTCAAGAGAACGACCTAGCTGCAAGCTACATCACAAACATTCTGAAGTCAATCATGTTGCTACTTCTCGTCTTCTGTGCCGGTTTTATTCTGTCTGTGTATGTTTGTGTCAAGGAATAAGCCCGCTTAACTCACCTGGTTGGTGCTAATTGTATTTCTCAGACAATGCACTACTACTAGTATGCATTACAGGAACGCTCAAACACCGTCATCCACCCAGAGCTCCGAACACCCCCCGCCATCCCCACCTTCCCTACAATTAGAAACGATCTCAGCTACCTTAAACGAGATGATAGCGGAGACCAAGGAATTGCACATGAAGAAACTCGAGATCAAGAAGGAGCATAAGGAGGATCAAAAAGAGTTTAAGAAAAAACTAGAGAACAATATGGAGATCAAGGGGGCAATGGGAAAGGTGAATGTGCAATGAAAGAAAATCTTAGAGGAATGGGAGAAGAGATGTATGGAGCTACGACAGGAGATCAAGGAGAAGAATATGGAGATTAAAGAGGGAAGGGAAGAGTTCAAAAAGGAACTGGAGAAGAAGGATGTAGAGATTTAGGAGGCATGGGAGGAGTTCAAAAAGGAACTAGAGAAGGAGAATGTGGAGATGAAGGAGGCAAGGGAGGGGTTCAAGAAGGAACTGGAGAAGGATGTAGAGATTAAGGAGGCATGGGAGGAGTTCAAAAAGGAACTAGAGAAGAAGAATGTGGAGATGAAGGAGGCAAGGGAGGAGTTCAAAAAGGACCCGGAGAAGAAGAATGTGGAGGTGAGGGAAGAGGTTAAAAAGAAAGTGGAGGAAAAAAAGCAAGAGCCCATGGAAAAGGAGGAAATCAAGGTTGAGGGTCCAGCAGGTGCCATTGCGTGCACTATACCAAAAAGTACAGCCAACATCTGGATACCTGTCGGGCTTGTCTTTCTTGTGTTCTGGTACATTCACCAGTATGTTGTAATCCCCGCTCAGAAGAGGGAGTATGACGATGGATGGAGAGAAGAGATGGTCTTGGTTGATGAAAAATGGCAATATAATACTGCAGCCGGACAGATGCCGAAGCTTGGTTAGCGCTCACCATTAGTGGTAAGGTGGCCTTGGGGAGCGCGTATGGTATCTGGTGGTGGATGATTATAACAGGGTAACAGGATGAGGGGGAATGCTATCGAAAAAATGGTCTAACATTGGCATTTTGTAATACCAGGGGTTGAGGGTGTGAAAATGCATGAAGGTCTCTGATGGGCGTGCTTCCCTTGTTAACCTCATAATTAGTTAGTTGTAGATAAGAGCATGTATGGATGAGGGCGGCTATGGTTATTTTTTTGTTCTTTCTGGGGTTAGGGGCAATTATAAGTCGGTAGATTTCCTTACATTATTTTCTTCTATTGTAAAGACTCAAAACCCAATACGAACGGAAGAATGGCCTTGCCTTATGGGTAGCTTGACGGCGTACAGTATGTCTCGACATGTAGGCTCGGTTATGTGACTCGGTGATGTTTCAATTTTCAATGATCATGATCTATCTACTGCCATTCCCCATACACTAACTTCTTCATCTCCTCCGGCACTCCAGGCCCGAACTGCATGTTGTTCATTACGAACTCCACTGTAAGAACTGGTAAGCCTCCTCTTGGAGGCCTCTCAATCTCTTCTCGGTGTATATTAAGTTCCGGGATTGGTAGTGATGAGCCATCCACTTCCTCCACCAAATCCCTCATGCCGATCTTCACTTTTCTTGAATCTGTAGAAGCGGCAACATGGCAGGACTCACCATCATTGCTGTGGAATCCAATGTCGTTGTAGTTACGCCTGGGCATGAGCCAAGCCTGCCAGAGCCCGATGTATGGATAGATATCCAGGTGTGGGAGCAGGGGTAGCAGAAGATATAGCAACGTTCTACTATCGAATACAGGCGCAACGCAAAACGCATACAAATTCTCCGATGGGGCCTCCTACGCAGCCAATGCAGAAGGATATTAATTCTCTTACTGGTCGATCTGAACAACTACAGGATTTGCATACACTTTCAGGAGAGGCATTGCGGCCATTAAATAACTATTATCTATTCACGCAACCTGCTTATCTGGAAAATCAATGTATGATGATCCCAGGTATCGTATATTATACTTACTTGATAGAGAGATGCTAAAATAAATATACTTTATCATGTTATTTATTACCTACACATTGTCATCGAGTTCCATGGAGACTACGCTCGAATTTCACTACAAGTAGTGCCCAATTCGGCCATCTACGAAAGCATCGCCCTTGGCTTCCAACTACACAAGCTGAAGAATATGCCAAATTGATTTCCCTTTTATTTTTATTTTTTATTTTTATAGTCTGTACTCCTATCCGGCAATTGTCATGCGGAGGACCCATTGCCTCCTCTTTAAAGATTCAGCGCCGCCGGACAACGAGCAGCAAATCTACGGACATCTGTAAACCGCCAACGTAAATGAACTGTACAAGACCCCTTCCCTAAACCCGGCCTCTGTTAAAATCATACACTTCCACTGGATGCCACTGCCCTCGAACCTCAATCTTGAGCTGGCCGTCCTGTGTCTGAAAAAAGACCTCTCTGTCCAAGAAGATGACCACCGAGCTCGTGGCCTTGCCCGCTCTTCTATGTTCCCCTAGGAGCCACCAGCTTCCTAAAATACCTCTGATTCCTATCTTCCTCATGTCATGTATGGTGTCTGCAATGAGCCTGTTTCAGGGGATTGCATGTACTACAAAAGCTCTCGTACCAACTTCCAAGCCGGTTGCTCTTATGGCTTGCCCGCGTTTGGCTGGTTGGGGTTTGCCAGCTGATTTCTTTGTCAGCTTTGGGAAAGCCTTCTGATCTTCCTCCACTTCCTTCTCAACTCGGATAGGTCCTTATAGGGAGAGAACCTATCAGCTCCCTTCATGACTGTGTCCTTCTGTACCTTCTCTCAGGATAGGCGTTGCTCTTCTGCCCTCTGTTTCCCTTTCTCCTCCCTCCTTCCCTTCTTCTCCTCCTCTTCACTACCTCCCCTCCTTTGCTCCCTTTTCCTCTATATTGCCTCCTTCAACTTCTCGTCCTTCGTTATCTGTAAGTCTGGGTCAGTTGAGCTGCGGCCACCACTGGAGGGGTCGGTGGGCACTCTGGACGGCTCAGGAGAAGATAGAGGCGGAGGCGGAGTGGGCGGTAGAGGAGTAGCAGGCGAGAAGTAAACCGGTGGCAGGATGGATAAGGGTGCGGGGTTTAACTTTGTTTGCTGGGCTTTTTTTACACTACTTTCTTTTTACCCCCTGCTCAGGGGGTAGAGAACTTTGAAGGACTTGATTTTCGATTGCGCTCGGAGCTGGGATGCTTATTAAATTCTAATGGGGATGTAATCTGCAAGAGAAGGGTCGGTGGAGATGAGTGAATTGGATATGGGTCACTTTTTCCATTGGCTTCAGTTTTTTTATTTATGTGTAGTACCTATACGTATGTATCTAGTCTCGGCATAACGGGTTTTGAGCACCCAAAAAGGCAATTATGGACAAACTACCTACTTGGAATTGGAGCATCAATTGAGAGGGTCCCTTTGTGCTGTGTAGGTAGGTGGATAGACTCTATCGTCTTGTTTTGTTAACACAGAACCCGCACGGGCTAGAGACCGGTCCACAAGGGTGCCTTGCCCCTACGGAGAAAAACCATGCCCAAGAGGACTTTGCGTCCATATACCCAGGGTCCACCTGCGCTTCCATATTGGAATGGATTCCAACCTAAGGCACATCCATCACCCACTGATGGACATCGTGCGGGTCCATCCCACCAATATCCCTCCCCTCCACACCCCCACGGCCGACAGACACGGAAGTGTCGTGTTCTGACGAGACATCGTCTCAGTTTTCGGCCTCGCACGCAATCCAATTCTTGAAGCCGAGCTCGATCATGTTGTCTCTTGACAAGAACTTGATCGTTGCTGGGTCATAGAAATCGACCGGTTTGAGGCTGGTGAGAACCCTGCGGTATTTGGGATGCTTAGATGAATCATTCCGCGCTGGCACGTCGGATAAGCAAGGAGCAGCCGGTGCTGGATTCGTATGAATGGCATTGGTGGAGCAAGATTGTTGAAGGTCTGCCTGGGTCACGGTCAGGTAATCGTCCTCGTGCTCGTCTGAAGCGTCGTAGATGTGGTCGTCGTCTTCGCCTGCGCCGCCGCCCTCGGGGTATTCGTTAGAGCTGTCGGGATGTGTTTCTTCACCATCCCCATTATTTGGATCTGGAAGGCAATCTGATATCTTGGGATCCGAAAACGGGTTAAAGGTTGGACAAGACTCTAGGGTCTAGAGGCGGGAGGCTAACAGATGGTCCCAAAGGCAGGCGATCACTGTTGACATTGCCCATGGTGATTATGATGCAATAGGGAGAGTGCACAATAGTTTGAGAGCATTTCTGAGTGGTGGTGCTGCTGGGAGGAGTTGTTGTAGTCTGGTTGGCTCGGAAGAATTGTTGAGGAGTGTGAGCTTGTCATGATATCGATTTCCAAGAAATCTTGGGTGCCAATGTGCAGGGGTTACGTAATGTGGCATCGGGCTTGGCGGTGTCGAACACGAAATATTGTTATCTGATCCTGACTATCTGCAAGCATTGACGAGATTGTACTGTACTGATGAACAAAGAAGAGATAAGACACAAGAGAGCACACAGAATAAAGGTCAACTCATTGTTAGTCGTGAGGACAATCTGAATATGCTTAACTGAGGAACTGTATTGATGATGATGGTGAAGTGACAAAGAGGGGGGATCCCGAGCCTATATACAGTAAACTCTCGTTATAAGCGTATGATACGGTCGGGACCGGAGGTGGTATGCTTATAACAAATGTATGCATATATCAAGAGAAAATTACATGCATGACAAAACAGACAAATGAGACACGAAATGGGTATTAGGAGTGATGTAAGTACTCAGTGATCCTCCGTTGGGTTTGTTTAGCCTTCTCACTATATACATATGCCTCAATTCGACGTCTTTCCCGCTGTAACACCTCTTCCAACTGACCTGTATTTCTATCGGACTGAAGACAATAGAGGAGAAGAGTTTCCAGAGCATCAATGGCGGTTTGATGAGGAACTCGTGGTGCGGTAGGTGGTTCAGATGCAGGGTCTTCCTCCTCAGCTGGTGTGAAGGTATTAACTATCCGATCTCCAATGTCGGCGTCTCCATCATCAACCAGTTCGGGGGCCGGATTGATGAATGCAGAGTTTAATTGACTGCGGGGGATTCACTCTCCAACCATGCCTGACGTGGTGCACTAGGTGGGAGGCTGCTGGCGTAGACATCTCAGTTTAGATGTGTTCTGAGGTTGGCTGAGTAGAAGCATTCACAGTAGATTGGTGATGCTACTTCTCCGCATCTTTCTCCACATCTTTCTCCACATGGTGATTGCTTATCGATAAGAACCCCTGCTAGCGCCATTTGTTATAAGCATATGAATGTGACTAAGCAGCGAAATGGCATGAATATTCAAGTTACCGAATTTATGCATAAAAAGTACCTTTTTCTATGGCGGAACTGGAGGTTGTATAGTCTGGTTGGCACGAGGTTGTATGCTTATAACGAGAGTTTACTGTATACTCAAATGGCCTCCCATCACGTGTTTCCCTACCTAGCCCGACGATCCCTCTTTCTCTTTTCTAATGGCTAAGCTAACTTTTAGTGCGTCAGTACTCTCATGCCTTATCGAAAGCAGACTACCTTTTCTCACACGGGAGTCCCGATTTGGCCCCTACCTTTTTTGGTACCGCAGAAATAAGAGACCCAGTCGCACTAGGTATGTAAGAGCAGATGCAATGCCTGTCTCAGATGTTGTACCCCCTGCAAGGATCCCTGAAAACCCTGTTAATTGTCTCCTGAACTTCAAATTCGCATGTCGGCCTTCCATTGGAGCTTGTGCTTCTTTGGGGCCCCCATGGTGGGTGGTTTCCTGTATTTTCGTAGGGCCACCTACCGGGAAAACTGGTGAATAAGACTCCTTGTCTGTATCTTTGCTCTTTTCCTTTTGTGGTAGCAGCGTTACTACTTGTGGGCAGCTTGGCGTCCTTGGCTTGGATTTTGACTTATTCTACAGTTATGATTCAGATACTGACAAGGAGTCTTATTCACCAGTTCTCCCGGTATCTGTGCCTGTGCCTGTTCCTCTTTCTTGGACGCTGGTTCTTTCTTTTGGTCTTCGGCTGGACGCTCGTTTCTGTACTAGCTCCCACGCTTTCACTGGACCTGCACCACTGGGGCCAGGTGTTGGGTTTGCCCGTCTTTTGCCTTCCGCATCCACCTCTCCCTCATCAGCTTGCTCCTAGGTGCTCCATCCCCGGCCTAGCCATTCCCCTAAAGGGCATACCAATGCGATATGCCTCCCAGTCTCAATGTTGCCTCCGCAGCTCCTGCAGTCCTGTAACCTGCTAGCACCTGTCTCCAGGCCTGCAGATTTCTTTTCCCGGTTCTGCAGTGCGTGTAGTTCACCAAGGCCTTTCGGTGGTAGGCTCAAGTAGTTACCCTGAACTCCTAAGAACATGTACAAGTTTTTCTTGGGGAACAAGAACATGAACATTGGGCTTACCCCCGAACTTGGATGTACATTATTCAACAGTATAGATAGATACAGCGGCTGCGGACGATGGTAGGATCAATTCTAAGGCCGCTGATGCGAGAGATTGGAAAGCTACTTATAATTAATTAAAAACTGAAAAAAGTCGTGCTGCACGCTCCTGCATTGTGGTCTCGTGCGCTCGAACTTGAGAGAAATCCTCATTGTTTCCCCCCTATCGCTCTAGTGCCATCGTCATAAAAACCCACTTCAGTACGGCAGGCTTTTCGCACTGGCGCTCATAGACCTATATCACAAAGAATGAAGCCGAGGCAGGAGGTGATACTACTTGGAGTTTAAAGCGCCTCTAAATTATTCCTCTATTAAGTAAGTATATGTGGCTGTCGGGACCGGAAGGTTCCGATTCTCTACGAGAGCTTGTGCCAACCAGACTAGGATCTGATTAAACCGCAGATGCCAAGATCAGGCTAGAGTGGCGGGAACGAGAATAGAAGGTTTCTTTGTTTGCCGCTGGGGGCTACGGCAGCGTTATCTCCACCACTTATGAGCACAATCCCCCGTGACCTTGTGTTCGGCGCGCTCTCGTACCAGACTGATATCGGTACTAATTACCCGTGCTGTGCAGCACCCCACCAAAAATAATTTGGCCTGCGCACGAGATTGATGCAGAGGAAATCTGACAAGCAACTCCGTAGTCCGAACCGTTGTGGCAATTGTATGATACCCTGGCAAGAAGTTTATATACAAGAATATTCATAACATTTTCCTCTACGACCATAGACTGGGGAAAACGAGGCGCCCTGCCATATCTAAGCTTCAGATCGCCAGGCTAGTACTGCGGTGGGTGACTACGCGATAAAGTCTCCCACCGCAGCCACGCAATGGGTATTTAGATTTTTTGACTTGTTTCGGTAGCGTTGGATGGTTGCCTTTTTGAGAAATCACACCGGTAAGTCCTTTTTTGGCCCATACCTTTTCCGGTATCGCCCAGTCTACCCTTTTTGTAATTAAGCTAGTCCTATCTTGGTAGTCTCCCTACCACAACCATTTTTAGTCTGGTTATCATTTTTAGATCGAGACTTCACGACGCCAACAGGCAGCTGAGGCGAGCCCTTGACACGAAGTGCTGCAGACAAAAATTTCGGAGTAGCCTCATGTTTGGGGTCTGACTTGGATCCCAAATGCCAGCTGTGCTGGGTAGGCAAATGTATATATGTTCTGGTCCGTTGCGGAATTCGGTCTATACCGGAATGGACTGGATTCCGCAACCAACCAGTCCGAGGGATTTTACCAAAGTTATGCACATTCTACAAACATCAAGCTATGCGGACTAAAAATACTAGGCGCTAGCATTAGTAGTACCAAATTACCCATAAATCTGACCGGGACCCTAGTAAGCGACAAAGCATAAGAAAAGTGGTTTTCACAACCCGGTATACAGAATAACATTTTAGTCATCACTATAACCCAACATCACGGAATTCGAAGATGAGCTGGTAGTTCTGCTTGGGCTGGGGGAGGTGCTGTTGCTGTATTCTATAGATGCAGCAGAGCCTGAAGAGGGACGTGCCGCAAGCAGAGAGCCACTACGATATCGAGCGCCAGTTGCCTACGCGTGCTCTTGTTGCGGAGGATCTTGAGTTGCGTTCTCTTGTTGGATGGGATGCTCAAGGCTCGATTGCGCCTCTCGGGTGTTTGCGACCATTCAAAAGGAGAGGATTGAGATGCCGACATTATGAATCTTAGGGTGTATATGTTCAGGGCCGTTCCAGGATGGCCCAGGCCGTTGCGGAATTGCAGGGCCGTTCCGGGATGGCATATATATTACTCCGGGCATATGTAATATAGCGAGTTGAGAGGAAATCGAGTCTACAGTGTTATACATGAGATATATACATAAGTATATTAAAAAAATTAAAAAAATATACAAGAAAAGCTCTGCTTGCGCAATGCCCCGCTTGCTCAATCCCCTGCTGACTGAATCCCCCGCTGACTGAATCCCCCGCTGACTGAATCCCCCACTTAATAACTTAAACTCATTACCATTCCCGCATCGAAGAATCTTTGATGGACCAAATTGACCAACCCATACCATAAGTGCAATCGCACC
>Ga0307511_10006545_pt1 | contig 11730 bp, 16 predicted proteins | sample 13_EM_MG_FD_200266 | JGI IMG/M metagenome (GOLD analysis project Ga0307511, IMG submission 200266) | Populus trichocarpa ectomycorrhiza microbial communities from riparian zone in the Pacific Northwest, United States - 13_EM | ecosystem: Host-associated > Plants > Roots > Unclassified | place...
CCAGGATTATGCATGGAGTATTGCTCATGACTCGTAAGACACCGTTTTTTATCATGCGTATGACCGTCTACTGACACACCACACAGATACCGCACCCCCCTATGTATCCTCTTTCCCCCTCGTATCATTGCAGCTGCATGCTTTGTATTGGGACAACGTGCGACAGACGGTCCGCATTCACCCTCTCTTGATGCTCGGATATCTGTCTCCCCGCCTTCAGCATCTCTCCCAACCCCCCCTTCTCACAAACCTGCTTCTCCGGACGCATCAAGGTTTGCTGTTGAATACTTCGGCTTTAACGAGGTTGACCTACGTCATGTAACTGGTTAGTTTACGTGTCGTTCCGCGGTACGACTTGACTAAGATCACATCCCAGATGCGCTTTGCATACTGCTTAATTTTTATGTTTCCCAGGATACGCAAAGTCATCCGCACATATCGCCTTTAGCGTCGGTCAGTCGAAACTTTTGAGAAGCGGCCACTTCCCTCATTCGGAACGCTTTCCAGATACCACCCCCAACTCATGGCCAGCAATCCAAACTCTATGAACCATTTTCCCAGCTTCTGCTTGCAGCGCCTGGCATCGTTGCCAGCAACCAGACACCTGAGTCGTCGCAGGAAACTACTCCAACTCCGCTAACCCCATCCCAAGCCAGTGCAACAAAGCCGTGATCAAAGTCTTCCAATGCTCATTGAAGGTTCTCTTTGATGTCATTGGGTACGATGATTCTTTACAGACACTTCGATACGTCATGATCAGTGGCATGACAAGTACTCAGGAACGTTTGTTCGTTCTTGAGGCAGGGTTTAGCCACTTGTATGGGGAAGGTACATTTCAATGAAACCGCCTGTGGTAGTATGTACCACGGAAGAATTCTTCATACAGTCTCGGGGCTAGTTCCTGGGTATTTCATATTTAGCCACTGCGAGGGCCTTAGGAATATCGACAGATATATCCATTACAGTTGCACTTAAGAGTTGTATGTGAAGCTCACACCCACCATGACCCTCCGGGGGTACCCAGCCGCCTTCACCACCCATTGCAGAGATCACCCAGAATGCAATAATTTCCAAGACTGTTGGGTTACAACTGTCATGTTTGTAAAGGGGGGAGACGAACACATCCATCCAGTCTGGCATTCGTGTGTAAGCCATGCAGGTCTGTTTTCCATAAACATGCATCTCACCATTTGAAAAGACGCCAAATACCCAATGCGTGTACGTGCTTACAACAAACCATCGACAATCATTAGAGAAACACTGATCCCACACCTTCAGTGCATGTCAGGAAACAAACAACACGATGCAGATCAACACCAGCCTTGCTCCATAACCATTCTTGCTGCTTGAAAGGAAAGCGCTCGGACTCTGATGCTGGAACTCTAGCCCGTTGGCGTTGTGGGAACTAGTAAACCGTCAGATCATCTGCAACGAAGATATGATCGCACACCAAGTTAGACCCACCGTTTGGGGATGAATAAATTTTTGCAAATCTTTCTCAGAGAGTATCCAAGGGGAGAACAAAAACATAGTCAGCATCTGGTTAACTTGCTTATTTTTGCCAGATTCGGTGAGGTAATATTGTGTCCACGAAAACCTCCTGAAATATGGCTGTGCGGAACTCTCGTCGCAGCATGCAAAGCGCCAAGATCGGTAATCAGGATAAATCAGATGTATGGCTCGTCGAATGGTTTCGAGCGGGAAATTATCTATACACGATGTCACCCTTTGTGCACTGGTCAGGCAGCGGAATCCTCATAGATATTTTCCAAGTACCGTTCGATGTTATCAACTCGTCCCAATGGCAAGGAAGGGACCGAGAAGCGTTTGCAGGGCACAGTAAACCGCTCCCCCGTCTTTTCGTCAATGTCGTCAATGTCGAGTGGTGCGGAGGGTATGTAAGTCCTTGTCCCTTGAATCGTAATCAGGGTTAGTCTATTTCTCTCTCTACCAATCACTCACAATCCAAAATCATATCACGGAAGAGCTGGGAGTCGATAGCATGGACAAATTCAAACCGACGGTAGCGCCGCGGATGCACATCCAAGCCACTGGAGAGAGGTTCCATTTCACTGACAGCGGCTGGGCTGCAATGCATGTCGGGGAGTCGTGCTTGGTTCAAGTAGCATCGCAGGTTATCAGTTACTCGCCAGGACATGTTAGATGGGGATCAGGATCGTCTGTAAGGAAAAGGCCCTGGCAATGGCCTCGAATAAAGTGGATTGTTCTTTGCTTTGCTTCTGTAAGTGTCTCATCTCGTGTTGAATATGGAACAAAGACTCGACCAAGTACAAGGCTCTCTATAACGGGGTAACTACTAACCAGGAAAACCTTGTCATTACATAAGCCTATCAGCATAATCCCTACTTGCATACAGCAAACATTACGATCAGTAATTATAAGGTGTGTCTATACTACTTGGAATTCAAGCCAGCAAGCCAGCGCTTAGTACAGGATGCACAGAACCCATCAATCGATCCGGCGTCTGCAGTGGTATCACACCTTGCCAGTAGCTGCCATCATTGTAGTCGGAGTCCTTTTGATGACCATACAATCGCCACACGTGGTGGGGCTGATACGTATGGGATTTTTAACTGGCAGCGACATCAATCTAATGCATGACTGTGACTTGCATCCAACTACAAATCGCTGGATGAGGGAATGCCTTCGGCATCAAAGCTATTCAAGACCTACCGCAATGCGAGTGTCGTCCACTGAAGATACAATTTGGCCGCAAGCAATCTTGTACATGCGAGTGCATGTTTATGAAGTGACCACACTCTGTGTGGTATCGACCATCGATGACCTGGAAGGTTGTCAGCAGGTCTAAAGTGCGAAACGGAGACGATGGACCAACGGTGTGGCACATTCTTGCGATATATACAAGTCCGTCACAGTCGGCGCAACGTCTAGGTATGACAGATTTTTCTTGGGTTGATACCACAAGATTTATTGATCCAAGGGCTCTTAAGTGTCTTGGACAATCGTCACCAGCGTGTATGCGTGGAAACTGCATTTTCAGTGCCACTCAATTCACAAGCTTGAGGAAGCGAGGAACCAGAATGTCCAGACCACGGTTTGATTCTAGAGCATGGAGTTACGAGAAGGACTCTCCAAACTCCCTCGCGGGCACACGCGTGATATTGATGCGACTTTCATTCAAACTTGGCTTTACAAGATAGCCTTTGGTATCACCCGAGAAAAAATCCTATTATTTTCCGAATGGCCGCCGGAAACGGCTCGACATCGGACACGAGGCCCTGATGTGGGAGGATTTCGTCCGGGATTCTAGTAAGATTGAAGTGCTACATCCTCAACCATGAGACAGCCGCACCATGCGGGGAAAATCTAACTATTTAGCCGCATCATCGTGGCAAACACGTTTTCTCGGCGGCATACCTGAACATACCAATCAAGGATACTGTCTCTAACAAGGTTAAATATGATATTCATTTTTTTTTTAATGTTCACAGTATGTTTTGTAACTCACCTTCAGGCTAGGTGCGGAATACGTGCCTATTATCGTTACCCTACGTGAAGGTTCAGAATTAATATTCCAGATTAATATGCTCCCATTATCGCTTTATTAACACGTTGAGCCCAAACCATCTTACCTCATATACTCATGGTTCCCCTCAATGACTGAACTTGAGGCAATGCTCCAGAGCTCTATTGGAAAACGCCTGTGAAGGAGTACGGATGACCTTGCCATGCTACCATGATGTTAAGGTAGGTTATGGTACGTCGTAAGTTTATGACGGCTACATGGAGCCCGTTCATCCCCGTCGGCGAATCGTGCTGACCAGTTGGACCTTCCTCCTAACCTTTCAACGGAAATATAATGAGAACACAGTATGAAGTTCGAGACTTGGTACAGACCTCATCTGCAAAGCGCTTCTTCCACCGTTCGCTCCTGAGACGACTTCGCTTGATTCCCCTCTTTTCGTGACGATTACTCAGTTTCCATTCTCTATACACGGAATTCTTATGAAGACGTCTAGAGAGTTTTAGGAACGTGGACCGAAGATCAGAAGTGACAGGTATCCTCCTGCCTGCAACGAGTTTTCAGCAGAACATCCAGCTCCGATTTGACGGTCACTCACCGGCATAACGGTCAGCTGGTGCAGCAAGGTTCAACCGCTTGCTTCTCTGTGCCCAAACTTCTGCGGGTGTCAACTTCTTCAGTTTGTTTTCGCCTTTTCCAAGGGCAATCGTTGCGTGTTGAAGTACATCGTCCATCACAGACATTGACCTGCTCGGCGGCTGAACGATGCACCGGGGACGGTTGAAAGCCCCACGGGTCATGCATGCATTACTCCGGTATAATGGAAGAGAAAGTACATTTTTGAAGAGAGTAGAAGTAACATGACGCGCCCAAGACATGGCGTAGTAGTTCAAAGGTACCGAAAATGGATTTCACTTCGTAATCAACTATGTAGTGTCGGATGTCGGACATGATGGTTCGTCACAACGACAATGTCGTCAGACTCAGTGCTAGCGGAGGAGTTCGAGGTCGAAATTTGTTTTGCATTGAGATCCATGGTAGCTCACCACATATCTAGGTCCTTGAATCGATATACCCCACCGAATTATCAGGTTCGTTACTTGTGTCATGATATCTAGATCGTGGACTAAACGCTTATGCCAAAGTCATATCGGATAGGGAGATTGAGATCGAAGTTGAGCCCGATTATATCTTAGAAGGGGCGGAACCTTGTGAGCATAGTATTCGTTGACGTCACGACTGATTGTTACTCGACCGCCCAAGTCAGTCAAGCTCAATTTATCCGTTCATTATCCCGATGGTTATCCCGATGTGTTACCCACCCTCGCCTTGGCTGCTGTTGATGGAGAATTCGACGAGTCTGAGAAGGAGACTCTCTTACAAGGAATCGCTACACTGGTGAGTGATTCCTACGTGCAGATGCATCATTGGGAGATTCAAGGGAAACGCAGGGAGAAGAGAACATGGGCATGGCAATGACCTTTACACTCGTTTCACATCTTAGAGAACAGTTATCGATCTTGGTAGAAGGAAGAATAGCGCACCGAATAGCGGAAGAACGCGAAAAAGAACGCTTGGTAATTGAGGTATGTTCTATGACATAGTTAAGCACAGACATTTAATCTAGCTCGTCGCAAGGCTGAGGAAGCACGGACACGAGGAACACCTGTCACAGTCGATTCGTTCAAGGCCTGGAAGATTAAATTTGACAAAGAGGTGATGGCAAAGAAGGCAAGTGAGGAAGAAGAAAAGCTGCGCACAATGACGCCCAAGGAAAAAGAAGAGTACAAGAAGATAGGCACCAGACTCACGGGTAAGCTTCAACCTCCGTTCACTTGACATAACCACCCATCGTTGTTATCATAGGGCGGCAATTATTTGAACGTAATCGGAATCTGGCACACGAGGACGACGGCCTCATGGAAGAGGGCACCGTTAGTGTCGACATCAGCCAGTACGATCGGACTAAGGTTGACGCTGAAGAAGTCGAGGAGGATCATGTCCATTTCAGCGATAGTGACTAGGTCAGTTTCTTCAGATCGCCGCAGCAAGTGTTACATCTATGCACGTACTGTACCCAAATTCTAACTGTCATAGGCCTGCCAGCATGCCAGCTTGTCCCTCTGTGCCACGGACAATCTGCTCTGTATCAATCACCTTACAGCCTAATGTTTCTTTCCCTACCTCCGTGATATAGCCGTCAACCTCGTGGATATCCGGATATTGTAATCTATCCCACACCATTACGTCCGCAGTGCCATGGAACCATTCCAGGACGGGTTGTCTGATCCACCTTCTGACTTGACCCCACCCGTCATCCACTTCAAACCATCCAAGGTGTCCGCCGTGTGAGGTCAAAGCCATGACCACCCACTCGCTCCCATTTGCATCCATGGGAACATCTTGTACGACCGGATCATCGGCTGCATTGATAGCAAGGAAAGGGATCTGCACATCTCCAAGAACTTTATGACTTGATGCATATCGATAATAATCGTAAGCGGATGCGAATGGCCAGGGTGGCATGGAGCCGCCTGCTATTCTCGTAAATGTATCGTCAAACGTTCCGATGCTAGGGCGGTTGAGAGCCACAGCGGTGGCCGCGGCCTTTGCCACATCATGTTCGGGGTCTTGTGAAATGGAGTCATAGTTCTTTTTAAGCATGTTGACCAAGTTTCGTCCCATTCCCTTGGAATAGATGTGAAGTCCGACGTACGTCGAATTAAGCCTGGCCGAACAGGGTAGTAATGCATAGAGCCAAAGAACGCTTCTCAAACTGCTTACTTGTCATTGTTTGCGGCCAAGTTCCATGGCTAGGTACCACGTCAATTAATTTAATTTGAAGACGCAATGATCTCGAAAACCTACACATGCCAGGATGCAGGCAGATCTTAGTCGGCAACGTTGACTCTCCTCGGCAATGTACCTTGTCATGACATTCGCTCCAAGAGAGAAACCGAGACCCAATAAAGGTGCGTTCGGAAAAAGGACGGAGATATAGAACACTGCCTGCCTTAGGTCATCTGTATGGCCCGCAGAGTACAGCTGGGGGCTGGTGACAGGGACGCCTGCGCCTGAAGGCGTGGCCATTAGCACGTTGCGTGGATGAGGTCCGAAACGGAACATACAGCCACGGAAATTAACGACGACTGCACGGTATCCGAGACCCCCCTCTGAGATCGGTAAACAGGTAGGGGAGAGAATCGCCCTCACATACGACTCATAAGAACCTCCAGGATGGTCAGCCTCTCGTCAAGGGACTAAAGCACCGACGTACCGCCAGTCAACCCGTGCATTACCACCACAATCGGAGTCTCGGGTGTGACGTGTCCACCATCAGTGAAGTCCAAACCTCTAGTGACATGTTTGATGAGGAATGCCAGGGGTACGGGACTCGATCACATACATTGTTCCGCCATCTTTCAAACGTAACAAGGTCCTGTGTGCACTAGTTCCAGCAGAAGGCGGAGCATTCGTGGGGAGTGTACCAACCTTTTATAGACCACTTTGTCTCTTTGTGAGAAGTCACCCACCACGCAGTACAGGGTCTGATGATGGCCGCTAGGCAACACTTTACTTGTTTTCCGTTGCAAAAATGGTATGTATTACCTAGGAAGCCACCACACGGGATGGAATTTCGAGTGTAAGCTGGGACACCTTTTTTCCACGAATTCTTGAAGGGAGACGCGTCTTGTGCCGGTGTCCTGTTCTCGGATAGATACAACAGCTGGGGTTGAAGGGTATTTTACTTCGGTCTTCCGCTCTGAAATCCAAGAGAACAAGGAATTCATGAGTCGGTTCTAATGAAATGTCTCTACAGCTTCGTTGGCTTGAGGCAATGAGTGAGTGCAGAGGAGAAAGTCGGACGAAGGAATGAATGGAATGGCACCGGGTCGACCCTGCCGGTTGTGGGAAAGCTGTATTGTCAAATGAAACGTGGACAATGATCAAGGAAGTAATACATTAGATTAGATGGACTTATAAGGTGACCAATCAGACTGAAACCCAACAATGGAGTTCTGATTGAGCGAGCCTCGGGTGAAAGGTTTGTGTGCGAGCTGATAGTTGGTGTATCGAAACGGGATCAATAGGGTGGCATGGTCTCCTAATAATAGGAATTTTTTTACGCTGCTTGGCTTCGTTACTACCAAAAACAATTGCAGCTGGATAGATTCAAGATAGACCGCCGTTTCATGCAGTGTTGAAATCGTCTAAGTTTATACATTCGTTTGCGAAGCAAGTTGACAATTTGATTGATTAAACGTATACCCAAAACCTCCACCGTTAACCGAACAAAACGCCACGATTACCGCATAAAATCCAACTCAGTTTGATATACACTCCATACAAGTAGCTGCCTACATACTCATCGATTTTCTGTTGGCTGTGGAGCATTAGGTACTGGTTGGAAGAGAAAGCGAGGACACATACCCTACCACAATGGTACATACCTCGATTCGCTTTTCGTGTCTGTGGCGGATCATCATGCGGTCTCAGAAGAAGGGAAGCAACGTACCACGTTCGTAAGGGGTTGTCCTCGTCCCTCGCATGCAGCTGAGTGCTTCTTGAACAAGTGTCCGCCATAGACTACACTCCTTCGTCCTCGGAACCGCACGATTGAGGAACGCTCGAACAGATCTCCATGATAACCTTGGGGAATACATTATCCGACAGCCTGTCGGACTTCAACCAGTGTCAGCAATCACCTCTCAGTGACAGGAGGATGCAGCTACGATATCACTATCTTGGAGTTTTGTCTCCTACTCATCGGCTGAACTGGGCGGATCAGAGAAACCTTCATCCATTTGACTTTGTGGAAATGTCAGGGAGGCGGCGATGATAATGATCTACGCTCGTGTACTTACAAGGGACAATTAAAGCCATGTGCTTGCTCTGGTTGGTTGTATTTTACGGATGATGAACGGATAATCATAAAACCACTGTCACCTGGACTACGGGCTGGTGTGAGACGAGGAAACATGGTTGAATGTCTGGAGGTCCATTTTGCGGCACGTAGAACAGAATCCATACTGATTAAACGTGCAATGTTGATGGAGAGAAAAGAGGGAAAGTAGTAAGCTCACCCACCAAGCCACTTTCTTTATGTAAGGTATCACGGCGAATGCGATACGCCAGCGATATCGAGAACATTAGGACGAGTAAGAGACAACACAGCTGTAATACGTCAGTAACGTCGAGTCGTCACCTGCATCTCTTCATATGCCATTTCGGCCAAGAGAAAGCAATTCCGAATCTTCAAAGCACGACTGTGTAGCACCAGTGCACGGGCACGTAAATCTGAGTCACGCTCTTTCTCAGCCCTATGTGAAGTAAGAGAAGCTTTGCAGACGCTTGTGAGATGCGTAAGTGGAAATGGTGGGACAAGAGTCAGAGAGGGGTAAAACCCTAACAGAAATGAGTCCAAATGGAGGAAACAGCAATGCAATGCAATGGACAACGCAGGCGGAGAGGACACATTATGTGGGGTTTGACTATTCGGTGATGCTTTTGATGTCTCTAGTTGAGCATGCAATTGGTTGTTGAGAACCATCTAAGAATCCGCAAGTCGTCTCCACGCAACGGCAATAGTGAAGGTCACACCTTGGGTCACATCACACTAGAGCATAGTTGAAAAGCAAGTCGAACCCGTCTGCAAAGTCGACACCATGTCTCTTTACAAAACCATGCGTTGTCGTGTCAGTGGTTCTGTCGTAGGCGCGTGTCTCTACTGACGACACGCTTCCCAGTACTTTGACGACTCGGGACACGCCCTCAAACCATATTGTTCACAGGGCGATCGTTGTCGGTAAATAAACGCCTATTCGCTCCTGGATATCATGGAGGTTCTAATGAGAACCCATCAGCTTCATACACCCAAGCGACCCTCAGTGGAAGGGAGGAAAGGAGAGTCTGGTCGCACCCCCTTCCGCAGCCTACGAAAGTTCAAAGCCCAAATACAACTCCTCGGTTAGCCTACCTTACCGTCGCCCGCCGCCCTCCTCCATGGTTCAACAGGGGGATTCATCTAGGAGCAAACAGGACGACGAGCGAGATCGTGAACGCGCTCACCGAGAACGTCGGAAACGCGATTTTGAATATTTGGGACGGTATATTCAAGAACGTAGTACCTCTCTGAGAAGAACAAGCGACCGACGCTCGTATTCATACCACTGTTCGAGGAGCGAAAGCGTAAGTAGTCCTGTCCGAGCGCTTTGTACGAGTTCAACAAACATACAGAAGCACGGCAAGTCTGCGGTGAAGACAGGAAATACTCTGCAAGAAGAAAATAAGCAAGATAGCCGCACGGATAACGGACCGCGCACGACCTCTGGTCCTTCCGACGTTAAGGAAAGCCACCGCTATACAACTGAAAGCATATCAGGTTTGTTCCGCAGCCTCACCAAGTAAGCATTAGTGTTCCGTCATGTAGTTACACTCGATTGACCGCACGGTAGGCTATGCACAGAAGTCGTCCAGGATGCGCATACCCTGGCCCGAGAGGAGGACAAGTTGAAGGCTTTTACCAATTTGTCTGCAGAACTTTCTCAGGTCTCAAGTGACAGCGCGGTTACCGTGGCACCCACCTTAGCGGCCGTGATAACCAGCCACAGAGAGTGCAAAGAGAAAACAGAGCAACGCGCGCAGGAGCTCGAGTCCTTATGGAAAAACTTGTTTGCCGCACTGGAAAGGGATATCGTCGAAACGGTGGAGACTCGTTTAAACGCTGCAGTTATGACGCTGCAGAAGGAAGGGAAAAATATTCTTCACTCTGTTGAACGATCGCGGTCCCCAACAGACAACACCTTGCCTGCCATCAAGCGACGTCGCATCGAATCATCAGAAATCGGTAGTACGAGTCAAGAACTAGAAGAAAGCCTGAGAGAGTTGCTCCAAGGGATGAAGTCACAAATGGACAAGCAAACCGAGGCGATTGAGAGGCTTTCGAAAGAAAACCCGCAGGTTAAGTTGCGAGAACCCGACTTAGATATACGGCTGACGAACTGATAGGGGTGAACAATACCCTATCCGAGGGTCATTCACCCAAGGAAGTTGACTGACCCGTGTCTTCCAAACTGGACTGAGTCGATGTCTTAAAGGTTTAGACTACCGTAATAATAGTGACTTAGCTTGGTAAAAGAATAGCGATCACGTGCTTATACGCGCCTCAACGTTGTTTTCGTCCTCCTTCAAGCTGGTCGTGTCCTGCACACTCATACGATCCGCTCGCTAGTCTGCACATTTTTACATGCACACGAGATATTCTTTGGCTTTTCAGGAAATCTCTTTACAAGATATATGGATCCTTCGAATTTGTCCACACCCTACTCACCGCCTTTGACTGCCAGCGAATCTTCGGACACCGATGAGGTCAACTCGTCATCGGCCCGCGTCTACTTTGGGCCGATTCTCTCCCCAGAGAAGAAGTTCATCGTCCAGAACATCGCGCGGCGGGCCGCCCATAAGTCTGGCGCGTTTGGTAGCCCCATACGCCGCTCTCCAAGGCTCTCCAGCCTCCCCCTGTCTCACTTCCAATCGAATAATGCTGTCTCTCTGCCTGCATGCGATGATGGAGCCCAAGACGGCGTGGAAGGCGTTGAGGAGCTTACATATGATCTTCCTGGCGAGGACACGCCCACGGAGAACGATCTTCAGGATGGTAGGTAGTATGCTCTCATGACTACTTCCTTGATGTGTACGCACCATCAGAGCCTTCCTCCGTGCTCGCTACAAAGATAATGCGTGCATTTGATAACCCTTCACCGCCGCCTCGGGGACGCATTTACCCTGGTTCTGATTACATACCAGCGAAGGATGCGCAATTTCCGCTGCTGGATGTATCCGTACCTCCCAGTCCATTTCGTTCCATCAACCTGTTCGAGAAATTAAACCAACTGGCTGCTCCTGTTGATGATTCATCTCTTGTCTTTACTGGCCGCCCTTCAATTTCGGTACCGGGGGACACAGGAAGAGCGGTGCTGGATGCAGGCAACACCTCCCAGCATGACTTAATTTCATTTGAATCTCGCCCCGCATCTATCTTGCAAAATGCTACATCAGCCTTACCTATTGCGAACCCCAGCATGCGACCCGATGATTTTCTCTCGGCAACACCCGAACGTGCGTTTCATCCAGAAGTACGCGTAGATGGCGCAGGCGATTCACCTTCTCCAGCCTCAGGAAGTACGACTACTATGCACACGTCAGCATCAGAAGTGTCATGTATT
>Ga0307511_10006547_pt1 | contig 11728 bp, 12 predicted proteins | sample 13_EM_MG_FD_200266 | JGI IMG/M metagenome (GOLD analysis project Ga0307511, IMG submission 200266) | Populus trichocarpa ectomycorrhiza microbial communities from riparian zone in the Pacific Northwest, United States - 13_EM | ecosystem: Host-associated > Plants > Roots > Unclassified | place...
ACACCTCGGACAGCCTCAACGGAACGCCCGGCCTCGCGCCGGGCGTTTTCACGATCGGCCGGCGGCCTCGAGGATCAGGCTCGTGATCTCCTGCGGATGCGAGATGAGCGACAGGTGGCTGGCCCGCACCTCGATCGTCTTCGCGCCCATGCGCTTGGCCATGAAGCGCTCGAGGTCGGGATTGATCGTCCGGTCCTCGGTTGAGACCGCGTAGAAGCTCGGCTTCGAACGCCAGGCGGCGTGCGTCGTCTTGCCGGTGAGCAGCGCCCTCTGGAAGGGCGCTTGGACGGCGTAGAGGCCTTTCGCCTTCGCCTCCGGAAGATCACCGGCGAAGTCGCGCAGGAAAGCGGTCTCGCCGAGCCGGCCTTCATCGCCGTCGAAGATGATCCCGGCGGTGGCGGGCGGGGTCGGAAACCCCTTGGCCAGCTCGGGGTAGTCCTCGCCCGCGTCGGGCGCGCGAGCCGCCACATAGACCAGGGCCGAGACCTTCGGGTCGACGCCGGCCTCCGTGATGATCATGCCGGCGAAGGAATGGCCCACGAGCACGGTCGGGCCATCCTGCCGCGCCAGGACCCGCTGCGTTGCCGCCACGGCGTCGTCGAGCGTCGTCAATGGGTTCTGCACGGCCGTGACGTTGAAGTCCGCCTTCTGGAGGCGAGCGATCACCTCGGACCAGCACGACCCGTCGGCGAACAGCCCATGCACGAGCACGATGTTGCGGGCGGTCGGGGTCTTTTGCGCCCGGACGGGATGAGGAAGCAGGACGCCTGCGGCCCCAGCCGCCAACCCGAAGCTGAAACTGCGCCGATCCATGCTGCGCTCCCGGATGGGTCTGGAAGGTCTGCATATGGGCGGCCCAGGAGGGGCGCGCTAGCCGTTCAGCAGCGCGCGGATCTCGGGCAACGGGTCGTCCTGCACGCCGCTTTCCACGTTGAACATCATGGTCGCCCGCCGGCTGGCGTCGTAGGCGGGCCAGCCCGGGTCACCCGTGCGGGCGAAGGCGAGCCAGGCGTCGGACATCTGGTCGGCCACCACCTGCGGATCGTCGCCGCGGCCGACGAAATTGCGGGCCTTCTCCACGTTGTCGAACACCAGCGGGATCTCGACGGCGTGCGGGCTCTTCAGCCGCCCGCGCGACACCGGCGTCTCCCAGGTCAGCATGTACATGTAGACCGGCGCCGAGCCCTGCGTCGCCTTGCGCTCGGCCAGGCGCACCGAGTTGATCCACATGTTGCCGACCGTCTGGGCCGCCGCGCCGATGTGGGTCGGCGAATAGTCCGGATAGGCGCGGCGCAGGGCCGCCAGCAGCGCGTCGGCGCGGTCGCCGGCCGCGGCCTTGGCCTGCTTCATCACGTCGTCGTCGGTGAAGTCGCCGAACCGCGGGTGGCCCAGCAGGAACAGCGTGCTCTCGTCCTTGTTGGTGCCGATCAGCACCGGCACGTCGGCGTTCAGCGGCGCGGCGTCCGGCTCGAACGGATGGCGCGGGATGGCGACGCCGTCCAGCACCGGCGCGTAGAGGCGCATGACGTCGGCGCCGACCGTGATGCTGGTGCGCGACAGGTGATCGGTGGGGACGGCCGCGAGTTCGGCCGCGGTCTTCACGCCCAGCTTCTCCAGCAGAGCCCGCGCCGTGCGGTCGGCGTCGGCCACAGGCTTGGCGGTCAGGCCCGGCCCGCTCTGGATGATCGCCTTGTGGAACAGCCCGCGGGCGCCGGGCATGGCCAGGAGCAGGCTCACCTTCCAGCCGCCGCCGCTCTCGCCGAAGATGGTGATGTCGCCAGGGTCGCCGCCGAAGGCCGCGATGTTGTCGCGCACCCATTCCAGGGCCTGGACGATGTCCAGCATGCCGGCCACGCCGGACTGGGCGTAGTCGGGTCCGAACACCTCGCCCAGGTGCAGATAGCCGAAGACGTTCAGGCGGTGGTTCACGGTCACGGTGACCACGTCGCCCTTCCGCGCCAGGGCGCCGCCGTCGTACATCGCCGCCCCGCCGGAGCCGTTGGCGAAGCCGCCGCCGTGCAGCCAGACCATCACCGGCCGCCGCGCGTCGTCCGTGGCGGGCGTCCAGACGTTGAGGAACAGGCAGTCCTCGGAGGAGCCGGGCTCGTCCGGGGCCGGCGGATCGCCGGGCGAGGAGCCCCGCTCGCCGGCCGCCATCCCCGACTGGATCGCCGGCGCGCCGTAGGCGGTGGCGTCGGCCGCCTCGGTCCAGGCGTCCGGGCGCGCGGGCGGCTTGAAGCGCAGGGCGCCCACGGGCGGCGCGCCATAGCGCAGGCCCTTGAACACCTTCAGGCCGTCTTCGAGGTAGCCGCGCACGGGGCCGTTCGAGGTCCCGACCGTGTCCGAGCGCGCCAAGGGCGCCAGCGCCAGATCGTCCGCCATACCGATTCCTCCAAGCCTCCCCGAGGCTCTCCGGGGCGCGTTGGCGGCATCAAACGCCTGGGCGTCGGGCGGGGCAAGCGGCCTCTGGGCGTCAGCCCGACTTCGGCGTCATCACCAGCCAGGGCGTGGGAAACGCACGCCATTCCCAGACCGCCAGCAACTGGTCCAGGTGGCCGAGCTCCTTCAGCCACCAGGGCGGGTTGAACACCTTCGGCCCCGGGTCGACGCGCACGATGTCGTGGGTCGCCGCGAAACGGGCGGTCAGGGTCGCCAGCGCGCCGGGTGTGAACGGGTCGTGGGTCTCGACGATGATCCGCATGTCCTTCAGGGCCGGACCGCGGTCCGGCTGCAGGATGGCGACCTCGGCGCCCTCGGTGTCGACCATCACCAGCGCGCGGCGGCCGGCGAAACGCTGGAAATCCTCGGGCTGGAACTCGCCGCCGATCACGACGCGCTCGGCGACGCCGTTCTTGGCCGCCAGCTCGGCGCAGCTGGTCCAGGCCTGCTCGTCGATGTCGTGGGCATAGACGGTGACGCCGGGCATCCGCCGGGCCAGGCCGACGGCGTAGTAGCCCTCGGCGCAGCCCACATCGATCACGCAATCGAGCCCGGCCTCGGCGAAGGTGTCGATGTACGGGTGAAGCTCGCTCTCATACGTGCCCAACAACCGCGGGATCAGCGCCCCCTCCGAGGTCTTGTGCACGTAGGTCATGCCCTTGAAGGGCCCGTCGAAGATCGTCTCGCCGTGACGGGCGAAATAGGTTTCGGCCAGCGCCTGGCCCCGCCACTTGCACATCAGCCGCAGGACATCGTTGAGCTCGTCCATCGACGGCGTGTCGGACCAGGTGGCGGCGGCCGTTCGGAGGTGGATCGCGACCGAGCTGCGCAGCAGCGACATCAGATCAGGCCCAGCACCAGCTCGGCCGGCCGGCACAGTGCGGCGCCCTTGTCGGTCACCACGATCGGCCGGTTGACCAGGATCGGCTCGATGATCATCGCCGCGATCACCGCGTCGTCGGAGACGTTATGGTCGGTCAGGCCCAGCTCTTCGGCGTTGGTGCCGCGCACCCGCAGGATGTCGTGGGCCGAGGCGTCCATCCGCGCCAGCAGGTCCTGCAGTTGGGCCTTGGTCCAGCCAGCCTTGAGGTATTCTACGACGGTGGGCTCGTGGCCCTTTTCGCGCAGCAGCGCCAGGGTGTTGCGCGACGTGCCGCAGGCGGGGTTGTGATAGATGGTCACCGCAGTCATGACGACGGGATAACGGCTCTGCGCCGGAACACCAAGCGTCGCGGCGGCCCGCAGGCGCTCACCAGGAGTAGGCGCGGGTCCCGGTGATGAAGGTGGAGTCGGAGTCGTCCCACGGCATCAGGTCGGCCGGCCGCGCGGGCAGGGGAACCGCCCCGTCCGGCCAGCGCTCCACCGTCGCGACATAGCGCACGTCCAGCCGGCCCGGCCCGCCGGCCTTGATCGTGGCGCTCAGACCATTGCCGGGCGCGTTCCAGTAGATCTTGACCCACTTGCCCGGCGACAGCGCGACCTCGATCGGTACGCCGGACAGGCTGGTGATCCGCGCCGGGGCGCTGGAGCGCAGCTGGAGATCCAGGGTCCGCGCGCCGGGAGGGAGCGTGGCGTTGAATTGCAGCGACCCGTCGGGCTCGCGGTAGAGCACGGTGTTGGGCTGCGGCGCTGGAAGCGGCTTGGCCGGGGCGGCCATCATGGGGTCGCGCCACGACCAGTGCGCGCGCAGGGCCTTCTTGCCGCCGTCGGCGGCCAGGACGAGGTCGGTCCAGGCGCTGCGGTCGTCGCGTGTCGCGAACCGCCACGCGCGGCCGGTGTCCTGGTCCAGCTGGTAGCCGACGTAGGTCACCATGGGATGGCGCGGCGTCCAGGGGTCGGCCGAGCGGACGATGAGGGTGAGGACCAGGCCTGCGGCCAGGACCAGGATGCCGATGTAGCGCGACGGCGAACGCCCGGCGTCCGGCTGGGCCAGGGGCCAGAGCACGAAGGCCGCGGTCAGCATCGGGATGCCGAACAGGGGCATCAGGTCCATGCCCTCGAAGGCGAAGTGCGAGAGCCCGCCCTGCCAGCCCAGGCTGACCCCGGCCAGCACCGTCAGCAGGGCCAGGGGCAGGATCGCGCGGCGCGCGCTGAGCGAGGTGGCCGCGGCGCCGATCGCACCGATCAGCAGCGGCCAGGCCAGCACATAGCCCGCCCCAGGCGCGGCGATCTGGACCACGACGGCCAGGATCCAGCCGAGGATCAGGATGCCCGCCCAGGCGCCCTTGCGGTTCACCGGCTTGCCGTAGGTGAAGAAGCCCACGGCGCCGGCGATCACGCCGCTGACCGCGCCGATCAGGTCGTACCAATGGAAGGCCGAGGCCGCGAGCCCGGCCACGATCGGCAGCAGCACCACCCACTTGCGGGTCCGCGACAGCTCCGCCGCGGCGATCAGCATCACCCCCAGCGAGATCAGCATCACCGCCCATTCCCAGCGGGTGACCTGGGCCAGCAGGAACCGCTGCTCCATGTAGCCGAACTCGGCCCCGGTCAGCCGCCGCGCGAACTGCAGCACCGCCACCGTGCCGAATCCCAGGAACACCAGGGCGCCCATGCCACGGGCGATGTCCTTGCCCTCGAACTCGCCGGCATGCCGCGCCCAGCGGATCGCGAAGGCGATGAGCACGGCGATGATCCCCAGGAGCACCCAGCCGAACCACCGCGGGTAGGCGATCACCGTGTCCCCGAACAGGTTCGAATAGACCAGCGACTGCTCGTGGCCCGGCAACTGGTTGGAGAAGGCTGCCTCGCCGGCCAGGCCCAGCACCTGGGTCCCCATGTCCTGCAGCGAGCCGCGCTCAAGGTTGGCCGGGGTCGAGGTGGGGCTGTGGTAGTCGAACTGCCTGCCGATGATGGCGTAGTTCAGCCCGGTCTGGCCCGCCCGCAGCGTCTCGGTCAGGTCGGTGTCGTTGGGCATCTTCTCGTACATCAGCACCGCCAAGGAGGACGAGGACGGCCGCGCGGCCGTGTGCTGAAACAACCGGATCAGCTCGCCGTTCTTGGGGCTGGTCTGGAACATCTGCACCCGGCCGCCGCCGCCGCGCGCCTCCATGTTGATGACCAGGCCGATGTGGGTCGCCAGCGGGTCGCGGCGGAAGAAGTGGTTCGCCCCCAGCAGGCCCGCTTCCTCGCCGTCGGTGATCACCACCATGACGTCGCGGGCCGGCACGCCCCGGGCCTTGATGGCGCGCACGACCTCCAGCGCCGTGGCGACGCCGATCATGTCGTCGGCCGCGCCGGGCGAGGCGGGCACGCTGTCGTAGTGGGCCATCAGCGCCACGGCCGGCGCGGCGCGATCGCGGCCGGGCAGGATGCCGACCACGTTCTCGACCGGCCCGGCCCCGATCACCGAGGGGTTCCAGCGCGACTGCTGCACGCCCACGCCGGGGCGCACCTGCGGCGCCAGGCCCAGCCGCAGCATGCGGCCGACCAGGGCGTCACGGACATTGGCGTTGTCCGGGGAACCGACCGGGTGCGGCACGGCGGCCATGAAGTTGACATCGGCGAAGGCGCGTTCGCCGGAGAACTCGACGGCCGGCGCGGCCGCGGGCAGCGACTCCGGCAGCTGCTCGTCCACGAAGGCGATCCAGGACCCCGCGATGAGCGCGATCAAGAGCGCCAAGAGCCGGCCCATGCCCGTCCTCCGTGACCGTTGTCACATGAGGCTAGACCGTGTCGCCGCAAACGAAAACGCCCGCCGGTGAGGGCGGGCGTTCCGGTACTCGGTACTGACTTGAAAGATCAGGCGGCGACGGTCGCCATCTGCTCGTGCGGGTCGCGCAGCACGTAGCCGCGGCCCCAGACCGTCTCGATGTGGTGCTTGCCGTCAGCAGCCGCCGCGAGTTTCTTCCGGAGCTTACAAATGAAGACGTCGATGATCTTCAGTTCGGGCTCGTCCATGCCGCCGTAGAGGTGGTTCAGGAACATTTCCTTGGTGAGCGTTGTGCCCTTGCGCAGCGAGAGCAGCTCCAGCATCTGGTATTCCTTGCCGGTCAGGTGGACGCGCATGCCGCCCACTTCCACCGTCTTGGCGTCCAGGTTCACCACGATGTCGCCGGTCTTGATGACCGACTGGGCGTGGCCCTTGGAGCGGCGCACCACCGCGTGGATGCGCGCCACCAGCTCGTCCTTGTGGAACGGCTTGGTCATGTAGTCGTCGGCGCCGCCCGAGAAGGTCTTAACCTTGGTCTCGATCTCGGCCGTGCCCGACAGGATCATGATCGGGGTATTGATCTTGCCGACGCGAAGCGTCCGCAGGACATCCATGCCGCTCATGTCGGGCAGGTTCAGATCCAGAAGGATGAGGTCGTAGTCGTAGATCTTACCCAGATCCACGCCTTCCTCGCCCAAGTCCGTCGTGTAGACGTTGAAACCTTCGGACTTAAGCATCAACTCGATGCTCTGCGCGGTCGCGCTATCGTCCTCGATCAACAATACGCGCATTAGCCTCTCCTGCCGCGTCCCCGCATTCCCCCGGCGCCTCTTTCGAGTGCCCCGTATGGCTCGCCGTTAACCTGCCCTACCGTTCTTTAAGACCGGTTAATGCTGCTGGCCCCACCGGGAGAATCGTTAATCTGATTTCGGAATCCGACTCAAGCTGAGCTGCTGAGTCGTGGCGTCGCAGGGCCGTTGAATCTTTCGTGATTGGACGCCGGCTTCGAAACAGATGGCGGGAACGCCTTGCGCCACAAGGGGTTTCTGTCCCGCCACTCCCGGCCGGAGACCCGACATGACCGACCTCCAAGAGAGACTTGCGCGCTACCGGCTGCCCCTGAAGCGCGACCACTTGAAGCAGGCTCGCGACTACGCCGCCCCAGCGGCGCGTTTCGCCTCGCGCAACCCCGTGCTGCTGATCGGCGCCGGGGTGCTCGCGATCGCCGGCATCGTCGCCTTCACCAACCGCAAGAAGATTGCCGCCAAGGCCTCGCCGATGATCGAGGACGCCAAGGTGAAGGGCCAGGCGCTGATGGACGACGCCGCCGCCAAGAGCCACGAGCTGCTGGACGCCGCCAAGGCGCAGGGCCAGGAGCTGCTGGAGACCGCCAAGGCGCAAGGCCAGGCCCTCGGTGAAAAGGTCGGCGAGAAGGTCCGTGGCCGCCGCCCCGCCACGATCGGCAACGACTACACGCCCACCGATATCCACTGAGCCTGGCGAGCCCAGGGCGCGGCAGCCGTAGGCTGCCGCGTCGCCCCCTGCGACCGAACGTCCTGCCGCCGTACAGCGACGCTTGATCTTCACCTCCCCTTAAGCGCGCGCGGGCGATGGTCCAGGCGTTGTCGGGTTGTGCGCGCGGGATCGAGTTCCCGCGCAGCCAGGGGTGTTTCTTGAAGAGTTTGGTCGCCGCTGTAGAGCGGCTTGATCCTCTGACGGTGTCGGGCCGTGTGGCAGCCGTGAACGGTCTGCTGATCGAGGCCCGCGGCGGCCTGTCCCGCCTGGCCGTCGGCGCCCGCGCCGAGATCACCCGTTTCTCCGACAAGCCGGTGGCCGCCGAGGTGGTGGGCTTCCGCGAGAACCGCGCCCTGCTGATGCCCTTCGGCCCTGTCGAGGGCGTGGCGCCCGGGGCCGAGATCCGCATCCAGCCGCTGGGCTCCGCCGTGCGTCCGACCAAGGCCTGGCTGGGCCGAATCGTTGACGCATTTGGTGAACCGATCGACGGCAAGGGGCCGCTGCCGCAGGGCATCGCCGCCTACCCGCTGCGCGCCTCGCCGCCCTCCGCCCACGCCCGCGCCCGCGTCGGCGAGCGCCTGGACCTCGGCGTGCGGGCCATGAACGTCTTCACCACCTGCTGCCGCGGCCAGCGCCTGGGCGTCTTCGCCGGCTCCGGCGTCGGCAAGTCGGTGCTGCTTTCCATGCTGGCCAAGAACGCCGACTGCGACGCGGTCGTCGTCGGCCTGATCGGCGAGCGGGGCCGGGAGGTCCGCGAGTTCATCGAGGAGACGCTGGGCGAGGAGGGCCTGCGCCGCGCCATCGTCGTGGTCGCCACGTCCGACGAGCCGGCCCTGAAGCGCCGCCAGGCCGCGTACATGACCATGGCCATCGCCGAATTCCTGCGCGACCAGGACATGGAAGTCCTCTGCCTGATGGACTCGGTCACCCGCTTCGCCATGGCGCAGCGCGAGATCGGCCTGGCCGCCGGCGAGCCGCCGACCACCAAGGGCTACACGCCCACCGTCTTCACCGAGCTGCCGAAGCTGCTTGAGCGGGCCGGCCCCGGCCCCATCCGCCCGGACGGCACCAAGGCGGGCCCGATCACCGGGCTCTTCACCGTGCTCGTGGACGGCGACGACCACAACGAACCGATCGCCGACGCCGTGCGCGGTATCCTCGACGGCCACATCGTCATGGAGCGCACCATCGCCGAGCGCGGCCGCTTCCCGGCGATCAACGTCCTGAAGTCGATCAGCCGGACCATGCCAGGCTGCCAGACGATGGAAGAGCGCCAGGTGGTCAAGGTGGCCCGCGAGGCCATGAGCGCCTACGCCAACATGGAAGAACTGATCCGCATCGGCGCCTACCGCGCCGGCGCCGACCCGCTGATCGACCGCGCCATCGCGCTGCACCCGGCCGTCGAGGCCTTCCTGGGCCAGGACAAGGACGAGGCCACCAGCCTCGACGCCTCGTTCGCCGGCCTCTCTGACATCCTGAACGGAGGCGCCGCGTGAGTTGGGCCCAATCCCTGATCCGGCTGTCGAGCTATGAGGCCGAGGTTCTGCAGAAGCGGCTGGCCGAGATCGTCGACCGCCGCGTCGCCGCCGAGCTGAAGCTGGCCATGCTCGAGGCCGAGGGCGTCGCCGAGGCGGAGTTCTCCGCCCAGGAAGCCGCCGCCGGCATCTACCGCGCCGGGTTCCTGGAGGGTCTACGCCAGCGCAAGGCCAAGGCCCAGTCCGAGATCGACGTCATCCTGCTGGAAGAGCAGGGCGCCCGCGACGCGCTGGCCGAAGCCTTCGAAGCCCAGAAGAAATACGAGCACATCGCCGAGAACCTTGCCGTCGCCGCCCGCAAGGAAACCGGCCGCCGCGAAGTCGCCGCCCTGGACGAGCTCGGCCTGCGCAAGGCCGCGAGGTAGAACCTCGCCAACGCGAAACTTACCTCCCCCGCGAAGCGGCGGGAGGTAAGGAAGCGGGACGCTATTTCCCCTGGCGGGCCCGTTCGGCTTCGACGTCCTGGCGCAGGACGTGGAGGTCCTCGCTGATCTTGAAGATCGTGACGTAGAACTCGCAGAAGGCGCGCCACAGCAGCACCGCCACCGCGACGCCCAGCACGCCCACGCCCAGCACGCCCAGCGCCAGCAGCACGCCCAGGATGCTGCCTTCGCGGATCGCCACGCCGACCGTCGCGCCCAGCACCCCGAAGGCGATGATCCCGATGATCCCCAGCCCGGCCCAGTAGACCAGGTGGGCCAGCGGGCCGGTGATCAGACGTTCGAAGGTCAGCAGATCCCATAGAAACTGGCCGCTGGGGCCGTCGGGTCGCTGGAGAGGTCGCCGCATCCGATATCCGAGACTCAACCCGGGCGGATCGCCCGTCAGGCCCGAACCGCTATCAGCCGGGGCCGCCCCCTGCAACGCCGCAGAGTCTTGCCGGAGCGCAGCCAGTGACTGCGCTCCACCTTTGCTTGGCGCGCCGTCCGGGCGGCGAACCGGCCTCCACTTCGCCTGACGGCGCTAGGCCAACAGCTTGCCGACCGCCCCGCCGATGACGCCGGCGAGCGCCGAGCTGCACGTGCCGATGGCCAGGATGATCGCGGGCGTGTCCTTCAGCGCCACCGAGACCGCGATGCCGAGCAGCGCGCAGACGGCGCCTGCGATGACGCCGCCGAGCAGGCTGTGCGACCAGCCCTCGCCGGCCAGCTTGGCGTAGAGCAGGCCGGCGACCAGCGAGATCCCCATGCCGCCGAACATGAACACGTGGTCCTTGACGAACGGCACGTAGTGGCCGGCGATCACCATGGCCAGCTGGGCCGCCAGGCCGATGCCTGTGGCCAGGAGGAGGGTCTGCATCTTCATCACTTGGTCCCCTGCACCTTGGCGGCGGCGGCTTGCGCCTGCTGGCGGGCCTCCACAGCCTTCCAGTCGATCGGCCCCTTCACGAAGCTCGTCTTCAGCACCATCAGGGAATAGGCGTTGCCCCAGGTGAAATGCTTGAGCAGCGTGTCGTAGGGCTCGCCCGGCCTGTAGCCGACGCCGCTGATCGTCACCCTCGTGCCGCCGGGCGCATCCTCCAGCTCGATGACCGTGACGATCTCACCGAACTTCTCACGGCCGGGCAGGGACGCCGGCGCGTTCTCGTTCTTCTGCACCAGCATCTGCTCGGGGATGTAGGCGATGATGCGGTTGCGGATGTTGTCGGCGTCGCCGAGCTTGGCCTTGGCGTCGTAGCTGGCCTCGATCAGGCCATTCAGGCCGAAGTCCACCTTGGCCATTGGCGTCGCCCAGGCCTTGTAGCCCTCGGTGGTGGTGAAGCGGGCCCAGACCGCCTTGCGCTCCGCCGGGATGACCAGCGACAGCTTCAGCACGTGGTTGCCGTTGGCCTCCGTGAAGGAGCCGTCCGCCACCTCCGGATAGTCCTTGACGGACTGCGCCCACGCGCCGCCCGCCAGCAACGCCAGGGCCGCGGCCCCGGCCAGGATACGACCCACCTTCATGTTCCCCCTCCTGCGGCCGCATCGGAAACGCGCCCGGCGGAGGCGGCCCGCTCCAACCGGGTGAGGTAGTCGCGCAGCCCCGCCACCGAGGCGTCGAAGGCGTCCAGGGTCCGGTGGGTGCGCGACTGCATCACGCCGCCCTCCATGACGTTCAGCACCAGGATCGCGGTCTGATGGCGGTCCAGGTCGGCGGGCAGGCGCGGGCCGGCCTCGACCAGGCAGCGCTCCACGTGGCCGACCCAGCCGTGGAAGTTCACGCTGAGCAGCTCGCGCACCGGCGGGTCCGGCTCGTGCAACTCCAGGGCGATGGAGCCGATCGGGCAGCCGTAGAGGCAGTCGCTGATCTCCAGCGCGTGGCGATAGCTGGCGAGGAGGGCGAAGATCCGCTCGATCGGATCGTCCACGCCCGCCCAGGCCGGGGCCAGCAGCATGGGCTCGATCCCCAGGCGGTACATGTCCAGCACCGCCACCAGCACGTCCTGCTTGGTGGGGAAGAAATGGTAGAGGCTGCCGGCGTTGGCGCCCGCCTCGCGCAGGATGTCCTGCACCGACGTCGACAGATAACCCTTCTCCCCGAAGAGCTTCATCGCGGCGAAGACCAGCCGGTCGCGGGTGGGCAGTTCGTCCATGCGTTCCACTTGGTT
>Ga0307511_10006548_pt1 | contig 11727 bp, 4 predicted proteins | sample 13_EM_MG_FD_200266 | JGI IMG/M metagenome (GOLD analysis project Ga0307511, IMG submission 200266) | Populus trichocarpa ectomycorrhiza microbial communities from riparian zone in the Pacific Northwest, United States - 13_EM | ecosystem: Host-associated > Plants > Roots > Unclassified | place...
CTCTCTCTCTCTCCCCCCTAAAAAATCACGTGCTCAAGAGTATCTCTTCTAGCTTACGTGACTGTATAAACGGTCAAACTTACCTCATAAATGAAAATCTAGATGAAAAGACGATATTATTAAACAAGAATAAGCTAAGGATTCAAATCAGAGTAAAAATAGATCAAGGACTAGTTTATAGTTGGCCGAAAGTTAATGATATTTTTTAACCAATTGAAAATCCAAATGGTAAAATTCAACAACGTCAAATGCCACAGTAATTAACAAGGAAGACAAGTCACAGTAGTTTTTAATTTTCACAGACACGCTCCTCCACCTTTGCTGCTTGTTTTTGTGTTCAGGGAGTTCTGTAGTCGAAGTTTTGTTTGTTTTCATATTTTAAAAATATTTTAAAAAGTTTTAATTTTTTATTTACTATAAATTAATATATTTTTAGTATTTTTAAATTATTTTGATGTGGTAATATTAAAAATAATTTTTAAAAATTAAAAAAATATTATTTTAATATATTTTAACACAAAAAATTATTTGAAAAATAATTGTAACCACATTAAAAAAATATTATTTTAATATATTTTTAAATAAAAAATATTTTAAAAAGTATTATTTATTAAACTCTTAAACATTTTAAATGTTTATGTGTGTTTTAAAATTATGTTAAAAACATAAAATTAATATTTTTTTTAAATGTTTTCTTGTATTGAAATAAAATATTTTTTAAAAAGTATTTTAATATATCTTTAAATAAAATATACTTTTAAAAATCACACTTACCGAAATTGACCCCCACAGTCACGGGGCACATAAGCACGAATGCACACTATCATTTCACTTGGGCAATCCCGTAAAATCCCGACAACATCAACCCCCGTAGAGCCATTTCACAGCTCCCAACGCCACAACCTCAAAACTACAAGCGTCACCTTTTCCCGCCCAAAATACTCATATCAAAAACAAAAAAAAAAACTCCAAATTACTGCTAGGAAGGATTTATACAAAAAAATTCTCTCCGATAGTAGAGTTACTAGAGAGAGAATTAAAATGCCAGATCTAGGACTAGGAGGTAACCTCTCTCTCTCCTCTTCTCTTACTCTCACGCGCTGCCCTGCTCTCAAACCCAACTCTCCTCTCCCTCCTCCTCCCGATGCCATTGATCAATCAGATTCAATTACCTCAACGACGGCGACAATAACTTCTGTTACAGTCAAAACCCTGGTTAAATGGGACCAAAGTGTTCCAGAAGGAGCGGCAGATTTGTGCAATGGGAGTTCAATTAGGGTTTTGAAGCGGACCAGTGCTAGCCGATTGGGTTGCAAGAAGGGGTTTAATAATAATATTAGTAGTAATAATGGTAAATGCTTGGATGATTACGTTAGGGTTTGGGTTCAGAAGAAGATGGATGCGGGTGTCTCACAATCTCGCTGCCTTCTTCCTTTTCTTGTTGGTGCAAAGAAAATGGTAGATTTTTTTGAAACTTTTTTTTTTCTTTGAAGTTAGAATTTGGGGTGGAAATTTTGAATTTTTGGTTAAATGGTGTAATTAATTGAGGCAATTTTTTTTAATATGAAAATGCTGCTTCTTAGCTTCTATTTTTTTTTGGGCTTCTTAAAAGCAAAACTTTGTTGCTAGGATTTTCAGTTTTGGTTACTTGGGGTAGTAAATCGATGGTTTGCGTGAATATTGGAGGCTACTCTAGTGTTTCAATTTTATCTTCTTTTTTTATGGTAATATCAAGACAGAATTTGTTGCCTTTCTTACTTACTTTTTAGAATCTTATTGGACTGTATTCTGCTTTTGTGTTAGTTAATAAGTTTGCCGAGGGAGATTGTGATTTCTTGTATATTTGTGCTACTCAATGATTTGGGATGTAAGTGTTGTGATATTATTTACATGTTGGCTCTAGTATAGATTATGGGTGATCTTTGGAAAGCTATTTGTGTAGGATCTGATGATTTCCCCCCTTTTAATTGCTTCTAAAGATAGGTTTTACAAACTGATCTATTCGGAGATAGACAGAGTTAAAGGTTTTTAATTTAGATTGCAAGAAAGAAAATTATGAATTGATTATAGATGGAATCTTGGTTAAAGTTCTGGAATGGGTCCTTATGGTGAACATTGTCTGGTGCTTGTTGGGCGAATTATAGCTTGCTTTCATTCCAGGGGACAATTGTAGAGATTATATAATTCAAAGCACATTATGGATAAATACTAAGTGGATAACAGCTAATCAATTTATTAAATGCTAAATGGATTCTGGGTTGTTCAATCATCTTGAGCTCCATCTTTTAGCAGGTCATAGACTTTCAACTCCTGTGTTTTCTTTGTACGAAATGATTTCTGTAGTGCCAAGCCTGCATACTGTGTTTTTGGTTTTGGTATGAAGGATGGAAATAAGGTCAATAGGGATGTGAGGGAGCCTGGTGCATTTTCTCTTTAAAGCTAAATATGTCCTTTTACTAATTGTTGAGGTTTGTGGGGATCTATGTAGAGCTTTGGCAGTAGAAGTTTGTATTCTTTTCATATACTCAATAAGAACCAGAACTCAGAAGCCTATGGAAGAAGTTCATGTCTAGTACAGTTTCTTGTTTGATTCATGACTGACTGTGAAGATTTCCAGATTTCGCTTACCTTTTTACCAAGGAATAGAGTGTAAAAGTTATCCATGCAAAGAATTTGAAATTTTGAATATTATAGGGAATGTGGTATGTACAAGCATTCCAGTTTTTGAATTTAGAAATCAGTGTATGCATGTGTGGAGCTAACAGTTTCTTGTTTGATTCATGGCTGACTTTGAAGATTTTCAGATTTTGCTTATTTTATCACCAAGGAATGGAGTGTAAACACTGGCCATGCAAAAAAGTTTGAAATTTGAAATACTATACTGATTGTACTATGAATATGGGTTCCAGTTTTTGAATTGAGAAATTAGAGCATGCTTGTTCCACACCTTTTTTGCAGATTTGTAATTGTGAAGCACATTGTGTGCAATTATGGTTTCCTGCAACTGACATCAAAGCCTTCTTGTACCCATTCCAGGTGGAATGTCTCTTTTGCTGTAGATCTATCTACCCCGGGGAGGGAATGCAATGCTCTGTTCGTAACTGTCAGGGAGTTTATCACTTGACATGTGTTGTGGAAGGGCTTGGAGTCTCAAATCTGAGAAAATTCAAGTGCCCTCAGCATGTAAGATCTAGTTGGTCATGATATCATTCTTTGATACACAATATTTTTCACATTTATATTTGATGCTATTTTCTGTCCATGTAACAATGTTGTACCTTTTTTACTAAAAGGAGGAAAAACGTGAAATAGATGAATAGGAGTTCCCAGGATGAAAGGTCAATCGTGACCGATGTCCTGTCAACTGTGCTCTACAATTGCTTTTATATATATATATATATATATATATATATATATATATATATATATATGCATCCTGATTCTTCTTGTCACAAATATTGCTGACTATTAGCAGTAAGCATTTGTGGTTCTTTTGCACATGTGTGACATGTCACTACAAACAGGAATGTTTCACTTGCAAAGGGAAATTTCATTGGCGGTGTGTTCGATGCACAGTAGCTTCACATAATCAGTGTGCACCATGGTCTGATGAAGTAGTTTATCTGAAAAACCAACCAGGACGAGCAGTTTGTTGGCGGCATCCAACTAATTGGCGGCTAGATAAGAAGGTCAATCTCTTCTTTCCTTCACTAGCAGCTCATTATTATCCTTTTTGGAATTTTGGTGCATAAAGTTTTCTAATACAGTTATTGCTTTGTCAAAAAATTAGTGAAAGGGTTGACAAAGTTATAATGTATTCTCAGTATGATAGCTTAATGCAACTGTTTTTATTGTCTCACATGTCTAATCAGTTTTGTGGGATATCATATGGTTCCACTGCCAAATTCTACAGCTCAAACAAAATTTTTGGTAATTGACTAGGTGTGATGTGCAACTTTTGCTTAGGATCTTTCTATTGGGTTGACAATTCAAAAATATGTTTTCTTTATCATGCTCCATGATGTTTGTTGTTTGACTCTCAAGATTTTAAACCCAGCTATAAAATGTAAAATATGGAGTTCTGGAGTCCAATTCTAGCAACAAGTGGCTAAACTTGTTAAGTAGTTTAAAGATTTGGAGAACTTCATGATAATAGGACCAGGAATTATCCCAGCCAAGTAGATAGTACGTTTATATTTCATTTCAGTTGCTCGAACATGTTAATTCCACTCATATTTCTAGCATTTGGTTTATGAGACTGCAAAATACCTTGGGTTTGTCTTATGAGATTTTGAGGATCCCAAAGTTTGGTTTGTAAAGGAATGTCGGATTCCCACCCAAAAAAGCTTTTACAAATCAATTTGGTTTAAGTGATTCTCTCTCCTTCTTGAAGTTCTGAACCTGGCTGTTCTTGGCATCACTTTTCCAGCAATTTCATGCTCACATTTCCCTGTCTATTTTTTTACCTAATTTCTTGACTTTGACTTGTTAAAATGGGAAGTGGTAATTGCTAACTACAGGCAATATGCTGATTATTTTTTTCAACACTTTTGTAGTGGTTCAGGTTGATGCTGATTTGTCCAATGAGCATTAATTACTACCTAAACCTGCATCCTCCCCTATATTCATTTGGATGCAATTTGTATTTTTGTCAGATTTATGCTATTTTGATGCAAATATATTCACTTTCCTCCATTTTATAATCTTCAGGTCCTTGTCATGATCAATTATGACAATTACATATAGTGTTTTCCACAAAAAATTGAGCTTGTGAATCTCTGTAATTCAGCCATGTTGCTTGTTTGGTAAATTCATTCATTTTGAGTTCTTATCCAATATGTGATTGCATACAGTACCATAGTCATTTTGTTTTACTGTTAGCAGTCCTTTTTTTGATCTGCAAAACAATCATTTAACTTGAAATGGTAATAATGCAACACTGATCGATGGTAATCCCTGCGATAAACTGATTACTTTTGTGGTCTGGCAGTTAGAACAAAATGACTTGAGAATAACATAACCAGTTACTTTCATCTTATTGAACACTTTTCTTTTGTTGAGATTTTATTTCTTCATTCCTTTTTTTATTGATTAGGCTGGCTGACAGGTCTGATATTTGTTGAATGAGCAGCATGTGGTTCCAGCAACTGATATCGAGGTCAGATTTTTTGCAGTATATTTTACCTTGATAGTCGACACGTCTCAACAGGAAAAAAAACAGTAAAGACAATGAGAAGAGGCGTTGTAGGGATAAGCATGGCCAGCTTGTTTAGCAATGACCCTGATGAAAGAAACAATCAATATTGCTCATACCAGGATAACCTACAGCTACTAATTTCTATACCTTACGGATACATCCTGCAGCTCACAAAATATGCCCTTCATTTCAATGTTAGGTCAAAGACACAAAGGACAAGTATTTAGACATAACTGAGATACAAAGGACCAGTATTTAGACATAACTGAAACTGACTTTTATCTTGATCCATGGGCAGCTTAATTGAACTTGTCCAAATATGCAAGGCCAAGTCAGTAGTGTAGTGTACATCAAGTTATTTAGTGTAATCACAAGTAATGATTACCTTTTCTTTTCACCCTGGCATCTGAAATGGAGAGGCAGTCACTAGGTTCTTATTTCATCAGTGGTTGTACTTGCAGTGTCTCTTTTTTTCTTTTCTTAATAATCCGAGATCAGCATGGAGTTGGATGTGAAGCTATACAAGATTGAATGAGAAAGTTAGCACATGCAAAAAAGAGTAGGGTTAACTACAAAAATACCCTTCACCTATAGGATCATTATCAATATTTCCCTTCACCAATTAGTTCCCTCAATTTCACCCTTAATGTTACTAAATGTTCTCAAAATTGATGTGGTAACTCCAGAATTTAAAGACTTGTTAAATTTAGAATGAAACAAACAAAATTGATAGTAAAAAATTGGAATACAATGAATTGAAACGTGAAGAATTGTATTTTTTTTTCTTATTTTTGATTTTAAATGGGATTCAAATTTTATTAACTTTTAACTTTAAATTGCTCTATTTTTTGAAATTCTGAGTCTACATGAGATCCAATTTTTTCAAAACTTTTAGTTTAAATTGAACTCTTCTTTTTCATCATTAATTTTTTTTATTTATAACATTAAATTTGATTAATCTTTAAATTTTGGAGTTCTCACATGGATTTTAAAGATTTATGTTTACGAATTTGGCTGGAAACAGAATTGAAAGGGTAACACTGAAAACCTTTGGTAACGGTAGGGTTGAGATTGATGTAAGCGATTGGTGAACGGCAATATTGATAGCAATCATATGGGAAAGGGGTATTTTTTAGTTAACCCCAAAAGCATCAATTCAATTTCTTGAATTAAACTACTAAGAATTCATGTGTGGGTTGATCATATGGATTTTTTTTGTAAGTTAACTAATTTTGTTCCATTTTGTATTTTAGGAAATATTTTGTCGTTTGCCTCTACCTTACATTGATGAGGAGTTCAAGATTGATTTAACGTGGAAAGACCTGACAGAGAATAAACTAGAACCACCTCCATATGTGCACATCAGGCGCAGTATCCTATATTATACAGTTACATTAGACTAATCTCATATTTTGAGTAGTTTAGTAATCAAATCACATGCTTTTGGATATGTTGACAATGCCAGTATGTGCTATGCAATCAATGATCTTTTTCTATTTTGTATGTACTTAGGCACACACGCACACACAGGTACGTTTGGTCATTATAGTTGTGTATTTGATTCAGCATGGGAATGACCTTAATTGACATTAGATGTTTACCTGGTCAAGAAGAAGCGTGATGATTCTGATGGTGATGTTGGATGCACAAATTGCAGCTCTACATGCTGTGAGAATTGTGTGTGCAGGTATGCCTTTATTATTCCATTTTTTTTCTGTGTACAAACCATAATCAGTTCTTTGATCATCTATACGTATCAGATCTTATTCTCATTTTCTCCCATGAGTGCTAATTGGGTCAAGAAATGGATGCATATACAAGTCATATTGATAAAGCCCATGCACTGACGTTCTTAAAACAATTTTTTCCTCTGGTATGAAAATCTGTTAAAAGATATTTTGTTGAACTTTTGGCTCTATTTTTATTTGTAAAAGCAAGCTATAGAAACAGAATTTGTATTTCAACAATAAACATGTAGTGATTCGTTTTTCTGTAATAAAGATGCTTTCCCTTCATATATCATTGAGCTTCCTGTAAATAAATCCAGCTCTAGTTGCTCGTGGCACTCTAAATTAAAGTAGCAGGTTCTGCTGTTTATTTATTGTCTTCTTAGCATCATGTATAGCATTCTTTGAATAATGTTTTTATACCATATCCTCTATGACCAATTTCTCTCTCTTTTTTGAATTTGTCATGTTCGTACAGCTTCTATGCAAAATTGTCCAATAAACAGAACTTCATATTTTATCTGCATTATATGGTTGAAACATATTTTGTATCAGTTAACTATACCATACATTACTGAGTTTGATTATTTCAACTTTGCAGCTTTGGTTGTTTATATATTAGGATTGTTGTGGCATGTAATAGTGTGTGTCACTTCAGGTGCTTTTAAAGGTGTTTCTTTAACATAGAAAGAAGTTTCTTTGCTGATTTTAAGCGAGTTGCACTTTATTATCTCAATATTGATTTCTTTTGTTCATAGTTTGGAGGTTGGCTTATTGCCCAAACTTTTGTTGATCTTATATCATCTTTAAACATATATTTAGTTGGATTGTAACCTGAATGTATTGTCTACTAGGGTTCAATGTATAAGCTGCTCCAAGGCATGCCGCTGCCCTGAAACTTGCACCAATAGGCCATTTCGCAAGGAGAAAAAGATAAAAATTGTCAAGGTGTGAACTTTAACTCATGGAGCCATTGAATACTTTCACCTGATTTTATTATTCTGTAAAGAAATTACTCGGTTTTGCTTTGTTACATTTATTAGTTTAATGCATTTCCATGAAAATTAATAGAGGGATCTTGATTTTCATAATTATTCACGTGGTTTTTGTGGTTAATTTTTCTTCTTAGACTGAATTTTGTGGTTGGGGAGTGGAGGCAGCTGAACCACTAAATAAAGGCGATTTTATAATTGAGTATATTGGAGAAGGTAGTTTTTAATATCTGCACCTTTTTTTATATATAAATATATTCAAGCATACATTAATTCTTACTTTTCTTTTTATTTTCAAGTTGGCTGTTATCATATGGCTCACATTCTTAAGCCCTGGTCCTTTTGCTGTTTTGATATTTGAACCATTGTGCTTTTGACTTTCTGCGTTATCTATGATTAGTTGGTTAGTCTGCAATTTGTTTATTGCCTACTTATATTTAGGACACATGCTGACGAACAGGATTGCAGCTTGCTGCTGTGCTGTAGTTCTTGTATTCCTTTCCCTGGTGTTATGAGGCATGATGGTTAGGGCAGCAGGTCTTGAATTGAAATAAATACATTTTGAAATACAGTATCATTTTCTTTGTTTTCTTGACATTTTGGTGTAGGTTTTGAGAACATTTAAAGATTAAATGTATCACAACTAGTTTCAATTTATGAAACTTGAGGATTGCTTGTGTAATTACATAGTAGTTATAGTTTAAAAATTATTTCTGCATGAAAAGTTTGATTAATGTCAAATAGCAAGGATTTACAGTCTCTTCTGTGTGCAAATTGCTATCTTAAAGGTTTTAAAGCTAATTGCAGTCTTGAGAGCTCTGCATTGCAGTATTGCTAAGTGGATGCTTTTGTATTTTTTGATTCAGTTACTGGCAATCTGCCGCACAGTTGTGTAGCTTAGTTTTTGGCTGTTTGCTGGGCCTTTGGCCCAGGTTTCTACTGAAAACAAAAAATAGAAAAAACAAGAAGAGAAACAGAAAGAAATAAAAGCTCTTCCATGCCAAGTATTTTTCTTCGTCCTGTTTTGCTGTCACAAAATGCCATCACTGGTGATCAATATTTTGCCTTGTACTTGTCTAAATTATGATCATAAAGTCATGGTATTCTGAATCTGAGAACGAGTCTCTTCACCATTCTATGATGCAAACTGCAAATATGGTCTCTTTACCATTCATGGAAGCATGTAATTCATTTTCAAAACTTAATAGTTTACCTTTTTAAAACTGCAGTATATTGTGCCTCGTTAAAGATTGTGTTTTGGTTTAATTATTTTCCCTTTCCTTAGTCTATATTGTAATAAGTTGTGTGCATGTATTTCCCAAGAAATAGAATGAGCTAAATTATTTATCCTTCTGTTTCAGTCATTGACGATAAATTATGTGAACAAAGGCTCTGGGACATGAAATACAAAGGTGTGCAGAACTTCTACATGTGCGAAATTCGAAAGGACTTCACAATTGATGCAACTTTTAAGGGAAATTCATCTCGTTTTTTAAATCATAGTTGCAAACCCAACTGTATCCTAGAAAAGTGGTTAGTACTATTGATATGCTGCTTTTCTGTTATGATCCTAGCAACTTCTCTTCTCATATATATATACTTGCTCTAGATCTCGTTTATTCTGTCTCAATGAAGTTTGGGAAATGTAACTGTTATTTCAACTAATATGAATTAAATAGCATTCTCCAAAAAATTGCAGGTTGCTTCGAAACCTTAACAAGGATGGCCTACTGGCTGCTGGCTTCAGCTATCCTTATTTTCTTTTAGTTGAAGTCAGTTCCAATCTTGGATGTGTATTTTCTATTCTGTATTATGGTTGGAAGAAAACATTTCTTGCAATTGCTAGTTTAATAAAGGAATGCCCGTCAGTGATAGTCTGTCTAAACTATGGTACATGTGGTAAATATGACTTGAGATGCAAATGTTACAAGTCACTGGAGTTCTCTAGGAAAGAGTTTTTGAAGGCATTGATTTGTTACTATTTATTAATAATAGCTCTATCTAATGCAGTTATTGAATAATAAATTTGAACGTGTTTCTGTTGAAGAAGGTGGGGATTTTTCAGTTGGGACATGGTCTTAACTTTTAACCTTTGTATATGGGTTTATTTAGGGATGTCGAGGGGGAGACTCGGGTGGGAGTGTTTGCTGCTGGCTCAATAAGAGTTGGAGAACCATTAACATATGACTACAGGTACATATCGAAATTGCATTTTCATTCCTGCCTTCCTAGTGTTATTAACTAAAGAACTTTTTGCAACAGTCAGTGTTGGAACCTGTGATGTTATAAGATTTCTTTTATAAATGATAATTTTTCTTTTTTGTTCTGGTGGTTTAAACTGTCATTCTTAAATTAATTGAAGCTAATCTTGCCTGGCATTTTAAAGGTGCTAGGTTTCTTGTGATAATTATCTTATCTGTTGTGAAACTCTAGTATAATAACAAACTTGGTATCTGTCTTTTTACTTTTCGCCTAATTAGCTACTGTTTGCCTGTCACAAAAACAATAATTCAACATTTGTAATCAACTTATAGCGAGTCATCTTTTACATGCGAGCAATCTAGTGAAATCAAGGTTCACTTTGTTACTATCTAGATTGGTAGCCTTATAGTATGCAGGTGCAATTAGCGGACAGGTTACTGGAATATTTAAGTTGATAAAAAATGTAATGTTAAAACGTTTAGCTATAACCTAAAGTGGCTGAAATGTCTCAGACATTCACATGGCCTGTTTCTACATTTTATTGTCATTTCCTGCCACCTGTAGCATTAATGCCTACCAATGGGAGCAAGAGTAGTATGTAAATTGAAATTATATTTTGACCTTTGCAGGTTTGTTCGATTTGGACCTGAGGTGAAGTGCTATTGTGGGGCTCCAAATTGTCAGGGATATCTTGGAACCAAAAGAAAGATTGCTAAGTTGAACATTGGCTGGGGTGCAAAACGAAAGAGAACATCAACTGCATGTGTAGCCATTATAACCATGTGATTCACTTTTTACACCAGCATCCCATTCCAGCTGGAGGATTGTTGTACGTTTCTCCTCGTTTAATGGAAACTGAAAGTAAAACTACTCTCTCTTTATCCTTGCTGCTGTACCATTCAATCTTTGGCATGATTTTTTCCTCTTCAACTTTTTCGTAGCATCCCCTTTCGACACACCCTGCAGGACTGCAAGAAAGCTTGTAAATTTATTTCCCTTATTGGGATTACCGTGTTGTAATTCTAGAAAGATTTCAACTTTTAACCACAAATACACGATTTGGAGGATAAACAGATTCATCTGAGATGCTGATGCTCATCCAGGTTTCTGCTCACAATATTTTCTTTTTGCTTCTTAATCCTTTTAACTTCATAGCTTTCTATTTATATCGTATTTAAAGCAATGCAAGTCCATAGATCTTAAAGATTGTTCCACAGCTTGCTTGTAGCTGCAATCCCTCGTTGAATCATCCTGTAAAATTACATGCCATTGGAGCATTCGGAAATGTTTAAATATCAAATGCAAATCAACTCCATTGTTAATGACCACTCTTTATCATTCTGTTTCCCCTGCTATTAAATTTCGTTTCTCCTTTTCCCTTTTATTTTTCAAAGCTTCTTTATTCTATAAATAATGACTGCCCATTATTTTTAGTTTTTAAAAAGAAACCCTCAATTGCAAAAGATCCAAAGAAACAAAATAAAATTATATTGAGTTGTGTTTAAAATCAACGTTCCCAGTGCCCTTCTTTAGGCCCATCATCAACCAACAAACTTGATCGATGACATCCTTGAATATCCTCTCCTCTCCCTGTTCATCGTTTTGTTCT